>Ga0307514_10000039_pt1 | contig 349565 bp, 369 predicted proteins | sample 16_EM_MG_FD_203088 | JGI IMG/M metagenome (GOLD analysis project Ga0307514, IMG submission 203088) | Populus trichocarpa ectomycorrhiza microbial communities from riparian zone in the Pacific Northwest, United States - 16_EM | ecosystem: Host-associated > Plants > Roots > Unclassified... | reverse complement strand
GGGTGCTTCATACATTGAAATGTGGCGATGTTAGTGATCATGATGATAATCCATAGCCATGGATGATTCGTGATGATGAATAGTGGTCCCCAGCTGGGTATAGCTGTGGAAGACATTGGCTAGCGCGAAAGATTAAGCTAGCTCAGAGCGCCCGCAAAAGTGCTGCTGGGGTCAAGTCTCGACAGTGCAGTTATTGCTCAGTAGTGAGTAATCATGATTACGATGCATGAGGGATTCGTGATGAACAGTCGTCCCCAGCTAGCTATGGAAGACACCGTTCTAACGCCAGCGGCCAGAGTACTCAGAGTACCTCCGAAAACGCTGCTAGGGACAGGGTTAGATAGAATAGAGAGGCCTGAGAGAACAGCTGTCCTGCCTTCATGTTCAATGGAAGAATCATCAATTTGCAGCCAGTTTGTGGTTCTCTAATTCGAAGCGCCATTACAAGGCTCTTCTCGTCTCTTCATGCATTATTCCTTCATCCTTCATCATGTTCCCATGCATTAGCTGTGTGCTCCTCTGCCACCGCACTGGTCTAGATCTTCAGCTTGGTATAGTGCCATTCACAGCCCCGTCCGCCTTGTAACCTGGCTCATCCAGCGCCGCTTACTCCAGTAAGACTCACAGAAGACTGGTACCATGAAAAGTCTGCTATTTGGTACGGGAAATGAGTACAACAGCAGAACGCAGATTATGCTTCACCTATGCAGTTTTGGCCCGCTCACCCGAAAGGTCTAGCCAGCCCATGTTTTGGGCTCGGTTATTGATGTCACTACTTATGGGCCGTGTAGAATTTTCTGCAGGGTGGGGGTGGTCGCTAGGGTCGCTGAGACGGGCATAACACACAAAGCATCACTCGTTCTTCGACTATTGAAACTTTGAGTCCGCAATACGCATACGCACACCCGAGTAGCAGACACACCATGAGCCGCAGACGGTCCGTTTTCTCAGCTTTTACTTCTGCATAAGCCAGTCTCGGGGTGTGTACCAAGTTCGATATACACAAATAGTTCAGACCATCTCAAACCCATTTAGCATGGCATTGATCAATGTGATGTGATGTCGTAGAACTGAGATGATGCATCAGTCAAATTGCCCCGGAATGTAGCCCTAACAGTGCACCGGTTCCAAAACAAAGTTTAAATACCCACTCGCGGCATTTCTTCGGGTAGCGTAGACGCGCGCAAGCAGTTACGGGGCACGTATAAAGTCCTCATGCATGCATGCCTTCCCCACATCGCATGTATGCTTTTTCGATTCGATCTCGGAGATTTGTGCGGACCACGGGTGGGGGGGCGCACTACCCATGACAGCGTGGTCGTGGGGCTGCAGGGGAGTGGGGTAGGGTGGGATGTCGGACAATATCATCCACATATCAGCCCATACTCATGACATATGGCTGTAGGCGGTCTCAAACTTCCGCACAGCCTGACAGCGTTCCATGCACCACCCCGAGACTAGGTCCGAAAACTCTGTCCATGGGTCTGGTCTGATCATCTGATTTGTGCTGTAAACACAGCCTTCATGAGAAAAAAGTCAATTCGCTAGAGTTTTATCAGTTTGCTTTGGAGCTAAGATCTAATCTTATAGAAATATATTACTATCTTATAGAGTCTTTGCGAAATTGCTGGGATGTCCGGCCTAGATTCCGAGTTGTAGGCGGTCAACACCAGGTTTAAAATCATTCGCGCCATACATCGATCAGTAATTCTTTGAATCTGAACTAACAGAATAAAAGCTGACTGCGGCTTGTTTTAGTCTGCAAAATAATCGACAGCGTATGGAACCCCAACGTGCGAAGTATGACCAAGTGCAACAAGCAAAAGCAAGAGAAAGTAGAGCCTGACAGTAATACCCCCAAGAAAACGACAGCAAATATAGATACTTATGCATTCGATGACTCGAACCTGCAGCAGCCAAAAGCAAGATAAAGAGAGCCTGGCGGACCCCCAAATAACAGAAATAGACAACAAAGTGGCGAGACCTACTTGGCCGGTTAGACTCTTGACGGATGGAATCAATTGTATTAGTTAGTGATACTAGTTGGAGCCTATTGGAAAACAGACCACGGGTCTCCTATGATCTTCGGCTGGATGTCATTGGAGATTAATCCCATTTTCGAAGCGGTTTATGAACAGTAAGGCAACGTCCAAGCGGGCTACAGGTTTATCATAACAGCATACATTTCGATGACTACAACGCGCAAAATATGACCAAGTACAGTAGTTAAACAGGAGAGAAAACAAAGCCTGATAATAACGCCCCTAAACAAAAGAAAGACATTACTACGTCAGTGTCGACGTTCAACGCCAATCATCGTCTCCACATCATGTATGTCATCAAATCATTACCAACAACCCCCAGAAACCTCCCGACGTTTACCAGTACCTATCACTCGACCGTCTCTCCCGTTCCCTGTCATCCCGTCGCTCCCTCCTTTCCCTCCCCCCATGCCGTGCCTTCTCAACCACAAGCGTATCACGGTCCCTCTCCTGCCGCCCGCTCCTTCCGCGGAACTCACTTTGATGATACGCCATTCCACGGCTGCTGACATACTCCCAGCCCTTGTCTGCAACACTAGCTACCCTCTCCGGGGGTGCATATTCCGGCACTTCCGCAAACCGGACAGATCTTCGTGATGCAGTAGAGCTCGAGCGCGAAGAAGTAGCTGCGGGGGAAATTGAGCGAGAGTACATGGGTGGAGATGCGGATCGGTTTGATGATGATGATGAGGGGCGGCTGTGGTAACTTCTTCTCCCTTCTCCCGATCGAGAGCTGATCTTGCAGTATGCTAGTTCTCGCTCGAGATCATCAATATGACGGGGAGGGGAGGAGATGAGGACGGCTCGCGGGTGAGAGGTCGGTGGCGTGAGCAGCACTTTTGGGTGAGATGTAGGCGGATATGGGTATGGTTCTGGTTGTACGGGGAGCCTTGGCGGACATACGGTGTATTGGTGGTAGGGTGATGTGAGTACGATGGGGGGAGTTGGGTATGATTGGGATCTTCCGTGCATGATTTCGATGCGACCCATAGTGATGTTTAATTGGAGGTAACAGAAGAGTACGGTATTTGTATTTATAATATTGAGAAGCCGGAACGCTATATATTGCGCGTGATTGATGATTGATGATTGGTATGAAAGAATCAGAGTAAAGGCACAGCCTTGAACAAACAGCTGTTAGGAACTCTGCAAGAATAAATGAATGGATGCCATTGAGTCGTTGCTTACCTCAGAATGAATATATAGTGTATTAGAATGTGATAAAATTCCCAATGTAATGCAAATTCCCGAAAATGCAGTAGAAGAAGAGAAGAAGGAAAAGAAAAAAGAAGAGAAGAAGAAGAGAAGACGAAGACGAAGGAGACGATCGAAGATGTTGCAGCTGGTTGGTTTGGGCAAAGAGAAGAAGCACAAGGCAGGACATTGATAGCTTTATACACAGCACTGTTTGTGTTTCCCATATGGTGTAAACATGGCAGCTATCATAGGAAACCCGACAAGACAGAATTCCAGGGCTGAAGCGAAACCGTCGTGATACCGTCCCTATACGGAGGATTAACGAAACTCTTCCGGGCGGTACGTGGTGCGTAAACGTTTGTAGATCCAGTAGGTTAAGAATAATCGTGCAACAGTCAATGCTGCGACAAGCGCCACTCGCCACACGTGCCACACTTCATTAACTAGCCACCTCGGCAATCAGGGTTTTCCAGTTCGCCTGTGCCTCCCCCGGTGCTACTTCTGGTACCCGTACCCTGCAGCTGTCTCCAGGGACTTTATCGAATGACAGCTTAGGCGTGCTAGGGCTATCAATACACGACAATTAAGAGCGAGAGTCCATCCCTTGCAAGCTGACCTTCCGAGCGCTTCGTAGCGCGACGCACCATTAATGGGCCATTCTTGGTTTCGGAAGAACCCCTGAATTGAAATAATATCAACCCTAGCCCTTGGCGAGCTAGTGGAGAAGTGGAAGTGAAGCGCCAAGAGAAATGAACTTTTAAACACGTATGATTGTGTTTATGGGGGTCCATTATTATAGACGCGGATATTGGTAGACTATTATTCCGAATTTCTAACACAAATCCACAGCAGGACAACCACCTGGCTCCAGGCGTGATTGTGACTCAGCCTCGTTGACAATCGACCAGGAGATCAGCCGAGCCGCAACTTAGCGCACAGCCTAAGGATAGCGATGGGATATGGCATACTGAAGCTCGTCTGCCAGCCATCTGACTAGCGGTCTGCCTCGCCAACTCAGTTCTGTGGCCGCCTCGTGCTCTGAAGATATTCTTCACCGACCGGCTTGATGTGTTTTCATCTATCATTCATTTGCCTGGCCTAGAGTTGCGCAAGCATCCAGGGAAGTCAACGGTGCTTGTAGGTTGGTATGTGTCATCTCATGCTCAACAGCACGCATCCCGCATTATCGTCATGCTAGCATCTAGCATACGCGAGATATCTTGACCCAATGCCATAAGTGCCCGCGGAGCGATGTTGCAGAATCTGCACTGTGGTCGACTGGAGTTTCTGTCTTGCTGGCAAACAACAGTGCCCATCTTCAATACATGGTAGGCGCAGCACGCATGATTGAGATTCGGAAAGAGAATTCGGCGGGAGGACAAGCCAAATAGAGGAATACCCGGTAGCTAGCTAGACATCGTGAGCCCGAGAAGAAAATTCAGTGATTGTCGAATGATATCTTCAGCCGGAGCTAGACTTTTTCCAAGTAAAATAGGTATGCTTGAGCCCTGGAATGCCCACAAGATCAATCATTCGTTGTCTTGGCTTTCGTCATTCGCGCTGTCCTCGTCGACACCCATCAAATTATCCATTGATAACCCCGGAAAAATTAGAGAGGTGCCAATTCCACAATTACTGACTCCAAGTGGATATCAAGAACCTGCTCCAAGCATCTACGGGGGGCCTGGTAGTCCTATCTTCAACTCTAAAGCTGAGAACTCGTATGTGGAGTATTACATACCAACTCTCGAAATCCTAGGAATTTTGGAGCCGGTCCAACCTTTCTGATACCAAAAACTTCCCACTTGTGATTTCCCAGTCCCGGTTGTGTGTCGCGATTGCACAACACGCTTAGGTTGGAAGGTTGGGACTCTAATAAGTGGTGCTAGGAGCCGGAGCTCGCGGAGTATTCCCTAAAGAAAACCTCCAGTGCGGATTTTCGTCGTTTACGAACGCTTTTCGTCCTACCGGTAGATATCGGTGTGTTTCGGGGTAAGCGGTTGCCTGTAATCGTTACTCTCTTTTCTAGTGGAATCTCGCTCACCACACAAATTTCAAGTGAGGATTTAGTATTTAGCTAGAGTTTATGTTCTCTCTATTGCTTTTCGATTTGCAGGTGTCGACAACGCTCGGTGCTCACCGCCTTGTCCTCGGGTGATATCGGGCTTTCAGTAGCATTGCCGATGTCGGTCCAGCACCAAGCGATATAATCTCTGCATCATTGCGAGAGCCCAATTGATATATTTACTCGTCGTAGAACGAGAGGCGAGACCCGAGCCCCCTTAAGTTATTTCATCGATTCGCATTCAGCACTCAGCACTCAAAACGTTAACATTCTTTCCATGGGGCTGACACTCTTCCCATAATCTGCCAGAAAAAATTGACTCACACACCCGAGCGCGGTGTGATACGCACTGCATTATCATGCCAATACACAGACACACCCAAACAAGAAGGAAAATCAAGATTCCGACATCCCAAATGCATCTGAAGCTGAAGCTGGAACGTGGCGGCGGTGCAACTTAGTTCTACCGTGAAATCAACCCTGCATACCTAGCCCACATGTGCCCGCCGAAGTGAATGACTATTGGTATCCGATCCGACCCCATCATTAGAGTACTGCGCCCGGCAGCAACGGAACAAGTAGGTAAAGATAATGGCGGTTGCTGCCGTTGCAGAAGCGCAGCCAGAGATGCAGGTGTCCCAACAATCGAAAGCGTCAGAGATGTCGTCATATTGCAGGAATTGTCAAGGTGACCAACAGATCCTTGGGGAGTGAGCTGTCAAGCGATGAGCCTACACTACAGACGCGAGTGAGAAGAAGGCTGGAATCTGGGTGATGTTTCCCCCGCTTCCATCCGCTTTTACTTTCTCGGGGTCTCCCGTGTACCCGCTTCTGCGCTGCTGCTCCCAATGTATGGCGGGGTAAGTACTTTAGGATACGTGATTATGCAGGGATGCGGCCGGATGGAAAACCAGGTCTTATGTGTTGGCAGTAGTCGACTCTGGCCTACCACACCTTGGTTGTAATTTACTCTACTTCATTGGACGTCCATGGACCCTTCTGTGCAAAAACCTTCTTTGGTTCTTTCTTCGCAGAAAATGACGAATCTTTTCATTTGAGGAAGAAAGATAGTTTCACCGTATCCAGGGTGATGGCATGCCTTCCCACCCCGCAGCAAAACTGGGCCCATTGGGTCATGCGAGAGGTCCAACACGAGGCTCCACGGCCACCTATTTGAGATGCAGCGGCGATTTCAATTACATACCATCAGCAACATTATACATGTCGGTAACAACTACTCCAAGACCGCGCGTAGCTAAGAACAAAACATTCCTTAGCAGAAAAAAGAAAAAGAAACTTGCGATTACATCACGACTTCTTGCTCTCGAGCGGCAGTTTGTCTTTGTGTCCCAGTAAGCAGTCGTAACACAATGTTTTACAGCTCATTGGCAGCCTTGTTGTCTGGGAATAATACTGACCCTACGCAACTCCTTCTGAAGCAAGTTGTGTTAGGGATGGATGATACGGCCCGGGGCCGTTCACCCCTCCACCGCAAAGCGGGGTACTATCTGCCCCTCCCCAGCGCCATACGGAGTTCCAAACGCAATATAAACGACTGCAGAAGACTGCGAACATTGCTAACTCATTTCCTCGACGATCATAAAGCAAGGTAGTTTACTCACTCAATCACTACCACCGATCACAAACACCTAGCAAACCCCCCGGCCGGTACAGCTCATCATATATCCTGACCCTTGTTTGACTTGGTCGTGCCCACAAGGTAAGAAAGCCGCAGCCAAGTGTGCCGCAGACAATATATAATCCACGCCTAGCTGCCGTTTCTCACAAGTTGCACTGCTAGACTTTTGTTTCTTCCCCTACTCTAGATATACTCTAAAGTCTTCGGGTCATCATCGAATTCTCTCCGCCGTCGGAAATCGCACCCTTCGTACTACCCCCATTACAGGAACAGGCCTACATATACACTTGGAGGCCATTGATACCCTTGTTTACTTTACATACTGGCCAGCCCGAAATTACCCGCCCCCGAATCTATTGCCCCCGGATCTATTGCCCCTGGATCTATTGCCCCCGGATTGAAGCCATTGAGATAAATAACAAAGAGGTACCAGAACTATACTACCCGGACTGCCTATCAGATTGCCTTTCTTCAGGAACATAAAAGAATATAGGACACCGCCAAAGGGGAGACTTCCTGTGTGGTTTATTTGCCCGAGAAGACTTGCACTAGATAGGACGTCTCTGTAGGGACTTCATATCATCTTCCAGAATGGATCAGCTTGGGGGCTCACAGATGCCGCCGCCAGTTACCAAGGGCTATTTTACTCACTCGCAGACCACTCAACGGCCGTATACTCACCCACAGACCAATCACCCATATGGACAATACTTCGGCGAGGGTGTCTCACACAACCAATATGAACCTCATCATCTGCGGTAGGCTAAATTATCGCTACGGCCGAGTCTCTCTGACAATGCGTCTTTTCCACAGTCTCGATCTTTCGCAGCAGCAGCAACAGCAGTACCACCACTATACACCCAACATTCAAAGCCCCGGCTATTACCATATGTCATCATCGTCTGGGTACCCGCTTTGGCCCGACTCGCCAATATCCACCGTAGCACCTACCGGCTCAAGAGCCAGAGCAAGGCATGTATCTCTGTTATGCGTGAATAAGGCAGCGCTTATGGATTGGTTAGTTCGAGGTCCTCGGGATCCTCGGCGGAAAGTTCAATCTCTCCGCTGCACCAGGGTGGTCCCAGTTCCGACGTTGAAGATGCCCCCTCCAGGAAGTCGTCGAAGATCGAGGTTATCAACTCATGTTCATACTCCCCGCGCTCTTCACCTATTGATCCGGAATATCCCTTGACAGCAACGGACTCTGTCGTATGCGGTGAAGAACCAAAGACTGCCAGAGATCTACCACGGAACATTAACAACGGAAATCAGAGAACTCAACTTTATAGGACAGCCGGAGGGAACAATACTAGGCCTCAGCAGCAGGACGCGTCTGGAGGGAGCGTCAGCAGGCCAAAGCAGCGACCCAACAACCAAGGCGCAGACGGCCAGTCCAAGTTCCGCAGGAGCGCACATAGACCGGAATTCTATGTCCTGCGGAGGCTGGAGGAGGATAATGTAGACCTTCCCGAGCAGGCGGTTGGAGCTGATCCGCTCTTCACCCTCGGCGACCACGAGTATCGAGAAATCTTTACGGCGTTGGGCAATATCTTCTGCAGAACCTCGTACCGGTGGTTGGCGTTGTACAAGTTCAAAATCCCCAGGAAGCGCCACATGCGGGATCATCATTGCCCGGATGATCGGGAGATGACTGAGTACGTTACCATCATCAAAACTCTGGTGGAGCAACGCGATGTGCCACGCAATGCGGTTCGCGATGAACGCCTCAACGAGCTCGTATCCATTATGGAGGGGGCTTCAGAGATCAGACACGTCAATATCCATGTTTCTAGAAAGAAGAAACCAGACCGAAGGGTTCTCGGCTTCATTGCAGCGGTAAATGAGTTTTGCTGGATACTGGGAGACTACAGAGGCGCCATGGAGACTAACCAGTTATATGCCAAAATTGAGGCGTTGACTTTGGAGAAGCGCCGGAAGTTTCATATTGAGCAGGAACAAGCAAAGCAGGCCGCTTCATTACCAGCCACTATGGATAAGGACAGGCCCAAATGGAAGACCACACCTCCGCCGCTGGAACGGACCGATGGAGATTCTGCCAGGAAAACTACGCCGGAACTGACTGGACCCGTCTAAGCCAGCCATGGATGGATGGATGCCTCTGGACCAAACACTCTTGCCCCGGATGGATGCATTGCAATTGTCAGGACTGGAACTGCCCATAAGCTTTCTTTCTTTCTTTCAAATTGCTTTCATATTTCTCTTCACTTGTACACTCAGTAAACCCTAGAACTCGGAAGGTGTTGGGAATCGGATGGGTATTGTTTTGTCGGAGTTTAGGTGTTTATGGGCAGGTGGTACTCTTTCATTAAGCTAGGCCGCGTGTGCGGATTTGCTATTTTGACATTTACAATATGGGCAGGTTTTTCTTTCTTCATTTTCTTTTGTTAGTACAGGACTGGATATGGACCAGGGGCTTTTTGGGAGTTAGGGCTGGGAAAGGGTTTGTGCTTTTTGTGTTCGATTTTGCGTCAGGGAGAAGAAAGTGGAGGAGATACGAATATTCTTGTCATGTGTGCATCCGTTTGCAGCCGTTCAGCCTACATTATATGCGCTCATACTCGCTACAGGGATTTGGAGTAACACGGAGTACGTCTTTGAAGGGCCTCTCTGCTGCATAACACCGAAGATACTTGATGGTGGCACTACTCCAAACCCCAGTAGCTAGTACATGTGGATTCACATGCTCACATGTAAGAACATACACCGCAGAATTATGCATGAGCGTTGCTGTACACTACCTACTAAGGTATCTTCGAGGTTTTCTTCACCGTTCTAGCCTTGTTTCTGTGCACATATTTGTTCTGTGAAGTTGATATGCATCTATCAGGCAAGTATGCACATAGCCATCATAAGGCTGCGCACGCTTTGAATCTCATATGCGCATAAAAAGCCTACATCACGATAGGCTTCATGACTAACGTTACCTCATTGCTCCCTGCTCCCTGCATTGGGGTGAGATGTCTTCCGCGGCCTTGTAGGCCGATCCAGAGTTCTTTGATATATCCAACCACATATGCGGTGTGCCATGCCTTACGTTAAACCCGCAGGTATTTCGTTGCCAATAGTGCCTTCATGCCGTTGTGTATTCGTAACGCCGTGCCGAACCCCACCGGCGGACCATCGCCCGCTGTTCCAACCTGGCTAGAAACGCGTCCGAAGTCTGGGCGTGCCAGTCTCCCATCGATTCCGAGCAAGGCAAGAGCGACTGAAGACTCAATGGTAGAAGAGAAGGGCATGAAAGAGATGCTAGAAGCATGGAAAGGGCTTCCATACCGAACGAATCCTAACGACCATGGTTAATCGACTTTTTCGTGCAGACATTTTTTTCGATCCTTGGCAACGTCCCAATCACTGGCCAGTTGGTATGAACACGGAAATGCGCCGTAATTGGTAACTGGCATGGATTGATTTGAAATGTGTCGGAGGTCATTGCTTTTCGAGTAACTGACAGCGCGTTTCCCGTTTTGCCCAGCCCCGGGCAGACAATTCACATGCTTATCCGTAGTGGCTCTGGCTGCCGCAAGCCCGCATACCGCCCTGTTGGACGGTCCAACTCCATCCAGGCCGGCCAGGGCCGGCGTCCTCAGTGTACGCCTCTGTTCCCAGTGGATGACCGGAGTTCTCACGGCCCTTAGTGGCGAATTTATGATCTTCCGGCCGACAAAACCCTAGGGTTTAGCAGCGTATCGATGCAGCTAGATATATCATCACAAGTTTAATAGCCTGGCTGCAGCCGTCACGAATGCTGATCCCATCCCACCCATCCCACCCATCCCGCTTCTCAGTCCTCCCACGCCCACAATCCTTCGCTTCGTTTCCCCGTCTTTCAACCCCCAGTCTCCATCCCGTGCACTGCACCCTGCGGTTAATCGATTACGTACAATATAAAACTGCGAACGGTTATGTCCACCCGCGAATTGCTGTGGGCTGACTATCTTGACGAGACTACCGACCGCAACCACTACCACCACGAATACCGGACGGACCCCACTGTCACCTTGCCGATCAATGTATACCGGTACATATGAACGGGTACCTGCAGCTTGCTTTAGAAAAACCACGATGTCTTGAAGGATTGTATTAGAATGCATATGCAAGGCCTCTTTCAGTAAGTGGTTGAAGGTCGCGCACGGTGGGATTAAGGTTTTCAAACACAACTGCAGCAATGCCGGCTTATTCCATAAATATCACGGAGTTCTCCAATATAAGGTATATATATTGGAATTTGGAGATGTGAGATATATATGAGGTGGTGGCTTGTAACGATGAAACAGAGAGGTCGTGGTTCTGAACTACGACGACGGATTGTTCCGTGAATTCGAGGAGTAGATTTCGTTAAACTTTTCCCAAGCAGAGGTTGTCTCATCTCAGCCACGAAGCTCAGATGTGGTCCCGTCACCGTGGGTGTGGACTCGGACTCGACGCCAGCGGCTTCACCGCGGATATGGGCAGTAGGGGCTTTAGAGTAGGTCGTCAGTCGTATAGGCTTAAATCACCTTGTCGCTTCGCGCAGTCGGGGTCCAAAATTTGCAATACCAAACGGATATTGCAATGCAAGGTCAAGCAGTCAGGAAGGGCAGCAGATACTTATAAGTACATATTCCTGCACAATCATTTTGGATATGTTGATAAAATGAACCATCGCATTTTGAATCTCCATCTACCGACTGCGCATTTTCTTTTTGCGAGAGGAAAGAGAAGGAGGAAGGTGGCACCTTTCATTTTTTCTCCCATCGAGTTTAGCCTTCAGTGTAAACGCGGCAAAGATGGAACATCACACTGCAAATCTCGTCTTCAGCTGCCGTGTCCGGGAAACCACCCGTCCAGGAGATGCCGAACGAGATTTTTCACGATGCTTGGCTGCGGAATTTGTCGCCAGTGTAGGGGTGTAACAGGGGAGCAGGGAAGAGGGGAGAGGCGGAGCCAATGGTGGCTATTGCCGCGTAGTCGGGCTCATCAACGCTCGGGCCATAGTTTTTGGTGCTTCACTGTTGTGGGTTGGCTGGCTCCAATTGGGCTGGTTCGAAATGCATTTGCTGCATGCTGCAAGTGCTTGTCAAATCTGATGAATTTGGATGGATGGTTGACGAATGGGTGAGTGGGGATGAATTGAATGGATGAGGAATCCCATGGATGGGTGGATGGATGGATGGATGGATGGATGGATGGTGAGGGAGAAGCAGTACTTAACATACCCCCCCGCTGCTGCCCGTTCGTTTCTTCATCTAGCTGCATCACCTTATCGCATCGCCACCTCGCCACATCACCACCATCGTTTGTCAACCATCCTTCTCCCCTCCTTCCTCCCTTCCCTCCCGTCCACTCGCTCGCCTTTCCGCATCTCTCTCCGTAACCATGTCTAAAAACACCTCGCCAATCCCTATCACAATCCTCACCGGCTTTCTCGGTGCCGGAAAGACGACACTCCTACTCTCGCTTCTCCCGCAGCTTCCTGCCGGCTACAAACTCTGTCTGCTCAAAAACGAATTCGGCGATGTCGCAGTCGATTCGCAGCTCGCGGCGCAAGGCTCTATTGCGGGGGTGACCGAACTGCTGAATGGATGGTGACCACCCCTCTTTCCTGCCACAGAGCCGCAATTCCGCAACGCGATAATGGCTAATACAATAACGCAAGCGTAGTATATGCTGCAACCTCGTTGGGCAGCTCTCAGATGCTCTAATCTCGCTCAAGAATTCGTACAAGCCGACACGGATAGTCATTGAGACATCGGGATCGGCCTTTCCGGCGACATTAGCGATGGTTAGCAGCGCAGCACACTACCTCTGTCTACTATACTCGTACTAACATAATACAGGAGGTGAACCGAATCTCCCGCGAAAATGACGGCATCTTCACCCTCGACGGCGTAATCCAAGTCATAGACGTGGAGAACTTCTCGGGCTACGCAGACACGTCATACACGGCAAAACTACAAGCAAATTGCACGGACCTGATCATCTTGAACAAATGTGAAGTAGCTGGGACGTCGCAGGTAGACGAAGTTATGGATCGCATCCGTGATGTGGCCGAGGAGACACCGATCGTGAAGGCGGATCAGGGGTGGATCGACAAAGATATCGTCTTCGGCATCGACGCATCGCTCGCACGGCAGTTCAGCGGCGAGGGGATTATGGAGCATGATCACGATCACAGCTCCGAGGTTGATGTGCTGTCTCTTACACTCCCGAACTGTGAGGATGCGGCCAGTGGGTACGTCGATGCCGCGGCTCTGGAGCGGCTACTAACCACCGCGCCAAAGGACGAGGTGTACAGGATTAAAGGGATCCTGAGATTCCGTGTTCCACCGCCGCAGCATAAAGACACGCCGGGCAACGATGCGGAAACGCTCGCTACACCACCCGCGGGCAATCGTTGGGTGCTGAATTGGGCATTTGGACGCTGGCGGTTTACACCACTTCGTGAGAGCAGCGTGGTGACGACAATCAAGGGGAGTGAGGACCCACCGGCGCCGGTCGAGTTCGCGCCCAGCAATGCCGAGTGCGAAGAAGCCGATGAGACAAAGCTTCTCTCTAGTGAAGGGAAAAAGCTTAGAAAGGGGAGCATCGAGGTGATGGTACAGACGAGCATCAAGACTGTGGTGGAGGATCACGCTGTGGAAGTGGGCGACTGCGCAAGGCTCAGCTTTGTGTTGGCGAGGGGAGAGGGGAGGCGATGGTTAGGCAGGCTGCAGCGTGAGGGGTGGGTGAAGTATGATAAACCGGAGATGCAGGCCAGTGTCAGGATCGAATCGATTGTATAAATGCGACAGGACAGGTGTTTGGGCGTTGAGTGTTTGTTCTTGATTCTGGAGGGAGGTGGAAAGGTTAGATAAACAGACTACAGCTGTGCTCGGTTTTTATACTGTTTACTATCTCGTACGTGTATAAAATATTCTATATATTCAGCTTGAAATACGAGGATGCACCTCAAGCTGTGGTGAATGAGATTCCATAGTATGTAGTGCTTCAGTTTTTCAGATCACACATCGTGCGGTGCTGCATTCCTGAAACAGGGAACATACTCTATCACTCACTGGATCCATAATCCGGGCTAGGGACCAGGATATCACCTTGTCGCAACTGCGGGGCGAGGTTTGAGACGCAATGTCTAACACTTCACTTCGCCGTGTTCACCGGCCGCAATTACATATCTTATGCCCAATATATATATTATATATCCATGCGTGGTATCTATTCCCTCGCCATTTCAAAATCCCTCTCCAAAATCCCACTCCTCTCACACATCCCCCACCATGCCCCTTTCCTCCTCCACAACTCACCCGGTTCTCCGACCTCCACGACCTCCCCTCCATCCATTACAACCACCAAATCATACCCCACCACGGTTCTGAGCCTATGCGCAATACACACTAACGTCCTCCCCTTGAAGCCCTCCTTCATACTCCTCTGAATCACCCGATCAGTTTCCACATCCACGGAACTCGTTGCCTCATCCGCAACGACTACCCTACTCCCTCTTACCAAGGCGCGGGCCAACGCAATCTGCTGTCTCTGGCCGAGCGAGAAATTGTAGCCCTCCTCCTCGACAGGCGTATCGAGCGTGATAGTGGGATCAATGTAGCTCCCTGCCAACGCAGACAACAATGCGGCATCAGAGTGCTGTTGGAACGGGTCAAGATTACTGCGAATACTCCCCTTGAATAACGTCGGGTCCTGCGGAATTATGGAGAGCTTACTCCTCAATGTGGCAAGGCCGAGCGTCGAAATGTCAATGCCGTCGATCAGGATGCTTCCCGTAGTAAGTTCGACAAGCCGGAACAGTGTGGCGGTTATGGAGGATTTCCCTGCGCCTGTGCGCCCGACAATCCCGACGCGGCTGCCACCGGGGATGCTGAGCGTGAGGTTTTTGAGGACCAATGGGAGGCCATCGCGGTAACGCATAGTGACATCACGGAACTCGATTGCACCGTATTCCGGCCAGCTGGGGGGTATCTGGGCGCCTGTACGCAGTGCCGCCTCTTCGGGGAGCGATGTGCCGTAGTAATGGATACGCTCGGTGGCGTTCATAGAATTCTCCACCTCCGCTAGCTGCCGGATCATCCACTGCAGCATCATGACGATCTGGAGGATATATGAGAGCACGACTCCGGCGATGGAGGGGTGGACGCTGAAGCGCGAGGTGACAACGAGAATGCCTGTAGTGAAGACAAGAAGGTTGCCGATTATGTCCAGACGTGTTGAGAGCCAGCGCTGGTTCGCAAACGTGATGAAGTACGCCCCATTCATTTCGTCCAGTGCCTTGTTGATCGTGTCGGCGAACCTGGATTCCAGGCCGTATGCTCGGATACTTGCCACGCCGGATAATGATTCGCCGAACTTTGCGAACACGTGGGAGCGCAGGACAGACTCATGACGCTTTACCTCCCGTGCTGAGGCTCGGTAATACGATGTCGAAAAGAGGAACAGGAGCGCGAGCGGGAATAGCGCGATGACGAAATAGGGGAAGTACACAATAATCAAGATAAAGACTGAGGAGATGATGCCGAGCGTCAGGAAGTACATGCGGATTGAATCCGTGAGTTGGTTGTCCATGACGTCAACGTCCTTAGAGAAGCGGTTTACTATGCGTCCTATCGGCGTCGTGTCGAAGAAGGACCTGCAGTTGTTAGCAGGATATAGTTGGAAGGGAGAAGAAGGTGACAAACATGGGAGCACGGAGAGTACTCTTCATTGCTTTCTGCATTAACACTTTTGAGGAGTTTGTGCCTGCAACCGTGAGGGTAAAGGCGAAGGCGAACATGAGGAAGGCCTGGACGACTCCGAGGGCGGCAAAGACACCAATCTATAGCGAGTGAATTAGCACACGGATGAAGCGTCGGAGGGAGGTGGTAGGAGGGAGGACGCACATATACGCCTTTGGGAAGATTGTAGTGATTGCTAGTCCAGTAGCCCAACCACAGCGTGGTCCAAATATTCCCCACTTGACCTAAGGCGAGCAAAAGTAGCACTATAGGCAAAATCAAGACCGTACCTGATGCCCTGATATATGCTTCATACACCTTCCATGGCACGCTCTTGACCGCACGCTCCTCGACCTGCATCAGTGCCTTTCCATGGCCAGCGACCTTCGCCTTCGGCTTCTTTTCCTCCTCCGAAATATCATCATTTTCATCCTTCCTCTCAACCTCCTTCACAGCCTCCGCCTTATCCGTCGAAATCTCGCTCATCATCGCCGCAAACCCTAGGTTCTCCTCCATTAGTTCCAGAAAAGTTCCTACCGCCTGGATCCGGCCGCCCTCCATCCACACCACTCTATCGACCTTCTCCAAAACATGCAGCTGGTGCGTAGCCAGAACACGACACTTATTTTTCAACAGCCCACAAATCGCTTTATCAAACAGATGTTTCCCGACATGCGCATCAACGGCCGAGAGCGGATCATCCATCAGCACAATATCAGCATCAAAGTATATAGCGCGGGCAATATTCAATCTCTGTTTTTGACCGCCAGAGACAGTGATGCCTCGTTCGCCAATCTCGGTCATATCGCCATCCGGTAGCATATCAATATCCGGCTGGAGCGCACACGCCTCTATAACCGCTGCATACCACGCCGGATCAAACTCCTTGCCAAAGACAATGTTTTCCCTTACGGTTGCATTCTGAATCCATGCGTATTGCGGGCAGTAAGCGAGACGCGAGGACATGGTGATTGTACCTGCGGTTTTCCGCATATCACCTGCGATAGCAGCAAGCAGCGAGGTTTTTCCGCAGCCGACGGAGCCGACGACTGCGAGAAGCTCGTGACGCGAGACGGAGAGGTTGATGGTCTCGAGGTGGAAGGGTTCTGCTGCGGATATAGGGATTGCTGGAGAAGGTGTTGCCGTAGTAGCACTGGCTGCATCCAGCTTTCGCTGTTTGCGCGAGTTCTTCTTATCCTTTTTTTGGCTCTCGGGCGACGATTGCTCCCATGTGAAGCAACCTCCTACCACCTCGATCGATGCCTCTATCTTCTCATCGCGCACAATCCGATCCGTGATTTCCTCCGCAAAGAAGTACTCCTGCAAACGTTGTAGCGATACCCACGCATCGATCACCTGGCCGATGACCATGGGCAGCAAATTCAACGGCATGCGCAGTGAGTTAAACAGTGCTAGGGACGAGAACACAGCAGCGGGGTCCAGGCTGTTGTCAGTCAAAGAGTATGTGATGAAGGCAAGCATAGACGCAAACACAGGCAGCGACAAGCCGAAGGCAGTGAGACCGCTGCGTACGCCGAGGAGGAACTGCACAGCGCGGATCTCTCGTTTCCGTAGCTCCTGCAGGCGTTTAAGAAAACTCTCCTCCCACCCAAAATACTTGACGAACCGCACGCCCGTCAAAATCTCTTGCGTCAGCGCAACACGTTTGTCGGTGATGAGATTCATCTTCCGCCGCTTCCTCGCGAGGATCCTGACAACATAGGACAAAAACGGGACTCCGACTACCAGCAACGCGAACCCAGCAAGTGCCGAATAGCTGAGGTTAATGAGTAGTAAGACAAGTGCCAGAATAATCTGGATGGGCCCCGTCCAGATGATGTGGAACCACCCCGCCGCTAGATCAACACGATAGGAATCAGTGCCCATCAGGTTTACAACTCGTCCGTTCGACCAGCCTGAATCATCATTATCTTTCTTCCCCTTCTTTTTCCGGTTCTTCTGTTGCTGCCCGATCGCCAACGCCTCCGCAGCAGCTGCTGCTGCATCACCTCCTGCTTTCGCCCGCCCCGAAATCTTGAGCGATTTATCAAATATCATCCCAATTAATCCTGCTCTTGCCTGGCCGCCACATATCATTGAGTAGTAAATAAACTGCGAGACGGTGATGCTAGAAAACATCTGCATAGCACTAATTCCGACTGCGAGTCCCACACCACCACCCACACCAGGTCCTGCCGTGCCCCTTTCTCTGGCCATATATGAGTCGACCGCAAAGTGGATAAGGTACTTGAGCAAGTACGGGTTGATGACAAGCAAGACATCAGCGACAAGCCTGCAAGCGCCGGCAAACCAAAACTCCCAGAAAAACACCTCATTGAGCGCCCACAGCAGCGGGTATTTATCACCTCGCTCTCTGCGCCCCTTAAACGATTCCTGCAACTTCGTTGTAACGAGTGATGTTGAGCGCCGCGGTGCGACAAGGGGAATATCGGTTGGTTCCAGGGGACGCAGATAACCGGTCTATTACACAACATATATTAGCTATAGTTTGTGAAACAAACGCAAACGTTGTTGATAGAAAGAAAAACCTTCATCAATTCGCTCATCCAGCCAAAGGTTGCGAGGCTCCAGAAGTTCGCAGTGGCTTCTTTGGATATGCATCGCTTAGGCGGAACTGGTGGGGGCTCCCGCCAGCGCAATGGGTTCAGAGAGTTGTACTTCCGCCATGGAGTGAACTTGCTACTCTTCCTGGGCGTCACCGAGTCCACAGGCGTGTCTTCGATTCCTCCCTTCTCTGGATCGCCGCTGAACGAGGAGTTTGATGAATCCTGTTCTGTCGTGGCTACCTTTTCATCGTGCAAAGATGATTGAATTGTCGGTGCTGCTACAGCTGGTGCCGCTGCGGCTGGAAGCGGGGGAAGTGGTTGAGCCAGGATTGCGGTAGTTGAGAGCGAGAGCGAACTCGAATTGTTGGTTTCCCAGCCAAAGAGGGGAAAGAAAGAGGAGGTAAGAGGAATTCTCCACAGCTAATCAATTCGATAGCGGCGCTCGCTTGCGGATAGCGGTTTGTTATATCCGCTTTTTTTTCCGCAGGTTAACAATATGCTCGCGATCGGCCTTGGAGATGATGACGCTATACGAACTGAAGTATAGATTGACTCGATTCCACCTCGTTTGCATGCAAAGATGCCTCCGAGTCATCACAGCTTCGTATCGACATACCACAAGGAGTCAATCGTAGATATAATAGAAGATGCTTGTTGAGGATCCAGTGCCGTGATAGCCGGCAAAAGCTCAAGTTTATGCTTTGCTGATATATCGATAACAATGTAAAAACAAGGTTGTTGGGGAATGTTTAGTGCGTAGAAATTTCCCGAATACGGGTCACAGAAAAGTGGAGATATGGATGGACGAGATACTGTCACATCCTTCAGCTAGAGGAAGACTATGGGGCAGCGGAATTCCGGGCGGCGCCACCAAGTACCATGAGGGCAATGCATGCTGTAGCAAACATACAAATTGAGCTACGTACTCTAGAGGAGTACATACAAGGCCAAAATGTCGGTTTGTAAGCATACTGGCACGCTTAGCGGGGCAAATGCGGATGACTGAGCGGCGAAGCGGGCTAAGCCCGCAATAGCCCATTTATATGGGCTGAGCAGTACTAAATACTATCAATTCAGACACTATTAGAAGAAGTGCGAACGATCGATTCAATTCATTCGTCGAATCGATGACACTGACCGTATCAGCCCGTCAGAGCCTGAGCCCAAAATGGCAATCTCAGACGAGAAGCCGCGAATGATATCTGCAAAAGAATGCCGTACGTAGATCGGGAGCATACGCCAGGTCAAATACGATCACTCCCCTGATATGAGTCGAGGTAGGTGTCACCAAAGCCAATGCGACGCATCATTCTGCAATACTCCGGCAAGTCTGTACGAATTCCCACAATATGCATCGATATCATCCGGTGGAACTCCGGTGGAACTCTCGCCCGGTTCTGCGTGCAGAGGGTATCGATTCGGAATACCGTGCGAGTCACATACGTATGGGAAGCCAGGGGACAGCATACAGATACAATACATGAGCTTTTCGACGCTGGGAAGTGAGGGAGAACTGACAGCCGGTTACGAGCTGGCGGGTTGATGTTTCGCCTTATGACTTATTTGGTTGCCACTCGGCCCTTTTCCCGGATCCGCGAGCAGAGGTTCAACTGACTAATAGAAACCTAACCAATTATCACAATCTCGACCCCAGTACCGTAGGGATCCGTCTTTTCGTAGCTCGTGTAGGTTGCATTGCCAAATTCAACAGCGTTTTTTATTGGCCTTTGAAGTCTTGCAGTCCAGAAAAGCCTGAAATCCGGCAAATAGAAGCAGCGTTTGCAGTCAGCTACGAAAAAACAGATCCAACCAGATAATACAGCTACTACTGTGGGACGATCAAAATTCCGGCTGCAGGGCATGCGGGCCACTCCCGGTTGGCGGGTATCTAGAACCTGCATGTAAATATATAACCTGGCCTCAGGTATAATCTAAACCCTCGAATCCATTGTTGACATGCCCATGAGGTCGCCCTCCAATGAAGAGGTACTATACAGTAAAGTCAGGTTCTATAGTGTGTTAGCATTATACGTATGATGAAAAGAGAGGCTGAACGGTGCCTACAGTAGCCCTAGTCTTAAAGTTCCCAATGTTCTTAAAGCCCTGCCAGTCTGTGTGTGCTGATGCTAGTAGTTACGGTAACGAGTTGGAGCTATAGCGTTACATTAAGACCTCATAAGACTGGAGGGGGCTTAGTCGACGTTGTTGTTTGTTGTTTATTCATACTGTATTCACTCTTGCTAGAGTATGACAGCTTAGTCGACGTTTGGAGTATCACCCGAGTACCGAGCTCGCGAGAAGTACCACATAGATTACATTTATTGGTTGATTAACCTTAACACACCGTTGCAGTCAGCTAGCCACCAACTACAACCCTTTACCATGCTGAGCGGCTTGTAGAGCACTTTAGCTAGTGCGGATGATATAACTTTGACGTGTGAGCTGGTGGGGTGAGGGAAACTAGTCCCATGTATCAACTGATACGAAAGAGGCTGTGATGTCGGGTGACGATGATCTTAGGTGAGCATGATCCGGAGTATCTCATATACTTCACACATTGTTCGTTCTTGATAATAGCTCGCAACGCTGTCCCTTAGCCCAACAAGGTGATCGGTGAGCTCACGCCATGTCTCCGGACAGTCAATCCATATGCATACAGTCAACTCGCACCATTCAACTCTAACTACAACCCTTAGGAAGCGTTAAATGTGGCCGGGGGATTTCGGAAAACTCGCGGGTCTTATCTGCATTCCTTGTTGTCGTGCGCTGGGTTCAGTACTTTTTCTTCTCTCGCTCGTTCCTCTCCTTCTGTCCAGCGGGGTTCGAGGCTGCTATTGTTGTCCACTGCGGCTTCTCCATATTCACTAACTCACTCTCCACGACCAGCAGAACTTGTGAGCGATCCTTGGTCGCCCGAGGCCTATACGCAGAATCGCCCCATCCGTAGATGGGGCCTGAATGGACGCTTCGTCTATAGATGGAACGGAATCTACAGACAGCGTCGGCTATTCATATCTCTACACGCCCATCCTACTACGGACAAGGGTAAAGGAGGACAGAGAAGCGGAAGCACAGCCAGCGAAGGGATGGAGAAATGATAGTGCATGACATCACAAAGTAATTCGGCGTGACCAAATTATCTACTTGGGTACGATATGTACTCCTCTAGCGACCCGCTCTCCATCGTGTCCTGCGCACCCGAGTGTAATTCTTAGCCTGGCAGTTGCAGTGCGGTTGGTAAGCGCAGATCCGAACCTCCCGTTACCTAGTTTCGGATACCGACCGCTCACTCCGTTATGCTCATTATTTCCGCCCTTCCTAACAGAACTTGCAAGATCCGGTCGGGCCTCCTAAGGACTCACTATTGATGGGAAAAGCATGCCAGCAAGGAAGCGAGGCCAGTGTCGAAGGCCTTGCAGATTGGTAACAAAAATACACACATATTGAAGACATGGATCACCGGCTCCCTGGAGCCCCTATCTATAGATTCCCCCTCACCTATAGATGGGGTGATTTTTTAGGGTGATTTGTGTATAGGATGTAACTTCGCTCTCTGTTAGGAATTACTCAGATGTTGAATCACGCCCAAATGGCTCGTGTCCGAGTGTGAGATTATGATCGATATCCTTGTCATTGATTAGATGACTTTGATAAGATTAGATTATATCGAGATTTCACCGCCAGCATGCCCGCCTGTCCGAGACTTAAAATCCGACGAGTCATCAGTTCGTGAGTTCGTTAGATCTAGGTAGATCCGAAATTGTACCATTTTACAGATAATAGTGTTTAGTGCAATGCAGCTGCAAAATTATTCAGACATCCTTCCTCAGTCTCATTCATGTTCGTGTTCTAGATCTATAGGTTGTCCAGATCCGGAAGCGAGTGCCAACCCGTGAGTTCCACCTGTCACTCTCTTCCGTCCTTCTCACCTCATCATCCACCACCACTCGCCATCCATCACCACAATCGCTCCCATTTCCACCAAGAATAATTCGTGCTCTCATTCGCTACTCTATCTAGAACAACACCCGGCTAGTCGGGATGCCTTTCGTTACACCACTATCTCTCTGCACGCCGGCGTCTCTCCGTCCCCTCAGTTCCCCAAAGCGGGGTGCCTACTATCGAGCACAAGCTATTGGTTCCGCCCTCACTCCATCTATCCATCCCCCTCTACCTGTCCCGCTAACTCGCCTTCTAGCAAACCTCCGTTTCGTCTACCCTCAAATCCCAAACATCGAGATCGTTACAGCACCTGGATGCGTCTACATAGTTTCTACGGTAGAGGGCGGACGACAGGTTGTCATTCACGGACAGACTTTCTTTCAGGGATTTCCGGGAGCAGCAGAGGGGGCGTTAAGGAAGATCTATAGGAGGACTGTGAGGGAAGTTAGGGCTAAAATGAAGAGAGTAGAAGATGGTGGGGATATCTTTGGTTGTGTATGCGGGGAAGAGAAGTGTGATTGCCTCACGCCCACGGTTACGGAGGAGGAATAATGGGTTGAAAGGGGACGATGATGATGTCTCGTGTTTGTGTTATATCGTGTTATACCAGATGTTTGTTGGTCTGTTTGCCGGCGTGCTGTTGATGGTTTGTGCTTTTTTTTCAGCGGGTGTATAGGTAATAGTAACGGTATACAGTGTGTGGAGGGGGGGGTAATTGGGCAGTTGGTATGCTTGGGATGGGCAGAGGTTTTCTGGGCGTTGAGTTTGTTCCTCTGTTTCTGTTTCTTGTTTGTTGCAAGCTGATAGAGCTGGCGATTGCTAATGGTAATGGAAGTTCATTTGCTATACCAGTCCCAGTCCCCCACTCGGCATATACTCGATGCTAACTACAACTCAAGCATAATCAGGAGCTCTAGCTCGATCCCGCCTCAGGACACGCCGCAAGCTGATAGAGCTGTTCGATTGCTAATGGGACTGGGTGTTTGTTTGATTACTGCGTCTGATATCCTCAGAGCTCGATCAGCGCTCGTCACCATAACGCAAGAAAGCATATCCAACATGCTGCATCAACCTCCTCGAGTATCCCATCATAATTAGAAGTTCTGGCTCCATCAACTGACCTCGCCCCCTTACCACCACCTCTCAACCTTATCCACGACTTCACCAACCAGTCCGGTTGTCCGCCCGCCTTCCCACCACTTCGCAAGCGTCAGCAATAGGAACCACATAGATATATCCACAGCCCCCATTTCCGGGGCCCCCCCACCTCCGCCTATCTTTGGCCCTCTCAAGAGTATCCTCCGGTAGGTTTTTCTTATGCACGCAAAATACAATCTAGAACCCCACGCGCGTCTAAAGAATAACCAGAACTCACCCACCACCCACTCCAAATAAACACGCGTACATCTTGACGTGTGACCCCCAAACACTCCAGAATGCCACAAACTTTCTATATACGCGGATGGATGGATGGATATTGGGATGGATGGATGGATGGGAGCGCCTCTCCGCTGCTTTCGCCTGGCGGGAAGCGATTGGGTTTCGGCTCTGTGTGTCATATAGTATAATGTCGTGCTAAGGTGGTGGGTGCGCTTGTTTCAGGCGTATCATACGCAGTTGGCGGTAGGAAAGGGGCATAGCGGGATGAAGTATAAGTGATGCTCTTACAGCCTAGATGTTACCTAATGCGTAGAGGGAGCTGTGCATATGACACGTCTACCTAGCCAGCTAACCAGCTGCATCCCGAGAAAAAGTGGGATACAATTCCAAGAGAAGGTGAGATGGGAGTCTAAGTTTCCCCTCAACCAGTAGGACTCGACACTGTTAACACGATGTGTGTCTAGAGCTAGCAAGCAAGCGGCAGTTGAGGATGATTTTCACGATGGGTTTCTAGTCCTGGATCCAAATACGGAAATACTCACACCGCTACCTGTGTTGGGATGGATAATAGGACAAAGAAATCTTCATAAATCAGTTGCCGATGACGAAACTACCCTCTTTTCCCAACTAAACTCCAATTGCAGCGTGAATGGAAGCTGTCTTTTGGTCGTATCTCTCCCCTCGGACCCCCACATTCACCTTCCCCTTAAGTCGTGCAGGTTTTTCTTCAAACGGCCTCAGAGACAGGACTATATCAATGCTCACTAATCGCCAACAGATGCACCTGCTCCCCCGCGAAAATCCACTCGAGCCGCAGATGCCGCGGATGAAGTATGCTGGCGGCATGTAAATAGTCAAGGCCTATAGCTAGTTTGAGATCCGAATAGGAGTGCCCTACACAACTTCGGGTGCGAAATGGTAGAGGGAGATGGGGAGGATAACGAGGAGAAAAGATAACAGATACCCTATAGAAACCAAGTTGCTACCTCAGTTCCATCCACCCTGGATGATCATTCGCCCTAACCCCATGCCGGTAGAATGGAGGTGCACATCTACGACCTATTATCCGAAGCATTCACGATAGGAGCCTGATGCATGGTCAGACACCTAAAGGCAATGTTAGGTTGGAGTGTAGTTTTAGCGACTCGTTTCGTGCTTTCCGTGCCGCTGTACGTAAGTATGGTATGATCGGAGTGTTCCGGAGTGTGAGGATAGTGATTACACTTGTTCTCACTCAAACAGTTCTTTCAGAAGGTTGCGTAGTGTATGAGAGGGGGAGAAATATGGCGAGCGAGGCCCTAAGTACAAGGAGGCAAGTCAGTCAGCATGGTTTTCACGATCCCAACAGCTTCGAGTCTAATTAAAACACGATGGTCAAAGCATTATGAGAGCAGCACAAGTTGCCTTACTCGCTCCGCAAAGTGCAAAATTTTGTACCACGTCCCTATTATCTACCCAGTAATCGTCGAGACTCCCCACATTGTGGCGAGAAGAGTTCACAATAGCATGATGAGTATAGATAGGTAGGGCAGGTTGATTTCCAACATGTAATGCGACGCGCTTGTGGCGCTTCCGAGCTATTCGTTGTGAGTGTACCGGTAGGCGCTGTATTACTTGATGTCTCTTAAAGCATAACAGATTGGATTTGTCATATGTAATATAGCGTTGGGTATGAGGTGAGCTAGAGGTGACGACTACTCCTGTCACCTGTATACATAAGTTGTCACTCGAGTTGGCAATTAGCAGTCTACTTCGAGGCAGGATAGCGGGTGAAGACACAAGAGAGCTTCTTTTATGTGCACATAGAGTATATACAGAGAAAAAACCCATTCGAAAGGCATTGTGCATAACATGACGTCGACCGAGTCTATCTTCTACGTGTATTAACCAAAGAACGACCGAGTCTATCCATACTTTGTCATGCTGAACCGACAGATAAGGTTGGAACCCATTTGTCATCCGTCTTTCGGTTCGTGGCAGAAGTAATCTTAGGCCGGTCCACAGACAAGACCATTCGCGATCGGTCGTCCTGTCACCTGGGCTGTGCGGTGTGCAGGGTACACGTCCACCCTTCTCTTCATTTCCACCCTCTTACTTTGCCCTTACAGCGTTGATGCGGAGCGGATTATTATCACCCACGTTAGTCTTACCGTGAACTTTTGGGTTTGTTCTTGGTTGGGTTGTCTCAGCGTGGGACCCGAGAGTGCCCGCACCCATCTACCGGTCATGCTTTAAAATTTAAGGCCCTCTGCCGCCAGATATACGCATACGGCATGGTTTTGGCGTCATTCAGAGCCTTAGTCATTAATTGTCAGTGTTCGCCGAAGTGGACCATATCAAACATTGTCGGATATAGTATGTACCTGCGCCAGTTCCAGTTCTGCGGCGTCAAAGTCTGGGCCTTGCATGCGTTTCGACCCCGACAATGGAGTATCTTATGCGTATCACTCGTCCTTCCACTCTGGTTCGTAATCGAAATCAGACATTCCCCAATCTCATCTACCTCCTTGTTCACATGTCAACTGCTACACCAACAGTCGCGGAAGATATCCCACACCCCGGATACTCGAGGTAGACCCATGACCACTATTTCTCGCAGCGCGGTTCCATCAATCACTAGCGCCAAGGGCGCGGTAACTATCGACCGGTCACGTATTAGGTGAATATACGAGAGAGCTGGCCGCAGAGAATACAGAGAAAATGCCCCATCTGGAAGCCCCGTATATACATAGCTAAGACCATCATATCAGGCTGATCCACAGACAAGATCCTTCCACCCAGACTGCGCGATAAACGAAACCCACGTCTAACCCCCTCACCTCCGTTTCCACGGAGGCAAAATCATATCTGGGCAGCTGGAAGACCTTGCACGTGCTTCGCCCCATGCGCGATACGTGCCCATGGCCGGATCACAAGCCGGTGCGAATTCGCCAATAGTAGAATAACATGCGAACTCGCTAAATCGCATACTAGGCTACGATGTGATACTTTCAACTGCCGTCCAGAATGCGTAATGTAATTATTGGCAGAACGCCATATACAGGGCCATCTATCAACCAGTACATACCAAGGTCTCGTACGAATGGGCATGCCAATTGCAGTTCCTAAACCAGGAGGCTATTAATAATGTTTAAAGCTGCTGCAACTTGTTTGACAATCCATGTGACCATTGACGGTTGCTCAAAACAGTAGACACCGCGCACTAATTACTAAAGATTGGGTGAATAATATGAGCAAGGTCAAGTCTAGGTTCGCCTCGAGGGGGAGATCTCTCCCCTTGAAGCTACTGCCTGTCTGATCATGATACAACTAGTGGTGTCCACATAGCATCCTATCTCCAATGAACATTCATTTTTTCGGCCAGTTCCTTCATCCAATCCGTGAACAGGCCAAAATTACCCCGAAGTTCCTTGCCAGTTCGGAAACCGGTGCGGTTGCGAATGGGACGAAACACATGCCTGCCTCTATCTCGACCCCGACCTATGAGTATCCATGAGCCAATCGCTCGCCTCATCATGTCTCTCTGGCTCAAACCTCATTATACTCCTTATCACGCGCCATATATATCAGCAGCCGCGGAACCCGTCCAATCGTCACGCTCGTTCTCCGCGATCCCATCGCCTCAGTACCCCTCGCACCACGGGTACGTTGCGGCAATTACCACCCAGTCACAACCACGGCTTCACCGCGGCAATTCTAATCACATTCTCAGTTCACCCATGTAATTTCCACAGCCGCGAGGCAGCGCGGCAGTGCTGGTAGATCCATTGGGAGCGAGTGGATCCGGACATACTACCCCCTCACTCCATTATGCGCCGAGCCAAGTCTATGCGAAAAAGCAACTTCTCGCCATCGCGCCCCACTACCCCAAGTACCTCTCCAGCCAAGGCTGTTGCCGCGCTTGCATCGAGTGCGCGTATAGGATCCACCCCTACCCAACGGCGAGCCGGCTTCAGAGTTGTTTCAGGGTTTTGCGGTCCGGTCCACAGAATGTCGCCGACTCGCCTACGGATTCGACAGTCGGAACCCGAATGCCCCATGCTGCCCTTCGCCCCAAGTGCTAGGGCCGCATCTCGTTCTGCGATTCGCGGGTATGAATAGGATGGGGATGATGCGACAACGACAAGTATCGTAATTGCAAGCTAGAAGTGCAGCACAAAAATATCGTTCGCATATCGGTCCCCGCACGAAAATGCCGGCCAGTGGTTTGCACTGCATCAGCTCGCACCGGCCAAATCTCGGCAGCGCGGCAATGTCGCAGCCTTGCAAGCGAGGCACAATCGCTCACGACACTCTGCGGTGGCGATCACTGCCGATTAGGCCGCTTACTTCGCGACAGGCAGGGTCAGCGCACTGCATGAGAAAACCGGGTTGGCTCTCAGTGGCCGGAGGTGTCGGCGATCCGCCATGACTGCATACGAGAGTGCAGTTTGCTGTGCTGGGCGCTCTATCGACCGGGCTTCCGCAGCAAAGGCCCTCCAGCGCACACGCAGCAGACGAGGGCAGCGCGGGGATTGTTGTGTATACCCGTCACCGTCGACCGCCCGGCTAGGACACTCGAATTGCCCTGTCTGTCCCCGCCCAGAGACCAGGCGCAGAAGAAGAGCCGGACGCCGACACATCCAGCAGTCGCATGCGAGGTGCATGCCACGGGTCCGTCTCGCACATCACATCGTTGCGCATGAATCTGCATGCGGGTGCCAGACGCAGCGTAATTTCGCGAACGCAGCTCGCAGCTCGCATGGAGATCGATTACATGACCTCATCCCCAGCCTGCCCTCCGCCAAGACGCTCGGCTACGATGGCCCTTCCCTGGCCCAGCCTATCGCAAGCGTACTAACCTCCGCCAGCTACCGAGTGCACCGCCACGCGCGGCAGATCCCCACCTGAAACGCGGCCGAAGTCTTGCTATTGTTCTCTGTGGCTGGGCGCCAACGTTGTCTATCCGCTGGCTCGAACAGTGGTGGGGGAAAAAGCAAGGTGGGAATGTTTGTGCTACTGTACGCGCGCGGTGCAGCTGCTGGCCGTGATGGTGCCTGAGCTGTGGCGTAGATGAGGCTGGTTGCGGTGGTGGGAACAGTCCGGACAGCGAGCTGCCGTGTGCGGGCTGCCGTGTGCTGGCTAGCTCCGTAGGCGCCGTTGAACAACGTGGCTCGAAGCCCCGTCGTGAGTTCAGACGAATCTTGAGTTTTGCGTTCGCATTCCGACCATTGGTGACGTATACCAGCGAAGGCGTGCACCACGGAGTCTACTTGTTACAGCTTCACCCGAAACCACGGTCTCGATTGTCCACCATGCCCTGTCGAATACAATCTCAAACTTTTCAGGCCTGCCTGCCGAGTACCGAACGCGCCCTGCGAGGGGTGACTCAACCATGTGGTAGGCGCTTTGTTGACGTACGTACCTGAATTGAGTTTTTTCTTCTGTAACCGCCTTGTCGAGGGTAGAGTTTCTGTCACCATGCCTAGCCGCCTGCCACGGAGATGAGATGAGATGAAGTGGAAACTTCTGGTTCTTAACGTTACCGCTGGGTCTGCATACCCGGCAGCTTGGGTGAATAGGAGTGGGTTGCATACATATATTCTCCGGTCTTTGAAATATGCAGTCAAGAGCTTAAGGTTGAACATGATATGCATGCTACGCGCCCCATAATTCTCCGACGGTGGTGAGGGTGGGTGTATCGATCACTTGTATAGGGCTCTCTGCTTTGTTGCCGCTCGGGATCTGTGCTCGGGAATTGGTGATGCTTCTCAGCCAGGCGGTACGGGTGGGTAGGCTGTGCAGTTGGGTATGCATTCGCGGCGTTTGCGCGCCACAGCTGCCTACTATGGACCGGGCCCGACGAAAGGTATACATACAACTTGTGTGTTGCATACAAAACCCAACGTCGCCCACCAGGAAGCATATGGCTAATGAGCGCCACTACTCTAAACGCCTAGCACCCGGCCGGGTCGGCGCCGAGAGGAATAGGAGGTTGCTACGCGCGGAGGGTAAAGATCCCGAAGCCACTTCTCGGCCATTTCGGATGGTTGCTATTGTTCCCTTCCGCTCCCGGTTGTGTGGCAATGGAGGGTGGGAAGGGGGTGGGAGGGGGGTGGTGGCAGACAGGACAAACATGTTGTGTTGGTGGTTGGTCGTTGGTGGTGCAATAGGTTTAAAATCAAGCCAGCCTTTCTAATATACGGCTATAACTATGTAGAGTATGGGCGACACGATAGGCGAAAGGTGTCAAGTTTCATTATAATATGATACTACAATCGACAGGGCTGGATTCGACGTTCTGATGCAGAGGGAGTTACATCTGCGGGATGGCTCCAGCGCACCAGCAGCACAATACTTAGGGGTATATTAGAGTTGGAATTATACGAGCTGGGGGCAGGCGTTGATGAGGTGATGAGGTTATATCTGATACAGAGGCGAGAAACATGGGGAGAAACAACCGAGATATGATGTAGTGATAGTATCGGTCTACTTGTACAACACCGGCATATCGGTAGTTTAAGGAAGGGCTGGCTTGAGGATTGTCCATAAACCCTGAAGCTGTTGGTGGAGGATCCGTCGTTACCCCGCAGTGGTTGGATGATTGCTCCCGGGGGGTTACGACTTTTTTGAATTGCAATGGCAGCAAAATAGCCGTAACTGGGTGCATTTCATCTCGCTCACTCCGGCCTCGCATCTCATCTCACAGCCGTTTTTCAGATCTCATGACAATTACCTACTAACCCCACAGCTAGATAGGGCCCTGGTTGGGATTCAATTTCGCCAATTCCGCATTCCTCAACTTTATTCCCTCATCTCCAACTTTTGCCCCATTGGGGTAGAGCACGGCTCTACCACTAGTGCGATCTAAGACACCACCAATCAACCATCACCACACCCGACCGAGATTTAGAACAGCACTGAGGCCAGCAACAACAAACCGTCGGACCGTCTCTCCGTCTCCATGCTAAGAAGGAAAGAAGGGGGAGGGTTAGGCTATACACGGGTAACGATCACTAATATCATTCGACGTCCAACCAGTAGCACACCAGAAGCATCACTTTTTGCACACAATAGTAGTAGTATTTTTCAGTGCGCTGCGCTGCAATAAGGCCTACTAGCCTCGGGATGTTGCGGTAGGGCGGCTGCAATTACTGGCTTCAAAATGTCTCCTGAATGTTCAAACCATAGACTCCGATTCGCCGCTTCCTACTTTAAGGGGAGTATTAAGATAAGATAACCTCGTCGGGGGTAGAGCATTGATCGGTAGAACCCCGGTTAGTATAAAGAACCTCTCGCGGATCGCAATGTTGCATGTTGCTTGCATCAAGCCATAGATGCACCCAACGCTACTGTCGATGAGATCCAATCGCTTTGCCGCAGGAGCTTCATACGAAACCTCGCGGATGTCTGTGCTTAGGTCTAAACGGCTAGATACGAGCAGGCAGCTCTGAAGATGTCATGCATTGCTTATCCCTGCAAGCTCGGAAGGCCCGCATTAACATAAACTCACGTGCAGAAGCGTGTGGAAGATCTCCTTAGCTGCCGGAGGGGGGTTCTCATACAGTAAGGGTAGGTGTATCAGGTGGGATTGTGCGGGGTTGGACCGTTGAAGAAACTCCATTGGTGGAGTGTTGATATGTCCGACGGGTCATGGTAGTACTTACTTTCGCTTTCCTTTACTGTCTCTGGCTGGCTGTGGCCATCATGAGTTTACTGCTTGCGTCCTCCTCGCTGTGTTTTACGCATCGGATAGTGGGCGCAATTTGCCCACTCGGATTTCCGCTGTAGCTTAGCTCATTTCGTTTCGCAAAAGTGATGGAGTGCATTATGTGTTGCATCATATTTTCTAGATTTTCTGGAACCCTAACCGCCAGTTTTCCAAACCATAGCGTTGCGCTTTGAAAGAGAAGGCAGAAATTCGGATTCCGGCTCTAAACGCCTCTACCTGACATCCGTACCTGCCTAGCTAACGCGCGCTGCCCTGAAACCAAACCACCTCCGTCTTCACCATTCCACATGGCTTCGATCCAGCAAGCGGTAAAAGTGAAAGTTTGTCTTGTCGAAATGTTCTGGAGACCGATTCACACATTCCGGGGGGGAAGGATGAATGGGGGAAAAAAAAGGTGGGCATCACTTGCACTTCTTGGCGGCCGCGACCATTACCTACGATACATGCATGTTCCCCAGAATTATGACGGAGATGTTCATGTCATTCGGTTTCAATAGCTCACTTTGGGATCTGAACACTCTGCGTTGCATCCGTCCAAACTTGTGGTCGAGGCAAATATGTACTGTGAAAGGCTGGCCATACGTGTGGGCGACAGACAACTCACGTATCATTGGCACAGCGAATGTTCCAATGTATGCATAAACACGTCGTGCATCATCACATTGTGCAAAAGCTGCTGCTGCTGCTGTCCCCGCAGAAATATTTTCATGTACGGTTTTTTTCCCTCCACAGCCGTATCTTTAGCTTATCGAAATTATGTTGTTCCGGGATGGGGAAGGAGAGGGCTGGTGGACTCCCGCCATAACTGTATCTATCCGGTAGCCAACTCCGCAATCGCGATATTATGTTTCAAGTTATGGGTTACACTCCGAAAGGGAAGAGAAAATGGCAAGATGGGGTGGGGGATACTCGGTTGGGCGGACAAACACATATATACATCCTTATGAACTTCCCCGCACCGTCACATGTTTCGCCTCTCGGATAGATACCGTTTCTTGCGTGATATCACATTTGCGCGATGAAAGACAGGAAGGTACATTGGCACCCAGTAAGAGAGGGATATTTCAGGGTATACTGCACTCCTGGTGCGATAAGGTATAGGATGGGTTCTGTGTGCGATGATGTGCGCGCTGAATAAAAAGCGAGTGGCCATGGAGGACCTAGAGTATGGGCTTCCACGAGGCTGGCCCTCGTGAGCAAGGAGCAAGCACAGTCGTTCGGTAGATGCTTTTTTGGCCTCTCGATCGTTGAATGGCTCGTCAAGCATCGCGGATTCTGATTGGACAATTCGTGTGCGAGTGAGAGCATAACATTTATTGGAAGCTGCACGAGACATCACAACGCAATTGTGGTTGGCTGCTTAATATATCGTTCCTGACTGGGTAAGTGCCGGCGCTTAATCGGAGGCTATTATTGGTAAATCTATCTGATGCACTTCTACTTTGGGCACGCTAAGAGTTTCCTGTAGAACTTGGCCCGTAGCGGTCAAGCCTGCCCATGCAATTGCTGGTAGCGAGAAAAGAACTGACGTCGACCTATTCCTCTGATGCATCGATGCATTCCATACACCCACGGGAGAGCGTCCATGCGAGCGACGATCTAGAGAAGGGAGGGCTGACTTCGGGTCTATCGTCGTGGGCTCAACGGCCATTCCACTCTTCAACAGAATTGCGCTGGAGAGTTACTGTTTGTTCACGTCCTCCGCTGCAAGGCACGGGCATTGCACACTCCGTCTTGCAGCTGAGATGTCCGTCACGCCCCACCTTATGCTTCTGCAAGTTCTAAGTTGAGTGTCTTCGGATCGGCAGGTACGTACAGGCCTTTGGTGTCCTTCCACCATATCCCAGACCTTACGGGATGCAGCTTGCCATCTAATATATCGGTATCTATTATAAAATACAAATGTCATCCGATGCATTGACCAATGCTCGTTCGTTGCAAGCCCTCACTAAGCCCGGCCCCGTCAAAATGCTCGCAGCCTACAGCGCAGCGCACACCGGTACTGTACTACTACTAAAGATCGATAGCCTTGTTGCATGCTTTGACGGGCGACAGATGCCTACATACTTTAAGTGCCTCTTAGTACATAGATAGCTCAACGGATTTTGGCGGCATTGAATGTATGTCATCGCTTTACAAGTGCTATGTCAGCTGGGGGCTCAGTGTTTCACTTGTGGCTAAGTAAATCCTTATGCAGATCCCTATAAGCCTGTGGCTAGGACGATATAAGGTGAGCCTCCGAATTATTTCGGCCCGAGCAGTCGCTGGGTCGCAGGGCATCCCAGGTCGACCGCTTTCCGCCAATACCGAACCATTTATGGGGGGAGGGTTGAGTAAGTGAGTAAGGCTTTGTTTTCACACAACAAGCGCCTTTTCAGAGGAATTCGTTCCTGGATGCCATTCGTCACAAATGAGAAGCTAATCTGGGTACCCTGGCACGCCGTGGGTGAGTGAGGGCCAACCAACACCAAATACAAGCACCTGCGGGCGCCTATATTGCCCTGGTCGCTATCAATCCGTGAACCAATCCATATCCCAGCCAAGTGTACTCCGCACCATGTTGGTTCCTCCTGTGCCTCGTCACCGACTATTTCTCGTGATGGAAACGGAGGGCATAACGGAGAGTGAAAAAAAAATAATGTACCAAAACAGTGTGTGGCACCAGCTTCTCTCACAACCCCCGAGGATCGTTAGGTATGAGGAGGGGCATATGAGGCGGAAAGGAATGTGGAGCTCAAAAGCTGGAACACATCCTCAACCACACCTATCTCCTTGTGCGCCTGACGAGAAAAGATCAAGCACCAGTCAACTATTGTTCTCGCACCACCCCTACCCACACCACAGCGCCTGCAGCGTGGTACATAAGCCTACCACCCCCTCACCGTTGCCTTTCGCCCTACTCTTTCCCTTTGAACATTACGATTTCTGTCGCTGGTCTCTTAAAAAAAATTCTTGATTTATTATACAGCATCTTTCCTACCTAGCATATTTCCTACCCAACTACTACTGCTTTACAGCTTTCAGGTTCGAAAGGGTTGTTCTCCGGTTGTACAACACGGTTGACCTGCGTTGCACACCATCGTCTGTAGGCTTATCATAGCCTGAACGAGCTGCAAGTTGAAAGTAAATACATACATTTAATCTAGCGATATCTTAAAAAAGATGGTAAGCACATATACGACGTTTATATTGAAGACACGAAGAGGCGGCTAATAATGGGCGGATATAATTCAGGCTTCATCAATCCAATATCGCCGTTCAGCAACGAACGGAAACACTCCAATACCTGCACGACTACTATCCATGGGCAGTCAAAGCGGGCACTCAATGCGGCCCATGTCAAGTGCAACATCTATCGACGGTACATCAGATATTGAGGACTCGAGAAAACAGCCCACTCGTGGTTGGCAAACAAGGAAACAGGATATGCTCATGAGAACAATGGTGGTGGAGGAGAGGGATGATGTGTCGGATGCAGAGAGCTTTGATAGCTTGAGCTCGAGGGCAAAGTTCATGAGCGATTTGTTGAGCGACAGCGATTCTTCTATTGACGGACGGAATTCCATTTCTTCATATGGCCCTGCAACACCACGGACGCCTTCGCCAGAGTATTTAGAGGATGGCTTTCCAATGGTGGAGATTGCTGGTGAGAAATCGCCAAGGTCATCTCGAGCTTCTTCCATGGAGGTTTCGCCGACTTTTGCTGCGAAGGTGAAAGCGATGACAACGGTTGGTCCTCGAGGGCCTCATCTGTTCCGATCATACTCCACCAGTCACTCAACCAACATTAGTCACATCACCATTCCTTCCCCACGGAACTCCCTCCCTCCCACTCCTCTGCTAACCGACTCATCTCGCTCGCCTTCGCTCTACAAGGTCCCGGAATCACCGCATCGCACGCCACGCATTGGATCAGCACGAAGCACACCACGCATACCGCAACAGTCACCACATATAGGAGCGCCTCCGCAGTCACCGCGTATGCCACAATCACCACGTGTGCCGCAATCACCACGCATAGGATCAGGATCACCACAGCATACGCCACGCCTCGACAGCGAGCCTGTATTTCACGGCAGGCCCAGGAGCGAGCTGCTTCCATTGAGCAGCGAGTTTGATCTTGAAGAGGTGCGATCATGGGCACCGAATCAAGTGTGTGCCTGGATGGCCGCTCTGGGATTTGAGTTGGAAATGGTTGAGAAATTTGCAAGGAATGATATTACGGGCGCAATTCTTATCGATCTCAAGTGGGAGGATCTCAAGGAGGTATGTGTTTGGCTCGCTAGCGCCGCCCCACATAACAACCCAAGCGCTGACCTTGCATATAGTTGGATATCCAATCTTTTGGCAAGCGCACTGAACTGTGGAACGAAATTCTCCATCTTCGTGCGCGAGGCATTCCTACCCCAGACCGTGCTGAGTTCATTCGTACTTCGTCTCGGGTTACCCGTAGCAGCAGCAGCAGCACTGTCTCTGCCGCTTCCCGTGCGCGGTCTGGCTCTTCAACATCTGTGGCTTCTCAGATGATGGCTGTCCCAGAAGTCGACGACCAAACTGTGGTAGGCTTTGAGATAAGAGCTCCTTCATCGCGGCCAGTCGCCCCTCAACCCCAGACTCACCACCAGCATCAGCACCAGCACCACCACCAACACCAACACCAGCATCAAAATAAACCTCAACCTCAACCTCAAGGGAATTCCTCGGATGAGGCTGATGAAGAAGGCACTGATGATGGAGTCCGCACCCGCAGCCGCCCAGTAGTAAGGAGGAAGAGACGAACCAATGTTCGGATGCCCCAACGCCAGGTCTCTGTCGACTCTATCGTCATCACCTCCGATGATGAGTTCCCAGGTAGTTACATCGCCAAGATTGAGGCACTGACATCATTCGACCACGGCCGCCCTCTTCGACGGAATATGAGCCTAAGAGACAGTGTTACTCCCTCGGATTCAGTATCACTGAGAGGACGGAAGCAGAAGAAGAAGTCGAAGCAGCCAACAGCGGAAGGTCAAAGCCGGCCACACCAATGCAAGAAAGGTGACAGGTGTCGCAAGCATGGAAAGGTTACTCATACTCCCGCCCCTGTGCCGGTTCAAACCATGCCCATACCCACGCCTGCCCGACCCAACTCAGATATGAAGTCAGAGCATGGTACTATCGTCATCGCGACGACTCCAAGTATCGCTGACTTCTCTGCCTTGGTTCGTGATGAGGATGGAGTTGTACAAGGATCCCCGCGTCCACAGAGCGACTACACTTCTCCCAGCGTCATCGCATCATCCGATGCCTTGGGACCCATCCAGAGCAAAGAGATCAAGCTCAAGGAGAGTGTGCTACGGGAAGTTTCTCGCCTGGACCCACAGGAGAACGTAAAGCAATTTCTCACCCACCAGCACTTGCAGCACCTGGAAGAGCGACGCCATTCGCCCCCTCCGGTGCCCACCAAGTCTGCATCTGATATCCTCCGGGCTCAGCGCCAACCTTCTCCTCCTTCTCCTCCACCTCCTGCCCCTCGTGACACCGCAAATCCCCCTCATGCATCTTACGGCCCTCGAATGCAGTCTCTCCCACCCTCTGCAATCACTGCCGCCACTCTTGCCCCACCTACTCCTTCCCCTCCACTGCGCTCTCAGACCCCATCCTTCGGTCTCCGCATTCAGGGTATGGAACAAGTCGTTCCTCCGTATGCCAACTTCTCCGTTCCCTCACGAGTTCGGAGCCCAGCAATGATGCGGACCACTACACCCTTCTCGGAGGCCGACGTACCCTGCTCTGCCGGAACCCCCATCAACTTCCGCGACCAATCACAGTCAGTCCCACCGGAGCTACACTACCGCCGCTTCCCTACGCCAACCATGGAATCCCTAACAGCCCCCATCGTCCCTCGTTCCGTCGGGGCAAACATCCCCCGATCCCAGTCTACGCGACCTACACTAAACATGGTCGAAGAGAGTGCAGAATGGGAGATGGTTGACGACGGGGAAGTGAAGATGGCGCCGTCGCCAAGCATGCGCACGCACTCTGGCTGGATGAAGAAGCGACGCACAAACTGGTTCCGTCACGAGTGGCCAGACTACCACTTTGTTCTCCGTGGCACACGATTGGGATATGCACGTGATGTTGCGACCGGAGAGGTCGGATCAATCGATATGGATCAGTACCAGGTTGCGTGCTCGAACTCTGGGTCTACGAAATTGTCTGCTGCGTTCAAGGCCGGAAAGATCTTCGGGAAGAAGAAGGAGGATGGGACACCCGGCTCGTACTTCTTCCAGCTTGTGCCGGCTGACGGACCAACGAAGGGGAAGAAGAATATTGGGAAGGTGCATTGCTTTGCGGTCAACAGCCGAGAGGAGCGGATCGATTGGATGCGAGAGTTGATGTTGGCGAAGGCGATAAAGCAGAAGGGACAAGGGTTTGAGGTTGAGGTTAACGGTGAGAAAGTATAATTATTTTTTGCTATTCCCTTTGTTTCTGTGTTTTATTTCCTACCTTCTTGTTCATTGTTTCTGCGTCTAGCGCGCACTCTTCTCTTCTACTTCTGGGGTCTTTTACTTTGGGTCTTTTGTGATTACAGCATTCATAGCGACGGATTGGCTTTTGTATTTTGTGCACTCTTGTATTTTTGTTTTTCTTTTTACTACATTCCCACTTCTACCTCTGCTTCTTTTTCTTTCTACGGAGGGGTGTTTTTTTTTATCTAGGGAAAGATGGGATGAAATGTATCTTTGGGGTTGATTTGTGAGGGAAAGAGGCGTTTTGTAATGTTGGGCTTGCTTGCATGCTTCTATAACTCTACTTACTCTGAAATCAAATTGATTTGTCCATATCCTGCGGCTCTTCCAAGCAAATTCAATTTGGTTTCTAGTGGTGGAGTGAAACTTCTTTACCCTGGTCCTGGCGACTTTTGGGTATTTTCTATCGTTCCTTTTATTTCTTCACTTCTCTGGGGAGCTTGACGCTTCTTCGACGGATTATATCGTTTTGTTCCACACTTCACACCATATGTGGGTATATTGCCCACGACGATGGCGGTCTAAAACACTTCCGCTATTTGTTTTCTCCCGTACGTTTTGGCTTCAAAAAGGGGCCTAGTTTGCATATGACGACGATGATGACTCTTTTTCTATATTGATTTAATTCTCGGTGTTCACAAAAAAAAACACCCACGTTGCTTTCTATGCAGTGTTCGAAATATCGTTCTTCCATCTATTTTGGAGGGTGTTACTATTTTTATCTCCCCCTCCTCTTATCTGCGGGGTTGGTACATGCACCGCACCGACCGGTGGTTGTGATGTAGGGGAGGGGGATATAAATTACCCACGATTAAGTTACTATCAATCGCACACCGAAAATAGCACATACGACTTTAGCTTATGAATGGCAATGAAAATATTCGGTGGTAGGGGGGGTATTAATTTGTTAAGCCTTTTTGTTCCATGAATCGTGCCTGGAATTGAGTGACATGTTGGACAGGTAGAGGTACAGATATAGTTTCGAACCGCCGGGGTAGTTGGGTAGAGCGCGCGCGCAACGGGAGAGGAAGGTTGGTACCAGAGGGGAGGTGGGCGAGTGATTCACAATGATTTACTATAAAGCAGGTAGGTAAAAGGGGGACGGACGGAGGGACGGACGGGATGACAATCGAACGAAGTCACCATACTGGTTTCTATGTGAGAGACGGAGATTATGAGTTATACTACATGGATTCACAAGATACAAGATTTGAGACGCATCAAATGTCACTCAGCTGATCTCGACAGCATGCGGGCGATCTCTCCGCTATCCTTTCCCATGTCAGCATCATCCACTACGGAATCCCTCCTCAGCTGCTTCGCCGAGCTCTGTCTTTCCATTCTGCCCTTCGGACACCCAACACCAACACATCACCCTATCTTCCACAGCCAACACGGTGAGCGCCTGCGGATTCAATGCCGCTGACGCATTCCCCTGAAACGCCTCCACCATCCAGGGAGCATAAACTGGTTTCTGCAGCTCGGAGGAGCAAGAACACGCAAGAATGTCTCAGGAAACGAAGGGTGGCGAGTCGATTCATGCCACGAAATGAAGAACGCCGACATTCCCACTCCATAACTCGGGGGCAACAACCACAAACGGAGGCAACCACGCTGGTGATTCAGCTGTCATGTGCATTGTGCAATTTCGCTACACCCGGTACGTACATACAAAGGCGTCGACAATCCGTGGCATTGAACCGAATGCCAATCCCATCGTTCAACTCAGCCCAAGGCAGCTCGACCATTCATCCACAACCACACCACCAGTGCTCCCAAACTCCGCATATGCGTGGATTCCAGTAGCCTGTACGTTTACTCCGTCCCGTTCGTCAACTATAACAAAGTTTACGCCCAATTTCCCCCCGTTAACTCCCTGCCATTTTCGTATCCCCCTCTACATCCCTTTCGTCCTCCCCAGGACCTTTAACGGCAGGCTTAGCTGCTCCATCGCCACTTCCCGTGCAACCGGCATCCCCAATCTCCTCCGAAACTCGGCGCAAGTGGAGGGCAGTGTGGTGATATTCCAACAATTCATTTCGTTGTCTAACATACGCTTCTTGAGTGAAGGGTAGAATACGGGATGCCATTGTTTAAGTGAGGATAGGGGCGGAGGTTGACTGTAATGCAGGAGATCCCGGTTGATATATTTCCCCGCTTCCCATCTGAAGAAACTAGTGCAATCCGTAATCGTTGATGGGGTTGTACGATTTCGCAGATCAATTCAGAGAGTTGGAGCTGGAGGCGTTGTATAGTCGTGAACGCGACATACAACTTTGCAATTTGCGGCGGTAAGAACCTGCAAATGAATTCACTCATACCAGATATGGCCGAGCTCTTGTTATATGCAGCCACAGACATAAGGTTGCTGTCGAATATAACTAGCTCTCGGGTACGAAACATTGTATTGCTGTACTGTAACGTACAGCGTTCCATTCCCCTTGCTGGCTTCTCACTCAATATATGCATTAGCATAAGAAAGTGCTCTAAAAATTCATTACAGATGCTGTAGAACTTTTCCACGAACTCCGGCAATCACCAGATCTACCACTGATGAAAGAACCTGCTTTCAAGCACTAAAGCTGAAACTGTGGTCGTGATTAAATCGAATTTTTGGACTCTAGACTAGAGCTCTAGCTGCTAAAGTTTGTGCAAGGGATCAGTTATTTGCGCATGCTTCATCGACATTATCAACGACGATGTCAACTTCGCCAGGACATCACTTGATACTGCATACACTCTGTTCACAACGTACGATCTATGGCTCATTTGCAGATCATGCATGTCGTTTAGGTCTTCCTCAAAGTCATCCAGACGTTGGTATATCGTTTCGAGGGATAGGGCCCTCGGATTGTCATAGTTCCTTTAGAATCCGACTTGACAAACTGGTCCCTATGTGGAATTTGGAAGATTAGTCGGCTCTTCAGGAAATTATGGGTGTAGCTTCTTGCCGTCTGTGTTGACATCTGGGCTGCTAAACCTTTCAGTTTCTCCTCAGCATCACCATCTACACCTTATCAGGGCCCTCATCAATTTGGTCTCCTATCTTCTGATAGACCGCGTAAGGCGTGTGCCTACTCAATCGATGAAACCCCTCATCTCGTCCCCAGCCTACATCGACGGCAGCTTGATACTCCCCCCCACGTGTATCCATCGGACAGTTCACCATAGGTGATCTCGGATTGTGGTGAGGCTTTTGAGGTTTGTGTCTAAAAATGAGGAAGTGGGGTACTGGATGGGCCCCTTACCTACTTGGTAACATCCCCGGACTACTATGAGTGCTAGGTATCTGGAGGAAGTTTTGGACCGAGAAGCAGTAGCATCGGGTGCACACTGATGACGCTCAGGGCGTCCCGTCCTATTGAAATTGAGGGAATCGGGCACTGTACGAGGTGCTGCATGCCAAACAGGAGTAGGTGTAACTGGAGGCGAGGTCAAGGAGGGCATATTGCGTCCCTGAAAATAGAAGTAGCCGTGCTTGATCTATTGCTACAACCTGCATCCCCAACTCGATTGCAGTAATATCAAGGCAGTGCTATTAATAGAAGTTGATCCCGTCGTGATACGTGGCCGGCCAGGCGATTGTCATACCACCCTTCGATGAAGAATCAATCTCCACCCTTTTCGTTGAAATTCTGCTGCTTCATGTCATCCTACTCCTGTTCCTGCTCCTAGGAATTGGAACTAGGTGGCATGTTGCTTCGCTGAGTTCATAACTATCTATCTCGTTCTACAAAGGCGTCGAGCTTGTCTCGGTCAAGCACCTGTTCGTCTTCCAGCTCTTGTTTGAACTCTTTCTCGGCTAGCTCTTTTCCTTTCCCACTGCCACCCCTGGCTTCCTCCTCATCAACATCTGTATCCTGCCAATCGGCATAAAACCCCCAACGCTCTTGCCCTGATTACTCGCAGCAGCCTCTACTACAAGGTAATCCTCATTCGTTCCCTCTTTTAGAGGGCCATTTTGTTCCACGGAAGGGAGCGAAGCTTGGCCTTGAAAACGTTACTCCTCATCTCGGACTCCGGTATATCGTACACAATGACATCAACCGGTGGTAGTACATCGGCCTGTTGGAAAATGGCATATTTCCAGGTATCAAGGAGTTTATCCGTGGTGGGTCAGTGCACAGGCAGTGATACATTACATAGATCGTCAGGTCGATGAATGTACTCATTCGAGAGACCATCCCTCCTTGTTCCCGACCTTTCCGCCTGTAGTGCCGTCCTGATTCTGTGCTTGCTCTAACCACCACTTTAACCTGAGGGCTCTCTGTGCCTCCCATCTATTCTTCACGGTATCTCACGCCGTCAGCGCAACTCCAGATTGCATCGTGAATTTTCTGGACAATGCAAAGATCGCCCAAGTAAAGCGGGCCTGTTCGGAATGGATGACACTCTGGTGGCGGACGAACTGCAGACAGTCACGGACATTCGAGGAAGTGGCTCTGAATTCCATGTCTTCAGTAGTGGCAACAATCAATCAATCCCAAAGGAAGAATAGTTTCCGATCACAGTGTGATCCCATATAGTGGATGAACCGCGCAGCATCACCCTTGATTGCGCTAGAGAATTCATAAAACTGTCCACTTCAACTTTGCAATTTGTGTCGGTAGGATTCTGCATATATATATATGAATTTGCTTGTACCGGATATGAACGAGCTCTTGTTGTATGCGGTCACAGACATCATCGAGGGAGCTAGAATGAGAATGGATGGCATGTTTTGTTGAGAATATCTTCGGATGTTTGGCGGAACAACGACATCTAAATGAACCAATTCTTCTACCAAAGAACAGGTCCAGAAGGGTATCCCATTCATCCGTAGTGTATGTCATAGCCTTCGACGGCGGAGGGATAGTTCTGGTTGAATAACTCGCCCTTGGGAGCTAGAGCTGTCCATGGTGTTTGTAGAAAGGATAATAGCTCCGGTTGAATGTCCGCCAATTGCGAGCTGGCTATGGTGGTTAGACGTGCTTTGCCTCGGGTTAGACATTTGGGAAATAGCAGACTGGTTGTCGGCCATGAAGCATGCGTTCGACAAGTTTCAATGCTTGCTGTGGCAACACCAAGATCTTGAAGAAACAATGCGAGGTTGAGGTATGGTGCAGCCAGCATGTCAGAGTTTTCGGTAACAATTGTCACCGTCGGTATCGACCTCGCAGTTACCACTGGAAACTTCGGGTTCGAGTTTGGGGAAACCTGCCATATCTATCTCTTCCATCACGTCACCAGAAGTTTGTCTAAGGTTCTGATGGACGTAGCTATACTGCTAGAGCTATCAGGAGAGGCTATGTAGCCAGTTTCAATGGTCGTCTCCGTACGTAGTACAAGTGATTATACAACTAGAGAAGAAGACACGTCTGTAGTAAACCAGCAGGTATTAGTAGAAGTCTCCTGAATGCCTTGCACATAACAGGCCGAGCGGGTGGACGTTTGGCGGACTAAATCCAGTCAACCTGGGCTGAGTCTAGTACGCGTTCGTTATCAAGACCTAATGATGAGTTCTGTGAGGGGGCGGGGGCGCGGATCGAGTGAGGAGTGAGAGGAGGACAACGACAAGCTCTATCGAGTCTGAGGGTGTTGTGTATGTGGGTTTCCATGTTGATAATCGTGCAGCATTAGATCGGATTTGAAGCTGCAACCTTTCTATGACGTCTGTAGTAGTACCTGGTGGTATCGGAGCGTGGCTCCCAACAGAGCCCACATATCCAGAGACCAGGCATGATGCACATATGCCTAGACCTATCTTTCTCAGCCCAGATGTCGACATGCCGGTCCTGGTTATGCAAGCGTTGATTCATTCGGTTCAGACCGAACGGAACTACAAATCTTGAAGCAATTATAGCGTTTGCTAGTGCCTGGTAGTTTGCGGAGGGGCGCTGAAGTGTTAGGGTCGGGCAAGCACGGTGCGGGTTATATACCATGATGTAAGTTCTGCTGAGGCGACAAATTTGCATTAGCCCTGCACTAAAGGTATAAATTTGACGAGGACATACGGGGATATAGCTTACCAATTATTGTGTTCTGATCACTCCGAGTCCTCGGCCAGTTTCACAGGCAGCGAATGGTGTGTAAAGTAGCCAGACATCGGTCAGCACGCAGACCTGTTTTTGAGTGCGGCCCTCCTAGTAGCTTGACGATGTGTTCTCACTCTTCAGGTGTGAGCTGTGTGATGTAGCGTGGGCATAGTCGGATGATATGGGATTGTGCTGTGGTGGTGAGGCGGTTGGAGTCTCGTGTTATAGGAGTATGGACAAAGGTGTAGAGAAGAGAGGCCGCGAGTATAAAGGTAGGTTGAGGGGGTATACGAGGAAAAGGAGGAGGGGCAAGAAGAGAGGTTTCGTGGGTAAAGAAGAGGTAAAAAGAACCATGCGTGTGAAGAGAGAAATACGAGCTCAGTATATTCAAAGAAACGAATAAGACCTCCCCCCTCCCTTTTGAAGCTCTGGAGGGAGGGGGGTGAAGGTATATAGTAAATATTGATAGTAAAGATAGATAGCTATATAGGTAGAAGGCGGATTAGAAGAGTAAATGAAAGATGAGGATATTTAACCTGAAAAGAAGAAGTTGCTGTCCCCGGGGAATCCCGTCCTGGAAATCTCTACCGCAAGCCTACCGACTGATGATGATCCGAGGGTGTTTTCATTGTCCTGTTATTCTGTTCCTTCTTTGCGGTGTTCAAAGATTAGCGGCGGGAACTTAGCTGTTTGCTTGTCAGCCTTACATCGTAGCCCAAGCATTCCATCCACGAAGAAGCGTCCAGCGCCTCACAAAAATAGATACCCTAGGATGACCGGCTATAAGTAGGTTAGAACGCGACGGGCAACTTATCATGCATCAAACGTCCCCTTTCGCTCCCGATAGCTAAGATCGACATGAACGGAAATGCTGCAGGACGCAGCCTTCATTGCTTGCCTCTCTGTCATGCATGCTTCTTTCTTCAGCGGTAGTGTGCGGTTTCTTTGCTTTCTAACTGGCCCCAGCCTCACCCAATTCAGCGGAAGAAGCTTAAGGGGCTGAGAAGGGTCGGATGAATGGATGTGGCCAGAGGTATGTGTTTGTCCGAGGGAGCGGTGTGATGAACTAGGCGGAAGAGTAGCTTAACAATCGAATTAAATAAGGTAAATGCCGCCGCAGTATTGTAGGTTTGATCCTAGTCATAATTAACCGCAATTTGCTTCTCAGAGGCGCGCAAAGAACAAAGAATGCACGCGTATGTGTGTATGTACGTCGGGAAGTCTGCAGGAGCGGTTGCGCAACAGCTTTAGGAAGTGTAGATGTGCACAAGTACAAGCAAGCAAATTTGGCGTGAGACTTTTGTTTGAAAAAGATGCAAGAAAGCATGTAAACAGAGATATAGGGAGGTAATCTTCCCGACAGTACCAGCTAGCCAGAGAAGGCGTGATAGAAGCAACAATCCCTCCCATCAACGTTATAATCATGATAGCGAAAAGCGCAACATAGACGGTTTGAAAGTCTGCGAGTTTAGAGTTTGACAGGCTAGATGATGATGAATTTGGCACAGAATATCTTCGGTATAAACGTTAGTTACGTGCCAAAAGTACTGAGGCTAGATGCTCTCGTGCTCAGTCTTTGCACTTACCTCGCGAGTTCTTCTGACGAGCCGTGAGAAGTAGAGCGGAGACCAAAGTCGCAGAAGCTAGGAAATACTATTGAAGATTATGAAAAGCGAGTAAGGCACAGCTACCTAGGTACATGACATTCCAATAGATCCCACATCCCACATTGCACCATCAACATTAACATCATTCATCCCACATACTCCACTCTAATTCTTCTTCTTAATCTTCTCCTTCTTCCTTTCCTCGACCTCCAACTTCTCCGCCTCCTGCCCCTCCTTCCGTTCCGCATACCACTGCCCACTTTGCAGCGCCAATACGCCGACGAGCACGAGCGCAAGTATAACCTGACTTGCGGCCATAACCTTCATCGTATCATCCCTTCCAATCTCCTCACCATACTCACCGCTCTCAACCGTCCTCAATCCGCGGATAACATTGGTGCCATACATGATAACGCCGATCATATACAGCACCAGCGAGCTTCCATCGAACAGCATATTACTCTCACTCGGTTTCCAGAGCTTTGCAAAGAACCCGAGGAGACCCGTGAATATGATTGCGTGGAGTAGCCGGGGAAGGATCGGTGGGGAGCGCGCGAGCATCGTGTAGTGCGTTTCAACAGTCCTAAAGATCTCCTCCGACGCTGAGACGCTGTTCCATAGCGTGTGGTGGTCGTATGCCCAGTTTGTGTACAGGATCCCGAGGAAGAAGGAAGTCGCTGTGAAGAGTTAGAGATATTGGGGGCGGGGGAGAGAGGGGAAACGGACGGCAGATTATGAGGAATGTTGCGAAGGAGGAATTTCGTGGCATTGCAGCGATGAGCACTGAAATTAAGCGCTGAAGCTTGTTCGAACCGATAATAACGGCGGTGGCGGAATAAGTGTTACGGCTGTCGCACGCGGCGGAAATGGGGAGAGGATGATATGGGGATGAAGAGATGAAGAGAAGTTAAGAGGGAGAGAAGAGTTGCGATGGTGATGTCGGCGGTGAAGTGCCGGTGATCTGGCCTACAGGAGAGCCAAGCGTTTGTACGGTGCCCTCCGATGCCACATGCGGAATGTGATACCGCTTATCTGTAATTCGAGGCTAGGGGATTTAGGCGGGAATTAAGGCAAAAGAAGGAGAATAGCGGCGCGGTTAGAGAGATGGAGATGAAGATAGAGACGGAGGCGGAGACGAGCCGAATAGAAGGTGGCGGTGGTCGAAGGGTGATGGTGAGGGGCCAGATGGCGCCATAACTGGAAGCAGAATGAAATATATCACAACTGAAAACGAGTTAACTACGCATTACTACTGAAGCGATTTGTCTCTGTATTGCTTGTCTTTGGGCTCTTTTTTGTCTTTTCTGTCGTAACACCACCATGACATTAATGTCCAGTGACAGCCTGTGCGTGGGTTAGGTTTCTTTGGGCCTCGTGGTTGAGCCTTGCTCCTACACTCCACATCACTCACCACAATAGCATCACCCAAAAGCACCCGGCAACACACACTCACCAACATGGCGCCCTCTAAATCCCTTCCCCCCGCCAAGGTCTCTCTGGTCCTGCAATTCTTCCGCACCACCAGCGTCGCCTACACCCTCAAAGACCTCGAAAAGGCGCTCCCATCCGCCGTCGGCATCTCCAGCATGACCGTTAAAGACTACCTCGCCTCCCTCGTAGCCGACAGCCTCCTCAGCGTTGAAAAGATTGGCAGCGGGAACTGGTACTGGTCATTTCCCGCAGACGCCAAGCGGCAGAAGGAAGCGATTCTTTCCACAGCCATCCAGGAGCGGGATAAGGCTCGTAGCATGGTTGAAGCCGTTGCAAATGCTGTGGCAGAGGAGAAGGAACGTCTTTCTACGGGCGATAAGGACGGTGAGGAGAGAGTGCAACTTGCCGAGAGGCTCGCAGTATTGCAAAGGAGACGCGAGGAGCTGAAAAAGGCGATTGATGCTTTTAGTGCGTCCAAGGGCGCTGAGGTCGTTGTGTCGGAAGCGGAGAAGCTGAGGTTGAGGCATAATGAGTTGGTTGGTGGGTTTTGGCGGGCTTCTTGGGTATGTTTATTGATTGTAACACGAAGTGTAGATAACATTTACACCCTCGAGGGCTACTTCAAGGACCGCGTTCATGGTGATCCCGAGTCTATGGCCCAGCTGAGAACCTATATTGAACTTGAAGAAGATATGGACTATATCGAAAAGTAAAATACGTCATTACGTAAGTTACCTGCTTGTTGCGTGTTCCCATTTCTAATAAGCTTTGTAAGTGCATTAGGTTTGGGCTGGTTATGGTTAGGTATGGACAATTGCGCTGCTTGTGGTGGAAATTATAGAAACGGCGTTTCATCTACTATAGACATACTATCTTTCCGTGAGTTGGACTTTCTTGAGCAGGCGGGCCTGCATTATGCTAATCCTCATTAGTATTTTCTTATTAACATGTTACATCCATTGAACTTCTGAAGACACCTCTGTGCTTAGATTTAGCGTCTCTACTTCTGGTAAATGCAGCCACAGTATTACAGAAAGAAGGGCTGTGTTCGACTCTGATAACATCTACCTTTCCTAGAAGTGCCGCATTGCATGATAACCCAAAAATATACTCGTTGGAGGTAGATGCCGTATCATACGGCATGGCGTAACCTTCTCCTGGTGTCGACAGATTCGATACGACGCTTCGCCACAAAAGCCTGGGAAGTCAAATAATAGCGAAACCAAATTTCAATATCAGATGACCAAGTACGGTCATCCGTAACCACAGCCCAGTGGATGGGCCTCGAGGACCATATAAGGCATAATGCGGCAACGATCATTACTTCATGTCAAACACGGCAAACGTAAGTATACGAGTTCTGAAACCCGTATTGACCATTGCATTGGTAACGGTAGTTAGGTGGCTGGCAATAATGTATACATATCAGCCCGTTATCAGTTGCTAAAACAAATTGGCAGTCTTAATATGAATCCTTCCGACACGCTTTTCAATACCGTCCGATCCTAATCAATCCCTAGTGGCGGTACATGCATAGCAGCACTCTCCAGCACTGCAAAATAAAATGCATGTCTACCTACAGAAGTCTAACATGCACGTCATGTCTCCAGCAGTCATCATTGGCCACGTTCAACACAGTGCGTAGTTGTAACCCTCCTCCTCCTCGCCCATATGCATGACACCAAGGACTTCCACGTAGTGTTTCCCATGAGATAAGTTGGCTTGAGACCAGCAAGACTGGAGGTGTCCACAAAACAAGCCGATTCAAGTCTCTCTATCGGTCTTGTCTCGAGAGGGTTCAAGTGCGTGAACGATAGTCCATGTCAATGTGGCCAGGGCAGGTGGATGAAAATGTTGCCCCCTCCATTGTTCACCTCCCTCACCATAGCTATGAACTCATGGACATGGCTAAAATCATTGAGGTAACAAGAAGCGGTCTCTTTACTTAGCTAGCTAAGCATGGTGTTAGAAACACCAGATGCAGGTTCGAAACCTGCAGTGATCAACTAACCAATAGGTGCTACAAACACCAAGGCACCAGTCTAGAAACCTGCGGCTATCATTTTTTCCAGCACGGCAGAACGGCAGAACGGACGATCCCTCGAGTGTAATGGAGCAACCCTGGCATTGGTCATTCTACAATCTCCTGGCAGAGATGAAGGGGGTGGGGAGAGTACAACCACTTGAGATATGGCAAGGAGAAATAATAAGGGCGCTCACATTTCTCGGTACATAGCGGTACAAAGATTCGACCGTTCAGCATGGTGCAGAGAAGTACAGGTCGTTACCGTGTGAGCTCCCCAAGATGAAGGCAAAATTTCTTTAATAGAACTAGCGTCCATCTAGTCTTCACTAGCTCTCCCATTGGTATAGACACCCTAATCAGCATGTGCCGACTTAACGTGTACCACCTGTATCAATTCCAGGGCTGGTACACCGTTACACGATAGAGCGATACCAGGCGTTAGTGTCGATCCTTGTATCGCCCTACTGAGAAGTATGAGCGCCCCTAATAGCAGATCGGGGCCTGATTGACAAGCAACCACTGCCAACCCTCTGGATCTTCCTTCGGCTCTGTCGAAGCGCAGCAGCCTTGAAAGTACACGAATTTCCTCAGGCGAAAAGCATAAGGTAAGGTGGGCAGAGATTTTGAACCGGATGGAGGATAACGAGACGGTATTCAGTGTTGATTGTGCTCTGCCTCAGGTGCGACAGTCAAAGTTGACCATAAGAACTAACTATCCAGAGATGTTCCACCATCAGACAACCTTCACGCACGTCATCACTGCTGCTGCTGCAGGGCTGAGCTCACTTTCTCCGCGACTTTCACCTAACAATATTACACCAATTTGGGATAACTATCTTTGGCAACTTCAACTCCGCTTTCTCAACGGTCACTACTTAGTAGGTGCTTGACCCCCCTGTATGAGAAGAACTACCGGCAGTCGGAGTTGGTGTGAAAGTACTAGAAAATCAGGCCAGCGGACACACAGATTATGGTATTGCTGAAGAGAGCAACTAGTGGCGCCGTGAGAATAATGCTATGTAGCTATCTACTCTCCCATTCCCATCTCTGTGCAACCCCTCGTCTCCTTCTTTCAGCCCTAACTATTTATTCTCAATCAAAGTGTATTCGTGCGACTCTGCAGATATTTTGGCCCGCCCGCATATCATGACGGCCCGATGACATGCGTTGCTGTGCTGGGGTTTAACCAGTGACGCTGCAACTCCACCGGTGATCGCATGCACTTGCTTACTCCACGTGCAATGGGACGGGTTTCATCTTGCGGAGTTCGATTAATTCGTATTCTACATATTGTTCTGTACCACTTTATTACGGTGAGGAACACAAAAAATTTCGCTCTCGTTCTCGTTGTGCTTGATGCCTCTAAGAAGATTTTCCACCCGGGAGAAGAGCGGGGTAGACTGACTACCTAGATACCGAGTCGACATTAATTCAGGGCTCAAAGAGAACTGCATGAAAGGAGCTAGCTAGTTGGGCCGCGTCGCCGTTCCGTTTAAAACCACTCCGAAATCCGACAAATCACAACACTAAGCCACAAAAACCTGGTATAAAATCTTGTAAAAACCCTCAGACGTTCTAGGAGGTACATAGAACAATACTCTTGAGTTTTGGAAATTTATAGAAATGTGGTTGATTTTTGGTTGTGGAGAAAGGTATCAGCGACCGCGCCGCTGGAGATAGTAAGTCGTGAGTTGCCTTAACGCGGTTTACAATTCCCAGTCCCTAGGATCATTCTCAGTACCCCCTCCTTTATGTGGGGTAGTTAATCCAGCTGAGTTTATGAGCCAGAGACCAAATAACTCTCAAACGGCTGGAGACATTGATGTATCCTTCTCACCTACACACGGAAGCTTCGGATCACTACAGTATCATATATACTACCGCATTATCTAGCTGAATCTGTGATTATCGTAGCGTCGCAGGATGCGTCTATGCAATGTCCTCACCAGATTTCTGACTGCTCATGCCAGCTTGAGTCTTCGGAGCGAATAGAAGCCCTCACCGAGAGTCGTCGGGTATATGTGCGAACTGCACGGACTACCAAAATCGCGGATTCAGCCAGATAATTCGGCGATGATACAGCTTTTAGCATTTACAGCGTGTACACTTGCCAGGCTATAATCTGAATTGGCACCCACAGCTCGTGCATTCAGTCTGGTTCATGTATATGCTGCACGCACGGAACAGTTACACACATAGTGATTCCAGGGCAGAATCATCCAATCGTGAGACGGGCCGTAAGGTGGCGTGCAATTCGTATCCACAATGTTTAACAATTGTACGGTCTTCAGCGAGAACGAAAATTTAGAACTAGCCATAATCAGTTAAATTATCCTGAAAGGAAGCACGGCCTTGGATTGGGGACGGCAGGATAGATCACGACAGTTAACGCTCATTCCTCGTGGCATTGACCTCCTGCGGGTATCATGATATCATGCTGGCGAGGGTTTTGTCAGCTAACGGATCAATAGGTGTTCTGACCCGCTGCCAAAAAAAATACCTCTTCCTCTTTTCGATGTAGAAGTTAGAAGTACCACATAACCGCCGACTGTCCCAGCGAGGTGTGGGCCGGAAGGCAAATACTTTCCCAAAAGTGCCATACAATTACCCCTCCGAGTGATGGTGAGTGCATATTGTCCCAACCTCCCACATTATCGGCGATAAAGCCGCCTCAAGGTGATCTCAAACAAATTTTAGCCAGTGTTGTTCACCTTATTGTTGCACCACTTTCTGGCAACACATCCACCTGATCAGTGAAATGCCGTCGACGACCTTCACAGTTCGCGATCTGCAAAAGCCAGCCCATGACATCTCACCGGTTGCAAACGGCTCTCCATCGATGATCAATCATGGGTAGGGCGGCTAAGGAAGATGTATTATGGTACCAATTCAAGTGTTCAAAATGGTGCACGCAGTTTTCAATCAGAAAAAAATAACATGTGGGGGACGTCCGACCTGATTGCACATGCATACCTCAATTTCCTTCGCGGCAAGCGCCGAAGAATAAGGAACGAAACCTTTTTCTATTGCATTACTGTGGCCCACAAGAAAAATCGAAAAATGGGGTCGGGGCTGCATTCCATCTAGACTCTCAAAGCTGAGTTGTGAAATGAATGATTCCATCGTAGGATTCGCTTCTAGATCTTCAAGACTTAAGATGTTATCGACTAGACGCTCACCCAACAAGTTGCTGTTAAAGCATCTGGTCAAAACTGCAGTACCGGGCGGCGAGGTTACATACCGTAGGTACGTATACAACACTTTTTTCGATTTGGCAGAAAATTATAGAGATACGGGTCTAGTATAGCTGCTCCTGATTGTGCAAATGCTATCTTGTCTATCTTTGGCTTGCTGTTTTAGAAAACCTACAATTTTCGCGCCCATTTACACAAAATTTGATAATGTGTAAAGGATCCTCCCACTGAGCAGCGCCAACTTGTGACCTACCATATTTTTTTCTCCATACATACCCTCTGACCTGGCCACTCTAGTGTTGTGACTCCACCGCGGGTATAATGGCCTCAAGACCGCATGCACCACACCATATATCAGCTACCCCTCTACGTACAAAGAAACCTAAAGGCTGGCTCTTCCCACAAATTCACCCTGCTTTGTGCGTGGCTATCTCAGTGTGGCCACCAGGCAGATAGAGCGTTGGTCCATACTCGAGAGTATTTCTCACTCGAAATCCATCGATGTATCGTCGTGGGGTGGTGCGATCAGTGTTAAAGTATACGTATGGTAAACCTAAATTGACAATCTCTCAAGGGATTGGGATTTACACACCACCCACGGCAACCTGCCTCAAGTAAGAGATACCCTCGTTACGGACTGACTATTTGTTTAGCGGTACGGTTGCTTTTGAGCGGTTTCTAGACTACCAAGGTCTTATATTCCCGAAGCATCAGAGAAATCAGTTCGCCCCGCTAGTGATTTGAGATTGCCGCAATCGTTCATCTCGAACCAGTTGACCCGGGTTATATTTTCGGAGTGCAAACCCCCGCTAAAAGTATATTTCCCGAATCAGTATCAAGAAGCGGAACAAATCATCCACATTGATGCACATGAGTGCTTGATAGCCTGAAAATGCGGTATATTGAGGGGCTATAAGCTGCAACCGCACTGAGCGGGGGTCCCAGGTTGATTTCCCAGATGCAAATCGCGAGTCATCTTGAGTTTCCCACTGTACGGAACATATACACTACAGTACGACTAGTTTATTGTACATAATGGCTGGACTGCCCAGCGAGAAACATTAATGATCAACCTTCCTAGCTAATATATAACATGCCAGGATGATTTCGCGGCAAGTGCGCCTAATACCACCTCACGAGAACCGTGCTCCAGTTTTCAAGTCATGTCCCCCCGAAGATGGTCGCAGAGCCAACTTACCCCCCGTCCTAAGAAGACCCCGGCTTCAGCCGAGATACAATCTTAGGTACACGAAGTCCATCGATCATCTTCAGAAGTAGTGTCACTGTCTGTTTCGTTACACACACCCCGCACATGCCTGAAACGTCAACTCTCTGCAATTTCCCGTGGCGCAGTGCTTGCATGAGGGAAGGCTGGACTGAGATTTAAGATAGGTTAGATGATTAAATATCACCACCATCATAGTTTCCAGTTGCAGTGGAATGTGTCTGAAAAGTCTATCGCTATTCGCGAACAAGTGACTGCCACCATTCCAATTCTCATTGTTCTGCACATCGCCACAACTGTTCCACATGCACCCTCAGCCCTCCTTGTGTCTTTAGGCTGTCATCGCTGATGACATATGCTGCACGATTGAGGCGTTTATCCAGCAAGTTCGCTTCGTACTATAATCTGCACCATTGCCTGGCCGGGGGTGAGCTGTCAGTGCATACCCGTCCAAACAGGGGAGCACAACGTATTTACACTGACACCTGCTTCTCCGGTGAATTCGGGGCAGAACAAGCACGAGTCATCGTCCAGCCTTTCGCGCGCGCCCATAGACAATTGTACTCAGGGTTAGACAATATAGCGATGCCTTTCAGCACTCTCACTAAACCAGCTGACAACGGTACGGTGCATCCAGTGCGCGTATTCGCAAAGGAAGGGCTGGTTATTCACGTTCCCTACTCTGACTTTATGGGTACGTCCTCTGCACTGAAAGATAGAGTGTCGGAGACTAGATGATTATGTTAAAACAAATCTCAAACTTACAGCCCTCAGCAGTCGTGATAAAGTGCAACCTCGGTGACAGATGACGCCCACATACATCCTCTCCTTCTCTCCTTCTGATGGTTCGTCGGGTGGTTTCTTTACCAATCCCACCCCGGCGGCAGGAATTGGTGAGACTTCGAAGTTCTTTCGCTTAGCAGACCAACTACGGCAGGTGGTCATGATCCCTGAGCTGCCTGTGCTGCCAAACCAGATATCTTCCTACTTCTTATCCTCGGCACAGAAGCGTAATACCGAAGAAAGAGGGATTACACACCCACAGACCGTTTCTTCCGGAGTAGACACATTTCATGGGCCATCCCAGCACAGACGTGTTGGTCTTTGTCGGTGATGCAAAAACGAAAGCGAATGATCTCGCGGCCGGCATGTTAACCAACCATCGACAACCACATATCTTTCTTTCGGATCAAATAGGCTCTCCTCCGCCTTCCATGTGCAGACGTTGTGCTTCCAGATCTCAGCACATCGATTCGCCCCATATCATAGTACCACCTGATAGAGATCCCGCGCGCTTGCCCGGAGAACGGCGCTGTGATACCCTTGACACTACGTCTTCTGCAGGCATAGAGAAAACTGGATGGTCCGGAACGGACCAAACCACTGAACCATTCAAAATACCGGTACCGGTGGGACGAAACACGTTCATTCCAAGTTGTTGGACGAAGTCCACCAACACCGGAGCCCAAGGAGCCTCCCTTCACCGAGAGTATCCATGTGCGGGGAATATTCTCTACCATTATACCTCTACCCCAGTATTGCACAATATACACCACTTCTACAAGCGCTTTGAGACTGCTGGAATGAAGCTTGCGGTTGGGGAACCGGAGTCTGACGAGCGGGATCATGCCTGATGGTACACGGCAGAGAACACAGATGCAGTGAAACAGCAAACAAACACTTGGCGATCACATAGCCATCCTTTCGTGTACCAGCAGAGAAGGGAAGTTACAGTCGACCGGCATAGTTGCCCGTGATAATTGGCCATGCCGAGACATTGCTGTGCGCAAGAGAACAAACGAGCGAGTGACGCGCTATGCATCATCCCAAACATTACTTGATCCACTACACCATATCCGCCAATAAAATCCGGTGCCAGCAACGAATCTGCATTATCTTCAATCAGGCGCTGAGATATAGGGCGATCCACACGCCACTTTCAGTAGAATCTGCCCTGCCTTGCCGGAATCCGACCTCATGACTCGATTCTACTATGCTTTTTATCTCCCTACACCTACTCACACCTTTCACCGTTGACGCAAGACATACATTCGCTGCATAAAAATCTTGCGTCACGTCTCCAGTGCAGTGGGGTGGGACCCTCTTCTCCACCAATTCATCAGCCCACACACACACTGCAAAGATGCTTAGATCTGTCCACGTCCAATGAGAATCGGGGGTATTATTTTTTTCAAAAACCGATGTAGAGAACGGTACAGTAAGGTGGTCTGGGCTATCTTACTACATCAAGACAGTCTCATGAAAAAAATGTGACCTGCGCCTCATGCTGCTATTCACGACCAAATTCGTGTGTATGCGACAAGCCAAGGTAAATATGCTCATACGTTACCACTCCGCTCGCCCAATGTAATGTTGGTTCGAATTGAATGACCGAAGATGTTCCCCGCTTGGATACGGAATGGAACATGTGGTTTTGGCGGGCGCCTATATATATTGCACCAGCACCGCATGCAGGTTAGTGTGAATTGAAATACCTCCTCCCATGTACCCACCTTGATAGACCTAAGGAAACCGCTGTGAAGGACGATGATAAGGCACTCATCCACCCACCCCTTTAAGCAGCCTGGTCGATCCGATCCAGGGTTTTAAGTGTACTAGGAGATTTTCATGAAAAATGCACGTCACCACTATGGATCACAAGTAAACTGCCGGACAAAAAATGTCAACAGCAAGAAAAAAGGCGTACTATTACCTTAACCAGGCTAATTCAACCCCAGGTTTTGATGAAATAACAACCCAACTTTGGCACCTGTTCTATGTAAGTGACTGCAAGTTTACTACCGGTATCTGTGCCTCAACACTACATAATTTGCATGCAGGTAGGCTGGTCCTTGCAAAACCTAAAACAACCGAGTGCTCTTCGAGTTCAAACGCAGGAAACGTGCGTAAGTAAAGTACGTACATATCCGTGAGCAGCATAATTAATATAATGTCGATTTGAATCTGTATTGCCTGTTATGTTCGCAGTGCTCTCTTTCCAAAAGTGTCGTCGATACTTATATCCAAGTACTCTACCTCAAGATCTTCCATGCTAGTGTGATCGAAGATTTGCCCTCTAAGCGCCCACCGCCCACACCTTGCTGCAGCCCAAAAATATCTCACCCACACACCTCCAATTAGATTACCATCCCCAACCCGCGGCGGTGGTTCCGGGCGGCAGGAGCCTCAATCCATGTTAGTTAGACGGAGGTGAGGAGGTTCACAGCTCAAAAAATGGAAGTGTGATGATGGTGGAAGGATTGTCATTGTCCTCCCTATACTTGCGCGCTGTAGCTGATGCCTCTTCCTGTCCCAACTAAGTTCTCCTCCGACGCCACACACACATGTGATAAAAATATACAGGAGAGAATGTAGTGCAAGGAAGCGACAAAACGCAGAACATAAACCTTCAGCCCAGCCAGCTGCATACCTCCACACCATCGCCCCGGGCCCCGCCTTTTACACTAGAGAAGATTTGTCATGTGTGTGGGTGTGTACCCCAAAAGAAAAAAGGAAGCAAATACCCATAGAAACAAGAAAGGAAACAAGGGAAGTGAGAGAGCCAAACCGGAAGATGTCAACGACGCCAGTAAAAGACATAGAAAATAAATGAAGAAATATAGACGCCAGAAAAAACCCCTCCCGCCCCCCTTACACCCTCGGGTTCGTAGATAATCGTAACAAGTAATTTGATGGTGGGAAGTAGGCGACTATGATATCCGTCGTCGCTTTCCTTTTGGTGCCGGCAGCAAGCTCATTCGCGGCGTGCTGTATGTGACCGTTGTCGTAACGACCTGCTTCACCGTGACCCTCCCGTCATCCAGCTGATCATGATCACACGATTCGTCGTCATCCTCCTCCTCCTCCTCTTCCTCCTCGTCCACCGGGCATCTTCTTGTGGACCCTGCGCTTCTTGGGCTTCCCGTTGATGGCGACGAGTCTGTGCTCGTATTTGCGCTAGAAGGACTCGGTGGCATTCCAGCCCCCCGTATGGATTTCCTCATACCCATTGGGGCGGAGAGTGGCGCTGGATATGGCGTGGCCGGAGTATAGTAACCATGATGCGATCGGTATCCAACGCCGGCCGATTGTGTTGCAGGGCTGTAGGGAAGGCTATGCGCGGGAGAAGATGCTATCGCTGGAGAGTTCATGGTGTTCTTGAGAAACTCTGTATATGCAGTCGGTGGGGTTATGGGCGTCTTCATTGCGTCTTCGTGGCTTTTGAGCGCATCGAAATGGCCAATGATTGGAGTTCGCGGCAACTCGGAGGGCAGCGGCGAGAACGGACTCTTGGAGGAACCGATGACAAAGCCGTGGCCTTTGGTGATGAGCGGGGATGGTCGCGCAGGCATGTTGGAGTTATCTATATTTGCAATTGTTATTGCTCCGATGGGTTGTTGTTTGTGAGTTCGCTAAGAACGAGCGAGCTGTCGACGGCAGTGTTTAACTGAAAGCAGAGTTGCGGGTAGTCGTGTGGGCTATATATTATTCTAGCGATCGATGATGCCTTGCGAAAGACCGAAAACGTCAGCATAGACTAGTGAAAGCCTGGGAATGATGGGCCGGCGAGACGTTGATGGTGGGGAGGCAGACTTAGTGGAGGGGGGGGGATGAGGGAGGTTAAATAATGGAAATCCAGTTGGGCGGCACAACAATAATTAACATAATAATATAAGACGTGTTATACCCAGTCCGTCTACCATATATCCGCTACCAGGGGAGAAATGCGCGCGCAGAATTGTAGGCGAGCGCGAGCCACATTGTGTAGTGTGGCAGCGGAACCAATAGCTGCATCAATCGCTGTTGCTGCTCCACGTTATAATTATCACAAATAGATCTCAGTTGTATGCAGTACCCTTGGGTCTCCTTCGCCTCGCCACCCGCTCACAAGCGACATGCGGACCGTGAGATCTCAGGAGAACGCGGAGGTGTGTTGCTCGGAGGCAAGCGACACGCAAGATCTGTGGTATGCGGGGTGTACTATTTCCAGGACGACGCAGCCAAAACGTGGTGTAGAAAGGGGCAACTGTGAAACGAGGAGAGGAATCGATGCATCCTGTTTTAAAAATGGCGACGGCAGCCAAAACACGCATCAGTATGCACTTGGATAAGAAAAGAAACGATATCTGGCAAAACCGGCCAGAGCCGAGCCCACGAACCTGTTACTCGGTTTACTCCCCCAGCTCCCTCATCTTGTCTCAGAGCAGTCCCTGACATAGCTCCGGCGGCTATGTACAAGTAGGCTAGCCAGAACTGCGCTGTGGGACAAAGTAGATAGTCCCTTCCATCTGAGCATCGGCTAGGTGTTTGTTTCCCAATTCCCGGAGGCGAGAAATCTCCTCGTTCCACACCTGTCAGCTCGAGGTGACGAGATTTCAAGTTATCCAGCGACGTGGGCGCCAAAGTGTATATTACATTGCTGAACTCCAGTGACAATGGACCTATTGTAACCAGCGACAAGATCTTATCTGAGGTGATCACAGTGCTGGCGTGCCTTTGCATTTACCTCCTCAGCCTTCTCAGCATTGACAAGCCTGACACCTCTGCCCTCCACCGCCACCATCACAGCCTTAAACCGCGCGGCTAGGCGAAAGCCAACGGATGGTCCTGAACGGGAAGCGGTGCTTCGTCCGACAGCGCGCATCGGAAAAACTTCAGCTCCGGAGGTCCCATGATTGGTTGAACCAATCACCGTTGGTAGGATTGGAAAATTGCACCGTATCGACCATCCACTGAACGTTCGGCGTCTGGTCCCTGAATATAGACATCAGTTGCAACCGCGCAGTGCCCGAAGACTTGGTCAATATCGGGAAGGCCACACAAACAACTTTGCCATAGGAAGTCCTCGTGATATTTGATCCAACCACAAAACATATCCTGAAGATTTTTACACCGATAGCCTGAATATTCTCGTATTTTCGAACGCCTCTAATATATTACGGGTAGTAGAGCGTCCGAATATGCACCAGGTCGTACTGTATAGTACCACTACAAATATGCCCGAGTCAACATACCTCTTCGGGCAACCTGTGTAACGCGGTCTAGTGAAGTATTAGGTACTTAAGCGCGTAACTAAACCCAAATTGCACTGAAGAATTAAGTGGGTCCCAGGGGTTATGCATAGCTCAAGAAATTATTGCCTCTTGTATTTTCCATGCAGCTGCACACGTGAAGCTACGTAATTCAATTGTAAGCTGTCTGTTCCCTTCTCGCTCACCAGAGCAGTGTCACTGTAATCTGGATGACGGAGTGAGATGGATAGACAAGGTCAATTCATGACTTGTTGCACGGGTATGTACAACGGAACACGATGTCAGGTACCTGCTGGTCAGCACACGCCCTATCTCCAACTCTCAATTCTGCGTTGGTATGTGCCTGTATCAACATCTTCCAGAATCGTCATAGAAGAAGACAATTCGTTTCAAAAATAGCATCAAAACTTCCAACATCAAAACTCCAACGTCTCATGTCCTTCTAGAAGCCCGCATAGAAGGTCTCAAAGATAAAAATAGCACCTAACGAGATCCTGAAACTGCAACAGTATTAGCCGCTGTCACTGATATCCGACTGTCTTCTCCACTCCGCTCCACTCTACATATGTTGGAATTCAGTTTTATTCTATTTTTGAATTTATGCAAGAGTTACCTATTTATGTACATAAATTCTCGAGCCGTGCCGTGAAGCTTAAGTTGACCATGAAGTTGGCCCCCAAGTGTTTGAATACCAATATCTACTATCATTCTAGAAGTCCGGGAGCAGCTTCATCGTGATCTCATGTATACGTAGTTTTACCGCGCCGTGTCACATACTGTAACAGTGTAACTGTTAATGCATTGTTTCTGCCCTAGTTGTCCGTACTTCCAATATTGCACGCAGGTTGCATGCGTACACCGTTTCTGCAACTCGACTTTTCTCCCCCCAGAAACATGAGCGTCTCTGTGGGTTGAAACGATCAAACATTCAAAGGCTACAAACATCCGCGCGTTTCTAACGTCCGCTGGAAATTAGGCCACTGTTGGAAGCATTACAAATAACTGTGGCGCGCGCTATATGATCATGTGTGGCTAGTGATGTGGCATCCATTCACTTGCGTTATAGTTTTACATATGTCTGGGTTTTTTATTGACGCAACAGCAATGGGTATGAGGCACTGTGTGGGCTGCTTACACTTCATGGTTAATTTTCATCCTTCAAGTGTTTGGTGTATTTTAGCTATAGAGGACCTCGAACTCATAGCCCATCAGATCAAGATATATTAGGTCTCAGAGCTCTCATAGCCACAATGAACGGGGGCCGGAAACGCTGCCTGTGGGCTAGCCAAGTTAGTAGAAAGTTGTGGCGCACTGCCTGGCTATCTAATAGATGCCTAGAAACTTGACATCTGCTTGATACCTAGCAGAGAATTCAAATCCTCTTGCGCATCAATGGCGAGCATGAGGTTCACCATACCTATCTCGGTACCTATCTAGTGCTTAGCTTCGGTAGGGCTTCCGAAAAGTCCTCCCATAACATGTAACTGTCAAAATGTAGTTACACGGCGTAGTGATCAGTGACACTGCGGCACCGCGGGAACGACCACGCCCAGTGAATCTCGAACTAGGTAATCGCAAGCGCGGCTTAACAAAGTCAGTAAAACCCCGGTGCTACAACCCCACAGTGAGGGCTTGAGCGCTCGCCAATGCTTAAACTCTTTCGAGGTGTATGATGATCGAAGAACTAGAGCTTGCAAATCCACTGCCCAATCACCCTGAATTCAAGTTTAATCAGCAATCCATAGAGTAGACAGGTCTAGTATTTCCAACATTCATCCGGCATTGAATGCTGGAGGTATTGAAGCATCTGTCGCGCGCGCGACCGATTCTCACATCAAATCACTGTCAACCAGCCAGCGCTTGCAATACACAGTGCATACAGACACATAGAGACTTTAGTGGCGCGCGCTATGGGTTCATTTCTGCCTATTGGCCTGCCGCGGGCGGGTTTTCTTGAGAATGTGCCTCTCACTCGTCTCCTTCTGGCGCAGTGGGACCCGGTGAAAACATAGTCCCGTTCATCTGTTGAAGACTCTCAGACGGTTGACTTGGTGTATCTGGCTCCTTTATTAGCCTGAAAAGCGTGGTAATATATGCTCGCACACCGATCACTCGCTTCACGTTCGATCACTCGGTGTATCTCTTTCACCGCCGCAGCGGCGGGCACCACAACCACCCTACTTCAGCTCCTTTCCGCAGCTGGCGGAAACATAACAACAATCGCGCTCTATGTATGAGTTCTTCTAGAAACCCATTTAGAAGGCGTCAATGTTACAAAAATAGCATGGGGATGAAGCTGAAACCTATAACCGCTGAGGAATTTCGATGTTGCAATTTTTGCTATTTTAGGATATGACCTCAGGAGGTTCGGGATATTAAGGTTTTCGTCTGGCATATATAATGCGAACAGGTGGTATTATATTCCAGAAAGGCATAATTATGTTGCTCCGTCTTCTTTGGAGTTGCGTTTCACGGTACTCGCCGTCCGGCCGAGTTACCCCTCGTGCCAAAACATGTATGTATACGTGCTTTGTCCGAATTTCTCTCCCCCGCACTGTTTTAGGGCGGAGACCTTCATGCCTCCCCACCATCCTCTGCAACATTTCCCGGGAATTGTTTTGTGTGGGGTGAACCTGGTATGCAGGAGCTATGTTGGCCCGTCTAGATGTCGGTAAGTTACGCTGACCAAGCGTCAGCGAAAGGTCAGTGAATTGTAATATAATTCATGATCAGTACTTGGATGTTGGTTATTAAACCTGCTGGTAGTATCAACACCTAGAGACATTCTATACTATCTCCGGCCAAGAACATCAGACTTAAGCTTACATGTATTGAGTTTTCACTGACAGTCTTATCTTACCTACCAAGTGACTTAACACACTTGACACACAGGCCCATACTATTGGTGAGGTTTTAGAGGGAATGTATATATGCATGATAAGTTCGTTGATATGCAGAGTCCAGCCTCACCGTGGCTGTCTATGTGTGTGCTGTACATGCTTGTGGGCAGGCGGGTTTTGTCTAGAGGTCAATAAATCCCCACATATGGGCGTGGAGTCCGTGTCAGCATGGGGACTAATCGCACCCATGCGAGTCAACTAGTTGCATTGGCCACAGATCACAGGCGCCGTAATTTGTCCAGTTCACACGACGGTAGATGTGGGACTTGAGTGTATGACAAAACTTGCGCGCGTCATAGCGTTTTGCTCTCAAATTATCTCAACCCCCCCAAAGAGAGTTTTGAGAGTTGTCAGCTTCTGTATCAGTGCTTACAGACGTGCTATGATATTCGCCCTCAGATTGTACCATGAACTGGGCCTGCGATCAATCGGCCATGGCCACTGTGTAATCAGAATGCAGTTTTTGAAGAATTATGTAGTGCGATACTAGATAAGAAGTCTGGATTGCGGCGTGGTCCCAGACAGTCGGTTCTGGCCGTCACTTTCCGGTTGTCATTTATGATTGCCCGAACCTCGGTGCCTAAGTTTTGGGTGGTATAGGTGGGCAACTGCCGGGAGGAATGTGCGCTCTACCATTACTCTTCATCAATTTTTACCTAGAACCTTTACCAGAACATCCATTTCTCGCTTTGAAATTTGGCGCAAGCCTGGCTCCTTCACCTCCAACTCTGGCCCCGGCTCTTGCTATGGGCTTCTCGACCCGAAGCTCCTTCTCCAACTCCAGCTCCGGTTTCTGCAGCTGATGTGGGCATATAGTGATTACTCTTTGTACTAGTCCTCGATGGAGGCGCGATGACAGTATGGAACCCTATTAGAGATAGAAATAGAATGGGCTGATTCTATTGTATCGTACATCTAATAACTTTGGTCAACCAGATCGACATCTGAGTTCTACTCTCTTCACCACATTCACCATGCATACATTACACTACAATTCAAACATGCATATAGTTAGAAAAAGGAACAATGGGAGGCAGTTGTAGTCCCATTAGCTTTCAGAAAATCCATCAAAAGCGGGGAAAGAGTTCTACGACGCTTGTACATCTATTTACAATCGTCCCCCAAAATGAACCTCTTTCTAATGGTGCGTACGGCATATAGAAGGCTTACTGGCACCCAAAGCAATGGACCGAAGTTTAGGCAGTTATAAGTGACGGCTAGGAAATGACGGCTAGGAAATGACGGCCAGGAGCAGCTGCTCAGAGTTGCGTCGTCTAGGATGAACTCATGTATACGAGTGATGTCATGTGTACGTGATTCATCAGTCATGAAGTCAGGCTAACATTTCCCGATTTACTCTACAATTATCATTTCATACAGATGTCATGCGACTGACCGAGCAAACTTTCTACTACAGATCATCATGACATCATATCGACCTCAACTCTAACCAGCCAGTATATATCTAACACTCCACCACTTCTCAACTCCAAATGCGTACCATCTCCACCCGTTTCTTCCTTCGACCTCTCCCTCAAGCCTTCACCAAACCACATAACTTCTCAAAACTCCACACGATACCAATCCTCGCAATGTCTGGCGTAACCCCCGAGAACCCGCTCCTCGCAACTCACCTTTTCTCCGTCCCATCCTTCAAAGCTGTCGTTACCGGTGGCGCAACCGGTATTGGGTTGATGATCACGCAAGCGCTCGCAACCAACGGCGCAACCGTCTACATCACCGGACGGCGTTCCGAAGTTCTCGAAAAATCGGCATCAACGTATGCCGGCAAGATAATCCCAATCACTGCGGACCTCACCTCCACTTCGTCCATCAAAGAGCTCGCCGCACAGATTGGCGAGAAGGAGCCGCAGGGTATCCATCTCCTCGTCAACAATGCCGGCGTTGCGAAAGAGAAGGAGACAACGAGCTTCTCGACCGGGGATGTTGATTTCAATAATGCCGAGAGTATCGCAGCACACTTAGGGAAAGCGACACCTGAAAGCTGGGCGGAAACATTCGAGACGAATGTTACGGCGCAGTACTTCACATCGGTTGAATTTATCCCTCTCCTTGCCGCCGGGACCAAGAATACCCCCGGCTACTCGTCGTCGATTGTCAATGTCGCCTCCATCTCCGGCATCATGAAAGGTAGCAGCAACGGCCAGTTTGCGTATGCTGCGTCTAAGGCGGCGTTCCTTCAACTCACTCAGAACCTTGCTACGACGCTCAAGGGAGTTAAGGTTAGGGTGAATTGCATCGCACCGGGGATATTTCCGAGTGAAATGACGGCGGGCAAAAGTGATGAAGCGAATAAGAGTAGTCTTGAGGGGAAAGGGAAGGGGCTGCCCGCAGGAAGGACAGGCAGTGAAGAAGATATGGCTGCAGCCATCTTGTATTTAGCAGGCAAGGGAGGAGTATTCTTGAATGGACAGGTGATATATCCCCGCCGTACATATCCTGCACACTGTAGACATTACTGACTGAGGTGTCTAGGTCCTATATCCCGACGGAGGAAATCTACTTACAGCACCATAGATGGACATGAAGGGTAAGACAGTGTATCTAGAATCTGTAAACTTATCTGCATCCATATCCATAGCTCGTGGGGTCTGTTCAAAACCTGCGCTTCTTCCCAAGTCTCCTTATCTCCCTTTGACGGACAGTATACTAGTACTTTCTACACGCCACTCTCAGTCATGCCTCGTGGCAAAGTGACTGGGCCACGGCTGTCCGCGGTGGCTTACACAAGACCCTGAAACGGCATTCGGACCGTCTGACCTCACCTGCCTCAACTCCTATAAACGCCCCAAGTAACTTTGGCTCTACAGGGAATTTCGTAACATAGCAGATATTACAGCATGGAACCGATAAGAGTCGCAGGCTTTGTCGTGCACAAAGGTGGAAATTGAAATTCAGCCACTTTAAGCAAAAAATAGGCCCGAGACAAACTACCACAGTCCGATTGGCTGAAAGACTTTCGTTAGCTCGAGGGGTCCCCGACCGATGGATTGATTTTTCGGGTACTCAGAGGTCTTTTTCACACAACTGATTTCACTCCATAGAATTCCTTCTTATAGACAATCCTTCGATTTTGCAGTATTTCTTATTAAAAAACCCCATTTCCCCCTCCATAGTAATGCTTATTTTACATACCTAAGTGCTCCACATCCGCAAACGCCAAAAAAAAAAATTTCAATAGCATCAATCAAAAAAACCAAGTATATCCAAAACCAAGTCATAATCATATATACACAGACGACCATCTAAACTGCTGTTCCCCAATTCCCCGCCGGCATCTCGTGGTATGTGGGTGCCCCACCTCCTGCATTATACCCTCCCGTCGCATGGTTGTATCCACCACCACCACCGTATGACGCTGGCATTTCAAACTTCGGAGCCTGACCTACCCCGTGCATTTCATATCTCGGCTCCTGAGTGGCTCCATACCCAGCTTTCGGCGGCAACACGGCTGGATGCGGCGGGTACACATTCCCCTCCATTTCCTGAAGCTGATAGTACTCGCTTTTCTGCTCGCTCTCCTTCATCGGACTCGACACGTTATGCAGCTCCGACGGGCCTTCGACGAGTTGCGTGACCGGGCGTGGGTTACGCTTCTTGAAGTAGCAGAAGGCAAATATTGCGGCGGCCAGTATCACTGCGCCGCCACCTACCGCGCTAGCGATGAGTACGAGCGGGGGTTTTTTGTTATCTCCGCCGTTGTTGCCGCCTGAGGAAGAAGACGAGGAGGAAGAACCAGAGGAGGAGGTCCCGTCGGGGATGGGGGTTGCCAAGATAGTTTTATTGGTAATCGGAGGGTGGTCGTCTTTACTCCATCCCACGACTTTTGGCGTAAGGTATGCGCTCCTGCTTGCCGCCTTCAGCCCAAAATACTCCTCCGCGTAGTCAACCCATAAATGGACACCTGCCATGACCGCACGCCCCAGGATGACGGGTGCATTTTCGTCCTTCAGTGCTCGAACGGGGAAAACGAGGCGGTTCTCGGACCAGAGTTCCTCATACCACAGACTTTGGAGCTTGAAAAAGTCCGGGAAGCTGATCGTTATGGTTTGGTTTGGGAAAACGAAGTCGAGGAGAGCGGACTGGCTGGATTGTTCTGCAGGCGAGCACTCAGAGCCGAAGCACCGTGAGAAGACATAGCTATCCATTGTTTCGTTCCAGACGGCGCCACTGGCGGTGACAAGCGCGTCCACGGACTTTTGCGGAAGCCACAGGTAGGGTGTGTTTGTGTCAACAATGACGGAGCTTGGAGCAGAAAGAAGTGAGTTATCGGTATCCCCGCCTTTAGTCCATCGGTAGATGATATCTTCCAGCGTTGCCTCCATTCTATAGCCAACCTCATCACTCGCCGGTAGGTCCTTCCCCACCTTTTTTCCCGAGGTGATGGTTCTCCGCAGCGGGTACTGCTGCGTCATGTTCAGATCCCAGACCTTTTGATCATACCCTCCAAAGATGAGAACATATTTTCCAGCGTCATATCCTCCAATGTCGGGAACACTAGAACCATTCGACTCGGCGCTTGCTCCGACAAACAGATGAAAGTTCGGACCCGGGGTTCTCTCCTTCTCAAATAAGCCAAACGCCATCTGCTGCAGACTCAGCAAGCCGTTAAAAGCCGGCTTTTCGGTCGTGAACACACCAACACTCTGGCTTTCGAGCGCGATAATACCGGTTTTTGATTTCAACGTCATTTTGTCTGTGCTGACCACCCCCTTGCCATGTAGTCCGAGCAGCGTTTTTGAGTCTATCTTCGCCGCCGGCACAAGTTTCTCGGACAGACTTGTGTTGTAGACGCCCTCTACCAGCTCGGAAATCATGTCTATCACCTTCCCCGACGGGGATGTGGAATATAGGCCGCCCATAGGCTCTTCGCATAGTGTTTTATTGTCTGATTTTGAGCAGAGAGAGGAGCTGGGGATCCAGGTTCGAGAGAGAGAAGTGGAGATGCTAAGGTTGAAATTTGTGTTGCCGACTGTGAGAGGGATGGAGAACCAAGAGGAGCTCGAGCCCGTGCCATATCTACTTGCATATCAGTCGAGTGGAGGGCTTCTAGAGGGGAGGGAGGGCGAACTGCTGGGCGAAGGGCATTACTACTGGTTTTGCTCGCGACGACATTGCCGATACTTTCGACAATAGCAGGAGAACAAAGCAAAAAAGTTGAAGAACACCATTTTTTGTTGAAGACATGATGCCAGCACCGGAAAAGCGAATGAACGATGATGGATGTTGTAGGTAGACCTGTACAGAATATCGCGATATATTAAAGGAATGGATGTCGCTATCACGACCGAAAGGAACGGCAGTCGTCTGCACCAAAACCAATGTGCAAACGTGATGGAAGAGTGCAGGGAGGAGCAGAGCTGCTCATGACGAAGAATCCCATTCTGTGCATTCCCGCAAAAAAAGGGGTCATGTACTCTAGACACTACATTCAGACTCCGTCATTAGTATGCGGTTTCAAATATTAGATGGAGATGTTGATTGGCCAAGCTAACGAACACGACAGTAACAAGCACTTGCTCGAAACCCATGTAATTCTGCAGCAGGCTGTGTTACCTATAGCCCAACTACTCTACCCAGAGCTCGGCGATGAAGCATGCAGTTTTAGACTTAGGATGACTATGTTTCCTTACCTTTCTTAACTATTTGCAAAGTACTTTAATCTTTGGCCAATTGAGCTCTGCAGAAGACAGCATCATTGGTATCATCAAAGCTTTCACTCGTTCCGTGCCATGAGTCCGTGACTGCGGCAACCCTAAGCCCTATCGGCAAAAAAAAAACACGCTAAGCTGCACTCTCAAACGTATTTAAGCCTCGTCTACCCCCCACCCCTCTTTCCTCACCATGCGATTTTACTTCATAGGATCATTTCTATAGTAAATCGTCTCATCTGAACTCCTTACAAGAGCCACAGATTATCTCCAACCTGGATGATGATTGATATCCTCGCTGCCCCAGAGTGAAGCCTTTTTTGCCTGTCCCTTGGGATGGGTGGTGATGATCTCGACCTGAGTTTCCACATGTTCTCTTCGGAGAGCGGGAGCGAGGGTGGGTGGCGATGGCGGTCTGACAGGCCCATTTATTTCGTTTTCGTTTACTACTAGGCCATTGGCGTGGTGTACAAGAATAGAATCGAAGTTGGTGAGAATTTTAGATGTTCATTTTGACTTGATGCCATCTGCTGCGTTTGCGTAATCACGAGATATGATCCAGTGAGACTACACTTCCATGATAATGAACTCCATCGGAATGATTTGTAGCCGAGCGACACTTCAAACTCGACAACCTCATCACCTTTAGAAAAGGTATTAGTTCCATGCATGGCATTACACCACTTCTTCATCCCCACATCCAGCTGTCGAATTTACATCCCGGAACTGGCACCAAACCGACACGGATCAAAATGTCAACTCGCTCTAGACCACACAAACAATTTATTCGTTTGGTAGCTGACAAGCCCTGTCGATATTGAAGTTCTTTCTACCCTTGCTTTTGTGGAAACTCCAATCCCAATCTATAATTATACGGAAGGAAGTGGGTTCTATGTAACAGGGTAGCGATACTATTATATATGCATTCGAGGTCGAGGGGAAGGATGACGGACAATTATGGATTGTATTTGTTAACTATTTGCTAATGTACATCAGACTGAGTTTGTGGTCTTTCGGCGATCCTGAATCAAAGGAGATATTGCTCTTGGACAGGCGTCGACAGGAGTAGTATCGAAGGTTGACCGGCGGAATACGTCGGCATAATATAGAGAGGAAAGAAAGCAGCGAAAAGGATACGGACGTTGTATCGCCTAGTGGTGCGTGCGAGGCCTGACCCTGAGAAATACGTTACGAAAGTTTAATTCTAGCGGAGTTTACAATAATAGCAACATGTCAATAGTGGTATTCGATCTCAGAACACAGCCATACTAGACGACGGGAATAATCTCGGAAGACTGGAAGATATCCATTCTTGTAGTCATCAACGGCAGCATCTTTCAGCGATGGGCTCAGAGCTATACCGGAATTCGAAGGGTTAACATGCCTCAGAAGGTGCTTCGAGCGGCAGTATTGGTGTATGACTATTCTAGTCCTTGAATGTCATATGCCAGTTAATATATTTAACAATTGGAAGATGGCAGTTTTGGACAGATCGAGGCCTCGAGGACATGGAAATCGGTTGTCATGTTAGCGAGGAGATGGTCACTGCTTTGCCTCCTCGCGAATTGGAGGATATATTCTTCATGGAGATAACTCCAGACGGCGGACGGCTCAAGACAGATGCTTATTTGCAAATTGGGTGTCCCGAGTAGGTGAGTAAGTATTTGGTCAGTATCAACTCCGGTGCTAGGAGATAGTCCAACCTTATGAGAATATTTTCGGCCATGGAGTTCGGGGGCAGGAAGTCTCCAGTGGCTGAATTAAGCCTTTCCTTACCAGCACATGAGGGCATGCATTGCCGATGACGTTAGTTGCAAGCTATCAATTATTGCAAACAATTAGCAAGTCCTCCAAACCTACCATCCAAGCTTACCTCAGACTAATTTCTGAGCCTGATGTTCATGTATCGGCGGCGTGGTAGTATTCTGGTGCCAGGAGGTAGTCCGATTGACGGAATGACCTGATGAGGATATATTTGGCCTTAGGGTTCGCAATCGGGGGTAGGAAGAGCCCTTTCGGGGGCTGAATTAAGCTCTGCTTTATCATCAACCTGCTTGAATGAGGGCAAGCATTGCCGGCGACGTTAGTTGCAAGCTGTCAAGTATTGCGATTTGGCCCTTCAAACCTACCTAGGTAATGCCGGCATACCCAAAGCTTACCCCAGACTGGTCCCTAAAACCTAACGCTCATGCTTTCGTCCCTGAACTAGCGGCGCAGTTACCTGCCAGAAGAACCTTATCCGCACTTTAAAGCATATGGGAAAGTATAACAATTCTATTTGATAATTCCTAGAGGAACAATTGGGTTCAAGTACTCGTTCTCTTTGAGCTACTGCGGGAGCACGTCCCTTTGGGATCACCAACTGTCGGTACTACTTGCTTACCAGGCAGTAGTTTTCAGAGATGAGGCGCGTCAGCTATCTTTGAAAGTCCCTTGAATAGGGCCTAGTTCTTGGCCGCCTACTGCACATTGATCTCTCTAACCCTCTAATTACAGAACAGCCTTGGACTGTGCGCAGAGTTACCGCTGAGCCTCTATACGAAGACACTTGGGTAGCAGTCAATACTCCGATTTGCACATCAGGGTCCTTACGGGAGCCTAAGGAAACTTATAGGTGGGGAAATCTATATAAGCCAACTCGATCTTCCCTCGAATCTCATCTAGCATCAACTCAACCATTCTTCATTCTTTATCTTTACTGCTTCACCGCGGTTTTCCACTTTCGTTCAATTCCAACTCCATAATTTGCTACCAGTTCACTCTGTTTGTTCACCTTTTCCCGTTCTCTTCCACTTTTTGGGGACACCAACGTCTAATATCTCCATAGTTTCAGTAGAACCCAGCTTTCAAAATGCATATGCCAATCTCTCACTCGGTTGTCCTCGCTGCGGTCTCCTTTGGCGTCTTCGCAAATGCCGCCCCCCAGCGCTACGGCACCAACCCTGCCCCAGCTGGCCCCATAGAGGAGGTCAACCCTGCCCCTGCCGGCATTGTCAAGCGCAATAGCGGTAGTGACCGCTTCAACAACAACAACAACTACAACCGCCTCCGCAATGACCACAACAGAGGATGCGGTGGGTGCGGTGAGTGCGGTGGTTTTGGGTGCGGAGGATGCGGTGGGTACGGTGGTGGTGACGGCGAGGGATTTTTCTCCGACAATAACAACCAGAATATCAACCAGAACATCGACACGAACCAGAACATTAACGTCGAGGAGATGATGAGTCCCGGTGGTACTTTCGGCCGTTTCCGGGATTTCGGCCGCTGTGGTGGCCTCAACAAACGCGACTTGGGGAAGCGCTATGGCGGCCTCGGTTGCTTCGATGACGGCCATGGGTACGAGGATGGTGGAGAGGGCAGCAATAACGACAACCAGAACATCAATCAGAACCTTATAGCGAACCAGAACCTTATGGCTACTCTCCCCGTCAACGAGTTCTTCGCATCGGACAAGTCAACGGGCAGCAGCAGAACTCCCGTCACCGTCAGCTACGTGCCCGCGAACTCCATCAACACCAATGATGACTTCAGAGTTAACAACAAGGTCGACTTCAAGGGATCCAATGGATTCTTCAAATCGAAGCGGTCTCTCTTCCCCGATGTCGAATCTGACGACACCGTTATCGTCAGCAATAGTGTTGTCTTTGGCGACAAAGACAGCTTCAAAGCGAAGCGCGAGGAGCTCTTTTCCGACAATCACAACCAAAACATCAACCAGAACATCGACACGAACCAGAACCTCAACGCCGAGCTCTTGAATAGCCTCTCCGGCTTCGGAAACGCCCGTTCTTTCCTTCCTTTCTTGGGTGGTGGTAACCGTAAGCGCGATCTTGCCCTCAACCTTGGCGTCGAGAAGCGTACTTTCGCTGAGGGATCTGTCGGTTGTATTCGTGGCGTTGCCGATACGGGTAGTGGTCCAGTCCTCGGCGGCAAGCCAAAGAAGAACGGCAGCGGCAGCCAGAACAAGAACATCAACATCAACAAGAACTACAATGCCCCCGAGACCGTCCCTGTCGAGGTTGAGACCACCGAATACGTCCCAGTTGTTGAGAAAGTCCCTGTTCTCCGCACTATTCCTACCACTGAGGTCGTTAAGGAGGTCGAGAGGGTCCCATACCTTGACGTTGAGGTCTCCTATCCTTGCGGTTGCATCAATGAATGCGGCTGCTGCCCCGGCACTACCAACGACGCTCAGGCTGTTGCCGCTCCTGTGGTGAACAACTACATCAACACCGAGAGCGCAAGCATTCCTCAGGTAGACGTCAAGACTGACAGCTGCAGTGGAAGCGACAGCGACGCTGCGAGCATTCCTCAGCTGGATGTCAAGAGCGGGAGCGGCAGTGCAAGCGACAGCTGCGCTGGAAGCAACAGTGATGCTGCAAGCATTCCTCAGCTAGACGTCAAGAGCGGCAGCGGTAGCGCAAGCAATAGCTGTGCTGGAAGCAACAGTGACGCTGCAAGCGTTCCTCAACTAGACATTACTAGCTCCCCCTGCGCTAAACCTATTACAGTTGTCGAGCCTGTTACTACTTGCCGCACTTGCAAGCGTGATAACTGTATCACTCTCGGCTGCCCTAGCGAGGCCCCAGTGAAGCCGGTCGAGTGTGTGAAGGAGATTGAAACCGTCAAGCCGTGCGAAGTTGTGGCACCGGTGGTCAACACCATTAAGGATGTCCAGCCTGTTGAAGTTATCCAGCCCGTTATGGATGTTGTGCAGCCCGTTATCGAGGAGCACGTCAAGCCCATCCATACTGAAACCGTCAACCCAACCATCGTTAACCACACTGTTGAGCCATGTTCCAAGGCTTGCACCGTCCACAAGCGTCAGGTTGCTGAAATTGTCGACGATTGCGGTTGCGCTGATCCTGCCCCCGCCGTCCCTGTAGTGGAGGATTGCGGTTATGTCGCTCCCGTTCCCATCGCTCCTGTGGAGAACTACGGGTTCCCTCAGGTCGAAGTTGACCGGCCTGTCGAGGTGCCTGTCGAGGTAAATGTTCAGCAACCCGTTGAGGTCCGACCCGTTTATTGCGAGCGGCCCACCTGCCACTGCGTTCGCCCATGCTACAGGCCCTGCCGTCAGACCTGTCCCACCTACCGCTGCAATGACCGCTGCAACGACCACTGCAACACTAGAACCGAGGGTACCAATGCTCGCACCGATGCCTCTGACATCGCCGACCTCGAGGCAGTCGTCGCAGAGCTCTCTGAATCGACCACCACCAACTGCAACGAGAACAAGAATGTCAATATTAACATCAAGCGCTCCGGCGACTGCCTCGGCCTTTCCACGAACGCCATCGACCACAAGGCCGGGTTCACAACCAGCACTGAAGGGTTGAAACTTACAGACTACGTCAGCAAGGCCGTCTACAAGAGCTCCCCTGCCCCTCTCCCGGTCATCGTCGAGACCGTTAAGCCCGTTGAGTACATTGAGACTGTTCACCCCGTCAAGCCCGCCGAAGTCATCGAAGTAGCCCCCGAAGTCGTTGAAGTAACTCCCGAAGTTGTTAAGCCTGTTGAGGTCAAGCCTATTGAGGTCAAGCCTGTTGAGATCAATCCTGTTGAGGTCATCAAGCCGTGCGCTGCACCGTGCAAGGAGAAGCCCGCTGCTGCCCCCAAGTTCAACGCTGTCATTGGAAACCAGTCGGTTGATGTCGACTGCTAAGATGTTTATGAAGAATCATTTTTAACATTGCATTATAAGGAGTGGAAAGTCGTTTTTGTTTGCATTTGGGTATTTCCTTCTATATACTTCCTGCTATTATTATTTTCATGTACAGAGTGAACTGGATTAAATGAAAAGTTAACCTACTGAAATATTATCGTCTTCTCCTGGATCGTGATTTCTTCAATGGGATGAACTGAATGGCCGAGTGATATCGTTTGATGCTACTTGGTCTGAAAGTAACTGGCGGAGTTCGGCTATCTGACTATATAAGACTTAAGCTCCCGCAATCAACTAACACAAAGTGGAATCCAGTGTGCTCAAGCAGCTAGTCCGGTCAGGCATTTGGTTCGACCGGGCCCGGACTGGTACCAGAGGGTTGGGTCGGGCCGAATTGTGCCGGGACCGATGGCAGAAGCCGGGCGGTATGGTGGGCACCAAAAGGCTGCACAATGCACGAACCTTGTGCATTCGAGGCAGAGGCTGCGACTGCATTTCATTACAAAGCCGCTGGAATTCCATCTATACCCATGCCCATTGATATGTACAAGCAACGAGAGTCGGCATGAAGGGTATTGGCTACGGTCTCGATAAGGCTTTCCCTCACGATCTAAGATTTGCCCTTCCGTCGATAGGTTTCCGTCCGGCCATGGCTGGCAAGTTACACGAGAGATGAGTCAATCAGTCAAAAAATGTATCGTACTGCGTCAAGTTGTGGCAACAATGTCAGGGTTCTTTGCTGGTTCGCCGAGTCACATCTTATGTTCCGCTAGGTGCGCCGGCGAGTGCCGACAGAAGGACAAAAGTTCGATTCCGTTTCAAGAAACCGGTGAGGTGAGTACTACTAACTGCATAATGGCTGATAGGAATACACCGGTGCACCGTTAATCATCCAACTGACAAATAGGGGTGCGCGTTGGGGTTGTTTCGCACTTTTTTGTTTACATAAGGTAGAATCCGCTCGGTATATCTGTCCAATAGTTGAGATGCATGATGACGGTGCGGAAAACAGACCGTACTCGAATCTCCACAACGGGCCGGAAATCGCCCCGGATTCTTGGTTTCTGATACAGAAAGGCTATAAATCAAACTTTCTATCCATTGCTCGGGAGAGTGGTCATGGGTGTACATAGATGCAGCTTTTCCCTTCATCGAGTACGATAGCATAAATGGTGGAGATTATACCCCCACAGCTCGGTTGGCAGAGTACATATGGCTCTTGACCCTGCGAGAATTAACGGGGGTCTTCAATATCCAGCTGAGGAAGAATCGGGGGCAGAACTTACAACTTCTCTCGAAATCATCTGTTGGTAGGAGGTGGGGTGAATGCCTATACCAGACATTCGATTCAAACCTCGAAATTCTTCACAGTCGGTGAGCCTGGAGAGGCAACCTCACAACGCAGCCGAACTATCAACTGTCTGACTATAGAATTGGCCTCACATAGGGACGTAATTCTGCATCGGAAGTGATATACGCGATGTGGAAATAAGGGGTGTGGATGTATAGAGAGAGAAGGCTCTGAGCTTCTAGAATTTCACAGCAAGAGCCAAGCCGACACCACGTGGCAACCCAAAAAAATCCACCTCATTTGAATCATACATCATCACGCACAGTTAAACAAACCTTTATGAACAGGACCGGGAGCATTTTAGTTACCATCGATGCAATACCTGGTAAGGCGATAGTGTCTAGAGAAGCTCCGGAGTCGTATGTAGTGATATATTTCGCTCGCCAAATGCTCTCACCATCGACTCTCTATCATACAAGGAAAACACTATACAACATATTTTTGAAATACGAGGGTCACACGTCTTCATTGTATTAATGCGTAAGCCGGAAAGTATGGGCGTATGTATGGATGCATAAGGGTCCTGTAAACGCATGTGTTTTTAGTCGGGACGAGGCGGCATAAAACGCACGCATGGACGTTGTCCTCGGTATGTGCTCTACAGAAGCCATTAAGGCACATCTCCATGTCCTGTATGATCCAAGTCCATCCAAATACACCGGCAATCACGAACAGCCCGGGTACATCAGGATTAATACTTCCAAACCGCGCGCTCCAGCATACATCTACCTGGCGTCCAATACCATTTACCCCACCAGTTCCGAGTCCCTTCCATCTGTATCCGAGTATATCCTTCCTTCTCAAGGGGCCAGGATTCGAAGTGCCGTCCAATTACTGAGGCGGCGAAAGTACCTCCGCTGAGCCTTCCAATACACAGAGTCTGATGCAAGATCCACTCTGCCCCTACATTCAGTATCTACGTCATCTATTCTCCGATCCGGTTGCAGAAACCCCGTACATTTGTGGCTGCTTTCTAGCAGTATCGTGCTGGCTTTTCTCCCACACGGAGTGTAGCCGGAGATTCCAATTGCCTCTGCAGCTTGCCCACCCACAGCATGTTTCTAAATCCTGGATGGAATTGAGACGTCCATTGCACATGCTCAGTTTAAACCCTCAGTGTACGTGTGCTCCATCCATCAGGGATGCACAGGTTGTGGATGAAATCCCTCCCCCTCCTGCTCCCTGTGTAGAACCGCCGAATCTTAGGCGATTGAGGCGTCCAGGTCCACAATGAAGGGCTCTATCGGGCCGTATTTACCGACTCAACGGTAGGGGACCCTGGGCAAAACTCTCCCGGGACTGGGAGTACCCGGCAATCCGGCCCGGCCTGGATCCGAGGCTAGGACTCAAGAAGGAGGAGGCGCAATATATATAGAGTACCCCGTATCAAATAAGCGAGAGGACCAAAGAGGAGATTTGGACAAGAGAAATTGGGGTGGGGGTGAAAACCAGTGATGATGATGTGATGAGATGAGATTAGATGAGATGGATAGATTAGATTAGGCTAGTCACGGGGTTCAGTCAGTCGCTCAATTTGACTTCATCTTTTCCTTTCATACATCGCTTTTCGCCTCCCTACCGACTACTCCTGGTGCGGGGACTTGTTGACCCGAGTATTATTCTGTGTGTATCAGCGTTTTCTGCTAGAAGGTTTCTATTCGTCGGGCTGACTAGGTGTCAGCACAGCCAACCTCAAGTCTGAAGAACGAATAGAAACACTGGTGTGGAAGCTGCGTGAACTGGAAAAATTGCGAACTTGCGAGTGCAGCACAGTCAGTCAGTTTCAGCCACGCTTCACCATCCACTTTGTATTTGCTGGTAGTGGTGCGCCTTGCCTTTTGATGCCTTACGTAGGTCGATCAATATTTCTCCCACTTTCTCCCACATGCCACCGAAGCCATCGAAGAGTTCCTGAGCAGCAGCTAGGGTCCTTTTCTCTCGTCCCAAGCTCCTTGCGTATCTAGGTGCATCACACGGCTCGGCTAGATATCCAAGACGAGGCTGAAACTGCTCGTGCAGAGATAATGCATTTCTACAGAACCGAACCGAAGTTTTAGGAGGCGAACTCTCAAGTTGGATGGAGAAGACGCGACGTTTAGCTTGGGTTGGTGAAGAGACGGCCCTTGCGTGCAGGTTTGTAACGCGGCACCTCGGTGGCCGCATATCAATCGCGTTGGTTCTGATGCCGGTTAAAAGTATAGAAACCGTCAAGCTTTCTGTTACATAACGTAGGTAGGGTGTGAGACACACGTGCACGGGGGCTACATACTAGAGGAGCTACGGTGACTTGACCTGACTTGCGGTAAATAATGGTAAACGATATCGATATGGGTTTTGGAGGTAAGAATGTACCGACCGACGGAGACCCGGGGGGATCCATACTAGAGACCAGAGTGCTTTCAAACAAGGCTTGCGCCTTGGCATTGCGCCTTGGCATTACGCCTGACAGAATTTTCTCCACTTCCGTTCAGCAATCTACAGTGTCCGAGCGGCGGGCTTCTCCGGCAGCCGTTCCTCTCTCCGTTACCTAAGGCCATTCCGGAGGATTTGCTACCGTAAAGGCTAGATAAGACACAGCACTAATCACCGCGGGACCCGTGGCATAGTGACTCGGCCACAATTTTAGTACCAGACGAGCTCGTATCGAAGATATTCACAGCAAGCAAGCTTTCCGGCCAGGCCTTTGGATACAAATATAACCGTGGTGAAACCTCACTCTTTTCGAACAGGGCTTACAGCTAGCTGGTCGCTAATCATCCTACTTCTATGTCGCTAAAACATGGAAGACTGTTATCGCTTCTGCCCTGGCCGGGCTTACGTCTCAGAGATGCCCGTTTACGGATCATTGCAAACCGACATCTAGACTCCTATAGCTTGTGCGGAAGACCGAACGACCGAAATGAAATGACGTGGTAAAGGACGAGCACAACAGACAACTGAAGCAAACGAAGCAATATAAGAGATCCACTATGAAGTCCAGAGCAAGATTCTTCCAGCAGAGCATGCAAACGCGATCATTCCCAGGGATATGATTGGCGGGGATGACACGGTCCGCCACGGAATTTGTAGTTAACTGCGCTCAACGGTGAGGGGATATAGATATCTTCCGCTCCAGATTCTGCATAAGCGTGCGACTCCCGCAGCGGAGTACCCGCCTTCCAGGTTTCATGACAGCTACGATAAAGACTGGAATGGGTTCCCGACTTCTGTGGATACGCGGCGTGGTTGCTGATTGGGGTAGCGGTGAGAAAAGGGACGCAGGGGCAGGAAGGTGTAGAAGGTGTTGTGGTTGTTGTGGTGTTGTGGTGTTCTGGGGTTGTTGTGGGGTTGTTGTGGTGTTGTGGAGAACATGTTCTTTTTCCGTGTTATTTACGGGACGGGGACAACTACGTGATCAAACAGTAGCCGTACGCGTGTCAATTCAGCAATGATCCTCCACATCAAAAGAATGGGTGTCGATCATGACTTGCGGCAAATAACGGTAAGCGATATCGACACGGGAATTTGGACGTCAGTATATACCGATAGACGGAGACCCGGGTTTGGTACGTAGGCCGGGTGGAAATGTTGGGTTGGAACAAGAATAAGCAAGCAATGTATGAATGAACCTTGGATGCATATATTGAACGATAATCTTCGCACAGTAGCGCTCCATCCATTATTTTATACCCCCACTCTCCAACATCAACAGATAAGTTACTTTTTAATGTTTGAATTCCATTATGCCCCGTATCTCATAAAGACCGAAGCATCAGACCTGGTCCGCCATCGTTTCCGACAGCGAGAAGGGGGGTTCTTCAGAGTTCAATTGCAATTGGGTTATTCTGTGGTCCGTCTGACGCTCTGTTAACGTCACTATAAAGAAAAGAAGTGAAATGAGCAACACGGGTTGTAGACGGGCCGCCGCACTAAGGAGGAAAGCAGAGTTGAAAGTTGACGCGCCTTTTATACGGGCTTAGAAGCGGCAAATTTTTTCGCGAAGTTACCCGGCATCGTGGGCTGGATTGAAGCAGTCCAAGTGATGAGACGGTGGAATTGAGTTCCAGGGGGAACATGTTTGATTGAAAATGATGGTGTGAGATAACGAGCGTCTATATCGATCGAATTTCTTGTGAAAAGTGGGGATATCCGAGGTAGTGGGGTTGGTTGTCACGATATTTTCTGGAAGCCTGTCGGTACCAGGAACATATGGCTGTCTGAAACGGCTGGAACTTCACATCTTGAACTGCCGAGCGCCCACCGCGTCAAAGTTAACATCACGTTTTTCGAATTTTGACTTTGTGTGTACCAAATATGGTGCGTACCTGAGTGTGTGTACGTACCCTTCATCTTGTTTCCATGCATGCTGCAGCCCATCGCCCCACGAGGTGATGGGCATCCAATGCGGCCATTCCAACTATATCGACTATCTATCTATCCACTTATTGCAGACGGGTACCTGCATTCTTCTTCCGATGGACGGATGGGATGGGTTTGTGCAGGCAGCTTTTCGCGATGGAATGATGCGATGCGGTTACGTTTCGGGATTCCGTTATCCGTCAAAAAAAAAGGCGACACCTGAGGTACACATAACGAACCTGCACTGCAACATCGATGTAAGAAACCGTGGAGTGAGCTCCGAGCCCCCAAGACATGAACTTTTCCTATGATCAGCGGCATTCCGCGGGTGTTTCGACTTTCCAACATCAGAATTTTTGGTTAGGCTTCACTTTTCCTTCAAGACAGCGGGAGAGGGGGTACATACGTGAAGACGTGGAATTGTTTATTCTCCAACGTGGGGTGGTCATCATATTGTGTATCAATCGGCGAAGAAGCCTAGTTGTAACCTTCTGGAATATGTGGGGGGGAGAGGAGGAGTGCGTGCATCATTGAGTGGCCACAATGAATCCTCGAGTGCCTTGAATTGCTAAATGCCGTGCAAGTACTCTGATCATTACTATTGTGGGGATCTTGACAATTGCAACCGCCGCATCTGTAGTGCAATCTCAAAGAAAAATAGATAATTTTATGTTCATTGTTGAGGCTTGGTTCTAATCGCTTACGAGTATTCAGATGCCATTGTGGAAAAGATACCCTCCGTTGCGGAACGGGGAACAACCATCTCCATAAGCTCTCCTCCGAGGCAACTCGCATCATTTAGGCGCGCGATAATATTCTTCGGATATTGGTTGCGTGTGTACCTAATGTATGCAACATACCAGGAGGGACTTTGCGCTTGCTGAAGATAACCCACAAGCGTAAAGTACAGCCTGCCGCCGGACATGCTGCGTAGGTACATTATTCTGCAACCATTTGGCCATAAGGGACTGAGGGGCTGAGGGACACACGACATATTATTTGTGCTACATAGATAACATGTGGGGATTTTTATAGATGCCGTAACAACTGCGATGCGAGCTTATGGTGCAACTGGTGCTCTCAACCTCGATCTCGATAATCGTACAACTATAGGAAGTCCGGATACGATATGTCTGGTAATCAAGGCGAACGAGGCAGTAGAGACCGTTGGATGGTTACTGGCATATCTACCGCGCGCCGATGGTAATCGGCAGCTGATGGAATGTAGCCGAAACGCAAGGAAACTTCCGAGCGATCCAATTTCAAGCCGCTGCCAATGATGTAGACGTGATCGCAAAAGCTGCGATGATTGGATACCTATGTATCTGAATTTTGTTTTGGCATCAAAGATCGAGATATCCGCGGAGTATGAATGAAATGAACTCTGATAGATTGATAGGAACATATGGAAGAGCAGAACACCTATTATTCGGCGAAGGTGAAGAGTATCATGTTGCAATTTTGGGGTTTCGATGTATGCTATCATCTTTGTCCCCCCACTCCTAGATATCGATATGGAGGGAATTCGGCGAAAAGCTGACTGTCGGGAGTGCCTCCGTTCTAGCAGATAACGGTAGGTATGGTCTTGTCAAGCTTTGATATGCTCCCCTAGCTAGTTATACGTTAGTCCACGATGCTTTTGCGACTCCACTTCTCTGCAGAACCCACAGCGTTTTTTTCATCCCACGTTGAAATCTCCTGTCACGTGAATGGTACCTGGCTCATGTAACATCATGGCTTGTTTCCACCAGTGTGGTACCTGCAGACGATTGTCTGTATCTGCAATGTCGGCGACGAAAGTGCATTATTTCTTGGTGACGGAGGCGGTGGTGTTGCTGGAAGCCATCTTCTGCCGTTCTATGATTCCGGCGAGTCTCTGACCCCACCCCACGGATACGGGCAAAATTGGGAATAGATCGCCAGGAACGTGTCAGTTGGATTTTGTTGTGGAGCCGGCCGATAACCTTGATGGTAATGGTGTTGGATTTTGGCGAAGTGGCGTTTTGCGAAACTTGCTTTTTCGTGTTTAACTCTGCAAATAGGGCCCGGGGTCTGTCGATAAAGGGTATCATCGACGAATCGTAACCAACAGCTGGTAAATTGCAGTGTTACCACTGCTCAGTGCATACGTCGAGATGATTGGGCCGTGAGGATGTCGGCTTCTATTTTTCTAACCACTGAAGAATCCGAGATTGTTGGTTGGTGTTTTTTTGGGCCTCTTCCTGTTTATCTTTTTCATGTAAAGTGTATAGAGGCGCGCGGTCTTCTCAGCGCCCATGGAGAGTGGCCCAGCGTCATCGTGTTGTAGTGCTGGGTTGGAAGTCCCAGACGCAAGTTGCTGATGGTCAAAGCGCTGGCGGCGAAATGGGGTCAGGCACGGGCGGCGAGGTCACCGCTCCTTAGCCAGACCAATACCAGGCCGCCCGCCCCGCGGTATCAAAAGTCATCTAGAAGGATCTTTACATACAACAGATGGAGATGTCTGCATCCTCTGGGGAACGATCCACCGGATTTGCTCATTCGGCATTATCCGCCTTGTTCCTGCGTAAGCCTGTCTTAGCGCCCTGACCTCGTTCTCCACCATCGCTCTCTTTCCGTCCCGCACGAGGATGAGGCTGCCCAGCTCCGACCTCTTTGTTGCGTCCGAGGTACATTGGCAGCCAACCAGGTGTCCCGATGGGGTAGTGCAGCTGCCCCATTCGTCCGTCCCCCGGCAATTGCGAATGCGCTTGGCTCAGTTCACATGCGCAAGCCGAAGCAAAAAGAAAACCAATGGGAACACCAAACGACGACGCGGTGTGTTCATCTACTTCCGTATTGGGGATGGCTGTGACGCAGCATGGATGGTCCATCAGCACCCTTGCACCAAGAAATCTCGGCAGTCTTTTTTTAGTTCTGGTGTGGTGGCCGCCGTTTTGCTCCTGCGTCCTTCTCAGTGCAGCCTCCAAACAGAAGTCGTCTTTCATCTCATCCTCTTGACCTGTAGGTCGCAACACCCACCAACTGGAATGCAGAGCCCAAAGAAAAAAAGAGGGCATCACCAGAGGGCATCACCAAAGGGCATGACAGTGAGCATCTCGGGGTGGCGAAGCCCAGGGATTATGAAGGGCCGTTCGTTCCACCTACAGTATCTCATATCTCCGGGTCATCTAAGGCAACGAACGAGCAATGGCAAAACTTAGTCAATAATAATCATACACATGATCATGATGATGAACAAAAAATACAAATCATAACGCTTTCGCCGAAGCAATGATAGGCGGGTATGATCTGTCTTTAGTTACGCGGAGTTACATTTTACCCCGCCGGTGTCTATCAAGCGTATCCAACATCGTAATCACCATATCGCGCTTTCCCAAGGCCCTGGTCACTCCACTCTTGGGTCCAACGACCGATGTGAGCCGCGTTATTGGATGGAATTTATTTAGCGTGTAATATGGGGCGCTCTTTTGGTGTTCTAAGTTCGGTAGCAACAGGGCAACTGGTAGGTAACTAGAGCTCTCGAGTTGTATGAGAGAGCTCTTGTGATGTTGGGCAAATGTGGTTATGTTCTCTCATTTGTGCATACTTGACCTGACTGACGACAGTGTTGCGATGCCTCAGCAGCTGTGGGACTCGACTCGAGGGCGGCAGTACCCAGCTCCAAAGACAATTGGATGAAGATCCTCAACCTCTAGCCGTTCTTGTACCATTTTGGTGTCTGACTTCTGCACGAAGAGGTCATATTTTTTCCTGAGTTGGATCGGGGCCGGCAATTGGCTGGATATGGAAAATGCACAGCACCACACATCTCTAACACCGCCCGTTCATGGTACTGCAGCTTCTGCTGTGCCCTGTCCTTTGCATCGTTCGGTTCACAAGTATCATAATAATCTCCCACTAATCGATGCACACCACCCTCTCCGAAAAATAATAATAATATTTGGGTGGTGTGCCGTGCCTTCCTTTCCTCTTCTTCTTTACCCTCGACTTCGCCGCCGCGTTCAGACCTCTTCCGTCGTCGTGGTTTTCTTGACCGTCCTTCTCTAGCTAACTAACCCTCTTTCCTTCCTTTGGATCCCTCTTTTTCGTACATGTGGTGCTAGCGGTCTCCCGACTTCTCCATACCTTACCTTCCTTTTGGTTTTTATTTGATTTCAGCTTCATTGCACGGCTTCATTGCTCAATACACCACTGTCGGTCGACTTGGAATACCCATAACCCTTTGGATACTACCCACTGGAACTCACTGTAGTTTCTTGAATTCTCTCATTACACAAAACTTCAAGGGTATCCTCACTGTCAATCAGCAGCAGCGCCGAACGAACTGAAAATCGCATATTTGGAAGACCTGGCTGTACACACCTACACTACGCATACACTCATTAATCGATCCTCCGGGATATACGAAAAGAAAGAAACGCTAGAACGATTATTATAGCTACCTATTAGTACCAGTGCGACAGCTATCGTCGACACATCTTACTTTAATCGAGAATCCATATACAATTAATTCAACCATCGCAATGGAGTCAACATCATTCCTCTACTACAACCCTGGTACTGCGAATCAACAATCAAGACAACATGGCCAGTTCGTAAGCCAGCCACCCAATGGACTCTCTCAGCAGCAAAAGTCAGTTTCCTACAGCGACAGATCACCTCCCAACTGCTCTCTACCGATGCCATTCCCCTCTATAGTGTACTCTTCAAGACCGTCTTCCTCACCTCACATTCACGCGCCGACTCCTATGCTCACACTCACTGCGGAATCCCTTCAGAAATCGTCAGGTCTTCTGACACCATCTTCGCCCAGCCTGCTTGGAATGGACGGTCCTAACGGTGGAGATGTATATTTCTTCCCCCCGACGCCTACACTTGAGAGCTCTGAGGCCGCTTCGGCAATGAGCTCACACCTGGCAACTCCCATCAACCAACCTTGGGTTCTCGAGGAGGGTTGCAATGGGACTCTTACCCCCGAACTTGAGCTACCTTCCACGCCTCAGTTCTGGAAGGAGCGATCACCGATTTCTCCAGGTATGCGATTGTGATTGTGAACCAAAAAGTGGAAATTTACTAATGCGGACGCAGTGTGTGCATTCCCTATGAACTACATGTCCTCGCAGCCGAGCCCAACCCTCATGCTCTCGTGCCCATCACTATCTCCCTCTGGCTCTGACCACTCCTCATCTTCCGAGGTCGACTTTTGCGACCCAAGGCAGCTTACTTACCCTTCTCCAAATGCATCTGGCTCCGAGAACGATCTTGAACGCCACTACCCCAGGATTGCATCTGACGAGGATGATCACCGGTTCTACCTTAATTCGGACAAGCTTCAGATCAAACTTGAGGATAACGAGATCACCAGTTTTAGCCTTGGCCTCCATGAGTGTGATGACATGGTCTCTGACATAATGGAGGTTCCCATAGGGACCATTAACCCTGCAGCTCTTTTCGGCGGCAGCAAGAGGTCTCGAGAGGAAGAGGAGGAGTCTTTGGAGTTTGACTCCAGTGATGATGAAAGTGTTTTGGGTGAATCAAATGGAAATAGCATGTTAATGCCACCCAGCCCACCTGCCTCTGACTTCTCTCGACGAAACTCGGTAGATCCTCCCCTGCGGACATGGAAGAAAGTCAAGACCGAGTTCGATAACACCGACAACGAACTTGACGACATAATTGCTGAGGCCAAGCGCCGAGGAGTTGAGGAGGATGCTTGCGATGACCATGATCACCATGGGTTTCTCCAACCATTTTCCTGCAATCTGACCCCTGCGCCTACTGAGGGCTCTTTTAGCGAACACTCGGACTGTGGCTACTCTGACGAGCATGAAATCACGCCTGCTCCGGTGGTGCGTCGTGGTCGTAAGCAGTCGCTGACTGAGGATCCTTCCAAAACCTTTGTATGCCATCTCTGCACTCGCCGCTTCCGACGACAAGAACACCTCAAGAGACACTTCCGGTCTCTTCACACCAAGGATAAGCCATTTTCGTGCAACGAGTGTGGAAAGAAGTTCTCCCGATCTGACAATCTGAGTCAGCATGCCCGGACTCACGGTAGCGCCATTCATATGTCTCTCATTGATGGCACCGAGATGATGGGAGAGGAAGGAATGGAGCACCACATGCACCCACAGCACGGCGGCCCATTAGGGATTGTCCTTGTCGATGCGGTACAGGTATCTTCGGGTCTCATCAAGGAGAAGCTGTCGAACGCAGCCTCAGAAGCTAAGAAGAACCGGCGACAAAAGAAAAAGCGAGATGAGTAATGATGTGCGCGCGTAAGGAAGTTTTTGCTTAAGGGAATGGTTCTATTTTAAGTGTGGGATTACCGGCGCTTTTCATGTCATTTTTCGGTGTTTTTGTTTTCCCCCATGTATTATGCCAGCTTTTGCTGCTTCCGGGCAAATAAAGCTGCTGCATATTGTCATATGTTTGTGTCTCGGTGTGGTTCTCCTTTTAGATGCCCAGGTGTTGGGGAATGGTTTCATTTTTATTTCTCTTTGGTTTCGGCGAACTTTCATGGAGCGGGATGGGAATGAGCAACTGTGTTTTTTACAGGTTGTTTCTGGGGGTGACAAAATTTTTCTCTCGCATCACTTAATGCAGCGCAACATTTTAACGGGGTGAAATGAAGGGGATGCATTTTCTTGGACTAATTGGGCTGGGAAGGAAAGAGGAGGGATATCGATATACCTGTGTCTTTTGCTTCGAATGCCACCTATTTTCACACTACATATGATGGACGCACGACTACGAAGGAGCACGAATTCATCATTGCATCATCATCAGTACCTCAAAAAAATTTACCTTAATGGCGGGAAAGTCGAGCAAGGATCGATTGGGAGTAGCCTTTTCTTTTTACTTCTTGTACTTGTTTATTGCTTTTCGACTTCTTTTTCGACTTGTTTTTTGTTTAACCTGCTGAGCTTGGGTAGCGATGATGGGGACTGTCTGGACAACATCGGCGTTCGCGACATCATCGAATCTGAGCAGTAGTTGGGTCGGGCGGCGTGATGCGGGGAATTTGGTTTTCTTGGATCCATTGTTCTGGCGCGGTAGCATGTATCTTAACGTTTGTGTATCTTTCTACTTTCTTTCTATTGCTAGGAATAGGGCTGGACGGTGGGTGGGGGTTTTTGGTTAATTGCACCTTTTTGTTCTATATTCATTTCTCCACGCCTGGTGTGTGTATCTGAGTGTACTATGACGGTATTGTGCGTTGATGTTGTCGTGTGATAGGAAACAGAAATATCTCTTCACACGTGAACGTTTCGTGAGGGTTTCAGCTGAAAAGGCATCTTCCGCAGAGATCGGCAACAGCAGCAAGTTAGAGCAATCCGTTCCTTGAGGGCTACTCTAGCCCGAGGCGTTGTATGCAGGTATTCAGCGCATTCAACGCCTCGGCGAATTTGTGGTGCACTGCAAGCCACTCAAGACGCCCCGGGATTACTACTGGAGCAGCAGCTGGACACGGAACCTCGGTCTTAGAGTGGAGAGTACCGACCGGTGCGTACGAGGCTACGAGGCGGGCATTGCATCCATATGATCCGGTGGGGCTCAGCCACCATGCTTCTTTCTTGCCGCCACCAAAGCCTAAGCTCCACAAAATAGCCTACTATGATGGAGCCAGCTAGCCAGCCAACTCATCCCCGAAGATCCAGAAAACGAGGACCGTGTACTGGTATAACTCGTTACCCCATTACTTTGTGCGGAACCAGACCAGCTAGCACAGGCCCGTCGTTTCACCCTGGAGGCGCGGCCGAGACATTTAGCCCGCTCGCTAGTTGGGACAGAAATCTGCGGAAGGTGGGGGTGAGGAGGATGGAAAGAAGCTATGGAATTCTACAGCTACGGAGTTTTTCATGGTATTCGCCAGAGGTGAAGATATTCTTCCACCATATCCACCCCACTCGGCGACGTGGTATCTCTATCTAATTCGGTTGTACGGACAGAGAAATTGGAAGGTAATATTTTGTGCTACATTCGTCAAAGGATGCTGCTCATATGATACCCGGATAAGTGGTAGAGTGGAAAAGAATCATCGATGGGGCGTTTGAGTGAGTGATTTTTTTAACGATTTGTGGGTTACCAGTGTCATGGTGGCGGAAGAGAACGATGGATGGGCATGAGTCGGCCGACGAATTCCCTGCAAAGATGGTGAAGGATCTCGAGAAGAGAAGACTCGGTGATGCTGAGTTATTGAGGATGACCCTTAGAACACTGGTGAACCAAAAATATATCGCTCATCTACTTGTCTGTCACGGAAATATTTCTTAGTTTGTGAGTGCGTGTTCAAGTTTTGCATACTACACGTAGTGTTAACGAAACAAAAAGTTTCAAGCTTCCTTCCCATCGTGGCGTTAGTCATAAAATGTGACTCGGTGTAGAATAAAGGGTAACATTAGCATATATTTTTCTTTTTTCTGAGTGTATAAATAATGTATACCTATCTCCTTCGAAGTACTCTACTTGTAGACTAAACTTTAAAATATGGTATCCTGCGGCGGCAGGAGTTTCCGATATTCCATACTCAGCTTCTCGGCGGTGTCCACCTCTACACCACCATTTCTATCAACAGTACTATCATCCCACGCAGTTTTTGGTCCTGCTCCTGGCGGTTTGATATCAACAGGATGTTGCCCAACAAAAGACTGTCTGGCATAATCAGACTCTGCAAACTCTTCCGGCTTTCTGGGGTGCAGTTCATATTTCATCAAGTCAAACCCTGAACCCGTCCAGCCGGGGAAGCCTATCGTTTGTTATTTCCCAGCTTCTAGAAGAACCAGTATAAATGGGTAAAAAATTACATTCTCGACACAGCCCAATCTTTTCATCAACATATGGATTCTCTAAACAGACATAACACTTTTCCCGGGGAACATTTTGTATTGGCATTGACACTGCTACTTCCTTGGTACGAAGGCCTGGGACTGCAGGGGAGGGGGCGGAGTGTCGGAATGTCAAGTGTCGACAGTTTCTGCACAGCCCCCTCTTAAGTCGCGCGCCGTCAATTTGGGGTGAATCGCAGTCACGGCAGATCTTGGTGCCGGAGGGTGAACGCTTGAGCTTGATGATATGGGTGGGACGACCTGGATATCACTTCTCAGCACATGCCAGTATGGACACGAAGATATGCAAACATACATGTTCGGCAATACCAACCATCCTCTTTCCTCCGCACATCCGAGGACCTCACTCCGCAGGTCATGCACGCATATTCCGGGACCCATTCCCTCCAGCCATCTGTCCTTGGTTCCGAACGGGTTTTTATCCGCCGCTGCCGCTGTTCAACGCTTCCAGTGATTTCTTGTCGCCGTTGGATCGCTATTGCATCGACGCATCCAAAACTTTCATCAGAAGTTTCGCAGCTTTTGCTTGAACATGGAGATGAAGTAGGAGATGGGGAATGTTTGGTATTGCTGCGAAGGCTCTTGGCACGATTGATCAGGGAGCTGGATTGTGGGGCAGAGGAGCGAGAGACATTGAGCGGAGAAGGTGGGCTTCGGGATGAGAAAAGACCGCGGACCTTGTTCCGGAGGCCTGGTTTGTCGTTGTTTTCGAGATGTACTGGCGATAACATGGTCGTGGAAAGATGGTATGCAGAACTTGTAAGAGTGGCTAAGATACTTCATTGTGCGTGGGTCAAGGTGAATATAATAGAGGGGAGTCGTTATGGAAGCTAGAAGGGTCGAGAGTGTGAAGAGGTTCCACTTGAAAGTGGGGTATTGTTAGGGGTTTGGGAAGTGATAGTGGGGCGAAAGTTCCAGATTAATCTTTCCATGATGAACGTGGAGACAAGTAGTGGTGAAGGGGACAAAGAAGAGTACATCTAGCATTCAGTGTCAATGTCCAGAGTGAGCTGACTCGGGTCTTCTTATCAAGAACAAAGTTAGATGGCCAATTCATTTTGAGAGTCATGACTTCCCTAATATAAGAGTCGTCGTCGTAGTTCATGATCACCAAGGTTCTAGAGTCCACCACATACTAAGCATTAAGCGCTTTACTCCACTGTTAGACACGCCAGCCCTTCAATAACGAGTAGACGCTGGTCTATTAGGACTACGGTTTAAAATCTCCATAGTTCTTCACCCTACCCACCTACGATGAAAGCATGGATCCGTAAGATCTTTCCCGGCTGCTTCAGAAAACCCTATGACTACGAAGGAGAGCCAGAGGAATTCCTTGCAAAAGGACGCCTGCCCTGTCTTTACTGTAACGACCCAGCTCACACTTCGCGACAGCACTTTGCACTTGTAGAACCGGAACTAGCTACGGTGGGATATCTGCACATATCTGATGCTACAATACACTTACACCAGAGAACGTCGAGGCTGCCAGGTGGAGCCAGGTCGCATGTCCAAAAAACAAGCAGGTACCGCGTACCTGCAGCTTGGCAGCAATCACGGAAACTTCGACAAGTGTCTGGCTCAGTCGTAAGACGTGAGGATCTACATCATGCCGTTGGCCATACGTGTACACTTGCTGCCCCTCAACAATTAAGTAGGGAGTCTTTCATGGGTGAATGTGGGATAGGGCCTCCAGATATGTCTAGAGTCTCAAGCCCAGTTCATCCCCCAGAAAACAGGGACCCGGCAACGGAAAAGGCAAAGCAGCTTATTCCTCTGGAATCAGATGATAGTAGAAGACAACGGAGGTTTGATGAAGTGCAAGTACGCCCACCATATCCCGATGTAGAGCTTATGCCAGGGACCAACTCCCGATATGCAACGAAGCATTGGCATGAGATATATGACAACTTGGATGAAATGACAGGCCCAAGCCATTCCCTACGTATTCCCAGTTATTCCACTGTCGCAAGCTAGCCGCGCTTCTATTGGTGAGTACAAGACAACCTTCCAGCCCCCTAATACCCCGCGCAACCTGTCGAGCGAGCCAGTGGTGTCAGACAATGAGCTACCACATCTTCGTCCGACTTCAGACAGTAGTAGAAGTGCTACCCCGTGGAAACCGCAGACCCCATCCGAGTACGTTCGGCCCCACTCAGCTTACTTTCAAGTACCAAAACCCGGTCATAGCACATCATTAGAGACAAGAGGTGTCGCCGGGGGGGCCTGGTCGGTAGCGGGGTCAACGATAGTATCCCCACCCACCCTCCCGCACCAGCCGGACGCAAATTGTTCCATGAGACTTCCAGAGCTGCCGCCTCCAAATTCCGTGTCTCCCGAAGGGTTTCTTGTGGAGGATTATGATCGCGAGCTCACAGGCCTCTACATTGCATGGGAGGGATCGTAATCAAGTGCAGTGTTTGGGATGTCTGGATTGTTTGTCGATGTAACTTGCGGTGACAGGAATGGGGCGGCTGAAACCGGTTAGCTATTGAGTTATTGTTTGCTAGACATGGCTGATCATAACTTTAAATTTACGGGCTTTTATCCCCCGAAAATCCGTATTATGTCAGATAGCCCTCTTTTCGACAATATACGCAGGATAGCTCTAACTGCCAATCCAGCAAGGAAATCATTCGCAGCATTCTTTTCATAACTACTTGTGTCTATATTGACATCTCTGTTATTACAGCTGGGAGGTGGGTGGGAAGCACTGCTGATAGGTGGTTAGTTATTGCTATCGCATTGGAGAGAATGACTTGAGTCATTCAGTTTGATATATAACTAATGACTACTTAATTAGTCATTGCTTTTGCCGTTAAATTGCAACAAAAACACGCCCCATCATCCAATTCAGCAAGAGCGTCAATCAGCAACCATTCTACCCAGTTTCCTTTCGCTTTTTATCCATCTTTTGAACATTCAATCTTACAATCAAGTTCATAAACATGAAGGGTTATCCTACATAATTATTTGAAAACGGGGGTTATCCTGTATAATACGGATTTTCGGGAGTTATTCTACATAAAAGCCGCTCCGTTAAATTTAAATTCAAAGCTCTTTGGCGTCTGGTATGTGCGCTGGTACTTCACATCCACAATTTATATTATATACAGCCCTTTATCTTACCGTATTCAAGCAATATGCAGGATTTATTCTCCTCGGGAATGCTCAAAGTGTATACACAGAATTCTGGGATCCAGTAATTCAAACTTTGCTAAATGTGTCAAAGGCACTAAGAAGCTTCTCAAAATATACAATCACAAATACTGGCACCTTCATTCATCCATCATCATACTTCAAAGTGCACCATGCGTCCTCATAGATATATCACACCTAGCCCAACCAGCACCAACCTAAGACTGTAGCTTGAGTCAGACCATCTAACTGATCCAAACGCTCCCTATCCCCACTCATTGCACGTCTCCCCTAACCCGCACAGAAAGCAACTCACTACTAGGTCTCGGCGAGCTCGGCGAGATCAGCTCCACATATGCAATGAAATTTAAAGTTCGTAGTTGCGGGGATATGTTGTGCCTAGGTGAGAAACGGTGGTGGGTCTAGGGAGATCCTAAGCTCATAGTCTTGTAGGCTGTTTAGAGAATTAAATCCCAGCAGGATGTTCCATGGCGGCCCAGGGGAGCCATACCGAGTCGGAGATTATGTTCCCCATATTACACTATATAAAACTCTAGCTAGATATCCCTCCCCAGCGATGGACGACCCTCAGTAGATGGTCCATACACCGTGTTTTACTCATCTACAGAACTCGGAATGCACCCGACCGAGTTTTTGTATGGCAAGCCATTTGGGATCCTATGGTACAAATCGTGACTGGACTTAAATGGACATCACTTTTGAATAATTGGCACTCTTAAAACTTTCTTTGCACGTAACCATGTGAACTTAGCGTCCTTAAGCCTCGGTGTGATGATATTTAGAAGTCGGTGCTCCTGAGGCACTGGGTCTTGCGAGGTTTGTTTGTTTATAATCATTTTGTTTTCAGCCGCTTGCAGCTATGACATACATTTTTCCCCAAGTAATCCTTCCCACTCCATTGAAAATACAAAAGTAAAAACAAAGTAAAGTCGTGGGCCCCTTCCACCACCCTCATCTCCTTAAACGCACCAACTTCAACATCAACTTTCACCTCCCAGGACTCTACTCCTCGTCCTCTGAGCTCTCCGCCTCCTTCTCCGCTCCAACTGGGTCTTGCGAGGTACACATGCATTAAGTCGAGACTTGGAACCGAGTGCCTTAGTATGATTCTGTGTTACAGTTCCTTATCTTAGCGCAGCTTGGCGGCTCCCCTGCCCCGCACCTCTCATCTCACCACCCTCCACGTTACCTCCTAGTAAACATCGCGTCTTCCCACTCAACATTACCTCCTCTAAACAACACCGTCATGTCTTCCTACCCCGAAATTACCTCTGGCGCTCAGCTGCAGACGCTATTAGAAGGCCCAAAGCTCACCATCGTTGCCTGTGAGCTTTCCCGCTTTCCGCCGGTTCCATGCGGCCAAAGCCAAGTTGCGATAGGAGCTGACTGTCTACCGTGAGACAGTCTACAAGAATGCTCATGAGGTTCTCGATACCATGGGCGCTATCGCCGGCCGAATTACTGACAAGGTCCGCTTGGCACGCTGCGATCTGAACAGGAATGGGTGGGCCGAGACGCAGTACCATGTCACGGCGTACGTTTACTTTCCGGTGTCTTTTCACTAGATACAATGGTGGGGTGAGGTATTGGGAGCTCGCGAGATGTGGTCTTCTACAAAGAAGCCGCAAGCTCGATGTTTCCGCATCCACCTCGTCTTCCATCTATGTCCCCAGCCGTTTAGAAAGCTAATTTCATCTGCCATAGAGACCCCACCTTCCTTGCCTTCAAGAATGGAACCGTTGTTCAACGCATGTCCGGTGTCACCGAACTCATCGAGAAGCTCCCAGATCTTTCCAAAACCATTGAGAGCAGTGCCGACGGCGGGGCCTCCAGCTCCGACTCCTACTGGTTAGGAGCTCCCATTACGGCCAAAAACTACTCCAACATAACCTCCAGCGTCGAAACCTCGGGCCTTGATATCATGAACGCAAACACTGCGATCGGCTCCGCACGCATCCTTTTTGAGGGCACCAAACCATCTGGTCTCAGCAACAAGGGGAAAGGGAAGGGCGAGGTCAATGATTGGGTAGAGAGCGATACCGACGAGCAGCTCATGCTTTTCGTTCCATTCCAGGCAGCGGTAAAGCTGCATTCCGTCCAGATCACGTCGCTTCCTCCGCCAGTGGACGAGGACGAGGACGACGACGAGGCACCATCTAGGCCAAAAACTATCAAGCTCTTTTGTAACACACACAATATCCTTGGATTCGAGGAAGCTGAGGAAAGGGAAGCTACACAAGTTGTCGAGTTGAAACCCGAAGACTGGAACAATGATGGAACCGCGGTGATCCCTACCAAGTTCGTCAAGTTCCAGAACTGTTCGGGTGTCACTATCTTCTTCCTTGATGTTGAAAGGGAGGGTGGAGAGAAGGTTAGAGTCGATAGGATAAGGGTTATTGGCGAGAATATGGGAGAGAAGATTGATATGGCCAAGTTGAAACAGGAGGAGTAATGGAGTGCTATTTGGGAGGGAGGTTTGTTTCTGATATTTCAAGTTCCTTGCTGAAACGATCTGATGAATAAAAAAAAGCGACATGATGGGATGAACGATAAAAAGGGATGAGCGACTATGCTTCGCATTACATTGCATATCTTAAGGGGTTTTTCTGATTCTGCTTTTCTGGCTGGCTGGATGGAAATTTTTACACGCATAGCACGCTCTAGAAATCAAAGGGTCCGGTCTGGTAATTAAATCAGATAATACCATATACTATTGACAGTAACCATGGTTGCTCGTGATGGGCTGCTGAAGACGTGAACCGCATTCGAATACCTACGCCAACACGATTCCGACGAACAATCCAGCGCGTCAAAGACGCAAGCTGTTGATAGAGGCCCACAGCCAAGCCAGCACAACCTAACCTCAGCGTCATTTCCATGCGCCAGCACATCTCCGACTTCCCATCCCTCACCTCCTGTGAATTCACCTCTATCTGCCACAGCTTCCTCGAGTCGCAGGAGCTCCTTGAATCCCTCGGCCACAGCTACAACCCCGGTGGTGGTCGCTGGAAACTAAAGAAAGCCGAACTACCATGGGTAAGCCCTCCCCCCCACAATACCACCTCTAACCATCCCAGGGCCAAGGCACCTCCACCTTCCTCGAGCTCCGCCAACAGCACCCCCAAGACCCTATCGATGACCCACCGTACTTAGACTCAGACTCAGACGTAGATCCCGAATCCCTCCCACCGAAGTCAAAGCAGTCCGGGGTCGAGGTGGTATACAATATCCTCTACTCCCCCACTTACCGCGTGCCGGTTTTATATTTCACCGGTGCCACCCCAGTACAAGTGGCAGGAACGGTGTCGCAGGGGGAACACCTGCTCACGGGAGAGATATGGTGGTTTGTGCATCCGTGTGCCACTGGGGAAGCGATGAAAGAGTGGGAGAGTGCAGTGAGCGATGGCGAGTGGGGAAGGTATCTGGGGATTTGGTTGGGGCTTGTAGGTGCAGCGGCGGGGTTGCAATGATGTGCATTAGAGCCTGCGGGTAGAGTTCCCTGGCGAGATCGGTCGTGAAGACGATGGCAGATATACACAGCGGTGGTGGAGGTGTCAGCGCCCCACCGGATCGGTTATGGTTGGGTTAGCAAACCCAATATCAAACGATGTATTGCTGCTCCAATACAATACGAAGTGGCAGAAGGAAAGGAGATGGGACTCATATTGGTCACTTGTTCTATCGACTACCGACCATGAGAACGGAGAGGTGGAGGAGGTGCTTTGAGCAGTGCAGGGGGTGGCGGGGTGAGGTGAGGTTTACGGATCTAGGTGGAAGGGGAGCAGGAGTAGAGTTGGGTGTAAGCGGTTTTGCTTAATACGCTGACGGGGGACATTGAGACGGAGGATGGGGATACGGCGTTCTTGAACTGTATGGTACTATATGATACTGTGCATACTAGAGCATGTCACAATACCTAGTATGTATGTGTATCCGTTCTCTCTATCTCTCTCTCTCTATCTCAATCGCGATTACTTCCAGTCCAGCTCAATTTTGTCTTCCCTCCTCTCTCCTAAAACACAGCACAATTGGTGAGTGAGAACTAGTGTAAGAATCCTACTATTATATATCGTTTGCAGCTGCAAAGAGTAAATAGAGGAATTTATAGTCCCCTCGCATCATAAATCCAACACACAAGTCTGCACCCTCTAACTCTTCCACCTCCCACCACCCGTTCCATTCCCTTGCATCAAGCTCTCGTCCCCGCCTCCCGCCCCACCACCACCAGTACCCGTCGCCTTCCCACCGCGCGATCTCGACGGTTTCGATTGCGCCGCTTCATGTTTCCTATTCACCACATTAGCCCCTATAACCCAATCCCACTTACCTCCGGGGAAATACTAACCTCAACTCCTCAGGAACTCTCGAGATACTACTCTTCATCAGCATCTGTTTCAGGTCATACATAACATCTGCGTCTTCATTCGCCAAAAACGTGATAGCAACACCACTCTTCCCCGCTCTTCCGGTTCTTCCGATTCTGTGCGTATACTGTTCAATGCTCGTTGCCATATTAAAGTTTATAACCAGAGAAACATCAGGTACATCGATACCTCTCCCCGCCAGATCCGTTGCGACGAGGACCTCGGCAGTTCCAGAGCGTACCTGCTGCAGCGCCTGCTCACGCTGGTCTTGCGATTTACTACCGTGGAGGGTTACCGCGTGCCAGCCCGCGTGTTTGAGGTCCTTGGCGACGGCGTCACAGTTGCGCTTGATATTCACGAACACGATGATTGGCGGAGCGTACTCGCGGGATGCTAGGATCTCGAGCATGCGTTTCTTGCGCTTATCTTCGCCGGTGACGAATTCAACGCGTTGTTCGACTGTGTCAACTGCTTCGCCGGCGTTGCCGATGGTCACAATTGCCGGGCGGCGGAGGTACTTGCGGGCGATGCGTTCGATGGCTGCAGGCATGGTGGCTGTGTACATCATTGTTTGGCGAAAGCGGTCTTTTCCACCGAGGTGCTTGGACATTAGAACGGGGTTCTCGGCGTCCTCAGTGTCTGGCTTAATATTGTGTACCGGGAGGGCGTCGAGGATCTTATTGACGCTTTCTTCGAAGCCCATGTCGATCATGCGGTCTGCTTCGTCCATGATTACGTAGCAGCATTGGGAGAGGACTAGGAGGCGGCGTTCGAGACAGTCAACTAGACGGCCGGGGGTCGCGATGATGATTTCGGCGCCGTCGCGGAGGTTGTAGGCTTGTTCTTCGATTGTGTGGCCTCCGACGATGGAGACGCAGGTGAAGCCGAGTGGGGTGGCGAATTTCTTTGCTTCTACTTCAATTTGCTGGGCGAGTTCACGGGTGGGCGCGAGGATGATGGCGTAGGGCCCGTCGTTTTTCGTGAACTCTGTCAGACCTGGGAGTTCGGAGATGTAGACGAGTAATGGGAGGATGAAGGATGCCGTCTTTCCGGAACCCGTGACGGCAACACCGATAAGGTCGCGGGTCTGCAGGGCGATCGGTATCGCGGCGCGTTGAATTGGCGAAGGCTCCTTATACCCGACCTCGTCGACAACTTGCAGCAAACGACTGGGCAGTCCCGATTCCGCCCAGCTGCGCATTGGCAGGGGAATACCGCCTCCTCTTGTCGCAATATTAAAGTCCTCCTTAAAAATCCGCCAGTCGCGCTCCTTCATCACCTCAAGCGGTTTCTCTGACCAATGTTTATCGACCCAATTCGTAGCCTCCCTCTTACGACGCTCCATATCCATAATCTCCTTTGCACGGCGCTTCTCGTCTTCTCCACGCTGTTCCAGCGCAGCAAGGTAACTATCGATTGGCTTCTCCGTATCCGCAAACCCGCCGAGCTTCCCACGCCCAAAGAACGTCACGGATTGCCGCTCCTCGTCCAACGATGTATCTTCCTCCGCGCCCCACTCAAACGTAAATTTCCGCTCGTGCGTCTTGCGGCGTTTCTTCTTACTCTGTAGTGCCGTCGAGTCCGGGTCGATACCCATATACCTGCGCTTCATTTCCGCGGCCGCAACCTCTTCGGCCGGCGTCTTCGGCTTGGAGCTTTCCCTCTCCTCCTTCGGCGGTGGGAGTGGTGGGGGCGGAGGTGGGGCCATATCTCTTCTCCGCATTGCAGCCGGTCCGGTGGGAGGTTCCCTGAGTGCGCGTGGACCCGAGGGTGGCGGCGGTGCGCGTCTCTGTTCCCCGTTTCTGACAGCGCTGTTGTCGGATGCATTTTTCCGCGTCTCCTCGACCTCCTTCGCGCGGCGCTCCAGCGCAAGTTTCTCTCGGGCCGACTTCGTCAGGAATTTTGGCCGCTTGGCAGCTTCATCTGCTTCTTTCTTTTTCTTGATGATTTCTTCTATCGATAGTGGGCCTCTTCCTGCGGCGGATTTAGGCTTCGCTTTCCTGGGAGGTGGTGGCGGTGGGGGTGGTGCTACGGGGTCTTCGGGCGGTGGTGGAGGCGGTTCTGATGGTGGTGGAGGAGGGGGGGGGAAGTAGGAGGGCGGGGGAGGAGGGAGGGGGTCGTAATTTGGTGGAGGAGGAGGAGGCGGCGGGATTGTTGTAGACATTGCAGCTTGGTATTAAAGAGTAGAGGTGGTGGTGTATTAAGAGCTTTGAGGTTATTTGGGAGCCGCCTCGGCAAAAGCCAGGTAAGCACAAATCAACGGAAGTCACTCGTGTTCCGTGGTCGAGTGATTGCACCTCGATGGTCACGAGCTAGGGTATCATTTGATATTTCCATCTACAAGCACAGCACCACCTTCAGTCATCCCATCCCTTTCTCCGCCCCAATTCCCATCCCCGCCCGTACTCCAGCACACGCACCGACAAAGATCGAAAGAAAACACACAAATTACAATTTCATTATATCAGCCTCCAACAAAAACCAAACTCAAACCCAATTCCATTACCACCTCCTTACCGCCCCCCAAAAGCCAAACTTGCAAACGCATCGGGACTATGCCTTCCGCTCTGCCACGCGCCAAAATCCACGCTCTCCTGGCTTCTGTGTTGTCCAGCCGGTGCTGGCGGTAAGAATGGATTGTTACTTCCCGCCCCCGGCATTGGCGGTTGTTGTTGTGGCTCTGGAGGAGGCTGTGGTGTGCTAACAACTTCGACCTGGTTTTGAGCTCTGGGTGGTGCAAGCTGCGGCGCACTGTATAGGGCTAGGATCTGTGATTTATCGATTCCTGTTCTTTGGAAGGGGATTTGTTGCGAGGCGTATGAGACTTGTTGTGCAGGTGGATATGATACCGTGGTGGATAATACTACGCCGTAGGGGTTTAGGTTATTAGTGAGTTGTGGTAGTGGTTGTTGCTGTTGCTGTTGCAGCTGTTGCATTTGCTGCTGTTGCATTTGCTGCTGTTGCATTTGCTGTTGTATTTGCTGCTGCTGCAGTTGAGCATAAGGGTTGAACGCCTGAGACTGCAAGGGTAGGTTGGGTTGAGATACGGCCATGTGGGACTGGTATGGATTCGCTGGTGGGATTGCGGACATAAAGGGGTTATAAGAGGCGGTCGTGCTACCTGTTGTAGTGGGGGTAAACTGTGATGCTACTGCGTGCTGTTGCTGTGGAATTTGGCCGAATTGATTAGGCTGCTGTGTGGGGAAGGGTTGGTTCAAATCGTTCATTTGAAACGGCGACATGCTCTGCTGTTGTTGCTGTTGTTGCTGCTGTTGGTGGTATTCGTTTGTCTGTACTGGTACTCCGTTCCATCCAGTTTGCACAGGGTACCCATTCTGTACTTGTATTCCCATCTGCTGAGGCATCGTCTGTCCTGGCATCGACATTGTCATCTGCATCTGTGGCACACTCTGGCCGGTCTTCACGCTCGGGAGCGGGGGTAACGGTTGCGCCTGCTTATCTAGGGCATCAAACGGATTTGAGCTACTCCCGCCCGTCCTCTGCCGTGCCACAGCCGCTGGACCACTCTTGTGTACCGTCAAACCAGCCGCATTCTTTGGCGGGGGTTCCGGGCGTCGTTCCTCAGCCTTGTTAAGCCGTATCAAGATCTCGACCGCATCCATCATCTTGCCATCCGTCTGCTGCAGCACCTCGAGACACTGCGGTACATTAACAAAGCCCATTTCCCGTAGACTTTTGATTTGATCCCCATAAAGCTCTAATGGAGTTGCCAAGGCCATACCATGCGGAAATGTCACCGGCCCGGAATGAGATTTGCGGCGATCGGTGTATGGGGCACCGTTGGTGCCTAGGATTTGGTTGACCTTTGCGTTACTGCCCGGTGATGACGAACGGAACAATCCCATTCCTAGTTTCGACGCACCAAAGCCAGAGGGTTTGCCCGACTTTGCCGAGGAGGCGGTGGAAGGAGGGGAGAGGTTAAATGAAGCTGATCCACTAGTTATAGCCGAGGAGCGTGCTGCTGCTGGTGACGACGTCGTCTTCGCATCGCGCTGGAAGGTTTTGTACTCGTATTTGGCGCGGATATGGCGTTCCATGATAGAGTCTGCATCTTCTTGGGAAACAGGCGGAGGGTGTTTTTTGGTATCGGGGTTGAAGTACGCATTCGATTTCACGTTGCCATTTTTGCGCATAGTCTACGTTTCATTAGAGCGGGACGTAAAGCGGAGCGGCGCGTGTACGCACATCCACCTGGTCATTCGTCCACGAGTCCATGGAAATGGACTTGACCTTGGAGACATGGGTACCTAGTTTTCGATGTAGCGAGGCGCATCGGATACACAGGAAGATCCCTAACTACAATATTATCATTAGTAGAATGATTGAGGGGACAAGGGAGGGAGGAAGTAGATACACTCCAACTCGCCCACGCTGTGTTTTGTTGTCGTCGTCAGCGCAATCAGATCAGACGAACTCGTCAACGACTCCTCAACGAACCTGGGTTGTTGGTCCCGCAATCGGCACACCTATCGTTCCCGGGAACAGTCTTTATGAGGTCCTGCAGTATCCGTTCGTTTCGCGCTTGTTGGCGTTTGTTAAACATTGGCATGGAGGTGATAGAGGTAGGAAGGGCGTCGGTAAGGGGTAGCAGGTAGGTAGATGAACGGTGGGGTCGGAAATGCCTGTTCTTGATGTGGCTATGGAATGGGGATTCGTGACGGTCTGCAAATAAGTGCCGGTAGCTAGAGGTACAGTAGTAGAATGTGTGGGCGTAGTTTTAACTATCGTAGCTCGTAGGTCGTGCTGATCCTTAAGCTCTTGGGGTTGGGTTGGGCTGAGTTTCCAACGTTGACATTCTGGTACTGCACCCTTGCTTGGCAATCTAATCCATCCATCGCAAGAATATCAACACCGCCGAGGTCAGAGAGTTGGCCTGTCACACGCGCACACCACGAGAGCTGTCAACTGCCTAAATTTCGCTGGGGTTATCTGCTGGACGCATTACGCAGCTCCAGCATGGAGTCCGGCAGCGCCACTCGAATTGCATCAAAAGCGTGGTCAGGGAACGCACAGCCGCCCCAAGTATACCCTCGAGGTTTGAGATGTGGAATAAATAAACCGGGAACCACCTTTCCACCTACTCGATTACTCGCGTTAAGAAAGGCAGCGCAACGGCATCCCTCCGAAGAACTTCAGATCCCTCTCGAACGTCAATATGACATCCCCCTCCATCGAAGCAGGAACGGGGGAGTATGAATAAACGCTCTTTGTATGTATATATCGAGTTCTCGGGGCTGCGGTTGAGGAAGAAAAGAAGTATATGGCGGTGAAATAAGTCTTGGCACCCATTGTTAAAACCTAGAAATATTTTTCCCCCAGACATTATTGCAACGACAGATATCAACGACAACCGAAGATGTCACCCTGTTTCGACGACTACTGAAGATGTATCAACGGCAATGTACATAACATAATAGACAACCAGTTATTCTACAACCCCCTTTCCCTCTTTCCACTCACATGAGTATAAACAACCACTTCCCACAGAATGCCTACCTCCACATGCCTTCCTTGTTGCTGAATTTCTCCCCTTTGGGGGGAGAAGTTATCCTTCAAGGAATTATCCTAGGTGCGGAGTGTAACTTTCCAATATAAAAATGTGGCAGAGCAATCCTCACAAGGGGGCATCAACTTCCACCCCGCTCCTGAAAACTGATGGGGCGGGACTATAGAGCGATGTACATCACCTTTCTTTCTTCGAAAGTTGTATGTATGTGAATTGAGGGTATCTACCATAATGATACCCGCAGTAATAGTACAAAAACAAAACCTCCACCCAACCTTTATCCCATATCCCACATCCCGCATCCCACACCCCATATCCGAGAACCTAAACCCGTATCGCTCGTAAATCAAACCCAGAAATCAAACCTAGATCCATGAACTAGCAAGCAGCAATGTCCGCCTCTCTTCCTACAAGGCTGACATCCTGGCCAACCCGACAAATCTCCGTGACTCTAGTGCATCCCCAAATTGCCAATCCCTTGATACCGACATCCTGCATCGCCTCGACAACCTCATCATCAACCTCTCTCACAAACGCAACATCAAATTTAACCAGCTTCTTGCAGCTTTTGAGTGCATTCATCAATCCTTGCTTATCGATAGATGCACACGAATTGACATCCAATACTTCGAGAGTTTGTCCGCTGTGCTTCAAGGCTGCCAAAAGTCCCACATTGGTCAACTCTATGAGCCTCGCGAGATGCAGCTCATACAACCCACGGTTCTTGCGCCAGTTGGTGAAGAGGTTGATGATGTCTGAGTCCGTGAGGAGCTCGCACTCACTGAGGTTAAGCACACGTAGATGGGCACAACAGGCGTGGATAGCCGAGGTGGTGAGGGTAGTGAGAGCCGAGTTGCCAGCGAGACTAAGTTCCTTTAAACCAGAGCCGATAACATTAAGGACTTCCACAACAGCTTCATCCGTAATTTCGCCGCCAGCGAAGGAGACGTCAAGGCTCTTGAGCTGGGGGCACTTCGCAAGTATACGGAGACAGTCATCGTCGAAGCGGGCGAGGCTGGAGAGGTTCAGTGACTCGAGGTTTGGGCAGTTGTTGACGATGGCTTCGATTACGGCCTGGTTGGTACGGGCGGTGGCAGCGAGAGTCAGTGATTTGAGGCGAGGACCAGCAGACTTAAAGAAGTCAATGTAAGCTTGGCGGCTAATTAGGAAAGCGCCACGAATGTGAAGGGACTCCAGAAGGGTGAGCTTCTCGCCGTAGTAGGAAAGAACTTCATCGGTCATTCGCCCAGCATGGTGTAGAGAGAGATATTTTAGTCCCGGAACGAACGCTCCAATGTTGCGCAGCTCATTGGCGTCGATTCCTATCAATTATATTAGATGGAGCAGGTAGGACTTCGTGAAAATTGAAGACTTACTTGCACAGTCATAAAGAGTTAAGCGATCTCCTTGTGGCTCAAGAAAGAGTCGAATGGTGTTATTGTTCAAAGATCGATTGCGAGAGATGATCTGGCAGATGCGATCCATATCTTTCATTGCAATATCACCCAAGGCTTCGACATCATCAATGTATTTCGCAACAAGCTTCACGAACATTAGCCCTTCTGACACGAGATGTGATAATGGGAATTCCATTATACCCTGATGCAATATTCCTTGAGACTCTTGGGACCAATCGCTTCACCGTCTAGGGCCTGACGCAGAGCGTCCCGTTTGACCCTCTTTCCGGTGGAACGCTTCTTCTTGACTGCTTTCTCTTCCTTCGCATACTTTTTTCCACATTTAGTACAAAGCAGACCGTCGCCATCCTCAGAGGCCTTGCTGTAGGCGGTCACAGTAAAACGACTCTCACATTCGGCGCAGAAAGCAATTTGTCCAGGAACCGGAATTGGCTTAGAGTATGGATTCCAGTCGTCGTTATCCTCTGCGTCCGAATCATCCTTCTTCCGTTTCTTCCCCTTCCCCTTTCCTTTTCCTTTTCCTTTTCCTTTGCCCTTAGTATTAGTCTGCACCGTAACGGAAGCCTCCCCGGACGCGGATGATTCGGCGACGGCAGGAGTAGCAGAGGTGGAATTGTCTGAACGGCGGCTACGGCCTGCGCCGGTTTGAGGGGGCGGTGGTAGTGGGGGAACACTTTCAGGGCCGGCGTCATGAGCAGCTTGAGCAGCGGCCTGAGCAGCAGCTTGAGCTACAGCGCGTGCCCGAATATCGGCCGCATTGATACCACGTTCCTGGAAGTTGTAAGCAACCAACCATGCTCCCAGCGCAAGATACTGGCTATGAGATCGTACCCGCAAGAACTCGCTAAGAGCAGAATTTCTGGTGAAATATCAGTAACTGCTTGCAGTGGGGCCATAAAGTTGGATGTGTGCACTCACGGTCCACGAACGTTGTTTCCTCTCCTCGACCTTTTGCAATGTTAGAACTAATGGTTGGTGTTTCATGTGTCAATCAATTATAGGAAACTCACATTGTTGAATAGTGGAGATGTAAAGGAAAGAGGGAAAAGGTGGCGAGAGAAGGGAGAGGGATGAATGAAACGAACGGAGTGTGGCGGTGGTCGGATTGTGAAAAGGTAAATGCTTCTTGATGGCTCAATATCGATCGAGACTCGTATCGGAGTCTCAAGCTCCTTGCAGTTGCTAACCATCCAAGCGGTAGTCGGGACCCGGAAAGTGGGATTTGCAGGGGATTTGTCGCTAATTTCGCGTTGTCTGGTGATGAGTCACGTACTAAGAAGTGCTTAACGCGTCTTCCTGGCAGCGGAAAAAGGGATGAGAGCTTGCCACCTCAAAAAACACGTTCTCCCATGAGGACCAGACAGAGCCTTGTCTCAGACCAACTCCCCCTCTTTTGCCTGCATTCCAGCACACCACCTTTCTCCCTCCCCCTTCGTCGTCTCATCGTCTCATCTTCAGCACCCTTCGCTTCTGTGTCTCCTTTTAGTTTGTCGGTATCGCTCGCTTTTACTGCCCGCCTGCTGCCCGCTCTATCGTTTTCCGTTCAACCCTACCTAAAGATTGTTGTCTGGCTATCGTTCAATACACTTGTACAAGAGGTACCCCCGTGCTTTGTTGGCCACGCTTAGTTCTCTAGCCTCTCATAGCTAATGCTAATTGTCATCTTACCGCAGATCTACCCACCAAAGCCGATAATACGCAGTAATCATGGTGTCAACCAGGAGAGCTTGTAAGCATATTTTTACTGCTATCACTTGAGTGGATGGTTATCTAATACCCTTATAGCAGCACGTGTGTCTACGAACACAAAGCCTGATAACCCCCGCCCCACCAATCAGAAGAGAGCGGCTGAACATATCAAAAATGAATATGACGACAGTGAGTCTGATGTACCACACGTCAAACGTCGTCGCACCGTCAAACCCCACATTTCTGCTGGCAACTCTGGAGTTGCCTCGCCAGCATCATTTGAGTTCAGTCGTGATGGTACCATTGACACCCCTGCTACAAGCATCAGTGACCAGGAAATGGACGATGCCTTTATTAAAGATGAAGAGGGGAAATATTTGCCAACCTCTACTAAGGGCAAAGGCAAAACTAGGGTCGAGATCCCGGCGTCCGAGGGAGAAGAAACCGACCCTTTGACCGCACCTGAGTCTGACGAGGAAGGTATCGAACTCATTGTCCAAAGCAAAGGCAAGGGAAAACAGAAGGCAATTGTCTCGGATATTGGTGATAGCGATTTTGAGGATGATGAAAGCGATTTTGAGCCTGAGGTTTTCAAACCATCAAAGAAGAAAGGGAAAGGAAATGCAGTGATCACTGTCATTAATAATTCGGAGGAAGAAAGCGAGTTTGATAGTGACGATGCGGAGAGTCTGGAGTCGGAGTATGATTCCGAGGGCGAGCCAGTCTTACCGGTTGTACCTACTCCAGCTCCCACTATCGTCGCGCCTCAGCCACGGCGTGGGCGTGGGCGTCGATTTTCACGTATGAGTCGGGTATTATCATCTTCGTTGATTGGATTCTGAAGCCATCGTCTTGCAGTCAGCTAACGAAACACAGGCTGATAGGGACCGCTCGAACTTGTACATGGTTCATCCAGAGCTCGAAAATATCTTCAACAATTTGGATAATCGTCCCAGGATTACTGTTGAAGAAGATCCACAGCCCCCCGGGTTGTCTCTCAGTCTCCTTCCTTTTCAGAAGGAAGGGCTTCATTGGCTTCGTCTACAGGAACAGAGCGACTTTCGTGGCGGCATTCTTGCCGATGAAATGGGAATGGGCAAGACCATCCAGACGTTGTCTTTGATCATGATGGATCCCAAGGCAAAGCCCAACTTGGTTGTTGCACCTACTGTTGCCATTATGCAGTGGAAGTCGGAGATAGAAAAGTACACCGGCACGGCACTGAGTGTGTATGTCTTTCATGGATCATCCAAGACTACGGATCACAAGGAACTGGCTAAGCACAATGTTATTTTGACCACATATAACCTTCTTGAGTCAGTTTTCCGAAAGCAAGAATCCGGCTTCAAACGCAAGGCTGGTTTGTACAAAGAAAAGAGTGCTTTGCATAAAATCAGCTACCACCGTGTGATCCTCGACGAAGCACACAACATCAAGGTTTGTGACTGAGGTTCATTTCGCGATTCTGCTTGCTAATGTCCCTAGGACCGTAGCTGCAACACCGCGAAAGCAGTGTTTGCTCTCCAAACAAAATACAAGCTTTGTCTCTCTGGTACTCCTCTTCAGAATCGCATTGGGGAGCTCTTCTCGTTGCTTCGTTTCCTGGAACTGGATCCCTTCGCGTACTACTTTTGCCGCAAATGCAACTGCAAAAGTTTGCATTGGAAATTCTCAAATCATCGTAACTGCGATGATTGCGGGCATCCGCCGATGAGCCATCTTTGTTTCTTCAACTATGCCTGTTTGAAGCCAATCCAGAACAACGGAAATGAAGGAGAGGGTGCAGTTGCATTCCAGAACATCCACAAATTGATGAAGCACATTATGCTCAGGCGTACAAAGAAAGAACGCGAGGAGGACCTTGGACTGCCACCAAAGGTGGTGCGCATTCGCAGGGATAACTTTTCAGAAGAGGAGCTCGACCTATACGATTCCATCTACAGCGATGGAAAGCGCAAGTTCGACACTTATGTGGCTCAGGGTGTGGTTTTGGTAAGTTGTTTGTCTGTTCTCCAATAGTAACATACTAATCTCTTCCTATAGAACAATTATGCCAACATTTTCACCCTCATTACCCGCATGAGGCAGATGGCCGATCATCCTGACCTCGTGCTTCGAAAGCATGCCGAAGATGGACAGAATACGCTTGTCTGTGGCATTTGCGATGACGAAGCTGAGGAAGCCATCAAATCAAAGTGCCATCATACTTTTTGCCGCGACTGTGTGCAGCGTTACGTTGCCGGTTTCGATGGCGACACGGATCCGGAGTGTCCAAAATGCCACATTTCTCTCATCATCGATCTCACACAGCCTGCACTTGAGGTGGATGGCCTCACCCTCAAAAAGAATAGCATCATATCCCGCATCGACATGTCCAAATGGCGCTCATCTACCAAAATCGAGGCGCTCTGCGAGGAGCTCTACAAGCTCCGCTCACCGCACCAGACGACTAAATCCATCGTTTTCTCGCAGTTCACGTCAATGCTGCAGTTGATTGAATGGCGTCTGAACCGCGCTGGATTCAAAACTGTCATGCTTGAGGGATCGATGAGCCCCTCCCAGCGAGAGGCAACCATCAACCACTTCATGAACAATGTCGACGTGGAAGTGTTCCTGGTTTCTCTCAAGGCTGGAGGTGTGGCCCTTAACTTAATTGAAGCCAACCAAGTCTTTCTCATGGAGCCTTGGTGGAATCCTAGTGTCGAATGGCAGGTTAGCCGCCCCGCCCTGGCCTCCCCTGGTACTTGTCCCAGTGGTTAACAAATACAATAGGCTGCCGACCGTATCCATCGTATCGGACAAACACGTGTCTGCAGAGTTACTCGCATGGTGATCCAGGACAGCATCGAGAGTCGGATCATCGAGTTGCAGGAGAAGAAGACCCGCATGATCGAAGTGAGTTTCCCACATAAAACTGTTCGAATCAAGTACATATCGCTGACGATGATGCGAAGGCTACTGTCAACGCTGATCAGAAGGCAATGGAGCGTTTGACTCCAGCCGATATGCAGTTCTTGTTTCAGAACTAGAAGGATAATTTCATGGGCATCTATGGTGGGTGGTGGGTGATATACTGCGCTTTCTTTGTGGGTTTCATAGGTGTATATCATCTGGCGTATAAATGGGAGGATGGGGAGGGGGAGGGGGGGGGGGGGGAGTAGGAGTGGAATGGTTGGGGCGCATTGTTTGTTTTGTTCATGGGTTTCTTTTCTGAGAGATGGGTGTAATTACTGCTACTATTACTGCTGCATTCGAAGAATACATATCGGCTGCTCTGCTCTAAATTATTAGGATGATGCTTTAGACGGCGGCCTATGGAAGGGACATACAACCAGCCAGCCAGCCAAATTGACGCTTCGAAGGGGAGAAATCGTCACTAACTTGTTCGAATCGAAACCACTGCCCACTCATTGGGAGTACCACTCCCCTCTTTATGAAAGCTTGGTTTTGGTTTTAGTTGTCGAGGGGATTATTGTAGTAGATATCGTTCGATGGGCAGCAGAATTACCTTCCAGCGGCATAGTCTTTTTGCAGCCCACCCCCTCCTCTTCCTCCTACTTGATCTCACACACGCACTTAATCATTCAATCCCATATAGCATTTGCATTCACATATCTCCATTGAATCACATCCAAAAGCACCCCCCCATCCTCAGTCCACTATCTCACATCCCCCAGAATATACCCCCACCCCCTACTCAACCAGCGAGCATCCTACACAAACAAAAAAACGGAAACGCCTTCATCACGCCCCACCCCAAAGGTAAAGTAAGTTAATCATAGTGATGAAATGTCCCAAACACCACCAGACCAGAGAAAAAAAGTGAGCGGATACAATCAAAAAAACCCCACGCCCCAAACACAAAAAAGAGAAAAAAATACCCGATCAAGAAACCCAGAGCGCCCCATCCAATGATTTGTCGTTAATTCTTTTCCTCTAGGATAGATTCTCTTTTAGAGTAGCGCGCAAAAAAACCCTAGAGAGTAGAAAACCACCAACCACCAACAACCCTGGACAAGAGAAGAAAAAAAAAGATATAAATAACAGAAATAGCGAAATACTAATGTTTCCTCCATATCATATCCCTAAACCAATAAAAAAAAAGTGCAATATATGCTTCGCTGATGCATGCTGTTAAAAACAGAAAAAAAATGCAAAAAACTACTGTTGTCCTGCTGTAGCAACCGGTGAAGGTGGGAGATGATGTAAATGCGGAGATCCATGCGCGGAATGCACTGGTGATCGTCGCGACAAGCCTTCCATCTTCTTCCTGATCGCGTGGAGTCTCGTACGGATATGTACCAAGACTAATATCATTAGCATTGTTGTCACGCCACAAACAGAGACGAGAAGTCACTCACACTTCTCAATAAGCTTTTTATCATCATCATCCATGTTCGTATCATCGTCATCTCGCTTCTCCAAGATGGCCTCCAAAAGGCATAATGAAGTGACATATGCCACTTCACACCCCGGCAGATCGTCACCAACCAATTCGTTTACAGCTGCAGCCCGGCTCATCTCCAATGCTCGGTCATACATCAGCTTCTCCGCCGTCACTCCAGTAGTGAGGACAAAGTTGCTGACGGCGGACCCCTGGGAAACATCGCTCTGGTGATTGCCAGGATGACTTGGGTGATTAGACGGCAAGTCCTTCTGTGCCTCAACAATCTTGCTTTGTACAGTCTCAGCCTTGTCCAAAACTTCGTTAAATCGTTCGCGAATCCACTGAACGACGCTGTTCATCCGCGTGCTGGCAGCCATCCGTGCGGCAGACATAGACTTGCTGTGTGTGTTGGTTGCGGCCCACCAGGCGTGTGCAACATCGGTAGCTTTAGATAATAATGACAGGACCTTGACAAACAGTACGAGGCATTCCTCCGCAGCCAAAATCGTGGCGTCAGGGGTAAGTTCGAAGCTCCGACTATCGGATGGATTGAGATCCACGCCGCCGGTTGAGACGAGACCTAGTCCTTGTGGCTTTTCTCTAGTGGAAGAGGAAGAAGGCATCAATTGGGCGTACTTGACTTCTGCAAAGTTGTAAACAACATCGCTTCGGTTTGCACTTTCCTCGATCGTGTTTAGTGCCACCATATCCTCTTCTAGCATGTTGCCGCCATTACCAACCATGACCAAGCTAGCAGGACCTGGATAAGCGGGAAACCCAGACGCCATATTTGGTGGGCTGTGATTTTGGGGTGACAAGCTTACACCAAACAATCGAAGGTTAGTACCTTCTAAAGCCTTTGCAATAGCGGACATTGCTGCAGCACCAGGAGACGATCCATACTTTCTCTCATACGAGCCCTTTGGGTGGACATACTCTGGCGGACGTCCTGCTGCCGGCCGTGGGGAAGAGCGCTGGTTGGCTCCACCGGAGCTTAACCTACGAACCAAGGCGTTGGCAGAAGGTGGCGTTATACCGCCACGCCTAGCGGTGGCAAGCTCATCAGCAAAGGCGTTGACCTGCACTTGCTGCTTGTCCACTATCACGTAGTCATCTTCAGAGTTACGAAGCTCCCGACTGTTGTTGCCTCGTTTAGATGTTGGACGACGAGCGACTTCTCTCTCCCGCTGTTCCGCTTGTTCTCTCTCAGCTTCGCGATGGTGCATCAATAATGAGTTGCCTGGCGAAATATTTGAGTCTCGGCTGTGTACACGTTCCATCGCCGTGCCCCGACGCTGAATAATGAGATCTTCTCGGGCAGGTGCAGTTGCATAAGCTGGAAGACCAGGTCTAGGCGATTGAGGGGTTTGAGGCCTTCCTGTCTGAGTGGTGTACCTCCGAATCTCAGCAGGTCGTTCTGGAGGTGGTTGTAGCGATAAAGGCGTTGTCGCTGGTCTGTCGATATGAGTAGCAAACGGTAAAGCCGAGTTCTCCACTGAAGGTCTCGCTGCTCGGGGGGATGGCGGTATCCCTTCCCTGGTATTCCTTTCTTCCCTCTCTACACCTAATGCTCGTTGATCTGCTACCTGCCTCCTGTACGACGATGACCTCCGGATCTCTCCAGCCTCAGCCTGTAGAGCAGTTTCGACGCGAGGTTTCACAGGGCTTGCCGGAGGAGCTTCCTTGATCCCTGGTATTTCTTTCGTGATAACTGGATGACCGAAAAACTCCTCAAATGACATCCTCTCCACAGGGTTCCTTTTCAACAATGCCTTCACTAGTCCCCTCAGCTCCTCACTCGAAGTGCAGGATGAGGGGAACTCAATTCTGTCGTTCTTAGCTTCAATCTTCCTCAACAGATCCACGTGATTGGGTGCTCTGAATGGCGGCTTTCCAGCCATCATCTCATAAAGAACAGTCCCAACCGACCAGAGATCTGCCGTGGCATCGTACTTTTCGTACCGTAGAATCTCGGGAGCCATGTAGAGAGGCGAGCCGCATAGAGTCTCCGCCATAGCCGTGGAAGGTAACACCCTCGCGAATCCAAAGTCGGCCAGCTTGAGAACCGGTAACGAGCTAAGTCCAACCAACATACGTGAACCTTCCATATCACCCCCGTCCAGATATTGAGCCGCGTAATCGGGTGACGGGTTCAGTAGTAAATTCTGGGGTTTCACGTCCCTGTGCACTAGCCCATCCTTCCGCAAAAACTCAAGAGCGCTGGCGAGCTGCTTGACAAAGTGTCTCACCAGGACTTCGTGTAGCCCACCACCAGGTGGCGAAGGGTAGTCTCGGGCCACCACGTCCAGAGATGGGTGTACAAACGCCATTCGGTCCCGCTTCTTAATTAATATTGAGAGATCGCCGACGGAGCAGTATTCCATGATCAGGTGAATGAACTTGTCGGTCTTCTTGCAGTCGGTGAGGGCAACAATGTGAGGGTGGTTCAGCTTCTTAAGGATTTGGATTTCAGATTCGAGGTTATCGAGAAGCTTTCGACTCAGCTTTGACCGCTGAACCATCTTGATGGCAGCAAGGGATTTATTCTCCTAGACCCAACAGCTGTCAGCCACCGAATTCCATTGGTCCAACCCAACCTCGGAAGCTTCCCCGAGCAAACACACAGCTGGAGGCCAAGTGGATGAGCACAAATATTCATCGATCGACCACTTCATGCCCAGCTGGCAGCTGTAGCTGTCCACAAACATCTCAGGTGCCAATCGCGTGCATCCCGGGTGAGCAAGACAAAGCAACCAAGCAACACTCACCGTATGATGGCCCTTAAATACCGTAGCAAATGATCCCCTTCCAATTTCGCTGCCTATTTTGTAGTTTCCGACAGTAGAGTCGGACTGGGCTGGCCCATTACCTCCGCTTGGCCGTGACGCCATCGTATCGAGATCCCGAAGGGAGACCAGAAGCAGTCAGAGAAACGGTGTGGCGGCGGTTTTATATGGGGGCAGTGGGTGGAGTAGCTCTTTCCTAGCTCTTCGTTCGTCGATGTCGGGTGAAGATTGCGGTGTAAAGGAGCATACGACGGGAGAGTAAACGTTGTTTGGAGGGGGACGGAGGGGGGAGCAGTAGTTGAAGTCAAAAGTAGAGTTAGATAGGTAGAGGGTCGTATAGTGTAGCGTGTGGTGTGTATGAAAAGGTTCCTGGGATGTGAGTACAAGGCTGGGAAGCGACGGGGATAGCTATGGAGCAAGGTAGATATGTAGTAGTAGCAGTATGTACTATGGAGGCAGATATCTCTCGGACGTCTGGGTGGTGCGGTCTGAAGATCCGCCAGATATGATAGCTGTGATATGTGATAGCGAGATAGAATGGGATGTGGAAGTGGTGGAGGGAGAGAGAGCCAAGCAATCAAAGAGAATGGGAAGAGGAGGATAGGATGGAACGGATGGCGTTCTCTTCTTTGGCAAAAGGTTATTCGTACGACAGTGAAAGTAACTGGAATGCTGCCTCTGCTGCTGCTGCTGCTGCTGCTGCTGCTGCTGCTACTGCTGCTGCTACTGTTGTTGGTTGCTGATACAGTCACTCAGTTCAGAGTCAGTCAGTCAATCACTTGCTGCTGCTGCTTGCTGCTGGGGTGTGTGACGCCGTCGCATGCAGCTAGGGACTGTGGTGACCAAGATGACTTTAGTGAATCCCAACGTCTAACCGAAACTGGCATGAACAATTGAACAAGGTCACCTACCAACTGAGCGCGAAATGAACGAATACAAACCCCTTCGCCATACGGCTTCCATCTCGACTCATATTCTGCGATTCGCACGCCATGTCAAGTTGACTGCTTTCAATCGCAATACTCTACGGTGAAGGCGAAACAGTCAAGCTTCCCTTCCAGTAAAGCCCCGTGGCCAGTCCGAGGACATATCCACTTCCGGCGCACGACAACCGGCATAGTAGTTATCTCGACCACCCCAGATTGTATACCCCATCTCCTGTATGTACCATGTATGCAAATCGAACGGAGAAAACCATCTCCACGTACCAGCAGCATTGCACCCGCGTCGCATATGTGCATTATTAGCTGCCCGTCATCATCATCAGGATCCTCAATCTCGAGCCAGTCCGTCCATTCCCCGGATAGCTATCACCAACTAAAGTGAGACCAAGCAGCTAGAGTATGTGTATTGCTCTAGCAGCATGCTCGGATAGCTCTTCTTGGGGCGCCCTGTCCCGCAGCGCGCATGAACAACTTGGAAGGCAACCCCATGATATGGAACACATATGTACCTCGATCACGGGTCCACATTCGTCGTCTGTCATGTAGAGTGCGTCGGCGTCGTGTAAAGTACCGGTACTGTAGAGTACGGTTATTTTTAGCGCTACCCCAACTTACTCATGCTCTATCTCAACGGGTTCGCGGCTCTTTATCGTGACCCTCTCTCTTCCCTCGATTCCGCCACACCCATCTTTCCATTCCAGTCACGATTCCAATCAATACATCTCCTCAATTCCTCCAGCAGTGCAGCGCAACACAACAGCACCTCCCTAAGCTTCTTCCAGGCCTAGCATAACAAATATTTATTGTTTAATTCCCTCACCACAGCGGAGAATCCGCCGGAGATAGCTGCCTGGCATTGGCTGACCTGGCCGTGCGGTGGTGTGGTTTTTTGTGCTGAATGCGCAAGACAGGCAGAAACGGCCAAAAAAGCAAGCCAATGTTTCATTCGCTGTTTGGGGTATTGTCGCACTGCGGATTTCGCGATCGACTGTTTGCTGCCTTGCTTTGCCTTGCCTTCCTCCATCACATCATCATCACCAACCTGCATCCGCCAGTTTTTTTTTTCTCCCAGGGGAAAACGCGTGAACGCGCGTGTTACCCCCAAATCCTGAAAACCTGCTTTTGAGGATCATTGTCGATATCTGATCATCTCGCAGCTGGGCGCTGTGCAGAACGGCCGAGATTGGCTTTGCTTCATACCATGGATAAATAAATACCTATGTTGTTTTGAACTTCCTACATCCGGAGACGCTGCCGAGGTGCTTGGTGGTGTGGTGCATTACCTATCATTTCAAGCACTCACCACCATTACCATTTCCACCACCACCACCACCTCTCCACCACCACCACCACCGCCATCACCACCACGACCACCACCACGAACTGCAACCGGTTGCAGCTACTAAACCCATACATTCTTCCAGCTTGGTGTGACGCCCATTGCCAATTGACCAATATCCATCGCGCATCCACCCCATCTTCCCCTGAGACGGACCCCTTTCGTGGGGTACATATAAAACCCTCGCACCTCAGTCACGATTGGGTAAAACAAACTGGGGGGAGAAGGTAAAGAAAAGGCAAAGAAATAAATCGCAGCAGCGCTTCCCTCCCTTCCTTCCTCCCGATAGCTACATATGCACGTCGCCGTACGTCCCAAGCCTCCTCCTCTCCCTCTCCCTCCCCATCCCCATTGCGATTCGGCAGCCCCTTCCGAAGCGAGCACGAGACTGCGGAAGATAAAGCCGTGGAATGGTACGGTGTAACGGTATGTACAGCCAGCGAAGAAAGAAGCCGCTCCATTCTCTTGCAGCTCCAACAAAACTGCCGACTCCACACAAAGCTATCCATTATCGCGAGCAAACGCCCGCTGGCTATCATAGGATAGTGGGTTATCCGGCTTCGGTCCCGGCATCTAGAAAGACCGTGTGGTGGCATCCGGGCCGTTAATTTCCGTTATCGATACCACCACTGAGCTCGACCCGACTGCTCTACCTTAGACGCACTATTGCATTTGCTATCTCGCAATATGTCTCTGTCTCTCTCGCATACGCACACATACATGTACCCGGTAAGCAGAGGTCTCGTAGGCTGCAACATGCAAAGTGAGCTCCGTTTATCCGACTATGTATAGTGCAGAATCGGCCTCAGCCCAGGGATTGTTTTGTATAGAGTAAACAAACACCCCCGATCCAGTATCCGCGAAGCAAACCCGGAAATTAAAATACACGTCTGGCTGATGTTCTAGGTGTTCTGGAAGCCTGTGATTCGGGTGATGGTCCTGCATTGATCTCGTGTCCAAACTTTGGCCCTCGCTCGCGCTACTAAGGTGAGATGATGCATGGAGCGTCACTCGACACTGTTACCGTTGACATCCGTACTCAGGCTTCTTATCGTCACCTCCTTCGGGCACGGCGCTGAAAGTTCTCTCCTCCGTCTAGACACCCCCAAGCAGTCCACGAAACTCATTATCGGACTCGCCCACCAGATAAGTCAGCTCAATCCTTTACAATACCTCTCAATACCCAGCGCACATCACAACACATCATAGCAGATCACTCACGCAGCAGGAGGAAGCCTACGCGACTTACACCCAGGTGGTTCTTGCCATTTGCACGCCCTCCTCATTTCAAACCGGCGACAGATTACCACATACATACCGAATACGCTGCTAGTCACTATCTCTCGAAGCATTGCGAAACCGAGTGATTGTCCTTCGTTCACATGGGGATACTGCGTCGATCAACTAACTGGGTAGCGATATGCGCCCCTACCCTCCCCCCCCCCCTACTCCCTCGTGTTGTCCGTCTCTCCCCGACTCCCCGTGCCAAGCATGCTCGGAATCGCTTTCTTCTACGAGATCTGTCAACCTGATAAATATTCCAGGCTACTAAGGCGTCGGTGGAAGATAGCCAAACTCGACCGAAAGACCTGAAGGGTGGGAAGGAACTGGTATTATTGGTTAGACAGACAAGACAAAAGAAGATCTGAACTTTATGGGCGAGATACTAAGTACATATCATATCATATCAAGCCAATGAGCGATCCCAAGTAAACCCATAAACCAGTCTAGGTATTATCCCCACAATCCCGCAGCAAAACAGCCCACCAAATATTTCCCAAACAAAGCAAACACGCCTCAACTCCAGGTATATCAAAACAAAAACCCTCTACACATTCCTCGCATACCCAAACCACCTAACACCAACCCAAGTACTGACCCCCCAACTGACCTCAAAAAGACACCACATAAGCCCCCACTCTCCCACCACCAGCGCCTTCGCAACCAGTCCTTGCCCGGCACCCCCAATCTCAAACGGCCTATAAACCGCGCCGCCCAATCCGCGGCCAGCGAGTACACCCCACGCCAACCGCCGCAAAACCACCGATTCACCCACCAGCAGCAGCGCGTTGCCGATACAGTCTGCTGCGTGGGAGGCAGCAATGTCGACCGGGTGTGCGGAGAGGGTGGTGTTGTGGTATTCGGAGCGCGGATGATGGTAGTTTTGGTGTTGGTGTTGGTGTTGGGCGAGGGGGGTGGCGCGGCGTGAAAGCGGGGGAGGAGGGGATGAGAGTGGGGGGGATGCGGCAAGCTCGAGAGGGTCCGTTGCTACCTCTCTGGTTGCGATTTCGCCTGTTGCAGGATCGGGATCTATTCTCACAGACACGTCCTCGAGTGCAGGGGCCGGGGGTAGTAGCGGGCGAATGTCGAGATCCGCCTCGGACCGTTCATCGATGTACATCAACGTCGACATTGGGGTTGTCCCATCTGACGGTGCTGGAAGGAGGTCAAGGATCTTGTGGTAGAGGAAATATTGTAGCGTTACTGAGATTGACTGCGTTATGAACGAGAGGAGGAAGTTTGAAGTTGCCGCTTGGGAGAGCAGCGATTTTGCCGTTGTGATGGAGAAGAGGGGTGCACTGGTGATGAGGTGCGGTAGCGAGATTGGGGAGGCAGCGGAGAAGGCGAGAAAGGATTTGAAGGATGGAAGAAGCGGTGTCGGTGGGAGGAGGTGGAGGACTTGGAGGTTGGAGTGGTACCAGAGCGGGTATATTAGGAACCAGGAACCAAAAGATATACTAAAACGCAAGAGTCAGTTGCAGTCTTCTGTCGTCAAAATAAAGTGTGCTACGTACAACTTGTCTGCGGTATGTAGCCAGAAGTCATGCTTTGGTTGCCCAGTCATTGGATCCGTAAAGAGTGGTTTCTTTTGTAGCCAGGTCATGAATTTGACCTGCATATAGTCCTTGGTAAGATTCACGACCTGGTAACAAAGGTGCGCCGGCATCCCCGAAAACAGCCCTCCCCAAGTATTCATCGTCCATGCCAATCTCAGAACATCTCTATACCGCAGGTTTTCATACATCCGATAAGTCTACCACCACGGGTCAGCAGTACACCCAGAAGCTGCAGCAGCTACAACACCAACCTGCAACCGATTCCGTATCCCAATCAGCGGCCAACTAGCCAAATACGTAACCGTCAAGTCCACGGCCCCTAAGAACAATCCCGCTTCATTCTCTGCCATCACGTTCTCCGCGTGTTCGATATCTTGCTTCGTATCCCGAAGACACACGCCGACTGTAGCAAGCACGTCGTTCTGCGCCTTGATAAGTTGCCGTTGTCGCTCGTGGGACTGCTCGGAGGGTAGAGGTAGATCGCTGTCATCAGATGCGGTGGGTTGCGAAGGCTCGAAGGATTGTCGCCCAAGAGCCTGGATATAGCTGCCGCTCCGCATGGTGTTAATGAGTTGGTGGTAGTGGAGGTAGTGGGGTGGTGATGAGGGTGGGAGCGCAGAGAATCGAGTCGGCGCACGTAGATCGACTTCGTGGGAAACCGCGGTTCACGTTTGGATGGGATTAATAACTGATTCGTATTAGGATGAGTATGCCGTTTGTGCGCTGGTGGGAATTTTGAAGTGACGTTCGTGATGCGGATTCGACTACGCAACATAAACTTTCGGTCGGGGCTAGGGTTGCGAGCTGCCCCTCCTAACAGCGGCAAGAATTGGAACCGCGCAATATAAAAACAGCACTAGCATAGCAGAGTGGTTCGTCATTTCTCGATTGCATTTCCACCAACAGACTGGAGTACCAGCCATGTCTGTATTTACAGGTGGCGTATCGTTTTGCAGCCAATGTTTACACTTTCTTACGTCGTTATAGTCGTGACTCTATACCTTCGAAGAAATCCTCAGAGCACAATGCCCTCTGATGTCACTCGAAGGCACTGGGTAGCCAGAATTCTGATACACTGAACGATCCTATAACCCTAGAAGCCTTTAAGGCGTCGTCGAATTGATATACACCATTCCTCACCCCCCACCCCTTTTGACGGTGTCTTATTTTTGTGTGTCCAGGTGTACAGTTAGAGGACATCAAATCCTTTACTGACATTGAAAAAAGCGGGAAAATGGTAGGAAATAGGCCGCAGGATACGAATGCTTCACCTGATAAACCGGTAGAATATCTGTATAACAATACATCAGATAGGCAAACGTGCAGAGGCACACTGGAAGAAAGGGATTCGATGGGAACGCTTGTTCGGGATTTTGGCGCCGACGCGAAGATGTTTACCCAAACATGAGGAGTTTTGCAGTTTGTGAGATGCGGAGGAGACTTTGAGCAGGATATAGATTTTCAGGTGGATAAGATTAGATGGATCTCTTTCGTAGGATTTACTGTAGGTGGCATCTGGTATTATTGGTTCTGTAGTTATAAATAATGCGGAGTGGATAAGTATATTCGAGAGTACGCGTTGAATCTCTGTCTCTTTCTGTTTATTTACGCGACTGCACTCCACTCTACGCGTCGTGAATCCTTGCACAGTGCACTTGTACGCGCCCAGCCATCTCTAACCCGAAACTCGAACAAATTCCCCCTCGACTGCCTTACCGTCCATCTCTCCTCTCCAAGAATTTACCATCGCCACCACCTCTATCCTCACTCCCACAATCATTACTCTTGCTCGATAATCAACCTCGTTATCTTCGCTTCAATTCCTCTTTCATATCACATTCACAATGGCTGTTGTCCTTGGTAAACATGCCCGGTCGTTTGATGTTAATGGTATGTTTTGTGTTTTTTTATTCATCGCGTAAAGTATTGAGTTCTAACACGAGAGACTCCAACAGTTCAATCGCCACCACGCCTTACATCCTCAAAACGTCGCATCTCGACTATAGAAGAACAGGATGAACAAATGGGTGACACAATTATACTTCGAACAGAACTTTCCCCAGCTCCAGAACCTCGCACTCCAAAGCGGACCCGGAGAACCCCCCGTCCTCTTCCGTCGATTACTCGACAACCGCTATCTCCGCAAAAAGTCAATACTGTCTTTAAATCGACAAAAGCTACTGCTGGTATGCACATGACTGTCGTATAGGGGAAAATGAATTGAATTGACGCGTCTCCCAGGTCCAGAACCCACAAAAGAAATCGTGAAAGAAATCACGAAATCACCGCCCAAAACACCGCGACATCGTGATGCTATCATCAAGAAACCGACTACCCCTCGTCACCGCGTCTGCGTCGTCAGCAAGCCTATGACACCACGCTCAAAGCTACTTACAACACCAACTCACGCGTCGACACCTAGCACTATCATCACTACTGCCAAATCGTTATTTTCGCGGAGTACCCAAGGTGGAAAGTTGATTGGACGTGACATGGAGAGAGCAACGCTCAACTCATTCCTCAAGACGCGGCTTGCTGCTCGAAATGGAGGGTGTCTCTACATCAGCGGCCCACCCGGCTGTGGAAAGTCAGCACTCTTGACAGAAATTATGGGCGAGCTTGCGGGCGACGAGAACCATAGCATCCAGAAGGCTTGGATCAATTGCATGTCCCTGCATACTCCATCATCTATCTATGCCTCTCTCCTCGACTCATTCTCCTCCGACGGCACAGAACTCTCCGATCTCGAATCCCTCTTTATCTCAAGCAAGAAGAATCAAATCTACGTCCTGGTCCTCGACGAAATTGACCACCTCCTCTCCCATGACCTGCTACCAACCCTCTTCGAGCTCTCACTCCGCAAAAACTCACGGTTGCTCCTCGTCGGCATCGCAAACGCACTAGATCTAACTGACCGCTTCCTCCCTCGTCTAAAGGCCAAGAATCTAGAGCCAGAGCTCCTCCCATTCCTCCCTTACACTGCTCCGCAGATCTCAGAAGTCCTAACTACCCGCCTCCGCTCCCTACTCTCTCCCGCCGAGAAGGAAAGCTGCGAGTCTACCTTCCTCCCATTCGTCCACCCCGCCGCAGTACAGCTACTCTCCCGCAAAGTCGCCGCCGCATCCGGAGATCTTCGAAAGGCCTTCGACATCTTGCGGCGGGCACTGGAGCTGGTTGAGATGGAGAGTCTGCAGGCTCTGCGATCCCAACAGCAACAACAAAACGAGTCCCGCCCAGTGCTGGGCGAAACAACCATCAACTCTCCCTCCCCTCGCCCGGTCACACGACCTTCGTGGACTGCCTCTATAGCCCCACGCGCTACCCTCGCTCACGTCGCAAAAGCATCCTCGTCAACGCTTGGTGCCTCCATCTCGGCCCGAATTGCGAAACTGAACGCACACCAGAAAGCGCTACTGTGCGTGTTGGTGGTTAAAAGTGGAACTGCTCCATATGCAATGCAGAAACTGAAAGATGCGTACATGAAGGCATGTAAAAGCGAGGCGGTACGAATGATGCCGCTTGTAGGCGCGGAGTTTCGCGGTGTAGTGGATGCGATGGAGGCAGTAGGTGTGCTGGATTTGAGACTGGCTACGGCCAAGGAGAAGGAGGAAAGGGTTGTTAGTAGGGTGGGGAAGATGGAGTTGTTGACGGCAGTGTCGGCGGAGGGAGTGAAAGGGAAGGAGGGGTTGGTGGCGATTCTGACAAGCTAGATTGAGGAACGAGTTTGGGGGGTTGCTTGTTATAAAATAGGTGCAGCATTCTTGTATATTGTATTTGTGCATTGTGGCTTTGGGGTTTTTGGCCTGTGTTTTTGTTTCCTTGTTATACCTTTGTTTTGCAAGTTTGTAGAATAGCAGCAGCGGTGGCAGTGGAAGAAAGAATTATGGAGTTTATGACATTTTCATTGTCCTAAGCTATGTCGGGATGGGTTGTAATGATGTATGTATTTGTACGGAGAGTAAATGGTAGATTTTGGGCAGAGGACGAGTGAATATGATATAGAACCTGATTCAAAACCGATCCCTATATTGCTTGTATTCCCCATCTCGTGGTCTTGTGAGCCGTGGAACATGCGTTGTAGCGATTGTGAGTGATATTTGGTGAGATATTTGTTGGAATTGTGTCTGGCAAATGCCTGTGATAGGGTTCAGAGTATTACTCCATGAACCAATTATTGGTAGAATCAACACGGGGGTGTTGGCCACTAGATTACTTTCAGGCAATGGAATAAGTACTGCCTGGAGAACATCCCGCCGCTGTGTGAAGTATTGTACATACAATGTGGCTGCGAACAGAACCAACCAGGGAAAGTCCGAGTACAAGCTGCCATTCGCCATATGTAGTGGATTTTGATGTTGTACAATTACTCTCGCCGCGGTAGTGGTGATATACAATCGCTTCCTCTCCACCCACGCATCTAAAACCTCGCCTTCCCACTCGGCCAATCCTTCCACCCCCTTCCATGACCCCTCCGCTTCCACTCCTCTATCATCTTCGGCATCTTCTCCATTGCATCCTTCCGCATCTCGATCCTGCATTTCCATCAGCACTGTCACCCGCACTCTCTTCCGCCCAACATACCTCGCTTTGAGCGTCCTCTCCACGCGATGCCCGCGTACCGTCAACCCCTTCGCCTCACGCTGTGCACGTCTTGCATCACGCTCGATACTGCTCTTTTTCGTAGGTGGGAGTAGCTCCTCAACACCGTATTTCCGCGCCATCTTGCAGAGCTCCGCTTGCTGCCGTAGTGAGAATATCGGGTTGTGCCACACTTTGGTTACGGCATGAACGGTTGGTTTGAATGGATTGGCGCGCACATCGTTGGCAGTTCCCGGGGGGAAACGTGCAAAGAATCGCTGGAGACGGGTAGGAAGAAGCCGAGCGAGCGAGACGTAGTCGGCCATGGTCGTGGAAGCTGGAAGGGATGAAGAGAGGTTGAAGGAGGAAATTTAGAGGATGTTACCCGGTGGGACACGGTAACGAACGACATTGTGTGAAGTTGTAATGCGGCCCGAGGAAAACTGTTTTTGATTGTGGATATGGTGTTTGTGAATTATGGGGAGGGCTATAAGGAGCACCAGGTTAGATGCGGGAACGTTCCGGGTCGAAAATATAGCCCAACACGATCTCTCACTCGAATTTCTTTGAGCCCTGGTCAACAAATATGCTGTAGCTTCCCTAGGGTAGGGCTCGTTCTCTCAAAGCTTTATAAAGCCCCTACTTTTCCATGGCATTTTCCCTCGTTGAGTGCCGCAACTCAGAATAAGACACAGCAATCAGTAACGTCCCGCTTCTGTCCGATAGCCATCGCTTGGACTTCGGCGGCGCTCTTGCCAAATCCGTTCTGCACCACGAATATCAACTTCCGCTTCAATCTCTATTGCCACCCATCTCTCTGTGTTGTCAACAAATATCCTAAACATCAAGCTCACCGAGTAGCAAACACATAACCAACCATCCGCTCAACTAGAGCTCCAACAATCAATACCATGGTGTGCATATATACATTTCATGGCGAAGCCCCGCAGCCCCCCGGAGGTTTAAGTGGTTTGTCTCCACCTCCTCCTGCTCATCCGTTGTTAACACGCACAGCCGGTTTTGACCCCGTCAACGCCACCCAGACAGACCGTACCTGCCGTACGACCCCTCTCAAAGTCGCATATCTCCTCGACGAGGTGATCTTTCCCGCTGAAAGCAAGAACTCTCTGCGTCTCGCCTACTTCACCCAGTGCTGCTCCCCCAACACGCTCTCCCCATCTCGCGATCTCACCAACTAACATCAAACAGACCTCAAGTCCTCTCTCTTATCTACCCTCCGCACCCATCTACCGAGAAACTCAAGGTCTCGTGCCGCGCCGCCGACTGCCGTATCTTCCGCGAGGACGACATGCTACAAATCACGATGCCGCTGGCGAAATGCCAGTACTCGCGAGCTGGGCCCGATCCGAAGGCGGTGTACCACCACTCGTCAACGCTGAGGAAATGGGTTCTCTCCTCGGCGGTGGGGAACGAATTGGTGATCGAGTGTACTGTCCTAGGGAATAGTGCGGATGAGGAGGGAAGTAGTGCAAGGCTTGCACATCAGTTTGCGGAGCATGTTAGGGTTGCGAGCTCGGGGAAGCCGCCTCAGGTGATACCACCCAGGGGGAATGCGAAGAACGTGGGGATTGCAGAAAGTGGGAGGAAGAGGGATGTGGGTGCCGAGACACCGAGATATATGAGGGCTTGGAGGGAGGTGTAGAGTAGGGATGCGGTGGTATGGGTAGCAGTGGGGGTGGGGTTTTTTTTAAAAATGCCTATAGTGGTGGCACACTGGTGCTGGTGTTGGTGATTCCATTTTTATTTATTTATTTGTGTCAAGTAGTTCCCATGGTTGCTACATGATAGCATGTTTTAAACCAGTTTTGGTGAACCTCTTAATAATTCCCACAAAACCCACCTTTCGGGACTGCTGTGGGCGTGGCCCAAGCTCTAGTCTCTCAGATAGATAGATAGCTACGAAGGAAGTCCTCTACCGATCACAAGAACAATCAACCATCTTCACCCTAAAGTAACAATGGTTTGGGAAATAACACCGAGTGACATTACGTGAAAATGACATCCAGGTATGCGCTCGCAAACCAACCGTCTGCTGATTGAGCCTGAGAAATTAATAGTTTTGAGAAGCGAGCTTGTGAGGTACTGAGACCACTAATTTATTCTCTAAAAACTGCCAACTATTAAAAACTGTAGTATACAAAGAAAAGCTCTAGTCTATACCTTATCTTTCTAGCCATGTATTATTATCGAAGATGTGTATACCGCGAAATAGGAACACAAGAAGAAAAAAGTACAAGTCCACCTCTAAAAAACAACTCATTATTTCCACAACTTCAAACCTTCGAAAACATAGAAACGCTAAAAAAAACTCGTACGGCAATAATAGTACCTGATAAAATACACCTAGAATTGCTCAAACTATGATCCCAGAATCTTTCACGCCGCCTATCTTTGGAAGCTCAATGGGAACTGCGCATCGCATTAGCTATCTTCCCGGTTCACACCATCGCGGGGAAACGTACGAGGAGGATTCGGCCTTTGGAACCCAAACCTGACTCTCCGAATTCGGTTCATTTTGCCGATTGACGGAGTCTCCATGCGCAACACAGATTCGCGGTACAACGTCTGCGATTTCCAGTCGAAAGAGCAGAGGACGGCTCTAAGCATGCCGCCCTCACTCCCGCAGGCTAGCGCTACGACGGGAGGTCTGATGGCGGAGATGAGGTTGACAGTCTACTGAATGTTAGCTGACGAATCTTTTCCTACGAATGCGCATACGTACCATACTGTTAGTATCGACGATTGTAAATATTTTTTGCGCACCGAGCGGGCTATTCTTTGCATTATTGACCATCTCGCGGACCACAGGGTCGTCCGTAGGGTCCCTTCCGATGCATTCTCCATACTTATTCGCCGAGTGTCTCGATAGCCTGCTTGCTGAAGCACCCCACTTCATCCGACCCATCTCATACCCAAAGATATAGGACTCGATAGTCTTGATATCCATATACCCTTCGAACCCAAATAACTTTGCATCCATGTACCACAACTTCCCACCGATTGCAACACGCAGCAGCCACGGCGACGCCAGCACAGGAATTAGCGCTAACAAAATGATGGAATAACCACTAGGCCCTATCACAAACACTAGCCACGAAATTATTATAAGAATGATCCCGCTCCACCGTAGAAGTCCCATCGCGATCCACCGCTTCCACGACAAATATCGCAATGTCGTGATCTGCGTAAAACAATCCCATTTTATCCCGGCGGCACGGCAGCCGTCGAGAATCACTGAGTCGTCCTCGCAAATAGCCGCAACTTGGCATTTGGGTAAGATATCCCAAGGACACGCGCCCCAGGCGTCGTCGGAGGTGAGCCAATGGCCACCGGGGCGCTGGGGGAGAAGGCATACCAACCGCTCCAGGAGGCGGTCAGAGTCATTTGCGAGAGAGAGTCGTGCGAAGGCTTGGAACTCACTGTCGGTACTGTCGACTTGTGGCCGGCGCCGTAGGAGTCCCATCAACGCGTAGGAAAGATCGCCATCAAAGAATTGCTCCTTTTGTCGGCGGCGGTGGAGACAGCGGAAGGCGATCACGGTTAGTTCGAGCCGACTCAGGGTTTGAGAACCTTCGAAGTGCTCAATCAATTGTCGGGCTTCCATAGCGTCCTGCCATGCTCTCCGTGCAAAGTCCTTTTTGGGAATGATTTCGAGAGTGGTACGAGGGACTTGTCCGTTCTCTGCCCAAGCACCCTCAAGCATGGTGTAGACATGGATACCTTGGTGTGCGGGGCTCAGCAAGGCTTCCGGAAATCTAGTTGGAATCAGTTAGTTGTTTATCGTACCGCTGTCTATATGCTGGAACTTACGTCCACATTCTTGAACCCCACTGTTGCAGACTCTCCGGGTACGGTTTGAGCACAATCACCAACGACGCCGCACCACGGATGATGTCGCTCATGCGATACATGTCTTTCTTCAACAACTTCTTCGATCCCATACAAGCAACGGAGCACCAAAACGCACCTACACCGGCTTTCCGGGCAGCATACTCGCCGATCTGGATAAGTGCCATTTTATCCTCCTCCGATGTGTGGGGGAAATGGGTGGTGGAATAGGCGACGAAAATATACGGTGTGTTGGTATCTTCGGGGTTGGACGGGTTCTGCGAGCCAACGGCAATATGGTGACCCCGTCCTTCCAGGAGGTAGACCAGATATGAGGGCCGCAATAGACGTTCTTGGACCGGGGTAGGGTTGATGCTACCCGCTACTTCCAGACGTTTGCCCGATTTCTCATCTCCAAATTCGATAACCCTATTCTCTCTGATGTTTTTGTGCTGCTTCGCATACCCATGGTACATGTACGGGAATATATCATAGTTTCCCCCGTTTGTCATGTCATCTCCACTGATCGGAAACGGCATAACCAACATCAAGCCAATTACGGCGGGTATCCATTTTACGGCTATCATCCAACGGACGTCGTTCGTGTGCTGGTAGTCTCCCTCCACACCGTTTAATGGCCAATATGCAATTCGCAACATAGTAGGACCGGCATTGCGAATATAAGTACGCCGCCAGCTGTGGGTGCCCGGAGTCTGTGCCGTAGGGCTAGCATAGATGTCATCAGTGGTCGCCACTATCAGCTTGCACATCTTAGCCCACATGGGCTCGGGGTACCGTTCTCTGTCGAGCTTGAGAGTCCTAACCCGTCCAACGGTATCGCAGACGCGTACAGGTTCTGGTAGCGGGTGTATTACTGTTGCCTCCATATAAGCGTGCGGTGATTCCCAGCGCCAACGGGTTCCAGCATTGAAGATGTTGAATCGACCATCCTGTAGCGTGCGCTTGTGCAGCGTGGTTTCGAAGGCCGGGTGGAGGTACTTGTGTCGTTAGCAAGTAATGAATGGGTGCTTGGGAGTACTTACGCAGTGGGATATACGACCCGTTTCTTCGTGCTGGATTGCCGGGCTGCTGGGTCCACGCTGGTAGACCGTTGTCACTGGGGCAACACTGGTGGAATAACCTTCAGTGATCTGTGGTGATGGGGTCGCATCCATCGTCACGATCTCGGTTGACTCTGGGTCGTTTTCTGACCCCCGGACGTGCAAGAGTGACCTTGGAGATTCTGGTCCCTACGAAATTCAACATCCATGCGAACAAAGTTCTAGAGGAAATGTCATACCTCAGGATCTGCATAGTAATGGGTGACATCGAAGCCCCCTGTTGTTCTATTTGACGATGCCCAACTCTATGAACAGTTAGGAACAACTCCCGTGGATCGAAGGGAATATCTTACGGTGGACCGCTGGGCGGACTGAGGATCAAGCTCCATGTTCAATGGTAGGTATTCGGACTTCCAGTTTTTCGATTAGGCGTTGGAGTTAGAGGCTTGTGGATGTGGTTATGGTCTCCCATGCATCGATTCTAGGATCCAGAGGTTTATAGCTTTTCCATCGCCCTCCACTGCTGTGAACCCCTCCTCCTCCTCCCTCCTCCTCCCTCCTCGCCCCCCCTCCCCCCCTTCTCTCTCTCTCTGCGCATGGATCAATGAGTAAAATTTCTCTTGCTTTTTGGCCCCTAGTTGGAATGTTGAATATGATGCACAAATGATACACGGAAAAAAGGAATCTTGTCAAATCAAATGTTGGTGGAGTGATTGCGATAAGTCCACGCTTGGGAGGCATCCAATGTTGCAACTGTCAACAGGGGTTCAGATTCAGGTTTGTGGTCTCCCCACACAGTCTAGAACCGTGGAAGTGGGCGATAGTCCATATAGTTTTAAGCGCAGAATAAAGGGGTAGGTACTGTAGCACAGTTATAGTACAGCGTACGGAGGCAGCAGCTGGCCTGGATGACAGCCTCGAACACCCAACTTCCAATCACTCTTCAGCCTCACAATACCAAGACAAGATGCAGCAAACAACTCTGGCTTCTTAAGGGGCACTAGATAGAGTACAGTACTGTCTGTCGATAAGGAAATTTCGAAAAAAACTCTAAGGGATGCATTTGGCACTTCCTACCAGCCGCGGAGATATGAATCTCTAGGGTACAGTCATAAGTATAATTCTAACTCTTAATTCCATTTAATGGTTCATGAAGATACATCAGTACTCGAAAAGTTTGTAGGTTTAGATTACTCGACCAGAACGCTGGGTCGGCCCTCTTCTTTGCCCTCTGGGTAGGCAATGAATAGAGTAGACATTTCCTAGAAAGCAGTAGTTAGGCTCTTAACTAGCTCACAGCTCCATGGTTTTTATGAGACCACCACTAGCTTCGCTATCCCTGCATATGCGCATTATAGCCCTCATTGAGTTGGACTGGACACTTTCTAACCACAAGTTTCTAGGTATGACATGTATTTGTTATAGGGCGCATAATCAATGCGGGCTTGTTTTTTCTTGGTGTTCGGTAGGCCTGCAACGCGCAAGATGGGGTTCAAGCTCCGATTACAGTGTTGTCACCCTAGACCGCCTACAGAGAGCCTTCATACTGGGTACGCAACAATTTGATAATGAGACCAGCTACATATCCATCAACCCTCAGCCATAGCCCTATCGTAGAAACCATGAAAACCAACTCTTAGCCCTCTTCACCGTCTTATTCTTCGTCTTCCTATGCTTCCCACCGGGCTGTTGTGCGACCTGTTGTACGTTGTGGTGAGCTGCTGCCGGTGCAATCGGAGCTTTCACCTTCCGCCATATCAGCACCCCTCTTATGCTATCCGCCTTTCAACCTACCGGCATTCTGTTGTCATTACCTTCTTCGTCGCTATCCACATCTTCCGGCGCATATGTTATCTAGCAGATGTACAATCAGTGACTAGATACTACTCTCTATAAACCAATGATTCATACCGTCCCATGCAGACCAACGAACCCCTCACCATGGCAACCCCGAGAGCGTACAGCTCTCATGCCATGGGGGACTTCAGAGTCGTTGATGGGAGTATTGCCGGGGTTTAACTATTCATCCACTCAGTGGGCGAATGGCGAGGAGAACGTGATGTCTTGCCTTAGAGTTCGGGCCATGATGCCATCCCTGGCCATAGTATCCTTTGTTGTTGACCTGAAAGGTATCAGTAGCTGCTTATTGGAGGACTAAGGAAGAATACTGAGATAGCGGTGGACATGCTAATGTTTTCTTCTGGTTGTTTGTTGAACGAGGGAGTGAACGGGTCCTTTCCTTATTTATCCACCACTTCTATCTATGGGCCAGCTGACAACCAGGTTTTCAAATATCATGTAGTTTTGAATCAGCTTCAGCCCAAAATTTTATGGCGTTGGTGATGTTGTTTCAGCGCAGCTTTAGCGCTAGCTCGTTGGTGTAAAGTTATACTGCAGTGGAAATAAGCATATTCTCGTGCAACGAGAGCCCCTAGCGCAACCAAGTTCTAGGGATGTGCGCAATTTTCTGGGTCATTAGAGCATGTTCGCCCTCCCAAATAGGCAGTCTTAGATCAAAAAAACCACATACAAAAACCATCTATACATAGTAGATTTAACAGTGTCGGTTTCTGTTGTGACCAACCAACGTGCACAGACGGATATTGTATGTGGGTTTTTTGATCTAACACTTGGCTATGTAGGAGGGTGAACACGCTCTATTTTATGCGCCAAATTTTAAGATCGAAAGATTAAATGTTGGTGGTCCGTGTATATGGGAGCACATCAAACCAGGGGTGTTTTGTGGGAAAAAAACCTCACCATGTGGCCAATTTCGGTATTTCCCTTGGTGTTGGGTTTCCTATTAGCTGGGAATGCGCATGCGCAAGTATCGAACACAAGGAGATAACTCGAAGCGCTCTTGATACCGACCTTCTCGATCAATAAGGTGGGAATAGGGAGGTACTAAGTATTCTACGTATAATACCACTCAACAACATATCATACAACAAACTGAGCACCTTGACCATGGCCACCAACGTTGACATCACTGCTAGTCTCCTCGAGAACCCCGTGGATATCGACAGATACCTCGCTCTAGGTCATAGCCGAGGTGTCGATCCAGATCCCAATTTCCCCTTCCAAATCAAAGTCCTATCCTCTTCCTCTTCAGATATCGAGACTACCACCGTCAGTTTGCATTGTAAAGATACCGCAAGTTTCCCCCTCCCCAAGCTTCTCCAGCTCGGATTAACACTTTCAGAACCCCGCCCCGCCAATCCGAGTTATCTTTGCCCCTACCGACTTCCCCATCAAGTCCACGGTCGAGGAGCTATCGGAGCTGTTTGCGCACTACAATTTCCCTACCGCATACAGGGTGGAGCGGATTCAAAGCGTGACCTATGCTTTTGGTGCGCGGGAAACCGATTGTTGGCTGCATTTCCTGTGCAAGAATATACAGCTGCGGAGAGATACATCCGGAGGGTATGATGTTTTCAAGAAGTCGGCAGATGACCATAGCTGGAATGCGGCAGGGTATTTTCTTTCCTGGTCTCTCGATGAAGATGCGGAGAAGAGGCGAGACAAAAAGAAGGGGAAGAGAATCTCTGGAATGGGAAGAAGGGACCTCTATGAGGACGACAGTGAGGAAGCAGAAAAGATTTCTAACGTGACGCTCGTTTGTTCGGGAGCCCCCGAAGGCCTGGAAATAAGGTTGAAGACGTTTCTGGCGGTTCCAAGAAATGTAGAAGCTGTCATGCAGGACCCGTATGCACTATGGATACCAGTATTGGTGGAGAGCTGGAATATGATGGATGATACCGTGTGGTATCTACAAGAACTTTTCGGGGAATTAGAAAACGTGAGCCCCTAGATCCTCATATTGTGTATATCACTGGCTGAAATACATGACAGACAATTATCCGCCGCTCCAAGGGCGTGTCCAAAGAGGACTGGGATGCTAAGTTCGGGTTTAATTTCAAGCGTTTGCACAATCTTGCTAAGCACATTATTCACCTCAAAGAGGGCTCCGATGCAGTACTATATTCGCTGGAAGCTCTACAGAAAGATCACAAAGATCACGCCAGGGGTGAAGTACGAGAGCCCACGAAAAGGAATTTCAACTATACTGTCAACCTGTTCCGGTCCACCAATGTACGGCTATCGGCTTTGGAGAAGAAGGTGGGCAACACTATCAACCTTGCCTTCCATCTGGTCGGTCAACAAGATACCCGACGTGCGAAGAAAGATAGTGAAATGTTTCTGAATGACAGTACTAGTATGAGGGTTATTGCAACTGTGACTATGATTTTCTTGCCGGGGACAACAATCGCGGTATTTAACCCTACAGGAATTTTGTGGAAAGTTTGCTGACGAGGATTAACTGTTAGACTATATTCGGAAGCAACTTCTTTAACATGTCAGAAAGCGGAAAGTTTGTCAAGTCGGATGATTTCTGGATTTTTTGGATTGTTGCTGTACCTGTAAGCATCATGACGATTCTGTGGTGGAAGATTACGTTGTCGAAGAAATGGTGGAAGGATGAGATGTCGAAGATACGGGAGGACGGGCTTGCTGGAACTATGAAGCGGTGCGAGAACAGGTTTCTTGCCATGGTGAAGCGAGGGAAGGAGTTACAGGCGGATGACGGCACCGATGGTACAAGCACCCGAGCAAAATCCGATTCTGTATAATACATATATGGGTGTGGATTCACATACCTCATGAAATTATCATTATCAGCTTAGTGCCTACTGGCGGTATACAGCGGGTAGAAAAAGTCTTATCTGCAGCAGAATAAATGATCTTTGTAGGATATAGTTTGGTACCAACACTTAAAAGACATTATTTCGCATGCTCTGCAAGTTTAGAGGGCTTTACAGCTATTTGTGTGGAGTAACAGAGGCATCTGGCGAAAATATCGATACCGCAATATTACCGCCTAAAACATAATCAACACAACCTCAATGAAACTGAATCCAAAATATGGATCTAGCACCAATTCTCCAAGACACAGGAACGTGTATTGATTAGGGGCCGGTGTGGATGCATTCTGTGGACTTTCCTAGGTGTCAGTTGCTGTCCGTTTATGTAAGACTTTTTCCACTAGCTGTATGCATCTATTTGGTTTCTTAAGTGATTCTCTATAGGGTTCTTTAAGCCGCCCCTTTGGCCAACAGATGGAACTAAGCAGTGCAGCATCGCTGTTGAGGCGGGAATATGAGCGGATTGAAGGTTGTCTACATCCGCTCGCTGGTTTGTCTTGAGCGTTGGTAGAGTACTACAACCTCCGGGACTATCTCCAGGTCTATTGAAAGTTAGAGTAGCGGTAGCCGCGTTCAGCGGCTAATACAACAAGTTGTGGAGCTTCTGGGCAGTGGGAACAGAGGGCGCCTACTTACAACTATCTGCTATGTACCGCTGAACTGGCTGGACGGATTCGATCGAAGGAAACTCTGTCTTAATTATTAGGATCTAGATCTTCCAATAAACAAGAGCCGATGCCTAGCTTGGCTGGTAGAGCATGGTGCTTTAAACGCCAGGTGCTATAACCACTAGGTAGATGCTGTAACATCAACGTTCAAAACCTGCAGTGCTTATTATTTTGCTCTCTTTTGTCCGCCGTAGACTACCCATTACCTTGCTTGTATGTATGAGAATAGAGTGGGGTAGGGGTCTCACATTTCTAACTAAAGATCATAGAATGTCACTTGAGATGAGGTTTCATACCTCTGTTGCATGTGTACCTGCATCATGAGTCTCAGTTCCGTTTGCAGTCTCAGCTCCGTTTGCAGGCTCGTGAGAAGTTGGTGTTTCGTATGAGGATATAACCAACTACAACGACATTCCATGCTACAAATGATTCTCTGTATCTCCAGACAGTTAATTCGATTCACAGTGTCGAGCTAATAACGCGAGCCATGAGTATTTCTTTAATTTTCGGGATTGATGTAGAGGCTATGGCGGTCCAAAGGAATTTGCAAGACATTTTGACTCAAATCATGCTCAAATCACTATTCCAACTTGAATGTCTTTCAGAATGCCAAAATAATCGACTCTCACTATTAGGGTACTTAGTTTGGAAGTTATTTACTGAGTGGGACAATAATACATTACTTACTATCCCCTACATGCCCGATTTCCCAGATTGTTGCATTTCCTGCTTGGGATGCCGATCATGAAATTTAGCCAATCAACGGCCTGTAAATGCACAGCCTTGACATTGGTCGGCCAATAAGCACATAGGGCTGAAAAATGCAACAAATCTGAGTAAACTGGGCGTGTAGGGGGTAACGGTTTCTAGATGGAGTTCACAGCTTGTCGCTGGTAAGCCTGTGACTGGTGGAGGTGATGACAGTGCGGAGATCTATATCATCAATGGGTACATTTACCCTTCGTTAGGTTTTTACAGATATGCCACACCTATGCTAAGCAGACATACATATTAAGTATCTCGAATGATTTGAGCCCGATGGCAAAACTTTAGTTGGGAGGACCAAAGGCTATTGGCTGGCACAATTTAACCTTGAGAATGACTGCCCAGAAACACTCCAGGAATGCTATTCGATCACATATAGGTTACTCATAGAATACACAAAAGAATATCCTATTTCGAGAGATATCATCGAGTCTGACCGCAAACAAACATTAGCTATAGTACAATGTGATTCCCAATCTCAACTCCCAACGCTTGCGCAGAAAGTACACATTTGCCCGCCCGCCCATCCATATATTTCCCAAGCTCCCAAATTTGCCTTCACAAACCCTTACTCATCGCGCCTCCTCTTCACCGTTCCACCGGGGCTAGGACTCCTGGTAACACTCCTCTTATCCCTCCCCCTCATCTTGAGCCACTTCTTCATACTCAGCTCCAACTCGCGTTCCAAATCCTTGCTCGGTTCCTTGCGATGAATGAAATTGCAGAAGCCGCCACGAACACAACCCTCACCAGAATTGAGACGACAACATGCCTCCCTAAAGTCCGTGACGGGGCTGAGCTCGCAATATATCGGGCGCGCCGCATACCATCGCGCGTTGAGGGCGTCGCACGCCGTCTGTGCGTCCTCCTCGTACTTGAAACGGGCGTAGACATTGCCGATCAAATCTGCGCCGCGGCTGTTAGCATGCCAGAAACCAAAGGGAGAAGGAAAGGGAAGCTCACGGTCGTTATTGTTGTCACATACAACAACCTCTTCCACTTCGCCGTATTTACACATCTCGCAGAAGAAATCCTCGTAGAACGCGTCAAAGTGGTTCTGTAGTTGCGATGGGTTCATCTTGTTCTTTGGATCGAACGCCGGGTTCTGGTAGAGGTTGGGAAGCAGGATTGTTTGTGAGTATGACGGCTTGACGTGTTTTCGAGAGCAGCGATCGCCGTGCCGGCATGCGCCGATTTTGTAGTAGAAGGAGCCTGTGAAGGAGTTAGTTGTTTTGAGGAGGATGGGGGGAGGGGCGGGAAACGTACAGTTGACTTTGTCTTGTTCGGTGCCAAAGATGGAGGCAAGGTAGTTGGCCATTTTTGCAGCAGTATCTGGGATGCGGAGGAGTAAAAGGTGAGAGGGAAATGTAGTGGTAGTATCCGATAACTGAGGCCTCCGTGGCGAGAAGGTGGCGGGCGACGAAGATGTCACGAATGCGCGAATGAGCTCTGGGAAAATTACCCGGCACAGGGATCCAGTCACAGTGAAGCACTCGATTAGGTATCGCTTCATCCTCTGTTGCTTCCCCCCATGAACATTCACATCTTCAGACAGAATGAATCTTGTGTTGTGGTTCACTTTTACAGAGACTAGAAACATTGCTGAATTAATCCGAATGCCACTCACCTCATGTAGTCTGCTAGACTACATACTTCTTACTGACGTCTAACAAAATAATCTCGGTCGTAAATTACGGACTACAAACAAAAGAAATTTGTAACCAGAACAAGCAAAGGCATTCTTCACACCAACCTGATATCATTCCTCCGTCTCCACCTCCGTCTCAGCCTCCGCCTCTACCCCTACCGGCGTCTGTACCTGTGTACTAGTACTCACTGTACCCGCTGCTGGGGCAATGTGATGGCTCGCCATCGCACCGTCGTTGAAAGCGGCTAGATGCGGAATACTAACGGGGCCCCTGGGCGGGGCATTATTTATTCTCTGTTCTGGAGGGATGGGATAGCATGCATGGTTGAGGCTATTCCTGTCAGAACATACCTAAACCAAGACAAACGTATTGGACTTACCGTTTAGCATGGCTGGGGCTATTCCTGTCAGAACATATCTAAACCAGGACAAACGTATTGGACTTACCGTTCGGCATGGTTTGGGTTGCTATATTGGGTTCGGCATTCAAAACCATACCAACACTTCATTCTCTTGTCCTCAATTGGCGAGGTTTCTTGGTACCAGATCCACCACTTCATTAAGTTCGTCTCAAAAAGGCTACTGGCACAAGCCTTACACAAGTTCTCAACACCATCCAGATAGTTTCCGGGGACGAGAACGTGCTCGACTACTTGTGCACCAACGGTTTCCCAGTTCATCCCGTTGTCTGACACATGCTTTACAAGGCGTTCTTGCTCGATGCGATTAAACCACAACCATTGACGCTGTGTGGGAGCGGTCAATCCGTCGTACCTGGGTCCGAACGTCTGGTCTGTTGCGTCGAATGCACATTAGTATGTGCATCCAACAATGCCAGCGACGCTAACCTTGAACGCTTGCGATGTATCCCCGGGTCTCCCCATCAACTTTCTCAGGGCACTCAAACATGCTCCCGCAACATATGTCCGAGCAAATGTCGCATTTGTACGGTTTCCAGCCGATGGGGATAGTGTTAGTGCAAGAGGTGCACTTCACGTGATCCATGAATGGGGAGGAGCGGTCAGGATTGTTGTGACCGTCAGCGAGAGATGTGGGACAGATGTATCCGTACTCGTTGTCGGGGGAGCAACATCCACACGGATACCAGGGACCACCATCATCAACCCAGGTATCGTCATCTTCGTCTTCGGAAATGTACTCGTCGTCTTGGTAGATTGCAATCTGTCGTGTAGGTATGTCAGCAACGCCCAGGGGCGAATAGAGAGGTGGTTGAAACCTTCTGTCCAGGTTTGTAAATAGCTTTGAGCTTCTCCATCTCGTCCGCTGGGCGTTTTTTCTCGGGGAACTTTAGCAGTAGGATATCGACCAAACCAGTGGCTCCGGTGTTTGGTTTTGTGTCAACAACTTTTCCACGGCAGGAGGGGCAGCTACAACTTGTAAGCAACCAGCGAGCTGCACAGGAACCTAAAAGCAAACATGTTAAGGCATCTCCCAAAATTCAAACTTAATTAGTTGGGGCCTACCACAGAAACTGTGAGAACAAGGCAGCACCAATATGGGGTCCACATAGACTTCCGCACAGATTGAGCAAGTGAGTTGCTTCTCCAGAAGCTCTTCGATGCTCTCATCGTCATCCGGTATTGGAGCGGTGTGGCGTGAAGCTTTAGCTTTGTGGACGAGGTCCGACATCTCGTCTTGCATCTCGGCGGGACGTTTGGAATCAGTAGGACTGTTGAGGAAGGATTGAGAGGCCATTTATGGTGGATAGAGGAGCTGTGCGGGTATTGGGATTGGGAAATGAAGGGAGACGCGCAAGACGCGATTGAACCCTAGATGGAGGGTGTGACACATGATCCGTGACGTCGCCTGACAGTTGACTCAAAGGATTGCTGCGCTGGTCTACTACGAGCAGGTACTTCTCGTGCTCTGCTCCACTCTACTCCCGTATTCTGGGATTCCCACAGTCATCGATGACTCCGAGAAGTGTGTGGAGGCTGAAGGCTGTGATTCTGAATATTGATGAGTTTTGCTTAGTACTTGCCCGCCAGAAGTTGAAGCTAAGAGCTTAGAAGCGGTTGAGGCGCCTAAATCGAATCCCCAATACCATTGCAGCCTGCGTCGCAACATGTATCGTTTTGACAGTATGGCCTGCAATAAGCGATATATAGAGATCTAGGAGGTTTTGACGCCTATAAATGTGAATTTCGTAGTTTTAATGTCTGAATGCACTTGTCGCTTTGTCGATGAGGCACACAGGATCAACTGCAGAGTCTCCACTCGCTAGCGTGGCTTTTTCTACACGCGCATCTCCTTTCGCGCTGCAGCCTCCGAAACCTTCAACTTACACCCATCTGCTACGCTTCTACATCAATCAAGTTCAGTCTTATCGTTGTCACTTACGCACCTCAAATTGCAATCGCCTCATCTAGCGATACGAAATGTCGGATTACGCTATTTCAGGGGATGAGATGAAGCCGGAGTTTGTGGAGTTTGAGAAGGCAAACCGTGTCGTGGTTGAGGATCCGGACGATTTCGAAGGCTGGGAGAAGCTGGTCAGGATTGCTGAGTCGTTAGAAGGCGGCTTGAATAGGAACAGTTCGCCGCAGGCGATCGCTTTGACTAGGAATGTCTTTGATCGGTTTTTGGCCAAGTTCCCGTTGTTGTTCGGGTATTGGAAGAAGTATGCCGATATGGAATTCAGTATCGCAGGCACGGAGGCAGCGGAGATGGTGAGATAGATCTAAACTTTCATAGCATCATGCAATTAGTTAACGCTCTCCCAGGTCTACGAACGAGGAATCGCTAGCATCGGTATCTCAGTCGACCTGTGGACCAACTACTGCTCCTTCAAAGTTGAGACCAGCCACGATCCAGACATTATCAGAGAGTAAGTTTGTATTATCTGCTATTCTGCAGCAATAGTGGGCACGGTAACCCGTGTCCTTCTTGAAGCTCTCCCCTTACATCCCGCTGCCCTTCCTCCCTCACCCCTTCCCCCCTCGCATCTCACCCAAACACAGCTGCATCAGGCGTTCGAAGGAAATTAATGAAAGGGATCTACTGGTGAGCTGCTATCAAAACCAGCCATCCGTGATACGTAGTCTCACATCAATGTCCCAGACTCGTCTGTCCTTTCCTTAGCCTACACCACCGACAAATAGAACACCGAGAATGAGGGCTGGAAGTTGACATTACATGCTAATCTTCCCGTATTTGCTCTTTCTTTCCTTGTCCACGCTTGATTTCATGGCGATCCCCTTCCCCTCTAATCGAAATATGTCCTAACGGCATACTCTCACAGGTTGTTTGAGCGAGGTGCCAATGCTGTAGGCCTCGACTTTTTGTCGCATCCATTCTGGGACAAGTATATCGAGTTCGAAGAACGTCTTGAGTGCGAAGACAAGATTTTTGCGATTCTTGAGCGGGTTGTTCACATCCCAATGCATCAATATGCCCGATACTTCGACCGCTTCAGAACCCTGGCGCAGGCACGACCTCTTACCGAGCTTTTGCCTGAGGATACGTTAGCCCAGTTTAGGCAGGAGGTTCTCGCAGATCCGCCCCCAGCGGTACAGGCTGGCCAACAGCAAATTAAGATGGAAAGAGGAGAGCTCGAGATTGAACGCGAGGTTCGCGCTAGGATCGATAGCTTCCATCTCGAGATCTTCTCCCGCACTCAGACTGAAACCACCAAGAGATGGACATACGAATCCGAGATAAAACGGCCTTATTTCCATGTTACTGAGTTGGACGAGCCACAATTGGTGAACTGGCGAAAATATCTTGACTTTGAAGAAATCGAGAGCGGTTTCGAGCGAGTGTCCTTCTTGTATGAACGTTGTCTCGTTACCTGTGCCTTTTACGATGAGTTCTGGTATCGATATATTAGATGGATGTATGCCCAAGATGGGAAGGAGGAAGATGTCCGGAACATCTACCAAAGAGCAAGCATGGTCTTTGTACCAATCAGTCGCCCTGGTATTCGGCTCCAGTATGCTGTGTTTGAGGAATCGCAAAACAGGCCTGACATGGCCAGGTCTGTGTACGAATCGGTCCTGGAATTGCGTATGTTTTCCTAGTATACCCTCACAACTCGGATGAGAATAATTCTAACTACTTTACAGTCCCCGGTAACATTGAAACCATTGTCGCATGGGCAAACTTTGAGCGCAGACAGGGTGGACTTGACGCTGCCATTGCGGTTTATAGGGCCCAGATTGAGAGCGACAAGTGTGATATCTACGCTAAAGGCGCACTCACGGCTGAATGGGCACGGTTACTATGGAAGATCAAGGGCAGTGTGGAGGAGGCTCGGCAGGTTTACCAGAAGAACCACCATTGGTATTTGGACAGCCGGTACTTTTGGATCAATTGGCTTCAGTTTGAAATGGAACAGCCTACCAGTGCAGAAACAGAGTCGGTAAATCATGAACGGATACGTCAAGTCATGGAAGATATTCGCAGGAAGAGCCACCTTCCGCTAAGTATAATCAAGGACCTTGCGCACCATTACATGGTCTACTTGATGGAGCGTGGATCAAAAGATGCTTCGAAGGAATTTTTGCTCCTAGATAAAGAAGTAAACGGGTATGTTCTATCTATTCTCTGATTACCTTTAGGAAACATTTTGCTGACATTAATCTCCAACAGACCTTTTTCTGTGCAGTCTGTGAACAAAGCTAAGCTCGCTGAAGATGGAAAGGAGAGCACCACAAACCGTCGACTCATGCTAGAAAATGGACATCCTGGAGTTGAGATTGATGAGGCGGCTATCCGAAGAGGAGAAAACCCCTACACCAAATACTTTCAACAGCAGGGCGAAAATCCCGTACCTGCGAACGGGCAGGTGAGTCGTCTCACACCGGAAGCCTCGGCATTGCAGCTCTGAATGAATATTCCAGGCCATGTAATGCCACAATCCCACCAGCGTTCATGTGAGGGTTAATGTAACGGGTTTCCGATGCGAGTGGGATTGTACTGGTAGCTCTTCTTTTCTTGTCTTGTGTTTTTACCTTTGTTTTGCGTTATTGTGGCCACATTCCTCCACACCACCTCTACCCCCCAAAATTCAAAATGCCGTCTCAGCTTTGTTTTCTCGTTGATGCTGCTACTCTGCTGTATTGTGGATGATGTTGTAGGTGGGAATCAAGGTCGTGTAATTACCACACATAGCAGCAGTACCCAGTAGCTCTAGTTTAGCAAGTAGGAATAACAATAATTGCGAATTCATATTGTGTATCTTGAGATGCCTCCTAGAGTCTTGAAAATAAGGTTGGCCACGGAGCCGCACTACGACCTTGTGGAACGTTTGAGCTTGCCGCAACCTCACTTGGACACACCCCACCAACAAACACTCCCCCAGCATCCTCGAAATGTCGAAACGACCAGCTGGTGAATCTCTAGACACTTTTGAATTACGACAAGATACTCCCCTAACTCCAAAGCGAGCGCGAGTCGAAGAGGTCGAGGACGAAAGCTACCCACCACCGGAGGTGAATGATGGTGAGGACGGCGAGGAGGACAGCGAGGAGGGTGGCGAGGGTAACGAAGAGGGTGAGGATGAAGATGATGCAGACGAGAGCGCTGATGCTGTAGTGATGAGAGGCGGGCAACAAGGCCCCGCGGATGGATTTTCGGATCTCTACTTGGACACGATCGATCGGTGCGTAATCCCTCCTCCTCCTCCTTGGAGTTAACTTCCTGGCGGTGCTAACTTGTCGAGATCGCAGGAAGTTATTAGACTTCGACTTTGAAAAGCTGTGTTCCGTGTCGCTTTCCAATATCAACGTCTATGCCTGCCTCGTCTGCGGCAAATACTTTCAAGGGCGCGGGCGAAGCAGCTATGCGTACACCCACTCCCTCGACCAAGACCATCACGTCTTCATAAACATGTCGTCACTCAGAGTGTACGTTTTACCAGAGAGTTATGAGGTGAAAAACAAGACACTGGACGACATCAAATACGTTGTTAACCCCACCTACACCAAGGAGAATGTGAGGAAACTAGACAAGGAGGTGGTTACAAAGTGGGATTTGGGGAAGAAGAAATATATACCCGGTGTGTATACCGCTCTACTTTGGGAATGTGGACAGACTAATGTGGATATGTAGGTTTTGTTGGACTTAATAATATCAAACAAAACGATTATCTCAACGTCGTTGCACACGCCCTCGCTCATATACCGCCACTCCGCAACTACCTTATGCTTGAAGACCTTACTTTTAAGCCCGAACTCGGTTTGTCTCCTTCCCTGTCTGTACCTACCATCCACTAATTTCTCTACCAGCACAACGTTTTTCAACGCTCGTCCGTAAGATCTGGAATCCTCACGCGTTCAAATCCCACGTTTCGCCGCACGAGCTGCTACAAGAGATCTCCCTTCGCTCCTCCAAGAAATTTACATTGCTCTCTCAATCCGATCCGGTCGACTTCCTCCATTGGTTCCTCAACAACTTACACCTCTCTCTCGGCGGCTCCAAAACGCGTCCGGGCTCGTCCATAATCCACAAAGTCTTCCAAGGCAAGCTGAAGATGGAATCTCAAGTGATCACTGCGAAAGCCGACGCCTCTGACCGCCTCCGTTTTGAAGAAGCTGCGGAGATTAAAACCGACATCGCCCGCTTCCTCATGCTCACCCTCGACCTTCCACCCAAGCCAATCTTTAAGGACGAGCAAGACAAAAACATCATCCCGCAAGTCCCTCTGACTACTATCCTGACCAAGTATGATGGTCTGCACCCCCAAGAGCTCCTAGGCCAGCGACGAAGATACCGACTTCTTCAACCCCTTCCGCCCTACCTAATGTTCCACATCAAGCGCTTCGCAAAAAATAAATTCGTTGAGGAGCGGAATCCAACAATCGTTACCTTCTCCCCGAGAGCGCTTGATATGAGCCCTTATGTTGAGCCATCGGAGGATCACCCTGGCGGCGAACCACTGCTGTATGATTTGGTCGCAAATATCACGCACGAGACGATCGTTGGGAGGGACAGTGAGTTGAGGAGCGTTTTTAAGGTGCAACTGCTGGAGAAGGCGCGCGGACAGTGGCTGCAGATTCAAGATCTGTTTGTAGAGGAGGTGGCAAGGGAGTTGTTGTTTACGAGCGAGAGTTATGTGCAGATTTGGGAGAGGCGGAGAGATGTTGGGAAAGGGAAGGGGAATGCGTAGGTGGGAAACGAGCAGGATGTATATTGAAAACCAATTGTCATCTCCGTTGGGACTTCTTTAACTGCCTGGATAAGGGCTTTTGGGTCTAGAGCAAATAATTCGGTATTCCCGGACTCACTTGATTTCCCAGATATACTCTATCGTCACAATTTCAGTAGGTATCCCCAGTTATTTCCTCAGTAATCGTAAACTTTTGAGATGCGAGTGCACTTCCATAATCCTCGTGATGAAATTCCGCATTCGGCGAATATTGGCTTGGCACAAATGCAGGGTAACTGATGCTCCACAAGTACTTCTATTCAGCGTTTCGTCCTTTCTCCACCTTTTCTTTCCTAAAAGCAAAATTTTCAGAAGACAGCCACGTCTAACGTCCAGCCTTTCTACGGCGTCCAGATGCCAGAAGGACTCGGTCCCTCTAGTCTTCTAGAACAAACTCCTCGATAGGAAGTCTACTATTGCCGTTGGGTCCCATTTGGTTGGGGCGATGGATTGTGGATGCTGATAGACGGGAGATATCTTTTTTATGTGCTAAGAGTTTATGCGGAGTGAGAGGGGTGATGTGAAGCAGTTGGCATTCTGAATACTCGCTGCTCGTTCGCTCATGGGGTTCTGGGATGCTGTTGGCGATATGCATTCTACCTGCCCAACGGCAGCCGGGCCGGCGGCCAAAACTACACTTTACTTCACTTTACTTCACGAACCACTGCGTCAATGCAGAGCAGTTCATCAGGAACTGAGATCTAAAATTATGAAATTTTTGCCTCTGGCGAATGACACCCGATCGAACATCGGCTAGCTCATTTTTGACAATTCAAGTGACTAGTGTCGAACCTTTTGGCTCTCTCTAGTTTCTTGAAGCGCTTCTTCATCCCGAATTCAATTGGGGATGTTTTTCCTGAGGCACTGGTTGACCAGGTAGATCTTCGGCCGGATTCGCGGTGTGTATGCGATGGTCTGTCGGGTTCGGCAAGGGTAGCCTGTAGCTGCCGTCGAGCAGTTTTCTTGTCATTTTTGCGGCAACTTTTCCAGTCCGAGAATCGACGGATTAACTGTTCAACAAACTAACTCTAGGTTTAAGAGCTTCAGATCACATACCTGAGGTCGCGTACCAATCGCATAAACTTTCTAGAGCTTCACCTGGCATCCTCCCACAGTTATGAGAATGGCCTCAGTGGCTGCGTTTCGCGCATCGATCACAAGATCTGTTCGACCACTGCAGCCCTCACAGCTACCCCGCCTTACTTCGTGCTCCGGCTGCGGTATTATCAAACGAGCCTCGCTGCCGCCAGCAACTCCCGCAAGTCGATCATTGAGTACCGTCTCGTCCGCGTCCGCCTCGTTTAGGTCACTCTCCACAACTACTACCTTCCCCGCATTATCCATCCACTCTTCATCATCGATCCTTTCCCCACCATCATCACGACTACCACCCAAGACCCGCTTATTACGATTCAGAAACTTTGCAAGATATTGCTCGTGTACTAGAATGTGTCGTAACGCTATGGAAGGAGAGTCCGGGAGCGTCGACATCACCCAGGGACGAGAGGTGCTGCCGACTAATGTCAAGCCTCTGCACTACGACGTAGAATTAGAGCCCAATTTCAAGGATTTTACTTTTGAAGGAACTGTCTCCATTGAGTGAGTTTGATCGATTCTTGATTAGGGTCTTGTGAATTGAAATTGGATGGAACTGATGAATTGGGGCTACGAACAGACTTGATATTAAAGAAACATCGACAGAAATCTCAGTCAATACCCTCGAGATCAGTATCAAAGATACTAAGCTCGAGATCTGTGAAAAGACCTTGACACCTGTCTCGCATAACTACAATGAAGATACCCAGACCGATAAGTTTACATTTGGCGAGGAGCTCCCTGCGGGCAGCAAGGCTACCTTGACAATCAAGTACGTCGGGCAGCTTAACGATAAGATGGCCGGCTTCTACCGTTCATCCTACGTTGAAAATGGCGAAACCAAGTACATGGCCACGACCCAGATGGAGCCTACAGATGCGAGAAGGGTATGCTACAACTACCAAAATCATACAATGGTGCTAATTGTCCATAGGCAGTACCATGCTTCGATCAACCTGACCTGAAGTCCAGCTGGACTGTCACCCTGATTGCCGATAAGGAGTTGACCTGCTTGTCGAATATGGATGTCAAGGAAGAGAAGGACGTTGATAACGGAAAGAAGTCAGTTACTTTCAACAAGACACCGTTGATGTCCACTTATGTACAGTTTCCCCTGTCGCCGTTTTAGGTTACATTGCTGATATCTTCTAGCTGCTGGCATTCATTGTCGGTGACCTTCGATACAAAGAGACTAACGCCTTCCGTCGGCCCATCCGTGTATATGCTACCCCCGGTAATGAGCAGTATGCCGACTTTTCGTTGGACATTGCTGCACGGACCCTTACGTTCTACGAGAAAGAATTCGGTGTTGACTACCCTCTTCCCAAGATGGACATGGTTGCTATTCCCGACTTCTCCGCCGGAGCTATGGAGAACTGGGGATTGGTCACATACAGGATTGTGGATCTTCTCTACGACCCCAAGACGGCATCAGTTGATCGGAAGCAACGGATTGCGGAGGTTGTTCAGCACGAACTCGCGCACCAGTGGTTCGGAAACTTGGTCACTATGGACTTCTGGGAGGGTTTGTGGCTCAATGAAGGGTTCGCCACGTGGATGAGTTGGTACTCCATGAATGAGTTCTACCCCAACTGGAAGGTTTGGGAGAACTATGTTGTAGACAACTTAGCAGCAGCATTGAACTTGGACGGGCTTAGGAGCAGTCATCCAATTGAAGTTCCCGTGAAGAGGGTGGCTGAGATCAATCAGATCTTTGACAGTATTTCCTATGCCAAGGGAAGCAGCATATTGCGCATGGTTTCCAAGTATCTCGGTGAAGATGTCTTCATGAAGGGTGTCAAAGCTTACTTGAAGAAGCACGCATACGGAAATACCAAGGTAAGTCGGCCACTGTGCCACGAGCCTTTGTAATCGCAAACTAATGCCATATGAAGACTACCGACCTTTGGGCTGCTCTGAGCGAAGCCAGTGGAAAAAATGTCGAGGAAGCCATGGCAACCTGGACCAAGAAGATTGGATACCCTGTAGTGACCGTCACCGAAGACGGCAACAAACTCCACTTAAAGCAGAACCGCTACCTTAAGACGGCTGATGTCAAACCTGAGGAGGACGAAACTCTTTGGCCCATTTTTGTTGGGTTGAGGACCAAGGACGGTGTTAATGAGGATATCTCTTTCAACACTCGTGAGTCCACGATAGAGGTTGAAGATGCCGACTTCTTTAAGCTCAACGCCGACCAAAGCGCTGTCTACCGCACACTTTACTCTCCGGAACGCCTCAAGAAGCTTGGAGAGGCTGCGAAGTCCGGCCTTCTTTCGGTTGAGGATCGTGCTGGTCTGCTAGGAGACGCCGGTGCATTGGCCACTAGCGGATACCAGAAGACTTCTGCACTGTTGGATCTCGTCGCTGGATTTAAGGAGGAGGAGAGCTATGTTGTTTGGGCCGAGATCGCGTCTAGAATTGGCTCTATTAAGAGTATATGGCTCTTCGCACCTCAGGAGGAGAGAAATGCACTTAAGCAGTTTCACAGAGAACTTATGTCACCGCTGGCACACAAGTTGGGCTGGAAATTCACTGAAGGTGATGATGAGCTTATGCAACAATTGAAGAGCTTGGCATTTAGTGCAGCTGGTCTTAATGGCGACCCTGAGGTTGTTGAGGCTGGTATGGCGATGTTCAAGAAGTTCGCAGAAGGAGATCTCGATGCTATTCACCCCAATCTCCGTGGAACTGTCTACGGAATTGCCCTTGAGAACGGTGAGAACCAAGGCGAGAAAGAGGTAAGTCGTATTGTTCAAATGCTTTAGCAAATAATTGCTAATATCGCGGCAGTGGGAGGTCGTCTACAACGCATTCAAGAATGGTCGCAACAACGACGAGAAGAACGTTGCCCTCCGCTGGTTGGGACGATCCAAGAATCCCGAGAACATCAAGAAGACTCTTACTCTTGCTCTCAGTTCCGAAGTCAAGGATCAAGACGTATGTTGGCCTTTATCTTCCTACCCAAAACGCAGATGCTAACTTTAGGTTCAGATCTACCAACCCATCTCTGGAGTCCGATCTCATCGCGAGGGTACCGAGGCGTTGTGGGTCTGGTTCAAGGAGAACTACGACCTCCTCATCAAGAAGCTTCCTCCTGGATTGTCGATGTTGGGAAGCGTTGTGTCTATGTGCACCAGCAACTTTACGTCGTCGGAGCAGGCGCAGGAGGTTTACGACTTCTTCAAGGATAAGGATACTAAGGGCTTTGATAGAGCGCTGGCACAGACTATGGATTCTATTGCTGCCAAGTCGAGCTGTCTTAGCAGGGATAAGGAGGACTTGGAGAATTGGTTGAAGGTTAACAGATACCTCAACAGCGAATATCAGAACAAGTTGTAGAGAGGTGCCCAGGTAGATATTGGACGGCTTATTAGATATACAAAATAGAGCCTGATGTTGGTTTGAAGCAATATGTTTTCCTCAGAATCCAGTGAAACCAAACCCTGAGCCCTACCCAAGTAATTGTGTTAGCGTGTTTTATTGGTCGCCACAACTTTTTTTTCAACCTCATCTCTTCATCCCCGCTCTCACTTACAACGTTCATTCACGCAACCTCACATGTCTACGCACTCGCGATAGCCATCTCATATACCATCTCTCCCTATTTTCTTTTCTCTACCGATGTACATTAATTTCAATGTAAGCCAGTTTTTACTCTTATGCTCCACTGCTTTCTTTGTTCCGTCCCGATTGCCCGCAAGCAGGACGGCTCGTTGGCGCTCGCTTTCCCGCAGCCAAAGAGTCGTTCAGAAGGCTTTTTTCCTATCATTTTAAGGAGGAAGGGGTTTTCACCTTGCAAGAATACGCTGCCGTCTCGTTTGAGGAGCACTCTCTGAAAAAGGTGGGAGTGATTCTATAGGTATTGATTGGTACATGTTTTTATTATATGTAGCTTTTTTTGTCTGTACACCAAATGCAAGAGAATTTAACATTGTACGCTGAGATTCCGTTTTGTGACAGTGATGCTACTACTCTCGTGAACAGATAACTCGAACAATGCCGCAGCAGCGCCCAGAAGCAATCGCCCTCATCTCAGGTGGCAAGGACTCGTTGCTTTCCCTCTACCACGCCATCGCGAATGGCTACAACGTCGTCGCCCTTGGAAACCTCCACCCTCCTACCTCCGCTGCTCCGTCCGCCACATACACAACCGATGAATCCGGCACGACTCTCTACCTCCCCTCCTCCTCCACCACCACTGCAGCCCTGGGTCCCGCGGCAACAACCAGCGATGAGCTAGACTCGTACATGTACCAAACGATCGGGCACACGCTACTCCCCTTATACGCAACCTGCCTCAACCTCCCGCTGTACCGCCGCGCGATCCTCGGCGGGAGCGTAAACACCACGCTCAACTACAGGGTTAACGAGGGCGACGGCGACGAAACGGAGGATCTCACGCAGCTGCTGCGGTCGGTGATGGAGCGGCATCCGAATGTTGTCGCTGTCACCTCCGGTGCTATACTTTCGACCTACCAACGCACCCGTATCGAGAGCGTGTGTAGTCGCCTCGGACTAATGAGTCTGGCGTTTTTGTGGCAGATGCAACAGGAAGATGTGTTGACGCAGCTTTCGACCCTGGAGTTTGATGCGAGGATTGTTAAGGTTGCTGCGCTAGGGCTGAATGAAGAGTGGCTTTGGGGGAATGTTGCGGATGCAAAGGTGAGGGCTAGGTTGCAGAGTTTGAAGGAGAGGTGGGGGATTAATGTCGCTGGCGAGGGCGGGGAGTATGAAACGCTTGTTGTTGATGCTCCTGGGTGGAGGGGGAGGATCGAGGTGCCGGAGGAGGCACGGGTGGTGGTTAAAGAAGGTGGTGGGGCAGCATGGGTGGGATTTAAGGAGGCGGTGGTGGTAAACAGGAAGGGAAGGGGCCAGGAAGAGTGGGCGCACAAACTCCTAGAGAACAATATATTTGATCCTGAATTCCAGGCGCTACTAGAGTCACTTCCCGACTCAAAGCCGCCAGCACCGGGCACAGAAGCAGCGAATGACGACGACGACACTCAGCTCTCTCCGCGCATCATCACCACCCAAAACACAATCCACATCTCAAATCTCGTCTCGCCGCTCCCCACAGCTTCTCTCGCCGAAGAACTAACCGCGATCTTCACCCACCTCACCACCCTCATCTCTCCGCATCCATTAACGGCAATAACAAGCATCACACTCCTCCTCCGCGACATGTCCTCTTTTACCGCCATCAACACGCTCTACAGCCCGCACTTCCCACTCCCGCTCCCTCCAAGCCGCGTCTGCATCTCCGTCCCCGGTCTTCCACGGGGAAGAAATATCATGCTCTCGGCATCTCTTGACAGCTCCGCGAATGCCGCGGCGCGAAAGGGCCTCCATGTGCAATCACGATCCTACTGGGCCCCCGCCAATATCGGGCCCTATAGCCAGGCAATACTCAACAATGGGTGGTGGGAAGTCGCCGGACAGATTCCGCTCGTGCCTGCGAGTATGCAGCTGGTGGAGCGGCGCAGGGAACAGGCCACGTTAGCGCTGCAGCATCTTGAGAGGATATGGAACGTGGTGGGAGCTACCGGGAAGGCGGCGGTGGCGTGGGTGGTTTGTGAGGCGATGGTGAACATTGTTGTCAACACTTGGCAGAGGGAGGGGCCGGTGATGATTGTGCAAGCTACTGCGTTACCGCGTGGTGCAGAGGTGGAGTGGGTTGGATTTGGCGTTGATACTCAGTGCGAGGAAGAAGGGACAGTGGAGATGGTGTTTGTGGACTGCACGACGGCGGAGGAGGCGGCGAGCGAGCTTGCGAGTAAGGTGATGGCGACAGGAGGTGAGGTCGTCATAGTGTATTTACCGGTTTGTGTGGCGAGTGTGCAGGCGTTTTTGAAGTGCTGGAAAGGCGACGGGGCGGTGGGAGTTGTGCCCGTGGGCGTTGTGTGGGATGGGCAGGGGAGGAGGAGGACGGTGGGGTGTGTTGTTAAATGTGGTTAGACTAGAGTAAGTTGGCGGCGTTGATTAAATTGGCTCTGGATTGTGACTCACTCGATATCATTCAGCTCCCTGATCCTTAAATCACTAGATATCACCCAAACATGGAAAGTCGACCCCTTATTCCACATTTAGGATTTGATATCCATCCCACAATCGGGGTTCTGCAATCGACAAGATAAACATTGCCTGAGTTTGCCTCTTTCTTTTCCGTTCCATCCCGATTACTCACTTAAAAACAGCTTTACACCCCTTTCCATATTCACAACCTCGCTATCCCCTCCTATCCCAAGCCGTCACGGACGTCCTTGACCCCTGCCCCCAGTTCGACGTCCAAAGCTTGCGCCATCTTTTAGTGGGAGATCCAAAGTAATCCCTAACCCTATCATAACGTCGCCCCAACTAGACTATAAGGTACTTATTAAAGGGTTTCTCATTAAACACACCAGGCCCACCAGTATCCCGTGCCAAGCGGTAAGTAAACTCTTATTTCCGTCGCAAAGAGGAAGTAGAGGAAGAACTGGAATTGAAATCCTACCCCACCAGAGAGCCAGGGTGTATGTGTAGTAAAGCTACATCAGCCAAGAGAGGGGGAAAAACCCAAAGATCCATGCCGTTCACATCCAACCCATAGGAAATTGCAGCGGGGGGAAAGCGATTTCTAATCCGAGTTTGAACGTTCGCCTTCTGCATCCCCATGATGTTATCACCGTAGAAAGTTCTGTTTTCCATGTCAACGAACGCCACTGTGGAGTATACCCAGGTTGTTGATGGTGGTAGAAGTGAAACGTGAGGCAGCTGCTTTGATAGACCAGAATGAAGGAAGTAGGTCTTTTTGGATCACTGCCCTAGTGTCTACAGCTAAACCAAGGCACGGATAACGCAACAGAAAATAGATACCCATGTGCGAACAGGCTAGAGTCAGGGAGAGACAGGGAGAAAAAAGATGGGAGGGGGTGGAGAGGTCGGTGGAATATGAGTTAGCGGGCTTTCAGTACTACAGACCTTTGCCCTCCTCCCCATGCTGGTGAACACGCAACCCCCACACCCAAGCGGACCGTACCCACGAACCTCAGTATCCAAAATGCGTCCCAGCGTATCCCCGCCACTCGACAGCCCAGGGCCAGATACCGGCCGTAGCAAAGTCCCGGGGCACCACCAGGACCCCTGGTACCCAGCACCTGACGAACCCGCCTAAGACGCCTCCGACCAACGGAAATGAACAAACCCACAATGTGAGCGCAGTCACGTCGCCCCGCCCCCAAAACTATCTCCTCCCCGAGACCCGAGACCCGAGACCCTGATATCTTGCTCGCCCTCTTAAAGCTTGATCTGTCCCGCTGATCCATTAGCGAATCAAGATACTCAAGTCCGACAACCCTTCCTCGCCCCAACCTTTATCAGCAATTTTTCCAAGGATTTGTCTAGGGGAAGCCTTCTGCAGAAGGCTTTCGTTGACCGGGTTGCCATAGTGAATAATGCCGCTGCGGTAACAGAGTTGATGGTGTTATGTAGTTTGTTGACCTGCCAGTAATAAAATTAGCATGAGATTCAACGAGATCCAAGCCCGTAGGTCCACCCACAAATTTGCCCGTTGACAAAATAGTAACCACGTGTTATCCATCTACCAAACTACAACTACCAACACCACAACGAGCCACAACAGCAGCAGCTTTATCGCTACCATCCTGGATAATATCACCCGAAGCAACTGCGACCCGGATCATAGGACCTTGGTTGAGGATTCCTTTCTTCAACACCAACAAGATCATATGCTGGAGCGGTCGCAGCTGCAGGCCAATTCCTTTGGTTCTGTCTCGCTGAGGAAGGCGGATGTGGCGGTGGTTGGAAGCACTCGGCTTTAGGAAGTCTGAGTACCGTCGCATATTGTCATTTAAGCGATGTCCGCCGTTGGAGGAAGCTTATTCGACTATCTGGGAAGACTTGGTGCTCGTGTATGGAAGCTCGTGCAGAAGGTTATTGAGTTGAGAGTCTGACAATGCAGATTTTAGCCGACTATAGGATTCAGGCTTGAGGGTATGGCTAAATTGCGGACCAGACAGACAAAGCAAGTCCTTGCCCCTCCTTGAGTATGCCCAATTTGGCCGACAATCGCGCTCGAGTGAGTCATCATGTACCAATAATGCCAAGCCTTCCCGCCTTTATAAACCCCCATCACTTCCTTTCTCCTCTTCCTCTTTTCTTTTCTTCTTCATACTTACCTTGAAGCGACTCACTGGATCAAGTTGCAGTGAGCTCTGAGGATCCAACTCTTATTGCACATAGAGGGTTTAGGGTCCTTGCGAAATATCTTCGGATGTTTCGGCGTCACAATTTTTGATTTCTTCAATCAAAGCTATTTTCATTGATGTCCTGGGTGCTCGAGAGAGGCTGAGGAGTTGAGGAAGAAGCTGAAGACGATGTATAGTAGTTGTGCTTGTTCCTTGAGGACTGCTTTGGCTCAACCTTCTCGTGCGAAACTGCAACAATGGCAAGGTCTCGAGGTTTTATCGCACATCAAATCGTTGGCCGAAAGATCATTCCGCTTGGTTGGTTCTTGATCGTGGAGTGGAAGATGCTGCAATTCATAGGACCACGGTATGCGATGCTGTGGCTAAGCTTGACGCTTTTTTATAGATATGTAAGCTTCACTTCCTACACGAACATCCGTTTCTACTTCTATTACTACCACCGCTCCTACATATAGACCATATACAAACACTCCTTCACCCTCTACCGACAATAAAGACCAAGCTTCAACTTACTGTACCGAGAGGTGAGGTCTGTACATGACCTGTCATTAGCCCTTTTGGCAAGCAGCTTGGGAGGTGTCTTTTGGAGTCGGTCCGCTAATCTAGATGCACAGCCAACTTGTCGTTCGCCGTCAAATACAAATCCGTTCGTTTGTACTGCTCTCTCGCTGCGGCATTATTGTCACTATTCTACCTTCGCTTCCTTCTCTCTACCACATCGCCTTCTTCCTCTCCACCGCCCGCGTCCTCTCCATCGTGCTTGTCCTGGTCCTCCGTCTACTAGAGCGGTATTGTGGAAATTTGACTGGCTAGGCAAATGTTTTGTTCCAGCTCCAAACATCACTCGTCCGTAATCACTATCGTTTTACGTCGGTGTGCTAATCAGGACTGTCATTTAGACCCACATGTTAATAGGTCTGTCCTTTCAGACGCTATGCGACCTCATCTATCAGTATAGTACCGCTCTCACTAATCCAATTGTCACAAACCACGAGTGATTTATAGTGGAGCTGGGTTTGGGTTACTCACACATCCCTTGTATCATCAAAGTGGACAATGGCGCAACACACCACGTATGAAAATAACGCAGATCTTAATTCCGGAGAGAAATGCTGCCATAGCCATTATCTTCAGGCTTCCGATCTTCCAGTGATGGTGACATCTCGATCGATTGGTGAAATTTTATATTGCACCTCTCCTCCAACTTTGTATCGACTCACAACAATTCAACTCCACACTCTTAGTTAAACATACTACATCCAAAAGCAATGGCACCTAGTATTATCAAAAGCTCTCTCCCCAAAATTGTGCCTACCAAAGGGGTCCTCTCCAACCTCTACTCATCCACCACACCCGCCGCCGCCCTACGAACATCTGGCCAACACGAGCCGCTCTTCGACCAAATCACATCGTACTCCGAATTCCCGAAAGAAATCACTGGTCCTACCGCCTGGAAACGTTCTGATTTTGTCGATCATCCCGAGAAATGGGTCTACTGGTGGACCGAGGCCGACATCGCCGAAATTGATGCTGCCATTGAGAATTTCGTAGCTGCGAGTGTGCCTTTGACTACTATCACCAATGTATTTCCCGTGCCCATTGAGGGTAAATGGTAATTAAGAACTGATATACGACGAATAGGAATCATTTCCTCTACCAACCGTCGGACGGTTCCTTGCAACCATCCGAGAAGACCTCACATACGGCAAGGGCTTCGCCCTCTTCAAAGGCTTCCCGGTGGAGCGATGGGGACTCCACCGGTCTGCCGTAGCATATATGGGGATCAGCACATATATCGGGCACTTATCCCCCGCCCCTCTTCTGTTTCACACCGCTAACACTTTGCACAGCTACTTCGTCTCTCAAAACTCCCGCGGCCACGTCCTAGGTCACGTCAAAGACCTGGGCGAGGACGCCACTCAAACCGACAAAGTACGGATCTACCGCACGAACGCGCGTCAATTTTTCCACTGCGACGACAGCGACATAGTAGGGCTACTATGCATCGCGCGCGCGCTCTCTGGCGGTGAATCCGACATCGTATCTTCTCACCGGGTCTTTAGCGTTCTGCAGCACACGCGGCCAGACGTTGTAGAAACGCTCACGGAGCCGAATTGGTATTTTGACCGCAAGGGGGAGACATCTCTGGGGCAACAAGAATGGATCCGGGGCGCCGTGTTTTACTACTACCACGGGCGTGTGTTTACGAAGTGGGATCCGTATTATGTCACCTCGCTTTCGCGGTTCTCAGACGCCGGGCTGGTGCCTGCGTTGAGTGTGGAGCAGAGAGAGGCGTTGCGGGTGCTGGAAGAGACTTGTTTACAAGAGGCATTGCATATGGTGCTCGAAGTAGGGGATATACAGGTCAATTACCGCGTCGTAGGTATGGAAGGGTGGGGCTTGGTGCTAACATGGTGCAGTTTGTGACGAATAACTTCATGTTCCATGCCCGGACGGAGTATAGAGACCATGCACCCCCCGCGCCACGGAGACATTTGATGAGGCTTTGGTTGTCGACACCGGAGAGGGAGGGCGGTTGGAAGTTGCCGTTTCCCGATAGTCACCAGCTCAAGAGGGGTGGGATTCAAGTCGATGATACACCAGAGAAGGCGCCTTTAGATGAGGAGTAAAAACGGGCCGAGAGAGGTGGATTACGGAGCGAGCGTAAGTTTATGAATCGTTGGAGTATCGTTTTTTTCTTGTTTTTTTCTGTTTTGGTTTTAGTGATGCTTTATGGAACCTCAAAATTCCTCCTGTTTTAAACTATCCCTAATTCAATCAGCCATCGGGGTTTCACCTGACATTTCATTCCAATGCTTTGACTTTGGAAGATCCCATTAAGCCCAGCTTTAGAAACCGAGGATTATGCAGATAGATCAAGACAGAGCGGAGGGGTACGACATCAGTCTCAGTTCTAACACTAGCCAGCACTGATTCTGAAAGACAAAGATCCATGGTTGATGGGAATTACAACCAGCATTAGGAAAAGTTACATTTACAAGACCCAAAACCTCTAGATGCATTGCCACATTCATCCGACTTTAACTAACCACCAGTTCCGACTAATACATCACACCCCTCCCCATCTCTATACAGCGCCCTTCAAATAAACTGGACTAGCATCCGCCACCCAATCCAACTGCACAGCACTACACCACCTCGCAAACGGCTTCGTGGTGAACACATATTCATGATACATCAGCGCCTCTTTTCGGCGGCCAAAGAGTATGCTCGCAGGATGAATCGCAACATTCTGGTGGCTCAAGACGGTAAGATACCCACCGTCCGGCGCCGCACGCGCAGTCTGGTGGAAGTAGCCCTTCAAGAACGCCTTTAGCACGCGTTCCGCCAGATCAGGGCTCACAGGCTCTCCCTTAGCCACCTCCCACGTCGACTCTGTGACCCCGCGGAGAGATGCACAGTACTGACGGAGTTGCTTTCGGATCTCAAATAGCATGGACATTGCGCGGTGTGAGACAAAGTTAGTTTCGCACCAGTGCTTCCGGTCGGAGATGGCATCGGAGGCGTGGGATTCGTAGGCACGTACTACTTCGAGGAGCATGATGTGGTCGCCCTCTGAACGGTGGAACCCTTTGTGGGCTTCTTGTCTGGCGTCTTGCGCGTTGTCATCGACGATCATGGGGAAGAGGTTGTCGGATGAGAGGGCGGCTATTACGTCGACGACTTCAGCGAGGCAGTCAAGGCCTGGTTCTGCCGCTGCGAGAAGGACTCGGGCGAGAGGAGGTGATAAAGGCAGCTTTGCCATATCGCGGCCGAGGGAGGTGATCTTGCCGGCGTTGTCAAAGGCACCGAGAGAGTATAGCTGCTCTAAAGCTTTGTGGAGAGACTCTATCTTTGGAGGACTCAGGTAGTCGAAGTTAACTACATCTTCTTGCCCACGTGCTTTCAATGTCAATATTGCGCTCGCAACATCGGTGCGAAGGATCTCGGGTTTCGTAGACTCTTTCAGTGCGTTAAAGTCAGTCTCTGTATAGAGGCGGAAACATTTCCCCGGAGCTTCACGACCAGCACGACCAGTTCTTTGCATAGCCGAAGACTTTGAGATTGGCGTGATAAGAAGTGACTCCAGGCCAAGCTTAGGGCGGAATTGTTTTAGTTTTGCTTTCCCGCAGTCGACGACATGCCGTACACCAGAAACTGTGACGGAGGTTTCGGCAATGTTGGTGGAAAGAATTATTTTGCGGGTCTTGTACGGGGTGGACTCAAAGACGCGATTTTGTTGGTGGAGGGGGAGAGCAGCGTAAAGAGGAAGTACTAGTATCTATGAAACAAACAACCCTGTTAGTAACAAGATTGAGAATAGTTGATAGTGACTTCAACCTTCGGAACATCCTTAGACATTTCCGCTGCGTACTCTTCAATTGACTTTTGTAGAGTAACGATTTCCTCTTGGCCGGTAAGAAATACAAGGATATCACCCGGACACGGCTCTTTATAGTGAATCTGGAATACAGTCTTCAAAGCGGCATCAAGGAAATCTGATACCGGTTCAGCAGTGTGATGAACCTCTACTGGATACTGCCTTCCAGGAACGTGAAACAAGGCGACAGTTCCAAAGTAAGGTATCACTCCAGCTCCCTCGTCAGTGTTTACTATAGCTCCAATCGCCTTTTCTTCCTCCTCCGGTGTTGGTATCCGCTCCGGTATAGGGGAAGGCATTCGGATAAGGTCCGCAGGGTTGTACTGCCCCTTCTTCTTCTTCTTTTTCCGTTTCTTGGACTTTTTGTCGTGTGCTATTTTGTCTTCCATCTTGGGTATCTCTGGACTTCCAGGCTCTTCTTTGGCCTCCAGCGTATCCTGACTGTCATTCTCCTCCATTTTATCTTCGATTATCTCTTCAGGTGGCGGTAGAAGCCCCTCTCCTTTCTTCTCCTCGAAGAACTTCGCCATAGCTTCCACCTCGAGGGTAGCACTCATCACTACCACCTTGAGCGTTCCTTTACGCTCGCAATATACCAACCCCCTCAAGAAACCCATCACCAAATCCGTGCCTACCGTCCTCTCGTGTGCCTCATCCACAACCACAACACTATACTTCTTCAATAGTGGATCGGCCAACATCTCCTGCAACAACATTCCATCCGTTAAGAATTTGATTCGTGTCTTACTGTTCGACTTGTTGTCAAATCTGACACTGTATCCCACTTCTTCACCTAGCCTTACCCCCATCTCTGCCGCTACCCTCCTTGCAAGATTAATCGCCGCAACTCGCCGCGGCTGGGTGATGGCAATGCATCCACCAATGGCAATTTCTTTCGCTTTCCCTGTGTGTACAAACCGCCGCTGCATCCATGGTTCGTTGAGGAAAAACTGACCAATCTGTGTTGACTTTCCTGAACCAGTTTGTCCCAACATAACTAGGACATCGCGATCGCGGAGACATTGGCGGAGGGACTCCTGGTGCTTCCAGATGGGTAGTTTCTCCCTCTGTTTCTTTAGGGCAAACGCTTGTGCCTTCAATTGCGCCCCATGAGCTTTATGTTCCTCCACTGGCAGAGTTTCCGCCAGAGTAGTTGTCTTTGAAGGTGATATAGTTTTCGGCGTCGGAGTTGGTGCAGGCGTGAGAATTCTCGGCACTGGCGTACCATTTAACAGAGGAAACTCATTTCCGGGCTTCCCCTTTCCCTTCGCCTCGGTTTTCCTCCGCTTCTTCTTCTCATTCGCTGTAGGCACACCCGAGCCGACGGCTTCACGTTCGCGCTCCCGCTTCTTCCGCAGGAGCAAGAAGTCAATCTCTTCATTCGGCTTCTTCTGCTCGACGAAACTGGGGTCCTTCCGGCGTTCCTCTAACCGCTTATTCCACTCCTCCGTCTTCCGCTCCGCATTGAGCTGGCGATTGGATTTTTGCTTCTCTTCCCCTCCGGCCTTCGTATTTGGTGCTGGCGATGACTCGGGTGCCTCTGCACGGAACTTTTTGACGGCTGGTGATTTACCGTACGTCTTCGGTTTCTGTTTCTTCGGTTTCGACGTGGCGACCGACAATGAAGCGCTCGAGGCGGAGGGTTTGAGCGAAAAGATGTTTACTCCTCCCACTGAGGGGGTCTGTGTTGTGAGACCGTCGTCAAAATGTAACATTGCTGGAAGTTCGGGAGTTGTCGTCGCAAGCTTGGAGGAAAAAGTTTCCATTGCAACACGACAAGGATGACAGCACACTAAAGCCGTGGGTTAGGTTTTGTACCTGACAGGCAAGAGCAGAGTAACGGTAAGAGATGTTATGACAGTTCTGAGAAAACAAAAAGTGCTTCCGATTCAATTCACTAATGCATGGATATAGTCGTTCCACTCATCCTCATACCGCAGTCCAGATCATCTACAAAAAACATACCGAACATTAAAAAAAGGCACCCGTACGCTCTAATCCTATCCAAACCGCCCTATGTACCTATAAGTTACGAAAAAAGAAGCCAGCCTCATATATCAACACTTCAGATTAATGCCGGTCCTCCTCTCGGCTTCTCTAATTTCAAACATAACCTGTACACCCACAAATATCGACACAAGGGCTAGCGTAATGAATGCGACACCCTGGTAGCTGTTAAACACACCTATCCCGTACATTGTTAGCTTCCCTTTCTTACTGACAGAAACCAAAATCTCACCTCTAATCATTTCTTTCAAACCATCCAAGCCAATAGCAAAGCCCACCAAATTCGCGGCCATCATCATGAGCACATTTGCTACGGCACCGAGCGCAGAAAGATGCCGGAACAAAGTCTCCCTCGTTTGAAACCTCTTAAACACCTTCCTCGCCACAATCTCGGGAATGACAAAGAGCACAACCAACCATCCCCATGCCAGCAGCTTCAAGCTGATGTCGTGCCACAACGCAACAAATGTGAATACCGTCGCCATATTGATAAGCGGTCGCCGTGCACCACCAATTGGGATATATATGTACCGAACAATCCAGCGATTGAAGGAGCGGTGCCAGGCACGCCAGAAAGCAAGAGCAGAAAAGTTATTGCTCATACAGCGTAACATGTTTTCTGGGGGATCAATGCCGTCAACGAGCGCCCAAAGGCGAAAGAACCGCCAGGGAATGAGCAGCTTGAGCCAGATAATGTGCAGGTTGAAATAGCCGATCATTGCAAGCTGTGCAGGGGTGTCATTGGCCCAACTACCATTGGTCGAGGTTTTAGAAATTGCGACGACGTAAAGGTAGTGTAGGACAACCTCCATGCAGATGATTGCAAAGACGAGGCGGATTGCGTACATGACCCTGCGGCCCACGGTGAGGGTAGGAGTAGAGTATTTAAGCTGTTATAGATTTAGCAATTCCATGTAATATCATGTGGAGAATTCCGACACATACCTGGTGGATAAAGTCGTTAAATGACAAGATTGGGCCAGCAAGGTACAGTGGGGTGTACAGGGTGTAGGCCAAATAGTTCAGCAGGCTGTAATCCTCTACTTTAGCAGGTGTATCGATTCTATCATGCTCATTCAAATGGGCAGGATCCGCTTTTTTTTTCTTGAGCCCCGCATTTATTATCAGCCGTTCTTCTCGGGAATCTACCCCTTCATCAAGCCGAGGATCATCCGCATTTCCGCGTCGCTCCAGATCGGCGTCTTCCCCTTGAGGTGTCAAACGACCTACCTCTAAAACACTTCCCTCCTCCGTTTCTCCTTCCTCTAACCGTACCGCCGCCCAGTAGTGATCAAGGTTGTACGAGATCAGACGTAAAACAGTGATGTTGAACAAAATTTCCCAGCGCTTTAAAATACCTCCACCCATGAAATGATCCATCGCATGTCCAACTCCTTCACCTTCACCAGCAATGAAAAACGGCAATATATCCCTGAAACGATACCCTTTGAAATATTCGTTTGCAAAGAGAACTCCAATGTTAAAGACCCACGTAAAGACGGGAACCAAAATCGACGAAGGATGAAAGTATGATATCGAAAAGTTTACAAGTAGTATGAACAGAATTTTGATTATGTTGAGTGAATGTAGGGCCGTGAGAAAGATTATGGCAAATATAATATCGAAGATCTTGCGGCGGTTGAGATTATGAGCCGCAAAGTAGGACGAATTCTTTGGTGGTGACGGAGACACCCAGGCATAGACAGCGTTGAAACCCCGGCGGAGGACGAAATGCAGAACGAGGACGGAAAAAAGAATCGGAATATTGTTGCGAAAACTGGCATACTGTTGGTCTGAGTTATCGACTTTTCTTCCGGGAATCCAGCCCGGTGACAAAAGTTGCTCGTATTTCGGATAGTTTGGATGTGATTCTATCCCACCAAAGAGTCGTTAGCCACACACGGAGAGAGTGTGAGAGGCACTGGGGCTAATTGCTCACACACCTTGGCTGACGTCGTTTGCGACTTTGAACATCATTGGCACCACCACCACAAAGACGAGATAGTAAAGGAAAAACTCCGGTGATTTCCATTTCGACGGCTGTGACTCTTCCCGTGTCTGCCGACTTTGCGCGCTTTCACTGGCCGCCGAGGGAGGGCCGGACAGGGAGGGCACGGAACGGTTCTTCGGGGGTGAAGAAGAGCGGGCGGTGTTGGCGGTGAGGCGATAATCTAGAGTGTCGAGAGAGAAGACAGTGCCGAATACTGATAACAGCCCCATCACGGCGGGTGGGCGGGTGGGTGCTGCTGCAAAGGAGTGTAAGCGGTGTGCGATGGGTGTGTGTCGCGCACCGGTAAAGTGTGTTAAAGATCGGAGTTTTGGAAAGGAGGTGTTGGTTGGTGTTGCGGTTGATTGGGTTCTGGATCCTTGGATCACTAACTACCCGCTTAGGTACCGAGGCAGATAAACTCTGCAGAGGAGCCTCCAGCACATGCTAGCTCGATCAAATGTTTCACATAAATTGCTCTTAAAACTTCGTGGGAGAGAAAACAAATACCTTTCCCTCATTCCTCAGTACCTTCCTTTGTACATATGAATGAATGAATCAATGAAGAAAGGAATCAAGGTTGTAGGGAAACCGTACCGGTGAGTTTGGTGTACTAGTCCTTCGAGAACCAAGCTTTTCAGCCGCCCCTCTACACATCTTTTGCCCCCTCGATATTTTCTTTCTATCACAACCAACTCGGTCTATGGAAACCCCCGTTTACATACGCCATCATTAGAAGCGCAATACCCCAGCTTATACTCCATGGAACCCGACCCCAGTCCAGTGAACGAGATCCCAAATGGCCCTAGGAATGGGCTATCAACCAGCCCTAGGAATGGGATACCAACCGGCCCGAGGAGAATGCGTGAGAACCGCGCAGTTAGGGATTGCTATTGGGAAGCTGTCAAAGGGGCTCACTGTTACTACAAACGTAGAGCACATCAGTCAGATGGATCCGACCTTGCCGTACTACGATACTGTCTGGGAATGGAGGATTGCAATCGGCTAACGTTTTAGATAGCATCATGCATTGCTCAGTCATGTAGCGGAACTGAGTGACTCTTTTCCGGTCAATTGTAAGTGGAGTGACTGTGGGCATCTTTCTCAGGACCAAGAGGACCTGGTCGACCATCTACTGCATCGTCATATTGGTTTCACTGGAAGCACAAACTTCCTCGATGTAATTCAGAAACACAAGAATGGCCCATCGTCCAAGAGGGTTCGTTTGTAACGCTCCTCCGTCGTTATTACACAAGGCCAGCCAGAACCATGATTGACGTGCTCCAGGGTCCCAAAACAGCTCCAAAGCCACCAGTACTTAGGCGTCCATTGCCACCAGTACCTCCTATGCATAAGCGCCTCCCATGTCCCCAAATGCGATGTAAATGGAGTGGATGTCAGCACTGGGCATTCGATTCGCTCAAGCTTGCTGTAAGCCTATTTCTTAAGACTGTTACGAAGAGGCAATTTGCTAATCCTAGAACCGTGAAAATTGCAGTGCCATGCGGTATCCGAGCACGTCAGTAGAAGAAACTTACTCTCTCATACTTGTGAGTGGGCTTCCTGCGGCGCTCTCTTTATGACTATACGAGAGCTCGCCGATCATCTTACGCAGACGCATGCGGGGCACTTGAGGATGGTGATCTGCTTTTGCGGTGAACCTTGCACTAAAGGGAAACTCGAAGTTCATGAGAAAGTATGTCATTTTATCCTCAGTGTGACTTTACTCCTAATAATCCATGCAGTTATGTCCAGTTTTGAAAGGTGATCGCATTCCAATAACTGCACTCCCATTTGCACCACCGCCACCTCCGGAGAACCTTCGGATATCACCAACAGACGATCCGCAGCATCAGCTCGCCCCGCCTCCTGGAAAACGAAGGCGAGTATCGGATGAAGATATAAGAAGCAGTCCCGACAGTTCTCAGGTCACTGCAAACGAGCCCCGAAAAATCCTTCCCTTAAAGCAGGGGTCGATTTCGAGTTTTAAGGACAGCATTATTTACACCGAAACAAAGAGCCACTTCGATGAGGAGCCGGGGTTGGACGCAGTGGCGCCTTCAAAAGTCCCCGATATTTACATCAGTAACCCCCCAGGAGCCGAGGAACCCCCCGCAAAGGCTCCGATAGCACGGGTAAAACAACCCCCAATGTTGAAGAAAATCGAACGACAGCGATTATTGCAGCAAAAAAGGGATGAAGAACGGCAGGAGAAGCGTGCACAGGAGGTGCAACAAAGACGGCAAGAACGGCAGCTCAAAGAGCAGCAGCAAAAGGAACAACAATTAAAGGAGCAGTTAAAAGGACGGTGTCAGCAGTGGCAAGATGAGGTATCCCAGCAAGGCCAACTTAAACAGCAACAAACAGAGCTGCCGCAGAATACCGACCAAGATTATGCGGAAGATCATGAGCTACTACCTGAGGAACGCATGCGTATGGAGATAGATTCCGAACAACAAGTATCGGCAACATCAATGGAACCTCTTGCAGCTAGTCGTCATTCATTTGGGGCACACCAACTTCGAAACCTTGCGTGCGATCTTGCAAATCTATCTCACACCATTGAACTAGCCCTTGACCAACTTCCAGACCAATATCTCGATGACCTTTCTGTGGAACTCGAGAACGATTGGGCAATAACAGATATGAATACAATGCTACGCGGGGTCTTGGCGACTTATATACATGGAGGGGACGAGAAGTGGGTCAATGGGGATAAGTGGAGGAAGAAACCCTCACCGCAACCTGAGTAGGAGAGAGATATTCGTACTTCTGTACGCTAGGTTCCTGGGGCTTTCTTGTACTACCAGCATTTCTTAAGGCATTGGGATGGCGCGACTACATGTCTATATTCTTCATCGTATCGGAGCTATGGTCTTTGTACGTTCAATCTGGGGGGTATTTCATTGCAAAGGAGAGGGAGGTGTGTGGCCTTCACTGGTATACCGCATTTCTCTAGTTGGTTTATCCATTATGGAGTGAGTTTCATGGCTGAATAACAACAGACAAGCCTGTCTTTCACCTTTCGTGTAGTGAGTCTTGTGGGGTCGCACTGACAGGAATGTTACTATCGATCATAAACAAAAATTTGTAGCTAATTAGCAGAGATGAATACAAAAGCTCGCTATCAAATCTTCGGGCTCCTGACGGGTAAATGCTATATACGCTACACGTTGGAAACTCCGAAAGAGATGGGAAAGGGCTGGAATTGAAGGCAAGCCTCCTACATCCAACAGGGTAATTAGGGCTTGCGGTACAGTTGCGCAACAAAAATAAGTGGACACACAAAGATCACGACTTTGTCAACAACCATTCAACCAGCACCTAGATGCCATCTTTACCTCGATGAAGCATATTAACACACTCTCTAAGATGATACTCCTCCCCCTTCTCACGGTGTTGAAGCTTCCTAGAGGTTGTTGCTACATTGATGCATCTACCAATTATACGTTATGTTCACTTATTTTTGGTGCGCGACTGTACATCACGTAACAACACTAGCGCCCGAGCCTCAGTTTGTTACATAGTACGAGTGATCTCCTGTGATGGGTTTCGGAAGGACAGAGTGCGACACTTCGCGATAACCGACTTCGAAGCTCCACTCCCGCACTATCTGTAATCTTAATCTACGACCTCGTTTGTGAATGAAAGCAGTTTCGGATATCTGCTTCGCCACTCCTGTGCAGACGGTCCCGCACTTTGGCGAAGGATCTTACGTACATACTCTGGTACAGCACAAGTCTGCACCTCATCGCATGTCGTTGTTTCATTGTGATCACCCAACCACCAGGAAACTGATGCTTGACCTGCGTCGCTTGAGGATTCCTTCTCCTCAGAACTGTTCCGCCTACCAGTCTCGATCGTTCAGTTGGTGCAAGTCAATGCTGCTGGTAACCGTACGTCGTGCTCAGCCAGCATAACTCAGGTACTGACTTCTAAAGTTGTATATTATTATATCTGGTGTTCACCTAACTAAACGCATCCGTCAAATGACTTCTCGGCACTCGCGACCTCCAAGCCCTACTGTGTTCACTCATTCGTATTAACTCCGCTGTTCTATCTGCACTCAGCCTTCGAGTGTCTGCCGCCTTCCGTCCCAACCAACACTCTTGCTGTTCATCAACCCAATCAACTAGCACAGTCCCTCCTCACAGCTCGCTAGTGTCTCATCTGAAGGAAAGCAAACAACAAATATCAACCAACTATCGACACTGTCTTGTCTCGTCTTGCTTGTCCTGTTGCTATTCCGTCTCGGGGTCCACAAGACATCACCTTCTATTTTTCTCTCGTACATATCGACCGATACCGATCACGCACCAGCAGAAGAGGGAGGGAGAAGTAAAAATGGTGCAGTTTGGACGTTCTGCTCCGCCTGTCGAACCCCCACGACAGCCATCTTCTACTTTACCACCTCACACACTATACACCGAACCACAAAATCTGAAAGGCACACAAGAAGACCTCATCATTCCACCGCAATTCAGGAGATACTGCCTCATGGGCTTTGGTGCCCAAGTGGTACTGGATATTCTGGTGATCTTGGTCGTCTACTTTCAGCCGGCGGCCTTCTTGTATGTTTCCTTCTGCAGAATCCCCTCTTATTGTATTTTCCTGATAACGACTGTTTCCCAAACCAGTACAATCCCAGTTGCATGCTTATGCCTCGTCCTCGACTTTGCTATGCTGGTTTGGACCTACAGAGCTACTCCCCGCCCTATCGACGTTTTGATGAAGAATGCACTGTCAGGGGTAGCCTGGTTCATGCTCGCCGTCATCAATGGCTCCATTATTTCCGAGATCGACAATCCATGGCCACCATTTGTTATCTCTCTTTTCACCTTGTAGGCCTCCCCTACTTCCATATTCTCTGCCCTAACGTTTCTTCAGCCTCGTCAACATCGCTTTCTGGTGCTGGACTGTCTGGTGGGGTCTTAACGACCGTGGTCCCCGCTCAATGTACTCACAACACGACATAAAGCGCTGCTTCAGCTGCCGTAACGGCGGTAGTGGAATCTTCAACCTGAATCCGCACACGTATACACACGCTCATAGCCGCCGTCCGTCGATTCCCCGAAGCTTCTCCCTGACGGATGGAGCTTTCTTTGGGGGGAGCAATGGTATTGCATTGAGCCCATTGTCTCAGCAGTCAACCAACACTACGAGGATGAAGGATGGATTGCCCTCCACACCTACTAGTCCTGTTCTTCGTGAATCCGGAGGAAGAATGCCATTGCGCGCTAGGGAGGAGCCAGCGTTGAAGGTTAAGGAGATTCCAGGAGTTGGGGTGAGGGCAAGTCTAGGGCATCAGGCGAGGAAGCATAGCATCGCGAGTACGCTTTTTTTGGAGGGGGATTTGGCCGAGGGTCCCTGCGTGGGATGAGAAGGCTGCCAGTCCGGTCTATGTTGGTTACAGTACTGGTGTAATGGGGTTTGCTTTCAAATTTCGCTGGGTGATATTGGCTTTGATTCTTTTAAACTATCAGATGGCGATAAAATCTTGCAACTTTTCTTGCACAGCTTCTCTTGTGCGAAAACTTTGATATGCTTTCTAAAGTTTGATTGAGCGGCATTTTTAAAATTTGTTTTGTAAATTCGAGGCAGGAGATACTATGGCTTCTTTTCGTTCTTGCTTTCTTTGATGTTCCTGGCTTCCTTTCGTTCTTGTTTTCTTTGATGTACTCCTGGCTTCCTTTTGCCTCTCCTTCGTTTTATGGTACAGTATCGTATCGGGTGTAATTATTATAAAGGCGGATGATGTTTGATGAGAGAAATTTGATGATTGCTAGGAGATTTACACTTCTACCATCATTGAGTTGGGGAGGGTGTCGACACTGTCGAGTGAGATAAGTGCATAGGGAATTTCCTTACACTTGCTTTTGGCCTTCGAAGTTTGCTACTACTAAAGTAGGTGAGTAGAATTAACTGAATTGAGCACGGTGGCCTCTACGGAGTAGAATGCGGGGACATCATACTCAATCACTCGTGCGCCGCTGGAACTTGACATCCTTAAACCCCTTTTACTCGGAGAAGTACAGGGGCTCTGGTTCATAAATAGCGAACCTAACTCGACCAGAAAGCATCCATGGGTTACGTATAAAGACCCAGCCATGATGTACCTATTGTCTGTCGTTTCGTGAGAAGTAATTTTGGGTCTGTTTTTCGGATTCTCTTGGAACCTCCCACCCTGTATGTGTGTGATAGATGGCAGAGACTACACAATAGAGAAAAGCGGGCAACGGAGGTGGGCAAGCATGAGTAATCGCAGGAGTTGGGTGATCATGAATGAAATGGAACAAAAAGGCGGATAGATATTAGCTACTAACACACAAGCACAGATGAAGGAACTATCATCAAGTTTATGTAGAATCGAGTATATGCACCTGCCTATTCACTATAGCAGACAACACCAAAACTAGATTCTCAATGGCCGAGTGATTGTGCATGATTGCAGTTCCCCTCCGGCGTCTCCCACCCGTTTGGGTATGTAGTCTCCAACTCTCACACGCACTGGCTTGAGGCTCGGCTTCCCGGGCCACAGCACACGTCGCAATCTTAATAGAGCTCCTCCTCCTCCTACAACGGTAACCAAGACTACACTCTGCTCATTGCTTAGCTCCATGCTAAATCAGAGCCTGAATAGCCGACAAGAGATTATCTTGTCTAAAACTCCTCTCCCAACCTATGTAGAGGTAAGTTAACAATCAACATGGGAACGAGGTTGTGTTATCGATGTATGGGATTCCCTAAACCCTGTTACTCCTTTTAATACCTGGTGGGAGGGGAAGTAATTTTGCTAGGAGAGGCAAGAAGGTATAGGAAGAGGAAATGAGGGACATTGGGGGGTTTGCAAACTGATAGAATGGTACCAAATTATTGAGGATCTGGAAAGGTGACCGTCAGCGAAGCTGAAGGTCAGAAAAGTGCACACCTTTCTTATTTCCCACCATCAAGCAACTATTTACTCCCTATTTTCTCACCCCCCTCATTCCAATCTTTCTCCTCGCCCATCTTGGGCGCTGGCATTCTGCCTTTACATCTACCTCCAAATTTACTCTACTCCAACTATTTTCTCGTCTTCCAAGATGCCTCTTACTCTTACTGTAAATTCTCTTTCCTTTTCTTCTCTTTACTTTCCGAGTCACTAACTAATGCATGCCATAAACCATAAACCCCCTAAATTACTTAGTGTTCCTAATCTACTAGGCTAGGCTTAGCCAGGGCCAAAGCAAACCAGCAAACAGCGGCCGGGCCGGGCTGATCTATGCCAGGTAGGCCGCTTAGGAACACTGGAAGCAACGAGCCAAGCACGAGCCAACCAATGGCATCCGCAAACGCTCGTTCTTCCGGCCTCTCGGAAATCAATCAATCCTCCTCCGTCGGAAGGAGGGGTTTACCTCCACCCACAGTCAGAGGTAAACCCAACATGGCTCTGCAGGTGGTGTTGGTGTCATCGCTAGTATGTGGAGCAGGGTGGATTCAACATTTTGGTATGTCAAGGCTGCCCCCCCATCTTAGCTGATGGGGTTGACAAGCTTGCACTCCTATTGTACCTATTGCTATCTTCATGAATGATACATTTCAACTTGTGGTTGTAACTGACTAAACCGGTAATGGCACAGGATGTCACTTCAGCCTGGCCCGGCAGGCAGCAGTCAGATGCTCACATTGACCTGCCCTGGCCAGACCGAGGACGATCATTTGTAGCTCAACAACCCCCAGGTCCACCTGAACCAGAATCTTACGAAGCATCACCTTCACAACCCAACCTCAACCGCTTCTGGTTTCGCATCCGGCCGACTTGACCAGTGGGAAATCTGTCTGGCATTTGCTGGCCACGTGCTTCACCCCCTTTCATCACGTGCCTGCACCGTCTCCTCCCATTCCTCCGGTTTCATTCTGCAACCTTCTCCCCTCGCATTGTTATGGTATTAGAATTATTATGGCCTTGGAGCCAGATGTATGAGCATCTTAGTACAAGTACTTAGTCAGGCTCCACCGAAAAATAGACACCATCTTCAACTTCAACACAACAGCGTTCATGGGGAAGAAGGGTAGAGGGAGGGGAGGGAATTCGAGCACTGCCATACTCTAGATAGAGTATGATTAAAACAAAACAACCCCCCACCGCATTCACATCAACCTTCAAATTTACCTCAACCATCTCCGCTGCAGCCTTGCTTCCCGCTTTCAGGATAATATCCCAGATCCCCTTGCCTTGTTTTCGGCCATTTTTCTCTTTCCTTTTCTGGGCCGCTGGCTAGTGTTGGCTACAAACCAGCTCGAAACCTCTTGAAGCAACGAGTCAAACACTCATCCTTCCTCCGGCCTGCCTCCATCGGTAGCAAAAGTTTACCCCAGCCATCATAACTGATGCTGATCTTATCGTCGCTAGTCAAAGTTCAAGAAATAAGCTCAACACTGGGATGGTCCAGCAGACAACCTGCTTTATCGCCCTTATGAGGGAACTTCTCCAATCAAGCAAGAAAGCAAGAGAGCGCATGCAAAAAGCTATGCCGCCACTCATCAAATTGATGAGGGTCGTGGCGGTTCGAACCCTGCGTCAGTAAGGTCACCACTCAATAAGTACTTAGACATGTCAACTATACAAGGCCCACATGTTCTCCGGAAGAAAAAAACCGCGCCCTCCTAGCAAGTCCCGAGAGGTCGAGCTGAGGTAGCCAAATCTCGAGGAACATCCCGAGCAATGGGTGACTTTTTATGAATCGGTCTAAGGTTACCATACCGATGCGTCTCCTCCATCCTTACCCTGAGGGCCCGCACCTCACTACCACTGCAAGCAGTAAAAGTAGTATCCGTAGGATGTCTAAACAGCAAAAGATGACGTCTGTCATTGCAGAACGGGTAGGGTTAGCACATTTTCCGAGTGAAGACCCCTGGGCAGGGACAGCATGTAAGAAAACGCTGTATGCGGAAAGTTTCGCTCAGAAAGGCATCTCGAGACGGCATCATGTCCCTTGCCGTCTTGTGCGCATGCGCATCACTCGCACCCCATCTAGCAACCCCTCTCTTCCTTCCCCACAACCCAACCCTAACCGTATCTGCTCCCGAACACCTTCACCCGCGGGTTGGGATCACATACCATCACTCGTCCGCGCCTTATCCAGAGCCGAAAATCGGGATGCTGCGGGATGCTGCAAAACCCCCTCATGCAGCCATGCAAACGCAGCGACGGCACGATAATTCGGCCAACCAACGGAACGAAAACGCAAGTCCCATCTGCCAACCCACAAATCCACGCCACCTCACCAAAAACCCTCCCCACTTTCAAACTTATCTACCCCGTAAAGTCAGCGATGCACCCATCACTCGAAACAATGTTTGCAAAGAATATATGTCGGGCATTCACTTTCGGCACAGATTTTTCTCGTGCCCAGCCGCAGGAGGCTGGGCACGAGAAAACACATAAATGTCGATTAGGTAGGGCAACGATCACGATGAGGTTTCGATATACTCTTAAGGTCAGCATATCAACTTCGTTTACTCGGAGAGGTGGGGTCGTTCATTGAGACTCGAGTAAATAGAAAAGGGGAAGGGGTACATAGATTGAGGAGCGACCACACTACCCGCCAGAGCCTGAAGGGGAAAGAAGGCGTAATCAATACTTTCCCTATGTAGGGCAACGATCACGACGAGGACAGTCTCGTACTGCTGCTGGCGCAGCGCTAGCAGCGGTCCGAGACTAGAGGACACTGGTTTCGATATAAACTTCAGGTCAGCCATTTCATTTCACCCACTTCCGGGGTAGGGGAGGGGGGGGATCGCATGCATCACCATCATCACTCGCACACTCGCACACACTCGCAAAACTAACTAATTCCATTTCCCCGCCCAAACAAAAGAAAACCAAAAAACTAAAAACCCAAAGTAACCCTCTTTATCGCCCATTCCTTAGTATCCAACGAGCGACGCCACAAATCTCAATCCCCTTCCTTCTGTCCCCGCGAATAGTATGTACGCACGCTTGCTGTAATTGAAACCAGCATGCATACGTACATACCACTCGCGAGTATCAGAAACAAAGAAATAGGTACACGACGACGCCAACATTACATACACGCAAAAGAAGCACAGTAGCGACAAAAAACAAGTGACCGACAATAGTTAGTAGTAGAAATACAGCGAAAAGAAAGCAAAAAAGGTGTCCCAAAGTAAAGAACTAACACCCACAATATGTTCACTAAAAGGGTCGGAGGAGGTGAGGTGAGGAGAGGACAGATGAGATGTGAGGTGGTGGGAGGTCAGGCCTTATAACTTCTCATCGCTAAGTTATAAAATCTGAAAATACGTCTGACTGCAGCAGTCGTTGTGGTGGAGAGGATGTCGTTGTTAAGGGTTAGTTATATGTAACATATTCTTCCTGGCTGGCTCTGGCATTTTCCCATGTTCTCTCCACGCATATACTCTAAAATATATACGTGGAAAAATCCCAAGAGAGTTCGCAGCACGTAGGCCAGAAACAACTTTGTACAGATAAATGTAACCCTGAAGTAACGCCGATATCGCAGATGGTGATGTTGGTTCCCTTAAAATGTGCATATCCTGGATGAAGCGCCGTCCAATGGTTCGACCGAAGAAAACAAATAAAAAAACTCCTGATAATAAATAAGAAAGGTATCACTCCATATATGACCCCAAAAATTTAAGATTGCGCCGTCCCAATGCTATTCTAAAAGTTAACACCTGAAAAAAATTGAGTGGCGCAGGGTCTATCCTGTGGTAGACACTGACCTAACCCCGTATAACCATCAACGTCAACATCTGCTTCAACTCTTCGAAGCTCTGGTGTGTTTCTTGGCGGATGGTATGCATCTCGGTGCGTAAGGAGTTGATATCCTGCCTTAGACCGTCGATATCATCCGTGACTTTCCCCTGAAAAATCGAAGTCTTTACGTCAAGCTTCCCCACGTCGCCTCCGAACTTTTCCAGGTCGTGTCCGACGTTCATAACAGACTCGTTCGCCTCCCTCTGGTTGTTGGAGAGAAACTCAAGGAGTCTTCGAGACCCTGCAAAGTCGTTTCGTAACCGCACGACTCCTTCGGATAGCTCGAATACATGGTGAGCCAACATCTGCATGTTCTGGACAGGGTTATATTTCTCGAAGTCGGAGAGAAAATGTTGGCGCCGCGACATGTACTCGTGGACCAGCTGGCGTTCACTGGCTGGTAGAGGTTCCGTGGGAACTTCGCTGTAGTGGCCGTCACTGCCAGGGGAGTTGATCGAGTTGGGACTTTCGGGTGCAGACATATTGAATGTGCGAGTGATGGGTGAGTGGAGATGTTGTGTTGCAGCTAAACATTTCGAAGCCCAGTTAGAAGTACGCCCGACAGGATGCAGCTCGGTTAGGATTCCAATACCAGAGGCGCGAAAGTTCGGTTGTTTGAAGATTTAAAGGTGTGATTGATGTTGAGTGATTCGGTCGCGGGTGTTATGACTGTTTGGATATTTTCGAGAGGAGTAATAGCAGTTGCATTTAGCACTTAGGTGGCGATGGATCTGAAGACATTTTGCTGTGAGGAGAAAGAGGAGGCAAAAGGGGAGCAGGATTTCGGGGTGGGCGACTCGGTAGGTAAGTACTAATGCTGGAATCACGTGTGGAAGGGGCGCACAGCGCTGTGATTCGCCGGAGATATATGCGGCATATGCAATCCTGCTGCACCTTCCCTGTCCACAGCTATTCCCTGCCCGAAACGCCGCTCGGAACTGCTATCTTTGCTGCATCCCAGCCTGCATGAGCCAATGGCAGGGCCCCCTGGCTGGCGAAACCAGCTTGCGTTGCATCTGACCTGACGTGTCCGGATCCATGTTTGGTGCAATGGACGGACGACAGATCGCTTGCTTGTAGGCACCGCCTCCGTGAACGGTGTTTATTTTGATGACTCTCAGCCTCTGCCTTCTCGACTCAGATGCGAATCACACAATGTCTATCTGGCAGGTTGCGACCAGTCGAGATTGGTGGGAGGGGCTTCGAATTAATATCGCTCTACGTTTCCATGATCGTGAGATGGTGAGACCGGCAAGGATGTTACACGGCCGTCGATACCCGAATTACATGGGATGATTTGGTAACGCCAAAAACTTGTGGCAACACTGGAATGCGAGGTGGCTAAGTCACTGAGCCACGGCGGGTTAGCCGCCCAACCACTGAGGATGGCACGGTAAGCACCCTTCCGCCCACTCGGCTGACTCAAGAAATTAGCATCTAGATCCGAATTGCCAACAAAGCCCTACAGCACAACACAAACACATCACGGTGAGTCACTCATACTCGGTCACTCGTAGCCAATCGGCCCAAGTATAACGCTGCGCCTCGCCGTGCGGTGCCTCTGCAGATATCTATGACGTCTGAAGCCAACTGCAACAAATGATGTACATCGCAGGATTGGAGCGTGTCTCTACGCTACATTGCAAGTATAATCTCTCCCAAGTATCTAAATTTACTTGATGCTCACTTTGAAAGCCAGTGTTTGACTCACCAGGTCAAATCCGCTTGCATCCTTGTAGCTTCCTTTCCCGAAATTATAATGCCCATCCTGGGTGATGAAGTCATTATCGTTGGACGCAAACAGATAGTACTCTCCCTCCTTTCCGTAAACAGGAACCATCGAAAGACCCTCCCACTTCTCATTCAGCAGCCCTTCAGCATTATTATCATCGCCTCCGTTAAGCAACCCAAATTTGGCCAGCTCCGAGGGGATGTTGAAATCCAGAAAGCTGCAATACTCTGCTGGAGTAACAGACTTGTCGAGTTTGCCACCGGGAGCGTATGAAGAATTGAAGTCGTCGAACTTGCCCTTGAAGTTTGTGGCATCGGAAATCGAGAACACGTCGACATGGCGGTAAACAGACTTTGTCACATCCAGGCCTCGCCCGAAGCCGCTATCGCGAGCAAGAACCATGAAGCGGCCCCCCCCAAGGTTCAGAATCTCGCTCTGTGCCGCAGTGCGAGGATTCTTAGTTGTGGTGGGGTCGTTGTACTGCGGCAATGGAACAGTCCATTCACCGACTAGCTTTGGGTTCCATCCCTTCTTATCGAGCTGATACTTGAGAAGTCTAGTGTAGCGATTCGTTCGTTTATCGGCACCTCCGTCGTTAATACTGGCGGATTGGAGGAGAGTGTACAGAGCCATCTCTTTCTTATTGAAAGTAAGGCCTTCGAAACCTTGGTTGTTGGATCGTCCACTCTCAGGGTCAATCGGGTCGGGCTTCTGGTTCTTGTCATAGATGGGAGGATTATTGGAGGAGAAGTTTTCTTTGCCCTTCCGGATTGGGATCAAAGCATCGGGCGGGCGCACTGCGTAGTCCATTTCCCCCTTCTTGTTGAAGTGGTAAAGGAACGGTCCATATTCGTCCGAAATCCAGAAACCGCCCTGCTCAGAAGTGGTGTCGAGCACCAAACCCTCAGGGTCAAGGGAGACGCGGGTACCGCCAGGACCTGCTCCACCGAAGCCATCCCCGGGAAACTTGGCAGCGGGAAGATCGGGGTAACCCTTAAACTTGAGGGTCGTGGTCGAGTCGAGACCGGACAGCGGATTGCCTTTGGGATCTACCAACAGGATTGTATCCTCGTACTTGTAGATGATGTTATTTCTAGACGGGTACGAAGCCGCAGGTCTGAATGTAAGCGACAATTTGTGGATGCGAGGTTGGTATGCAGTAGTGCCTTCGGTATTCCTTCATATCAACCCGTCAGAATCTATTCCAGTGGAAGTATAGCGAGAGAGAAATACCAGCCTCTGTCTGGAAGCATGTAGACAGTAGCCTTATAAGACTTGCCGTTATTCTGCGGCTTCCAGTCCGTGATAGCCATGCTACTGCCGATGGACATGGTATCACCGGTTTTGTCCGTGAAATTTGCAGGCAGATCACCATAGCCAACCAGTCCATAGTAAGTGAATGTTTTGCCCGCACATTTGGTCGAAATCACAATAGTACTGGAGCCATCGTTATCACGAGGGGTGGGATTGGCTGAGACGGTCGCAATGAGTGGAGCGACAGAAAAAGCTGCAGTAATCAACGAAAGAAGACCTTTCATGTTGACGCCTTCACAAGCAGAGAATTAAATAGAGAAGATTGGTGAAGTAGAAGTCAGAAATGAATGTATACCTAAGTAGGCACGGAGATGGAGATGCTGAACAAAGGGAGTTAAGAAGCGGGAAAATGGGAAATATATATGCGAGAAGTACTTGTAATCTTGATGCTCAGTGCTTTTGTTTATTGTATCGATGTTTTGCAGTTAACTTGCAGTCACAGCTAGTCTTGCTACCCACGTGTGCTGATGTTGCACCTCCACTTCCCAAGAAGGCATAATAAGAGTGCCATGCCGATATAAATCGTTGGTGTTAGCAGTAGGTTACACGATTATCGGAGATATCCCCGGCGCACCAGATCCGACTCAGGCAGGTAGAAACGCACACAAATACGAAGAACGGATGCACTTCACGAACAAGCGACGGGCGAACTAGAACTAGTCTGCTGCAAGTTCGGTTGTGCAGCATTCCAATTCATAAACGTTCACTCGTGCTGATACTCTGTGGGAGGGTCCGTTTGCGCGTATATTGATGTGTACCGGTGACAGGTGACAGAGACAAAGAGAACTTCAGGACTATGAATACCGAAGCAGCAAGTAGTCACAAGTACAAGCGCAGACATACACAACACATCTACTGGACAGCGGACTGAGCAGGCTAGATGAATACAAACAAATTGGCCGACGAATGTCCAAAGTGAAAAAAATCGGTCGGGAACAGTCACACACTCTGTCCATTTATGTACTTAGTACAACAGATCAGGGGACAGCTCCAGCGCACGCAGGAGAAACCCAACCGCCACCACACCCCAGAAACCCCCACTCTCACCACTACGTTTCCTCGCGTCCCCTCCCACCCCGCTCCACCGCCGCACGAAACAGCTTGATCTCGGATTTCAACAATGCGTTTTCCTTCTCCACTTGGTTCAATTCCTGATGTTGCTTTTCTAAACGGCATAGAGCATCTTTGAGAAGGACATCGCGTGCAGCGATCTGCTTCTCGAGACGGTTCGTCCTATCTCTGAGCAAAACATCCCGAGCGACGACTTCCTTTCTGACATCCTCCAACTGTTGAGCCTTGGCTGCTGCAAATTTCGCGACCGAAGCAACAAGCTCCGCGAATGCGGGATCATCCTTTGGCATGGTCTGCTGTGGCAGAGTCCAGCTGTTAGTGCGGTTGAGTATGGCGTCAAAGGAAGACTGCTTACTGCGAGAACTGAAAGATTGGATGTGGAAGATCGTTAAGATGTCACTTGTGGCAACTTGATCGGTCCGAAAATGGGAGAGATGCACAAAGATCGTTCACAGCTTCTTGGAAGCTTGAAATGTGAAAGGAAAATTAAGGGGAGAATCCGACTTGTCGATTGCAGGATGGGAGTGTTTATAGCTTCTTGGAAGCCAGAAGTGTGGAAGAGAGGTGAGAAGGGAAACCGACTTATCGACGAGTTTTGTTCACATGGGTGCCGAGTCTCTGGTGCTTCCCTGCTTCAGGAAACACGTTCGAACATCAGGATCTCGGCACACGAGATTCCACTCAATGAACCGAGTGTTAAAGTGCAGCTCGACCAAACGGGATGGCAATATAGGACATGCAGCATGTTAAGTAACCTCTGCTTGGGGCGCCTGGGCTTGTAAATCATGGACCTTTTCTAGGCATGAGCGCAGCCTCGACATCGGAAGAAAGAAAACGAACCCGGGGAATGCCTTCCGGATCTTCGTTCTGGTTCCAGGGCTCTGTTAGTTTGGAATTCCAGAAGCTATAATCGTCATTGGTGTGGTTGCTCAGTAGAAGCGATGGTGTTGAGGATGATTGACTCTATGAACACACGGCATCAACGTGGAAGGGACTACAGAGTCCTTTTTGCAACTCTTTTAGAGTTTATTCAGTACCCTGTTTGGCAGTCGCTTTCCGGGGCCAGCAAAGATTGGGCAGGATTACCACCCTGAGCGACCGTATTATAGGAATGAGCATAGACTCAACATCGGAAGGAGGAAGACAAAACCTGAGGATGCCTTCTGGATCTTCGTTCTGGATCCAGAACTCCAGAAGCCGTAATCGTCATTAGTGTGATAGATATGACTGCCCGCTAGTGTCCGGGTCCGCCAGTTGGTTCTTCACGCCGACATACGATACATAACTTCTAGGATTTTAGATGTCGCTTAGAGAACCGCATACAGTTCTTCGTGTTACAGGTATTTGGCATGGAAGTGCCTATTTACAAGAAAATCTTCCTAGGTTTGAGCATTATCAAGGCACCTAGCAATATAGAGTGATGAAGAAATGGAGACGACGGTAATGATGGGCCATACTACTGGCTGGGGGTAAGGGAACTGAAGATACAGCAGACCACATTACTGATAAGTTATGCAGGCGTTCACTAGAATGCATTCGGAGAGAAAGCTAAAATCTCGTCTTTTGGAACGATGGGACGAGATATCCCTGGATTTCACGAGATTGAACTCTGGGACTCAAATCCTACTGTACTGGCCATTGAGGTTGGGACATGGTCTACTGCTGACAACCTTTTTGCTGTGGGACAGGATATAACTGACAGATGTTTTAAGGTGGGAATACATGTGAGACACATGTCACTGACGCTGACAGCGTGTAAAAAATATGGGACAGACACGCCTTGCTGACTGCTGACGTCCCAACCTTTATGGCCAGTACAGTAATTTCTCAAAGTCTCGAGACTTTAAGCACTGTTCCCGAGCGACTGGACTGGCTAGGCTTTACCGTGGCTGGGTCTGGTTTGATCTAAGGCTAGCCTCCAAAGTGACTACTGGGCTGGCCTAGTCTATGGATAAGCACGAGAATATCTTGAATGATATCGACCTATTGTGTGTAGTGATATAGTTCGAGTGATAGGTCATGGTTGAATATTCCTTCATGGAATAACTCCAATGTTAATGTTGCGGGAATACCAATCATAAACCCCTCCTCTTCCAAGTGTGGCGAGACACTGTAATCGAGACAATGAGTGTTTTGTCAAAGAGTCTTCGCCAAAGCGGCGAGATGGACGACTCTTCAGTCTCGAGTCACCACAAGTTCCGACATCTTCTCGGTTCTTAAACGATAATCTTCTAGGTCACACTGCCTCTATCTAGATCTCCCGGTAAGCAACCTTTCTTTGACGCTATGCTCAGCCCTCACTAACACCTGGACTCTACCCCAGCAGATCATGCCAGAAAATCCCACATACGCAGAACTCACGGTGTCAGTTGCAAAGTTTGCAGAAACTAAGGCTGAGCTAGCTCTCCAGCTAGAAGATACAAGAAAGGAGGTTGTTGCCCGGGATTCTGCAACCAAGCATTTGGAGAGGTAGATCGCTGCTAGAGTCACACTATTTTGTTTTAATCATTCTGCATTCATTCTAACTAGAGTATGGCGGTGTCCAATTTCCCCTCCCCTTCCGGACAGCCGGCTAGATGGGGGAGCTCCTCCCCTTCTACCAGAGTCACACTGTTCAGATATGCTCTCTGCCGTGGAAAAACAGCATCGGGTTGAATGAACTAGAGAAGGAGGATTCCTTGTTAAAGGCAGAGAACAAGCTCTCTCAGGTGGGATGGAAGAAAGGAAGCTGTTGCCCAGGATGCTGTGACCAAGCGTTTGGAGAGGAGGGCACTGCTCGGAGATGCCCTCTGCCGTCTAGAAAAACAGCATCGAGAGTTAAATGAACTGGAGAATGAGAGTGCCTTGTTAAAGACAGAGAACAAGCTGTTCCGTGTGGCGGTAGAGCGGAGTGGGAGAGAATTGGAGCTTTTGGCAAGCTAGCATCACTAGTAAAAACCAACGTCTTCTAATAAGGAATACGAGACTCATAGTTCAAGCGCTTGCAATTATGGCTGATATAGGCTATATTCCCCCTTGTTAAGCGAGTAGTAGTCAGCTCGGAGGATCATCATTTTTAATTTACCCATATTTTATTTTCATCTTCTATATCGTATAACTCAATATCAGCCAATTCACCGTGGCAGTATGTAACTTCACCGTTGGCCCAGTATGGCAGCTTCGCTGGGGCTCCGTGCCCTCTGGAGTAGCAGATATGTAACTCGGTACTTAGAATGTTTGTGACTTCAAGGCTAGAGGCCGCACAAATCTTGTCTACAAGTGGAAAACCAATAACTACGAGGTATCTATTAGATATCACTGGACATATTAATACTATAGAACTTATAGTGCTTCAAAGAACATTTGGCCCATTCTAGTGCCATTTTCAGGCGCCCTCCATTCGGTGTCGTATATCTATCCAAGCAGACCATCCTGCTGGTTGACGTCACTATACATTACGAAAATACATGCACTGATAGTACTTAGTACTTATCTTATAAGAGGTACGATAAAAGTGGTGAGCCTTATAAAGCTAAAAATCTGATTATCATCCTTAGAGAAGTATCCTAAATGCCATATAGAATCATTTCCTAAGATTTTCATAAGCCATGTAGAGAAATTTTAGTTTATAAAGGTTTTAAATTTTATCGAACCCCCTATAAGGTACTTATACAGTTGATACCAAAACTACCGTAAGAAAAAATTGCAATTTTTGCAGACAGACACAAGTCAGGCGTTCGGATAAAACAATCGAAGAACGGTCCCCTGACCGCCTTTGAACGCAATGGTGACAGTTCAACAACAGTTCATACCAATAGACTAACTTGCGTCCGTCTGCAAAATCTCACACTTTTTCTTACAGTACCACGTACCCTAACTCCCAACTAACCCCTACACGCTCGATTTTAATTTGTAGATTGGTCACAGTAGTCAGATGGTCAATTACACTCGAATTGCGAGTGATGTAAGCAGAGATGATCACCCATACATGACGTACGCTTCATCAATCAGAAGCCTACCACCCATTGATTAATATTCCCTACTAATCCCAAGTAACTATTGTAATCAATCTACAAAATCGAGGGTGTAGGGGATACGTTGTACCGATTGAATACCTCTCGAACTGTCTATCATCTGCTGACAGTTTTCATATTGTGTCTTGTGCTTATCTAGCATGTTTGGGCAGTGAAGCAATATTTCGACAAGAGTATCAAACCTATTAGTAACGTCGTTCTTCTATTGAGGATCACTTCTCAATCTCTTGCAAAATTACGGGCACTGTCGAACATACATCATCCCAAAGATAGGCTGACATTCATTTCACCGAACCAGTAACCCTACATTCTAGGTAAACATTTCAGTCATACAGCAAGGACTCGGTAGTAAGGCACAAAACTAACGCGCGTAAGTCACTATGGGAACTTGTGGCTCACGCACGAGTACCCACTTCGCCACAAATTTAGTGCAATGCTTTATTATCGGGTCTCCACGGTACTGCAAGACTAGCAGGTGTGGCAAATACAACGGCGCCAAGGAATACACCATCTGATATGTACACCGCATGTAGTCACCCGGGAGGTATATTGTGCGACAGTCTTGAATCATAGCAATATATTGGGACTGACTGTCCCGTGGATATATCACAAAGAGAGCTAATCCTAACACACTGCAATCGTGGCCACTAGTTCCCTCAGAGGTCCCGCACCAGCCCCCCACTCCACCGACCATAAAGCCCCACCCACAGAGACTCGGGACCTCGCGAGACCGGCTCCAAGAACGCCCCAGGACATCTTGTCCGTAGTAGATAATTTTCTCGCTAGTCCCGAGCTCAGCGAAGCCTTGGTATCTCCTTTCCCGGGGAAACACTATGTAATGCAGCAGGAGTGGCTTGTGAAGGCGGCGTAGTTGGGGATGCGGGGTTGAAGATGACAGCTTGTTGGTGAGACGAGCGAGAATATATCACCAGCCGCCCCTTCTCGTCTTCGGAGGAAGCTCTAATTAGTGTCATTAGGTCCTGGAGCTGTGGATAACCCTGAAGTAATCGAGCTTGCCAGCTATAGCAGCTGTCTATACGCTGGTGCCCTGTAAAAGATCAATTATAGCCTCGAGTAGACTGTTCCTTGCGATTCTCTTGGCGCCGACGGCGAGAGTGTTAGTGTGTCGAAATGTTTCTACTGGAACCTATGGGTCTTAAGTCTGGAGTTTGAAGGACATTGGAGTAATTCCGCAAGGTCTGGAGGTCTGGGGAACTCGCAAATTTCCGAATAAGTCTCAGATCTTAAACCTGGGCGAGGTCGCTACCCTACTTACAGATCGCTGTTCCAGAATCTGAGATCTTAGGGGTGACTTTAGTTGCAGCTGACCATCGTCGCAAAGTCTGGAGCTAGGTCTAGATTCTTACAGGAAGTACTCCAATAGGTTGTTTGGCCTTGACGCGGGACGTCGTCGCGTCAGTTTCGTTAACCGCGGTTATATGGGGATTCAGTTATGGTCAAAATAAGAGGTTCACTACTTCACATGTAAAGTACTTATTCAGAAGGCCATATGTTTTTACCTTGTTGCAAGGAAAGGTACAGTCTAATAAACAATTATCGTATTACTCATCCATTAGCACTCGCATCATTGGGCACCAACATCAGCAAGCGCTTCGGGGCTGTAATTGCATAGTGTAATGTGAAAGAAAGTATGGCCGTCTCTAACTACTCTGATGCATTGATCCACCCCAACCAGCCTCTGACCTGCAGATTTCACTCCGGCCTAGCAGCATCAGGCAGCGGGCGCTTCCAAGCTGTTTCGACTCAGAACCAATGGCAACTACATCTTCTTTGCTCACGTTACGGTTATTGTGTAGTCTACTCCTCGTCATTTGTGCTAACCAAAAAGTGCCTCTAGGCAACAATTCAGCCTCGAAGTTTAGGCATCGAAATGGCATTTCCTTCCCACAATTTTGTGTTTAGTCGGCGGATTAGTTGCTGTTCAGCTGATATAAATAGCGGCTACGGGTTTGACTGAGACCAAATATTTCAACACGGCGTTAAGTCCAAGGATCTGGTTCGACGCTTTCGACAGTTCTTCGACTTAGATTGGTGGTTTGTATTGTTGTTGTTGTGGCCAAGACAGTTTGTCAGTTGCAATCTAGAGATGAGAAGTCGTGGGGGCCCTGGTCAGCCGAAGGGCTATATGTGGGGACGATAAATGAATGAACATAAACTTTATTTCCACGATACCTTGTCTCCCGCACTTATATCAGTCGGATGCAAGCCACGCAGATAGGAAGGTATGGTACCCCGCTATCGGACATTTTTGCAAAGCTTTCGAATATCTCCATCAATGGGTCTTCCCTAGCCGCTCAACATCTCCTGATTCGCTTTCTTCCGGACGAGCGTTTGCCCGTCAAGAAAACGTGGTTGCCGAAGAGTCTTATTATTGGATAATTGGATCTGCGGCTGGAGAAACACAAAAGTTACATCACAAAAGCTGAAATCTGAATGGCACTCGGAAGTGTCAGCTTTGTACGTCTGTTTCACATTAAGAGCATCATCGATACTCAGTTCCCTGTCCTGAGGCCCCCGCTAGGCAGAAACATCCGTTCGAATAGTTCATTGAACAAGTGAGGTTCCTCGGCGTTTTCGAGACAGGGTAGGCGCAGATCGAAAATTCGACGCAGAAACAGGGGATGGAGCAGAGTAACCACACCTAGAAAGGCTTTGCTTGTGTTTGCTAGCTCAGCCGCCTCCATGGTGTTCTCGGGAGCCGGGACTAGCTATGAAACGTCGTCATCCATTCAACTGGCTATTCTAAACTTGGCGCTTTCAAGTATTTCTTTGACTTGTTTGGGTAATTCCGACAATTTGACGCAACGTGAAAAAAAAGCGATTCAGTAGCTCGCTGTTGGCTTTTTTCCTATGGTGGTGAAAAGGTGTGGTGGCAGTACTGTAGCACGGACTGACCTACGGACCAAGCACAAACACGTTAAGCAGAAGTAGAAATAGAACGAATGGCGAAGAAAAATTAACCACTCCGATCTCTGCCATCATCCACGTCCTCTCTCCGCACCTCACCCCTCTACCTAACGCTCATTAACCCCCCCGTGGCCCCAGAAGACGTTGTCATAGTATTCGCATGTCAATATCACCGGATACTCTCCACACAACAAACAGCCCATATTTGCAGACAGCTTGCATCATTAGATCACGACACTCGATCTATCTACATCTCTCTGTGCTGGCACACCTGATTCTCGCACTGCATCTGTTGCAACTCTTGTATTTCAACATTCTACCTAACCCTGCATATTAAATACTTGACGTTTGGATTGGGCCCGGGATATTAACTTGCATAGCCATTCTGTGCTTATTTACTGGGGGCCACGGGTACGTACATTGTCAACGCTCGGCGTTTCGTATATCATGCTTGGACTGTCACCTCCTGTGATCGCTACTTTGTTCAAAATTTCCCGTATCACCGTTGTCGATACCGCCTTCCACCATTCCCAAAAACTTTCTTTTCGATACTTTTGGCGGCTTTGGCTGATCATAAGCAATAATGTCTAGACCCAGGCCAAAGAGCGCATTCTTCGAAAGTGCAGAAGTATCGATGCAGCGTATAACGAACTTTTTCAACTCATCGGATACCAAGCTACACCTCCAGCGTAATGCTCCTCCGACCCCCCCAGATGTCGGATATTCCTCCTTGAGCGTTCGCATGCGTGGCGCTGTACCACAGTCGGATTCACGAGATGGAGTTCCACCGCCTGACGGAGCATATGGTGATTTCCTGGCTCCCGGCCTTTTAACACCGAAGTCTAGCAATGCACCCTACCTTCGGCCTCTTCCGCCATCTCCAATTATATCGCCACTCCCGAGACCGGGCACTTCATCCGGTATTAGCAACACCTCTGCCAGCGGCCTAACGCCCCTCGAACTTCCTCAAATACGAAAGAAACAAAGCAGTCGATTTGGCAAGAAGGATTCTGAGGCGTCGCAGATCGCCTGGTTGCTAGAAGCTGGGAGTGCGACAAATCCAGAGACGTACGATATTAATCCGCTGGCAAAAGGAGAACCGGTATGATACGCTCTTTTAGTCCAACGGATATGGGTTATTCCGTACCGACATGTGATGTCGGGAAAGAGGCGAGATTGCTGACAAAAATGTTTTAGGCTAAGGATCTGTGGTATTCGGATGGTGACACCTTGGTTTATCTCACTTCCCTAGATAGTACAAACCCCAAATATAAGGACCCTGTCTTCCGAATCCACTCCGGTTCGCTTATGTTCAGCGCGCTGGGTACTTACGTCGTGGTCGCAACTCCTAATATCGATCAACCAACTAAGAGGCAAGAACCGCAAAGCCAGCTTGCCCCGACTGATTTGTTCCTTGAGGTTCCAGTGCTTAACGACTCGCGGGGGTCTCATGTGCAAGAGGGTAATGACAAAGACCCTGTAAGAAATAGCTATACTTCTGGAATATCTCAAGTTACGGTGTCGAATGCTACCGTAGGCCTTCTGCAACCACAACAAGCCGAAATAGTGAACGAGGATCTCGATGAACAGAGAATTATGTATAAAATCTATTTTCCCGTATTAGGAGACGATCTTCCCTCACAACCTATCACAACAAGTAAGAAGTTGAAGAAGCAGCCAAAGACCTCGATGGCAGATGCAGGAGACCGCTTGCAGCAGTTGATTGATGCAAGGAATCTGTTTGCATTTCTTTCTCGAGCTCCTTTGGTTGCGTCTCAGAAAAAAGCCCGACCGTTCGACATCTTCTCAAAAATATTTGCTCAGTTGAATTTGCAGGAAACCGACGGAGATATGAATGCTGTGAGAAAGATTCAACTAGCGGAAGGGCACCTACAAACATATATTGATGAGCTTAAACTTGACGATATCCATAACAATGATGACGCCATTGTAGAGGCATTGGTGATGGGAGAGATGTGGCATTCGATACGATTGTATCATGAAGGGTTTATACATGCATCTGGGCGATGGGCGGATATTGACAATCACCCTTGGCTGCAGGCGGTTACTGCCACTACAAGATCTCGACTTGATCGGGCTCACATTGATCTCTATCAGATCCGCTTGATCAACATCCAGAGTCGAATACCCAACTTTGAGTTTCCATCTGTTTGGGTCGGAGAAGGTCGATATCCTGAGTACAAGGGCTGGCGGAATGGGTATGATCGTATGAGATCATTGACTATGAACCATATGAGGCATGTGTTTGGCTCGTGGCCACCCAAGGCGGGAAAACATGGGAAAGGTGGTGGCTCGACCGAGAAGGGAGGCCTAAACCGGGTTGTGTTGAAACGGCTCTACGATGATATGTGTTGCGTTTACGATCTCACAGTTGACAGAGAATGGCTCCATGGTGAACGGATCCATTTCGAAGGAACTCAGGGCAGCTCAGATAGCGAAGAATCTGACGAGGCGAAAGATAAGAATGAACGCCATAGAAAGACGATGCGCACGATCATGGGGGAGTTCGATAAATCCAGCGTTCCTATCCAACCAGAAATGCCATTCGACCTACCACGATTGCCTTACCGTTTGCCGTCTGCCACGAGAAAGAAGAAGGTGGGTCTTTTCACGAGGTTCAGCAAAAAGTTCAAATCGGAGGAGATCAGTGAGATGCTACAGAATTCTTACAACCCGGATGCGCTCCAGCAATACTCTGACAGGCATTTGGTAAAGAGTTTTATGGAAATGGAACGTGAATTTGGCATGAATAAGACAATCGAGGATCTGGTTAATGCGCGGCGGGGGGCCTGGATTTTCATATACTGCCTGCTTCAGTCCTTGGTGCTTGTGGTTGTTGATGGCCAGGGATTGCAGTATGGAGACGGCGTCGAGTACTTCCTTTGTGAGAACGTCAAGGGTATACCGCCGTGGGAGAAGGGCTCCAACCGCCACCAAACACGCATGTCTGGCTTGTGGGTAAATGGCCCTGGTGGTAGTTTACTTAATGCTTCGGGGATGTCGTCCGCCGTCAATCTCGGCATCAACCCTGACGACGAGATTGAGATGACATATCGCCGTAGTCACTGCTGGGAGGTTGCTGAGGACTGGAGGCTTGTTCGTGCCGACTCCAGTGATGAGGGGGTTGAAAACGAAGAACTATATGGGTACCTGGAAGGGTATCTGGAGAGCAACCATGGAAGGAGGGGCAGCAGTGCTGGCTATTCAGGAGAGTATACTTCTGGTCAGCAGGTTCCTCAATCACCACAGCTGGAAGCACATCAAGGCGAGTTTGCGGCATACAACGAGCAACTCTCGCTCGTGGCGGAGGAAATACAGCGGCTGGGAACCGACAGGCAGGGCGCTATTTACCAGAACGGTTACCCACATCAGTACCCCCTAGACCAGCGCCCATCCCCATCTCCCACTAGTCAACTGCTTTATCGTCATACTCATAAAGATTCTGAGTACCAACTACCGCAACAATACGACGGTCGCGTGACACCTTCTCAGATACCAGCTCCATTAACCCCGGCTGAAAATCCTCAGCTCTCTCTCTCGCCAATGCAGCCGTTCGATTTCGATATTACCCCCCTGGGTGCTGGATTGAGGAAAGCATCACCAGTTCAAAGTCGCAGTACCTCTCCCGCTACACAGAATCGTAGCGCCTCGCCGGCTGGACGTGTACCGGTACCGCAACCTCGTATATGGAGCCCGATAGCACAATCGCCCAGATCGGGCCCCATCCAGAAGAGCTCGGCTCCGGTCAGTAGTAGTTCTAGCCCAGTGTCGCAGTCACCTATTTTGGGCCCTATCAGGAAGAGCTCGGCTCCGGCCAGTGGTACCTCCAGTCCGTTGAGGTACAGCCCTGTAATGAGGCTAGAGGGCAGATCGAGTCCATACAGTGCATACAGCAGCCCTAGGGGAAGTCCTGTGCTTGGGCCGCAGGCAAGATCAAATACGTTACCTAGAAGGCTCTAGGCGAGTCTTGTCGAGTGTTTGCTGGTTGTACTTGGATTCTTCTAAGTAACAATTTTGGTATTTCTGGTAGTTGGTGATGGTGTGGATCCTTTCCTTGCAAATTGGAGGACCGAATTGTGACGAGTCGAATATTTTGGTTGGTGTGGTGGTGGTGTGGTTGGGTGGTGGAGATATTGATTAGGATCAAAATGGACAGGATAATACACGGGCTGCTTGTTTTTTTCTTGGGCGTTATTTGATTGGGATCGGGTCAGAGGATGGCTACAAAACTTATTTTCAAAAAATTGGCGGCGATATGGGGTTGTGGGGAAGGACAGCATAATTGCATTAATTACATGTAGGGTGAGTTTGAGAAATGCATTTTGGGGGCTACTTTCTTTTGGGGGATTTTCTCTTCTATTTCTTGTGTTTTTACTTTATTTTGGAAGGCCGAGAGGTGTACAATACTTGTTAGATGCGTGGTAACTTGCCTTCGGTTGGCTTTTGTACTTCTCTTTGTATGAGTTTGTAGTGAGGATATCTGGATCTGTATATATACCATTTATGATAGAGAGTTGCGTTCTTGGTCTTATGTGGTACTAAGGCTAGATGAGTGAAATTTCGTGCTAGACATACTAATGAAGGGACGGAGCTACGATGTGTCTGGGGTTTACTGTCGGCTTTGTTTCGACCGCTGTGCAAGGTGACTGTTCTTAACCCCACTGAACCGGAGGTACTTTATGGGGGGTTTGATTAAATAGGTAAGCATGATATGAACCTCACATGGGGCTATCATCTTTGACAACCTAGTTGGACATGTTTTCCTCACTCCCAGGCTGTTGGGTATTTTTGGCTATCACAATTGCTGACCTTGCAGTCCATTGCAAGCCTTACAGGTGTATTTGAGTGACAGCCTAATGGCCTTCATGTCAGCCTGTCAGGTTTATCAGATTGTCAAGAGATGGCCGTTGCAGCAGCCATCGCTGTGGTGGCAGCCATTGCCGTAGCAGCCATTGTCGTAGCAGCCATCGCCGCAGCAGACTCTCATCACCATCACCATCACCATCACCATCACCATCACAATAATCACCACCATATACAGCAGCTGCATGCCTCGCATCCATGCATACGCATAAAAATTATGGGAGCAGTGGGAATGTAATCTGGAGATAAAAGTAGATCCTAAAAGTGACAAACCCATCATCCCAATTCCAATACTTGCTGCTATATGCTGCAGCAAAGATGGGAAGCTGGTGAAATCTGCAGTTCTACACTGTAACCGAAAAAAATCTCATCACAGCAACACCCTCTACTACCAACAGGTTGATGTCAGGTTGTTAAACCTATTAACCTAACCACTGTGCTAGCATTACACACTACTGCAAGCCTGTCAACTCTACCAACCTCCCCAGACATTGTGCTGCTGTCAAATCAGACAGGCTTACATTTCGGTGTTGCTAATAGATTAGTTTTCCACATATCTGCCTGCAAATTGAAACAGCACCACATCAACTTAATAATACATGATAGCCTCACGTGAGGCTTATGTACTTATTCGAGCCCCCGTAGTGTATATGGTTTGGATTTTGTATAGGCCTTTGGAGTGGCAGTGCAGGCGCCACCGATCACGTATATTTTAGTAGTTATTACTGCAAAAGGTACTTTAATGTGTACATGCTCCAAAGATCTGTCCTGAGTAAACTGGGCTTCGGTTCCAACGAGCTCCTGCATACCGCGTCCCGGGACTATACGTAGCTCAAAAGTCACGATTCACATCGACATACCAGTCCACCTAACCAATGTAGTTTGTGGCAAAGGAGATAGTTCAGACCTATTTATTAGCATGAATCCAGGGGGTAGTGTTTCGCGGAACAAAGATGCCAGTAGAAGACTTCAGTCGTCAGCCCCAACAGCCTACCACTCCTCTTATCCATGCCATCCATCGCTAGGTTGCGCTGCCAACGGTCGTTATAGTGACTTCTAAGATTGTTAAATATATTGCAAAACTGTATAAACTCGATAAGAGACAGTTGCTGAGTTCATTAGAGTAGGCCGATACTTTGATACGCGAGATCAGATTGATGCACCTAGCTGATCTGCAGAGGGTGCTTTTGGTCTTTCTTCTCTTGCATCTGCTCTTCATAAGAAATAGTGGTGCCAGGTGTGCCAGGCGTGCCAGACGTGCCAAACGCAACATTTTGCGCGGGACGCACATTCTGGCACAATGCCCTTCGACATCTATCATATAAACGCGACCTGAAGAGAAGCGCCAGCAATAAAAGCCGGATGACAGACTACTGAAGAGAAGAACAAAGACCACAGTAACCACCTACAGGGGCACATCTTCCCAGTTCAACTTTTGGCGCTTATTGCCGACCTTCCTTCAAAGCTTCCGTCAGGCAGCCACAATGGCGGGTTTTGAGGTGGGGATCTTCTGTGCATCTTTGTTTATCATCTGGCACGTGCCAGGGCTGATTCTTGATGTCAGAAACAACCCCAGTTATCTGCATTATCTACATTATTTGCACCAGCACTATTCCATTTCATTATATTCCTTCTGGGTTCGAGAATAATCACAACCAACATCTACGATTTCGGCAGGCAAATTTGTCTTAGCCTGTTAGCAATTCTAGATCAGCAATTTTTTCTATTCGGTGTAGCTCAGCAAATCCTGCCAACTTGTTGTTCCGTAGTCCCGGAGGGCGATATGGGAGTCTGGTCTTACCTGGTTGGAGGTCATCGTCTGCGAAAAATCACCGATATATCCGTATCGGTGGGTCACCTCAGCATCGGGAGACAAATTATGTCTTCCGGGACATGGCATTGTTATCACAGAACTGTACGTGCAGCCCTGAGGGTAGTAAAATTCGAGGGTCATGAACTGATGAGCGAATGCTTTTGCTGCTATCTAGATTAGCACCTTTGGATCAATCAAAAGCTTCTCCTCTGCGAACTGTAATACGGATGTTCCCACAATCTCGAAGTCGAAGATACTCGAAGCCGTGGCGGCGGCCAAACAAACGCTTAGCTGCGTGGATAACGACACCTACAACGGAGGACAAAGCGTAACATGCACCATCTTTCCTCCGGTGTAATGTACTAACATGAAGCTTGAGCTGTTAGTTAACAAAACAAGATGGGTCACTGGGGCTTGAAGATATCTGGGTGCTCGTCAAATACAGCATTAAGGGTAAATGTATCGAAAGATCCAACGATGCACCTTTATCGAAGCCTGTAGATGCCCTGTTCGCACCGTCAGACATACAAACGCACAGTCCTGGAGCCGATGCACAAGGCGGTAATGGATCAGGTCGTCGGGATGGCAAGAAGCCCTATCCCAAGTCGAAGCCAGGTCAGGGGAAGCGCAGAAGGATATCGGACTCGGATAAAGAGAGCTTAGAAGAAGAAGAACGCCCTGGAGATGAAGACGAGATTCCGGGCACTGTTTCCGAGGATGACAACAATCACAGGTGTCCATATCCCGGGACAAACTGTAAGAAAAAACGCTTCCAGACTTCAGATGATGTTATGTAAGTTCTAGTTGTCCTCCGGAGTTCACTGATCTAAATTTGAATATAGGAAACATGTTGTAGGTGAACATATGGACAAGTGCTGTCCCATTTGCGAAGAGAAATTAGGTCTCAGAGATGGTAGGCCGTGGGTACATCCAGAAAGCCTGAGTTTTGATGATTTCTTGGGTTTCTTTTCTTCAGAGTCAACATATATGAGGTGAGTCATCGGTAGTTGCTAAAACATTGAGTATAAAAACTGACTTTGCAGGGACCACATCTTCCGCAAACATATTGCACCGTTCCAATGTCCAGTGGACAGGTGCAAAAAGCGGCTCGAGAAGCGCTCAGCGAAAAGACATTTGAAAACCCACAAAATGCTGCCAGACGTCACCCATGATGAATTGTTAACTAAATTGTGTGCTAACAAATACTCGAACCTGAATGATCGGAAATTTAACGAATTAATCAAAAAATTTGACGGCAGACCTACAAAGAAGGAAATGAAGGGATTCCTCTACCCAAACGGAGAGAAGGTTTATGACTTCGAGGATGGAACTGACAGTAAGTACTCTATGCTCTAATATTATGACCATGCTTAGATACTAATACGGCCTCCGTCGATGTACCTAGGGTTAATACCGATTGAGCCATGCCAATCCAGAAACCAACAGCCGATCGCAGAAAACCCACTCGACGCTCCTCCCAACGTACCCCAAGTTTCTGGAGGCTGCGATGATAGCTTCGATTATGGGGCTTTACTTAGGTCGATGTCACCTATTTTTGGCTTGCCCTTGGAATTAGGACCCGCGACGAGCATGGGCGAGATGAGTAGTAATTCAGACAATTTGGATTCCACCCCGGCCTGTTTCACCCTCTCAGACAGTGATCAATTACTGGCACAGTCTCTCAGAAACATAGCCCCACAGGAGGTCATTCCAAGCGGTTCACTCCAAGAGTCTATTGACACTGCTTTTGATCACAGCGGGAGCCCGCGTACGACCCTTCACCCTCCCTCCACCAGATCAACTCCCGCGACAGAGACTCCCCGAAACATCAGATGGGCAGCTCCAAATGTTACATTTCCCCAACCCGACAGCTCGCGCCTTCCTCAGGACACGATGCCAAGTATTCAAGTTGATAAACAAACCCCACCCAGAGAGGCCATGGCCTTTTCAGGCCCCCAGCTTGCTAGTTTGTCTGAAAAGATTCAGAATACTCCTGAAGAACTTGCGACCGAAGACGCTGAGGTGGATCGAATACCCTGGAGAGTTGTTAATAAACTGGCCGACGAAGCAATGGCTTCCTTGGACCCTCAATCCGCATCGAATACGCTGAATGCGCTTGCGGCCACAAGAGGCGTTACAAAAGCTGAATTGGGTGATTTGCCCTGGGGGGTTGTTAGGATATTCAGCAAGACACGGTTTTTGGAAGATTTTGCCGCAGTTTCGAGAATAATGGGAGATAATCCTAAGGCTGATACAGTGGTGGCAAAACTCCTTGGAGGAGGAACTCTCAGCGATGCTATATTTCAACGGCGTTTGGATAATGGCAAAATAAAACTACTTATGTAGTACTCCTAGTCCTTCGGTATGTCTTATGTACTTTATCCTATCCTCACAAGCTGATTAATTGGCTGTAGCTGCTAAAAGCGAATGTCATTCTATGGCTCGGTGATTTCTTGGGTTTTATTTCCTCTGTGTATTGTTTAGTGTATTGTTTGGTGTATTATTTAGTTTTGCTATGATGTTACATGTTTGTTTTGAATACTCGATGACTGCGGGGCATTGCATGATACCGAGGGTAGATATCATCTTTTGCAACCTAACTACTCGAGCATAAGAATTCAGCAAAGATATGAATGTAGAGATATCATACCTGTGGAGGCTAATTGATTCTGTCACCTCTTCCCGATAGGATGAGCGCAGCCAGCTGATGATTGGCTGTGTTGGTTGTCAAACCGCATGATAGGTACGTTCCTTTTTCAAGGCCACCACGCCTTTGTTTTCCGAGGAGCCTGCAAAGACGACTGTCATACCCCGCAAGAACCTTTTACAGACAGCGCCCCAAAAGGTGCACATTTTCACCACCTTGACAACGATCGACGAACAATTCCGGCGCCAATATGTCACCTCCACCACCACCAACAACTTTGAATTCGAAGCTACGAAAACGAAGCACGAATACCATCGCCAAAGTTGTACACCGCCGGACACGAACTGGTTGCGCAACCTGCAGGAAGCGACGCGTCAAGGTACGAGAGCTCTATCCATTCCATAACGTTTACCTAGTACAGCCGCTAAGGCACCCCTGTTGAATATATAGTGCGACGAAGCACATCCTATCTGTGAACGTTCGCTTCCGGTTATCTGCTCCGCAATAGCGTCAGCGTTGACGTGCTGACAGACCCTGTAGGGTGTCGAAAGGGCGATAGAGAATGCAGCTATGCCTTAGTTGTGACCTTTAGACCGGATCGCGTCCAGACGAAGGTGGCGGGTAAGGCAGATCGAGCTATAATGCCAAAGAGGCAGGATGACGAAGAACTAGAGTTGAGGGGCAGCGCGAGGAATTCACCGAGGGAGGAGGAGGCTGAGTCGACCCTGTCAATAGATGAGCTGGGCTTATCATGTGAAGCACTGGAGGAGGAGAAGGAGGAGGAGGAGAAGGAGGAGGAGGAGGAGGAGGAGGCGGAGGCGGTGTTGAATTCAGCGGCTGCCAAATGGCAAACGATCCATCCGAAAACCCCCCCACCCAGTATGACAACAGACACTTTTCTCCAACCGATCCGGTGGACTCCACCAAGGGAGATATTAGGATCAGTGCATACACCTCAACGATCACGCGAACCAGTGGAGGGACAGGTTATGGTATCTGAGGAAAGGCTGGAAATATTGGAACTAGAGATAGGCGGAGACTTCGAAGAAAGGGAAACATCTCGAGCTGCTGCTCAGCTCACAGTGAAAACGTCTCCACCTCACATTAGCCCTGATAGTATGGCAGGAAAGACTATTCTCCAGCCTATTCGATGGACCCCGGCTCGGAAGGCCCTCGAGTTTTCAACTGAAGAGGAAGGCTACTATAGGTACTTAGGTGCAAAGAACATTCTAGAGGGTTCTGGAGGCATCAAGCATGAGAGTACTTCGCCGGTGAAGGCAGTTCTTAGTCCTATTCGTTGGTCCTATAAATCAACGGCCGAAAAATAGGCAACTAAACCATACCTAATTACCTATGGGAATATTTCTGGTGGATTAGTTACTTGGTTTTCTTTGGGGTGTTCTGTGAATGGTATAAACCACTCGATCCTGATACTTGAATTGTGTATTTAAATACTTAGCACTGCTTATGACCGTTCATTTTGACCTCCGCAAAACTACTAAAAATCGTAGGATATGAATGAATACCTAACCTTGATCACATGTTCGCTTAGCTGCGAACTATCCCTCTACACGTTTAATCTTAACATCGCCTTACTCTCACACAGCAATGGAACACGAAACACGGCGTACAATATCACCAGTGGCCGACGCTCCCGTGGCATCCAGCTCACAAACCCTTGATACCCACGCCATAGCACAACAAGTCCAAGCTGACCATTCCAAATCATCGACACCATCTGAACAACTACTCCGCGACCTGTCTTCTGCTCCGAGTGGGACACCAACATTACCGTCGCTAAACACCAAAAATGGCTCTGTAAAGCACGTGCGATCGAGAACTGGCTGTTTGGCTTGCAAGAGGAGAAGAATCAAGGTGAGAGCTTTCAGACAATCTCAGGCACTCTATTACTACACATGCTGACAGTCGCAGTGTGATGAGGTCCATCCAGTTTGTGGATGTGCGGATTCTTGCGGATAACGCCATCTACATGTGCTGACACGCGTCTGGAATTAGGGTGTCAATCCCACGGCAGTGAATGTTTATATCCTGGTGTACAGAGTGAAACAGTAATAGCAGCTGCCCTATCAGTTGCCCTATCAGAGCGTTCCTGTTTGACTTGTAAAGGTCGCAAGATCAAGGTAAGACTGACACTCCGACTATGCTGCTTTTAGTCTGACACGGCCTCGTGATCTAGTGCGATAGAGCTCTACCAATTTGTGAACGTGAGCATTCCTCAACATTATCAATATTTACTCCTGCTAACCCTCTCCAGGGTGCCAAAAAGACGGGCGAGGCTGCAGCTACCCTGTTGAGGATCCTTTCGGCAAACTACACCTAAAACCCCGGACGCCCCGGATCTCACCTACCGACCCGGCCTGCTTAGTGTGTAAGATACAAAAGACTAAGGTGAGCGAACTCTTGTCGGGTTCAATTTGCATAGTATTGACAGCAAATACAGTGTGATAGAACTCATCCGACCTGTCTAAGTAAACAGTATGCGACGATTGAGCTCAGTTGCCTACTGACACGCTTTCATAGGATGTCAACGACTCAAAAAAGAATGCAGCTATCCTGATGTAACAAATCGACTATCTCAGCTAAAATTTCAGGCACGCATGGCATCCATAGACCCAAGTAGTTGCTCTTCTCCCTCAAAGCATGCCTCAGTGCAGCAATCCCCAATACCAGAATTAGGACCGAGAACAGCAGTAACAGCAAACTATCCTCAATTAGGATCAGAGGCCACCCGGGCGATCTTCAATTTTGTCAATATAGCGGGCGGTGTTTCTAGAGAAAGCTCGACACATCCTAGTCCCCTTGCACAGCAGAGCAATTTCAGTAGTGCAACGACAGTAGAAACGCTTATTGGTAACATCATCCGCCAATTCAGAAAAGAAGGCGAAACAGATCTTGCTGCGCTCATAGAACTCACAGAGGGCGATTTCACGTCATTAGGCTGGAATATTCTTGCTAGACTTCCTGGGTTCTTGCGACAATACGAAGCCATGTCGAGGGCCGTTGGAGAATCGGATTCCGGTGCTGGAGCCGCTTTAGCAAAGATTCTACTTAGGAGTGGTCCACTTTCCGATGCCTTACGGAAGCAGATATTACTGGCTGATGGTGATATACCTATGCCTACGGAAGAGAATCAAGGGACTACAGCATCCCCTACTAAACCGGGAGAAAGAGAACAAGCGCAGCGTGAGTGTCTTCCGTAGATTGTCGTAGCTTATCTGCCGGAGCTGGGGTTTTATATACACTGTTGTTGGCATGAATACTTTTGATGCATCATATGCTAATTTTTTGAGGAGTGATGAGCATGATATCTGTGCCAGTTCTAGATGCCGATTCGAGGTCCCAATATGTTGCGGTCAATGAGACGGTATCCCAAAAGGAACCTAGTGAAACAACGTGCTCTTGGATGAAAAAAGGAAAAGACAAGGCAACGCCACAGCAAAATCGTTGGTTTCGTGAGGAATCTCCGATGGCGGAGTGAAGGAATCGAACCGGGGTTATTTCCAAATCATCACACTTGATGAGGTCAATTGGTAGTGACGTCGCCCAACACATCTTATCCTACCCTCTTATCACCCGATAATCACAGGTAAAGGACTAAGACGCTGGCTCAAAGTTGCCGAGAGATGCGTTTGGCGTGAGATGTGGACACTTGTACATACTGTATGATACTAGTATAGTACATATCCGATCGAGGTCTAAACACTACATAATGCCAACCCAATCACTACCATTAATTTCATAACGTTAAAATGGTGCTAGCTGGGGGAGACTTCTAACTTGTACAAAAGTCTTAATATGCGTATTAAGATCTTGCTAGACGAGGGATCAGGGTGACTTAAACAGTAATAGTCGACAGTGAGGCCTCAATCGCTAATATACTACTACGCCAAGAACACCTCTCTTACCCATCAGAGTAAACGAGTAATTTATAAATGCTCCCTCTCCCAAATCCAAAGAAGTAGGCAAAATTTATTGGAAGACGTTACCTATCCACTGTTTCTTCAAAGGTGAATAACCAAAAATGCTTATCCATAGAGTAATAAGTAATTCGAAGGGACTCGTCATTATCAATCACTCATCCAACACGCATTGCATCTTCTATTTTTCCCCCACAGTTGGCATGAGCCAGTCATTCTTACTAGAACCACCCTCTTAGTTATTCAGTGCCATCCAAGGGATTCGCCATTCTTCTCTTCCATCGTCACTTACGACTCACCTCAGTTACCAAGTCCATCCGTCCTCAGTCGCGCCCGAACTTATCATTAATGGTTCATCCCTTCACCATGTCTGAATACAGGAGTATTCTAACTCTCTTCCGCAGGCAGGCAATCACCGAGTGCAAGACAGAATACCCGACCCTTCAACAGCCTTCACCCCTCCACCAGCACCAGAACACTACCCTATGCGCCGTCTTATAACCCCCACAACCTACTGGCCTCCTAAAATCCCCTCCCGTTTCGGCTGGCCGAAGCCCAAAATTTCCATCCGTGAAGCTACCCTTCTCGACCTCCCCAGACTCCAGGGTATTGCCAAATCTTCCATAGACACAAATCCACATATCCGTGCCTGTTTCCCCCGGGCCGAAAAGTTCCCCGATGACTTCGGTCGCTACCTCATCTCCCATATCAAGGCGTGTATCCTCTCTCCAGTGCACCGCGTCGTCATCGCCGAGGTCCTAAACATGTGTGCCCACGTCCCATCCGTTGTCTCATTTGCGATCTGGGAGCGAGTGGGACCAGGAACCGGTCAGGTCGCCGAGGAGAAAGATACCGGCTACCTTTGGTTAAACCGGCGGCTTTGCAACGTCACCTCAATCCTCTGGAATCTTCTGGACTACAACTACGCCGTTGACTACACCGCAATCCGGCGGCTGAAGAACGCACAGAAGGAATACGAAGAGCTTCATTGGAGTGCTTGCCCCACTCGCTGGCATCTGCGGGCTGTGGTTACGCATACTAGTTGGCGGGGCTTCGGTATGGGAGGTCAGCTAATCAATTGGGGCATGCAACGCGCACACGATGAGGGGATTGTGGCAGCAGTAGAGACAACCCCGGAGGGAGAGCATTGCGAGGAACTTTTTGTTAGGCTGAAGTGGGCCAGGAGATCGATGTTCTTGCCGACGGTTGGGGGCGTGGATATGGGTACTGCTATGATGTTCATTCCTCCTACGTTACAGACGAGACTTCTTCTCCAGCTTGTTGGGAAAAAGGAGGATGTGAAAAGGGAGGATGTGAAATGGAAGGTAACTGATGCAAGAAGTGCTGCAGAGATTCACGCGAGCAGGCTTCAGAAGGAGTTTCCAATTAAGGGGGTTTCGAATGGCTACAATGGGAGAGCTGTGAGAGGTACTGGGTTGAAGGAAAACAAGGAAAAAGTGATTAAAGACAAGCTATTGGAAGTTCCTGGTGGGTGGGCTTAGTGATGCATCAGCGTGAGGCTATTATGAATACAGTGATAGACGGTCCCGTTTGCGGAACTGTGTTCTGATGGAATAGTCGAGCCGTATGGATTATTGGCATTGTTATAGAGTCATTGGGTTTGTAGACCGATGTGTACGAGTACAAATTAGAGATGAGGCGGTGAATGAAACTGAGCCTGGTATTATTGGTAACAGCTTCGTGCTTCTGGGCGTCGCATGAAGTGTCACTCTTATTGAAGAACCTAGGAGACCAGAAACACAGGAAACGAAACGAAGAGGCAATGAAACCGTAACAGAAAACAAAGGAGAGACCCATAGCAGTGTAAGACGAAGGAGGCCACACTTAGTTACTAGTCAGCACTTACATACCGGTAGAATACTTAATAGGCGATTTTATAGCTGAATCTTAAGCTCGCTACTTCATTGCTTCTCATCCTCCTGCTGCAACTAAATCTTCCCTCTACTCCACCCTCTAATCTGTTGGCTTTCCGTACTTTCCTTCCATTATCAAACGTTTGTACAATCAATCATTTATGGCTTTCTCCGCTCTCAAGAAGTTCCCGAAATTGCTCTTGCTTCTTTCATTCTTGCTCTATTGTCCATGTTTTCATTCTGCAGCGATTACTTCCCCTGACGCCCCCTCCTCGATTACAACTCCAAAACCATGTCCTGTAGGATGTGCTCCGGGAGTTCCAGGACTGCATTCTCTCTCAACTAGACCAACCTCAACCAGCACCTACACAGGGGTATATTACAGCCCCGAAGACATTGCAAACCTTCGAGCCAACGCAGAGGCTCGTGCACGAGAATCGCCTAAACCAGTGTATCCGTACTTCGAAGCCGCAGAACCTAATTATTGGGAATACGTAGAGCATTCTGGTCCTTGGGGTGGTGCCGGTATCGACTTTCTCAATCTCGCTGCTTTTCCCTCTCCAACCGATGTCACCAACGAGCAAGTAGTGGAGGAAGCCCCCGAAGAGGATAAGATGATCTACTATACGGAGTTTAAAGAGTTCTTCTCTGGGCTGAAAGGGGTTTCCTCCGAATTCACAGATCCTGCCAAATACAAAACTGCAGTCAAAGAAGGAATACCACTTCCTGGATTAACAACGCCGAGTCCCTACATGACAATAGCACCTAAGGCAAAGCGGGAACTTGAGGAATCGGAGAACATTAATGTCAAATCTATGGAGGGTGGACAGTACCTACCGGAAGAGAATGAAGACAAGATGGTCTACTATACCGAGTTCAAAAATTTCTTCTCCGGACTGAAGGGTTTCTCCTCTGAGTTCACAGATCCCGCCAAATATAAGACAGCAGTCAAAGAAGGGATTCCATTACCTGGACTTGCGACACCCAGTCCCGTCTTAACGATGGCTTTTAAGAAGCGTAATATAATTCCAGACGGTACTTGGCCAGTTTGCGGAAACCAGGCGTATGATCCTCGATTGGTTGGCCCCTGATCCCTCTATCTGTTTCGTTCCAACGCTGACCAATCGAAAGTATCACTGTGAGCACAGTGTGCATTGTGATTGTGAAATTCTTTGTCCTATTCTGAAAGACGGTACCAGGCTTGTGCCATGTGGCGGGCGGTGCTACGATAATAGATCGCATATGTGTCGTGATAAACGGACTAGCGGACCTCGGATTGGAACTGATGAACCTCAAGAAAAGCAAAGCCAGCCGCTTGGACTGCTACCGCCACTTGAGAAATCAGGCCCATCCGATTCAGCGGGGCAGCAAGTTTGTAATCATGGCTATGAGAGAGAATGTCACCCACCTCTGTTTGCAGATAATATTGGACAAGTCAATCACGAGGTACTTTTCCCATGTACCCTTGGTGATCATTAGTATTTAACGACAGACAGATAGTTGACCGTAGTCCTGGACAGCAAATCCTCGGTCTGAACAAGCGCATCACGATAGAGAAAGCTCAGGAAACTCCTCTGGAACCAGAGATAGACTTGGACTACTGGAATTTTCTATTCGACAAATTTCAGTCTGTTTACGGTGTTCCACAGGAGATCCGAAGACAATTGAGATTCCACATTGACCCACAAGATGTCATCGGCAGTGTTGAAAGAGCTGATAGTACTTGTCCAGATAAAGGTCCAGGAGCTTGTTTGAGAGATTGAGGGGCTAGATACCTGGAGACAGCTGTGGACTGGAAGAATTCTTTTGTATTGTTTCTTGTTGATTGCTACGTATGCTTGGAAGACTCAGCCGGTCTCTCTTTGATTATCGATTGCTGTGATTTCGTTATTGACTTGGATATGACTGTAGCAGAAGGGGTTTAAGACTTTGTTTGTATACCGCCAGAGAAGAGGCCATGAAGTAATTCAAACGTCTTTCATGTGAGCACCATTATTCCGCTGGGCCTAGAAAGCAGACATCTCCACTGCGAGATACGGAGAGAAGTGGGGGATAGCTCGTCCATTATTAGTATTCGGCAGCACCATTTACTCCACCCCTCTTCAGCCGTCTCCCCCACTCGAAACCGCAAACAGAGATAGGAAACATCAAACTCGATGAAAGCGGCCTGAAGTCTAAATATGTCCCCCCACGCTCGAATTGTTGCAGTGCCGATCTGCCACCCCGCTCGACATGTAACGCCCAGCCGCACCAACCAAGTTTCTTCCCATCCGCTGCTAGCGTACTGTAACACGAGCGTGGAGAGGGTGGGATATAAAAGTGGCGGATGCGGCGGTGGTGGTCTTGACGCATGTAGGTCTGTCCCGAAGGCCCCATATCTAAGGCGAGATTTTACTCAGATCTCGACCCGTCCCGTGGGGACTCAAACGTCTGCGATAACCAGACTTCGGGCAATTGCGCTCGTAACGGACACAGGTACCCGTCAGGTACAATACATGTACCCGAAGATCGGTCGGCCTGCAGAAGAGGCGTAAACCTTACCGTGCATCAAACAACCCATTCCTCCTCTCTGCACCGTTACGTTGCTGATACCAGAAATTGTATCGCTGTTTGTCAGAGATATTCAATTCAGACTTCGCGCGGTTGTGCTTTGGCGGGGCCAGTAGTCGTTGACGTCAGCCTCAAACGCTGGGCGCTTAACCCATAGGGTTCCAAAGATGACGTAGCAAGTTCTCTTTCAAACAATTCCATCTCCCAGAGCAGAAAAGAAAAAAAGAGATTCTCCATGACAACTCTCGGGGCGAACGACGGGTCTCCCACCGCACTTGCTCGACAACGAAGCTACCTTACGGGTACTGTCGGTTCGGGAGTGGCCGATATGAGGGAGAATTCGAGGCCACGCCTGCCCCTAAGTGACAGTCGATGCGAAACCCGAGGCGGGTGATCAGAAACCGGCCGGGTTGGTTTCGCACCCAGCGCACCATCGCGTGGACTGTCACTTAGAGGCAGGCGAAGCTTATCTCTGTGCCCACCTACCCCTAAGTACTAAGTGCAGAGGGCAGCCGGCCAGCTTGTGGGGGGATGGCGATGCCGGACTTACGTACAAGACCGACAGGAATTTTCAACACATGACTGCCTGGGGCTGCGAGAGGGCGGGCGGGGGAGACATAAAGAGCTCGGGTCTGCTCCAGATAGAGACAGACAGACAGACAGACAGACAGACAGACAGACAGACTCCCTTTGCGGCTGATCGACTCCCTGCCGACTGTACCTTGTATACTGTACCTGACACCGCTGCCGGTTGACATCATCAGCGATAACAACTACCGGTACCTCCCACGATAACGAGCTCTGTATAACTCCGACCAATTCTATTTCTCGTCTCTACACCTATTCTCTCTATTTCTCTCAGTAACACTATTTGCACCGCAAGCAATGTCGACAATCAAATCCAAGTTCCTCAGCTCCAGCAATCAGCTCGGTGTGGTTGCCGTGGGTTTCTCAGGGGGACAGGTACCCTCCCCTTGCCTCTCCGCAATTCTTCCCTCCTGCTGACTCTGTGCAGTCAAAAGACGGCGTGGATGCCGCCCCGCAGGCCCTCATCGACGCCGGGCTTCTCGACGCCCTCCGCGGTGACCTAGGCTACACGATCCACCACGACGACAAAGTCCACAGCTACACCGAATACATGCCCTCTTCGGACCCGCCCCTCTCCGTTGCCGGCGCAAAGAAGCCCATGCTTCGCCCTATTACCGTGTCCTCTGTCACGCAGGCGCTGTCGGAGGAAGTATACGCTCAGGCAAAGGAAGGCCGGCTGGCACTGACACTGGGCGGCGACCACTCGATCGCAGTCGGCAGCATATCCGGGACCGCAAAGGCCGCGCGTGAACGACTAGGCAAAGAGATCGCGGTGGTCTGGGTGGACGCACACGCGGATATCAACACGCCGCAGTCGTCAGGGTCGGGACACATCCACGGAATGCCGGTAGCGTTTCTGACAGGCCTTTCGAACGCGCCGGAAGAGAATCCGGAGGTGTTTGGGTGGCTGCGTCCCGAGCATCGGATCAACCTAAAAAAGCTCGTGTACATCGGATTGCGAGATGTCGATTTGCCCGAGAAGCGGATTCTTCGAGAGAATGGGATCAAGGCGTTTTCGATGCATGATGTGGATAAACATGGTATTGGAAAAGTCATGGACATGGCGCTGGAGTATATCGGTGATGCCCCGATCCACCTTAGCTTTGATGTCGATGCGCTGGATCCGATGTGGGCGCCCAGCACTGGGACTCCCGTTAGAGGCGGATTGACCCTGAGAGAGGGCGACTATATTTGCGAGAGTGTGCATGAGACTGGAATGTTGATTGCTATGGACTTGGTAAGACCCCCTCCCTGGCGAATGTGGATGATCAGTATTGATTTGTGATGCTAGGTCGAGGTCAACCCGAATATTCGGAACTCGGATAGTCTTGAGGGGATTATGGGAGCCGCGGAGACGGTTCGTGCTGGGTGCTCGTTGGTGCGTTGCGCTCTGGGAGAGAGTTTGTTGTGATTGGGGGTTTGAGCTCTTTTATTTGTCTCTTTTCATTGGGCTGGATGCATACGAGAACGGCGTACCATGATATGAAAGTAGAAACCTTGGAGTTTCTCTTTCCACACCCTTTTTTGCATGCTGCAATGCATGCTGTAAGAAGTAACGAAATTCAATGATATGGACTGGGTAATGACTCCTCATCATTCACAATCACAAAGGAATTCTAGCAAAGATAAAAATCCAATTGAAATCCCCAATTCAGATGTCTGTGGTCTCCTGATTGCTATACTCGACAGCGGGGAGAGTCAGTGACCTTGCCTTGCATTGAAAGGCCATGTTTTCATATCTCTAGTTATGCCGCCTGGATATGGTATGGTAGTATACAATCCTCACCCACCACCCCCAGCACAACGCCTACAATACACTCCCTGCCCTCACATGCTCTCACAAGTTAAAGCCCCCGCCGGGAATATATCACTTACACCGCTTCTCGACAATATTGGCACCTACACCGACGTTAGCCCTACCCAACCCCCCAACACGTAGTGCAACATACCATGCTCCTCATACTCCTTTTTACTAATCCAAAGCTGATGAAAGCTCCCCAAACTCGCCAAAATACTCCCACCCAACCAGCTCGCATACCGTCGTTCAATACTATTCCCCGGCGCGGTAAGCCTTACCCTCGGACCGGGGAACACATTCGAAAGCTCGATATTGACCCTCTCGTTGAACCCGTATAGCAAACTCCCGCTCCCCGTCACAACAACATTGTTGAGGATATGCTGCTTGATCTCAATATCGACATCCCGCATCGCCGTACCAACAAGATACCCCACCCCCAGGGTGCTCTCGGGATCCGGATGCGGGATCGTCGGGGACGTAAGCATGGCGCGCGGTGTAAACATTCCCTCCGTGATGCGGAACCGCTCGGCGCCAAAGACGAGGTTGTAGCCGTCCGGGAACTCGAATGTGCGGCCGCCGATACCGTCGGGGGTGTTTTGCGGCAGCGGACCGGGGCCGGTCCACACCTGTGCGGTGCACTCTTTGAATTCGGTGAGGACGCGCTCCTCCTCGAAGCGGGTGTAGGAGTCGGTGGGGGCGGTGCCGGCGGGGAAGGTGCGGAGGGTTGCTTCGGAGGGTTTTCCGACCTCGACCGGGACCTTGGAGAAGACCTGGTAGTGTGCAGAGAGCGGCACGCCCTGGGAGGCGAGGTAGGTGCGGATCTGGGCGCTGAGGAAGTCGCCGCCGAGCGGGGAGCGCAGGGATCCTTTCTTGAGGACGAAGCCGTCATGGATCGGGGTCACGGAGATGTTGGAGCCGCCTACGTCGATGATCAGGCCTGAGGATTTTCCAGATGCGAAACCTGCACAGACGGCGGATTTGGCGAGGTAGAATGCGGGCACGTCGAAGTCTTCGAAGGCTACTTCGATGGTCTTTTCGCGGTTCTTGGGGGTGTTCCACACCGGCTCGGTCATGAGGAGTGGGTGCTCGGAGAGGTCTTGCGTTAGACGCGAGGTGAGGGCGTAGCGCCAGAGGGCGGGAGCAATGTCCCAGTCCGCGACTGGAGGGGGTTAGTATGGGGTGGGGGAGGGGGGGGGGGTAATACCAATGCCGTCGCCCATGGGGTTCTGGATCTCCATCCCTGCGCGGACAGCGTGCACGTCGTTATCGCCAAAGTATAGTGTGCGGTTGGGACCATCGGCGTCGATGATGCCGTAGTGTGAAGGCACCACGGTTTTTGGAGTGTCTTCGCCTGCGAAACCGGCGCGCGTCCAGCATTGGCCTGGGTCGAGGACTAGGGCGGAGATCTCGTCTGGTGGTGCGCGTCAGTGAATGCTTTGCGCGGGGGGTGGAGGACGCACCGCCGCCATATTCGAGGGCGGAGGGGGGCTGGTTTGGTGGGAGGGCTGATGGACCGGCGGACATGGCTAGATTGTGCCGCGGGGTGTGGAGTGGTAAGGTGGATGATGGATGTGGTGTTTGATGGTGGTGGTGGTTTGTGGAGATGTATGGGGAAACGCGCTGAGCGGATTAAAGATGGCGCTAAAGCCTGATTGGGATTCATGAGTGACGAATCGTGCACTATTGTTCGCCAGCGTCTATATAACGCTTTGGAAGAGTCCCCAGAACGAGTTTACCTACTCGTCTAGTCCTTCCACCAAGTACTGCCTTAGTTGCGGAGAATGTTGAGCTTAATCGAAGCTCGCAACCCAATTGCGTCATTCACCCCCACCACCCCACCCCGCCAACACCTCACCATGCTCCTCCCCCAAACATCATAATCGGGTTCTCCTTCTGTACGCTGCACGTCTCCACCTCCTCCTCCATAACCATCATAACCATCCATAACCATCCACAACCCCCGCCCGGACCTGCTGCAGCACATTCAAACTATCTCCCGACCTACCTCCCCCATCAGCCCCAGTCTCAATCCTTCCCACTACCGGCCGCCCTACCCTCGCCTATTCCCTCTCCTCCGCCTGCGCCCCATTCACACACCTAGCCCAATAATCCGATCTAGAAACCCCCTCCTTCAAGACCTCTCTGGCCTCAAATCGAAGTACTAGTACCACCCTCATGCCCTCTGGGCCTCAACCTCCGACATCCCCGCGTCTGCGCAATCCGCGCCGGAACGTCTCCTAGCCGTGCACCCGTTTAACCCACTGCACATCATGCTCTAGTCGAGATTGTTCCTGGTCTACAGACGCTAGTGGAGCTGGTCGAGGTTGCGCGGGAGTATTTAAGCATGTGGGGCATCGGCTGGTGGTGGTTCGGAAGAAGGAGTTTGTTGCGAATCGGCTGGCGTTTGTGTTTTTCCATGAGGCGTGTAGGTTGATGCTGGAAGGGGTGGAGGATGTGGATGCGATTGTTGAGTAGTGTTGGGTTGAGATGGGGTGTTGTTTGTGAGTTATCATGATGGAGGTGGAACGGGGGGGTTGAAGGGGTTCTTGGGAATGTTGGAGGGATGGTTAGGGAGGTTTGGGAGGATGGAGAGGGAGGGATTGAAGGAGATTGGGAGGAGATGGTAGGGCAGACGGAGGTGGCGTATAGGGAGGTTACAAAGGAGGGTTTGGTGGAAGGGATCGGGATACGAGGAGGGTTTTGGAGGCTATTAGGGGTGAGAGGGAGGCTATTGCGAGGGAGAAGAAGGAACGTGAGGAAGCTGTGCACGCCATTGTGTAGATTGATAATTGTAGATATGGTAAAATATTATTAACCGCTTTGAACTCCACAACGCCTTTTGTCCTTATAACCAAGATATCGTGTCAACTACAGCTCAACTCTCATCAACCCAAATCTTGACTGTCTTATCCAGCCCGCAGCTTGCGATTATGTTCTCTGTCGGATGCGTCGCGATGCCTAAGACTACGTCATCGTGCCCAATAAGAATCTGCACAACATCTTTGCTCTGCACGTCCCAGACATAGACATCTGAGTCTTCGCTGCCCCCAATTCTACAACTACCCGTCAGTAAATCCTATTGACTCTCTGATATAGAGCGGGGAGAACTAACACCAACGTCCCCTTCGTAACCGCAAACGCCGAGAATATGCTATACTTCTCATTCTTATGTCCCATGTACGTCTTCAAGCACTTTCCCCGGTGGTAATCCCACAGACGGACACAATTATCCAGTGTTCCGGCGAGTAAGTATTTCCCATTGGGAGAGAACTTGACAGAAGTAACCGGTGTACTATCCTCCTCGACGAGCGTGCGCAAACACTGTCCGGTGGTGACATCCCAGATTCGGATGAGCCCGTCGTGGGAACATGACACGATCATGGTTCCGTCGCGGTTGAAGTGGACTCCAGATACTGGATCGCTGTGTGCCGGAAGCGTCTTCATGCACCGTCCAGAACGCACATCCCACAGCCGCACCGCTTCGTCGTACGAGCCTGAGGCAATGATCGTGCCGCGGGGAGAGTACGCAACCGTGTAAACCGCATTATGATGGCCTTTCAGGATTTTCCACATTTTCCCCTTTACCACCGGTTGTCAGTTCCCGCACATGATGCTAGTATTCGGGAGGTTGTGGGGGACCCACAGCTAACACATCCCACAGTCTCACCGTCTTATCATCACTCCCCGAAACCAGCGTCAACGAATCCGGCGCCCAATCAAGATCCGACACTCCAGCCATATGTGCTTCAAGCGTGTGCTCATGTTTCCCTGTGCGCGCATGCCAGACCTTAATCGTCTTATCCGCCGCTACACCTCCGTTAGCAGCTACACCCAGAGGAGACGAGGGAAGATAACACACACAACAGCTGGCAAGCCACTTTCCGTCGGGTGAGAATTTGACGCCGGCAACGCCGGCTTGGTGGCCTCGGAGCGTGTACTTCAGCGCATATTCGGGACGCGCGGGTTGGGGAGCTTCCTGCGTTGGGGGTTCGTTTACGGGGGCAGGGGGTTTGGCGGGTCGTGGTGGTGGACTGGTTTTGTCGAATCTTGTGACTCGTCTTTGGGTTGGAGCTGGCGGTGGTGGGGCAGAGTTCATGGTGCGGGAGTGCAGTGGTTGTGGCGGGTTGGGCCCGTGGAAGGTTGTATGGTCGATCTAAGGGTAAGGGCTGTTGATTAGAAGCTCCCTATTTTATCGGAAAGTGAATGCAGAGTCCAAAATTGAGGTTCGATCTCTGACAAAAGAACAATGAATATAGATGCTGTGGAATCTCACATTCAACAACTTCACCCAGACCACTGCAGAGAAATTTCTTCCAAAGCCGTACTTGCATTCATAGCATTTTTCTTCCCCAAATGCCCACAAACCCACAAAGCATTGTCATTGTCATCATCTCTATCATCACGTGTACAAAGCTGCGTCCCTCCTATAGTTTTGCGGCATGGTAGTCGTCAATATCTGGTGTCTCCGGCGTCGTCAACGTCCAAAATATCTCACATTCTGTGCACTTTTTTCTCGTCAGCATTTCCCACAGCAGCAACACCTAACTTCTCATTTCCACTACTCAATTTTACCGGTTTATTCGGTGGATGCGAACCCCATGTAAATTTTGCTATAAAAGTCGTCAAATCCCCTCCCCATCTAGGCTCCTCCCCAATCAAGGAAAACCCACGTTTATCTTCTGCATGCTTAGTTATCTGGAGTTAGGAAGGAGGCGACGAATTCTCTCAAAATGAGTGTATATGGAATAATAGGGCACAAACTGCACATTCCTGGGCTACTTATCTAAGGCAGAACGGATAGACCGAATGACAGCAGATCATGGGCTGATTAAGGGAAAGCAGTTTTACTCGGAGGATAAAGTTGTATCATGGTCTCCTACTCTGCAGGGTGTTTTTCACAGTCGAAGACCGTCACTAAGCGTCATCGAAGACACTTAAATCGAAATCTGAGTGATGGTTTATGCACCACCAACCGCCGATGGCCAAAATCTCCGCCCATCAAATACTTTTATGGTTGTATTTCGCCGGCGCCTCAGGGTCAATGGCTACTACGAGGTAATATTGTTTCTGATTGAGTCTGACGGGAGCAATTCACGAAGTGTCGGTCCATGTTCCTGTCACCGTCAGTGAATATATCTTCTTTTGAGTTGTAGAATCGACCTCCCCTAAGCATCACAATTATGATACAATACGATACTACACTATACGATGCGTCTTCTCTTACCTTCTCATCTAGCTGTAGTTTTAGCCAATAAACAGCGTCTTTCACAAGTGTGTGCCGCCAGCGCTGGGGTCTTTCTAATCTTATTTTCTTGATTGTTAGTCTCATAGTCTTAACTCTTCAAAGCCCTCTAGAGCCATATATGTAGCTAATTCGACCAAAGCGTTGGCGTTGTAGAATCGTTAAGAATTGATACTAACCCGAGCACTAGATATGACTCGAAGAGTTGTCAAAAGCCAAGCCAAGGACGCAGCCAAGATATAGGGGTGCGCGCCAAAGCATAGGCGCTACTCAACACGCAGCTTGACAACCGCGTAATCACATCACCATCTTTCGCTCATTTACACCGCCTTTCAACCTGGAGACCAGACCAAGGAGCTTGTTATAATGGATACCGGTAACCCTTATGGAGTGCTCTCCAACTCCCAAGCAGTGGGAGATGCGCAGGTTCAGTTCGTGGGAAACCCGGAGCCATTGGATGTGGAAGTTGAAGTGAGCTCTTTGCCCCTTCTTTCTGTCAGTAGTGACTGTAATCTAATGTATATTATTTAGAACCTCGGATTTTTAGGCTTAAACCGTGACAAACGAGTCAAACTATTACCGGAAGGCTTCCCCAAAGATGCACTACCTCGCCCAAGCTCGTCACTTTTCGCCATTGCAAATAAGCGTGGTCTTTTTGCAGCAGCGGGACCTAAAAGTATTCGTTTCCGCTTTCTATTGGTGGAACTGGAGTTGCTAAGCGTTGTCAGGTTTCGTGATTGGTTCAACAACTAAATTGCGAGAAGCGTTTACACAAGAAGGAGAATTCACGCCACAGCTCGCCATACCCTTGCCTATAAGCATATCGCATATCGCCTTTAACGCTGACGAGTCGCATATCATACTTGGGGCTTCCTCCGGGGGGTTGGCAGTATATTTAATAGACGCTTTATCGAGCAGCGGCGATGCGAAGGCAACGTTTGAAGTGGGGACGGATGGGGAATTGAGAGAAGTCAAGCCGAACCCCACGATGCCTGAGTTGGTAGCTATCGTCACGATGGGGGGAGACGTGCAAATGCTGGATCTGAGTACGAGGGCCTTCAAAACTGGGGCAGATGGAAGTCCTGTTCTGAAGTCGGCCGTTGGTACGGTTGCCTGGAGCAAACGTGGAAAGCAAATTGTATGTGGAATGGGTGACGGCACAGGCTGGCAGATGACCCCGGAAGGCAAAGGGAAGGCCACACTTCCGGCACCACCTGGACTCAACAATCATTATGCATCTTCCATCGTGTGGCTGGAGAACAACCTCTTTATCATAACTCACACGCCTGTACCGATGGGAGATTCGCCCAATAACGAGTCTTTATTCCACCTCCTTGCACGAAGGGAATCTGGCTTTGAATTCACCAAACTATATGACCCATCGCCACCCTATGGAATGCAAGAACGAGCACCTCCCTATTTCTTCACGGCACAACTGCGAAACTATAGCCCTGCACTTGATGACATGATCATGTTTGCGGGAACTTGTTCGACCGACATTGGTGTTCTGGTCAGATTCTCGGAGCAGAACAAAGAAGCGCCAGCGAACACCTTTGTTGTTGCTCAGCTCCCCGATGATACACGGCGTGCGCAGATGCCACTGTCTGTGGATAATAGTGATACGTCTCCGATCGGAATGGCTCTTGACCTTAGCGCCAAAGTAAATGTGAGGCGTCCCGTAGGAGGCGAGGAAATCGAGGAGTCTCCAGGACCACTGCCAATTTTAATGGTGCTCAACTATGAAGGTGTTTTGGCTGCCTGGAACGTAATATACAATGACGCAATTCAAAAGGGAGAAAAATACAGTGGCATGGTCATTTATGAGTCTGAACAAACACAGCAACAACAACAACCGCTAAGCACGCCGGCACCAGCACGACAGATGGCGAGCCCATTTTCTAGCCCCAAACCGGCGACAACACTGGCGTTTGGGCAGAGTTCTTTTGGAGCTGCACTACCAGCAACGACAGGCGGTAACGCTTTTGGCCAGCCGTTATTTGACTCCGTTTCTGCTTTCGGGCAAACTGCCACTGCACCATCTGGGTCTGGGTTTGTTCAGCCGTCTGCATTTGGGGCTACTAGTTCATCATGGAGTGCTCTATCAAGTACATCCGTGCCTGCCCTTTCATCTACAGGCCCAGCTCCGGCGCTTAGACAGTCATCACAGTTGAGCGCCGTGAGCCCGGCTGCGACATTAGGAGGGCCTTCTTTTGGACAGCCATCGCAACTTGGTGCTAAGCCTGCGTTCGGACAACCGTCAACTTTAGGTGTAAATACTACCACTCCGGCGCTTGGAAAGCCCGCATCTGGTCAATCAGGATTTGGTGGGAGTCTCCCCTCCAGTGGCGGCGCACCCGCAGCTAGCGGTACGTTTGGTAGTGGTAGTAGGTTTACAGCATTTGCCAATAATGGTGGGTTTACAGCTGCTGCACAAGCATCGAACGGCTCGCAGGGCGGGAGTATCTTTGGTAGTGGCGGAGCAATCTCAAGCTCCAATGATTCGGTTTTCGGTGGAAATAAGACTGGTGGATCTAGCTTTGGATCTGGCGTGTCAGATTTCAAATTGGGAAGTGCCTTCAAAGCAGAGTCGACCCAAGCAGAGGATAGTAAACTGGATAATGGAGGGGGTTCGTTGGGAGGATTTGAATCGCTATTAGGAGACGCACTCGGGAGTAACAATCATTCTGGTGTGCCTCTATCTAGTGGTACCTTAGGAATTTCTTCCCCGTTTGCTGCGGTTGCTTCTGGGACTACAGCTTCGCCTTTTGCGACACCGAACAAACCTTCGCCTTTTACAGCGCCGGCCACGACTTCACCTTTTGCTGGTGCTCCTTCCGAGCCATCCTCTATGTTTGGATCGGCGAAGCCTACAAGTGTGTTTGGGCAACCAAATCCGTTTGAATCTAAACCTACTACCATTTCAAATCCATTTGGAGCGCCCAGCGCACTACCAGTGCCGTCGCCCATTGCGACACCCCCTTCAACAACCGCGCAACTGGGAACTCCAACACCTTCAACACCTGAGGAGGCCATTCTACCTCCGGATTTCATTGAACCGCGAGTCAAATCGGAACCATCTCCCAACGAGGAAGGTGTCAATTTTAACATCCCCGCAGTACCTCTACCGCCAGATACAACTTCTCGGCCTTCTTATGCTACTGGCTCCACCACAACTGAAGGGACGCCTCCATCTATCCCCGAGCTTCCGGCCTCACCAGAAGGGACACCTCCATCTATCCCTGAGCTTCCAACTTCACCGGAAGGTTCTCCACTAAATTCTCCAGTTGTAGAAGGAGAGGTGCCGCTTCCACCCAGTCCTCCGGTTATAGAAGAAGAGACGCCGCTTCCACCCAGTCCTCCGGTTATAGAAGAAGAGACGCCGCTTCCACCCAGTCCTCCGGTTGTAGAAGAAGAGGCGCCGCTTCCACCCAGTCCTTCGATTGTAGAAGAAGAGGCGCCGCTTCCACCCAGTCCTTCGATTGTAGAAGAAGAGGCGCCGCTTCCACCCAGTCCTTCGATTGTAGAAGAAGAGGCACCGCTTCCACCCAGTTTCACACCGCTTAGGAAGGATGCCACGCCCGAACTGCCCGCACTTCCCGAATATGACGATGAGGATGGTGCGGACGACGAACGAGATGACGATGACGATGGCGCGGACGACGAACGAGATGACGATGAGGACGACGAGGAAGACGAAGACGAAGACGAAGAGGATGGAGTAGAAGTAGGTGAAGAGAGCGGTGAAGAGGGCGATCATGAAGAAGAGGGGGGAGACGAAGGGGAAGAAGAGGGACAAACAGATGAAGAGGCTGAGCGTGAGGAAGTGACCCCCAAAAAGGCAACTAACACCTTTGGGTTTCCTCTTCCAGCTGCAAAAACGACTACTCCTCAGACAACCACCCCTAAGACTTCATCCAGTGTGCTCGGGGATACTCCAAGTTTCAGCGATACATTTGGAACTGGCATTCGAACAGAAGCACCTTTCAGCGACTTATGGAAGAAGGAGGAGGAGGTTGAAAATGATGATTCGTCCGGTGATGATGATGATGATGATGATGATGATGAGGAGGAGGAGGAGGAACGACCACCAAGGCAGCTGAAAAACAAACAGCCCATCCAGCCCAAGGGCCTGCTGGGTAGAGCTAGACCTGTCACTTCCACTGCTAAGAAGTCTAGCTGTCCCTCTATTGTTGCCAGAGCGAAGAAAGAGGAGAAGGGTTTAAGTCTGTTTGGGTCCAATCAACCGTCAGCTGGTGGCCCTTTCGGTTCAAGACAGTCTGACAAGCCTGGGCTCCCAAAGCCTTCTGGCGGTCTAGCTAGCATTCCTTCCCTTCAAGAAAACAAGTCGCCAAGTCTTTTTTCGTCGGACAATAGTGTTCCGAGGACTTCTGGAAGCCCTATTGATAGCGTCACTACCGAGAAGTCAAGTAACATCGGGTCATTTGGGACGTGGGGCAGCGTTCCAACGCATAGTCCATCATTGTTTGGCCAAAAAGCTCCCTCTAGCCCATCACCGTTCAGCCAACAGGCCCCGCCGGGTTCCCCATTTAGTCAACAAGTTCCATCTAGGACATCATCCCCTTTTGCACCACCGAAGGTGCCATCGACACCCCAACCACCTGTGGAGGTAGAAGACACGAAAAGTGAAGTGGATTTTGATGCAGAGTACAGCGATTGTGAAGATGAAAAAATCCGGGAACAGCTGCTTAACGCCCCACTCAAGCCCAGTGATACCTTACCGGAAATCAAGAAACTCAGAGAAGCTGAGGTAAAAGAAGTGAGTAATTTATCTTTTCTCGTTTAATTCTGGTACCGTTTACTGAATTATCAAGGATTTCAATCATGTCTTCGATTCTATATACCAGTCGGGTAACATGATGGTAAATAAACTTGGTCAAATGGCCCGTGGTCTTCAGTTATACCATTTGGCACAGCAGGAACCGGTCGAAGGCGTCAAGCATGAGTCACCAGAAGACATGAAACCCACCGATGATTGGCGACTCTGTGAGATGGGCTTGATCAGCAAGACCATACATGAATTGCTCCAAGATGTTAAGAAGATCAACAAGGAAAAACCCGAGCTAGAAGAGAAGGGGCAAATTGCTGCCAAGGGTTTCATCAAACGTAAACATCCTATGCCTATATATTATGTTATAACACCTCTAACGCACCAGAGTATAGTTGATACTAAAGAGTCTGAAATCAAGCGTTTGCTCGCTGTCCATAATGTCCCAGCAGCCGCCGTCCTCGCTAGAGCTCGTCCCCTTGCTCCTGAATATCAACTTAAGCAGCGCCAGCTCCGCAAGTCCTTTACACGTATCGAGAAAGCTCTTAAGGATACCGAGTACAAAGCAACCATGTTCAAAGCCAAGATTGCCGCTCGAGATCGTCACAAGGCGCAAGCCAAATTTCAACCTCCTACTGCCGAGGCTGTTAGAACTACAGTCATGAAGCTAACAGCCATGGCGGAGATGAAGAGTAAAGATGTGGACCACCTCGAGGAGAAGTTGAGACGTGTACGATTGGGTAGCAGATCGAGAAGTTTGCCGGCCACTCCAGGATGCTTCGATACACCCGAGAGGGAACTGGAGACACCGGCGAGAAGAGCTGCACGTGGTGGATATGGGCACATTGCTCATACACCTGTTATGGCAGTGCTCGAAGAAGGTGACGTGGATGAAATTGTGGAGGATCATAAACGACGCAAGGAAGCGGGAAGGAAGGTGAGGGGTGCTCTTCAGAGGAGAGGTGGAAGGGCTACGGTTGGAGAGACCTAGTTTTGTCGCACACCCTGTTTGCTTTTTTTGCTTGCTTTTTTTTTACGAAGGGGTGGTTTTTCGAGATCAATGATTGTATGACGAGGGGAATCAATAATGTACACCAGTTTGCTACCATTCTTAAGACAAGCATGATATGTATTGATGACGTTGTTCACAGAGCATGATTCGCTCATAACTTTGCCACGTGACATGGAATGTTTGCAAGGTGTCAATCTTTAGTTGAGAGCTCTCCCCGAAACCGGAACCTTATAACCCCCGTTCTGACGCCGCCAACAACCAACCAACCAACCGACCAGCCACCGGACCTTTTCACGAACTAACGAAACCCATCATGTCTTCTCGGTTTATTCCCTCTCTCCTCTCCTTCCGTCAAGCTGACTCCTTCCCCCTTTAGGTATGGCCCGAATCTCCACGCCCGAGATTCCCACTACGACCGCCAACGAGTAGACCTATTTGGGCACCAAACGCCGTATGCCTCGGAACGTTATGGTGGCGGCGGGGGCGGGTCCTCGCCGGGATACGGATACAGCAGCGCGTCGCCGTCGCCGGTACCGGGTTACCGAGCCGCGACACCGAACCGAAAGGGACAGTACTCGGCTGCGGTGATGGAGGAGCTCGAGTCACAGAATGATGCGCAGGTGGAGGGGTTGAGTGCGAAGGTTCGGATGCTGAAAGATGTTTGTGCTCACTTTACCCATCCCCATTCCCGGGGAGAAGGCTAAGGGGGAGGTAGATTACGGTTGCGATTGGTGACGAGGTCAGGAGTTCGACGAGCTTGATGGATACTATGAATGATGGGTTTGAGAACACGCGGGAGAAGCTGAGGGGAACTATGAAGGGGATGTTGAGGATGGCAAGACGGACGGGGGTGGGGTGGAAGGCTTGGATGCTGTTTTTTGCGGCAGTTGTGGTGTTGTTTTGGTGGGTTTGGATTTAGTGGGGTGTGGTTCGGTTTGAGCTGGTACTCTTTTAATTGGGATATTGGGGGTTGGGTTCGGTGATGAGGGAGGGGGATACCGTAGTCTTTGGCTTTTTCTGAGCATGTTTGTAATGCATGGTTGGGTTGTTTGTGTTTATAGGGGTTTTAAACTGTTGTGCCGTTTTTCCTTTTTTTATACACTTATATACTATAGCATACGGATCGATTCCTATCAAGAGGCTCTGAATTTTTGTAGGCCAAGATCCGCTAGGACGCGTCCATCCTCGTCAAGAAATATCCGTACAAATCAATTCTATCCCCTAGACTCTTCTATCTCCTGCATTAACAGCTCGTCCCACATGAACACGACTACTAAAAGAGTAATAAGTAGTATAAAACATTCCCCTAGAAAGCAAAAAACAAGTACTCCACTCTTCTAGAGCAAAAGTATATCCCTCTCCACTCCTGCTTTATGAAACCAGCACCCAAAGCAGGAAGAAAATCATCAGCACGCCAAACATCTTCACCACCAACCATCTATTACTCGACACGCGGGCGAAGTACTTCAACAACTCCCTTTGCCCGCCCTCGACATTCACCACCACATCCTCAGTTTCGTGATCAATCCTCTGTATCATATCCCTCTGCTCCCCAACCATCTGCGCCAGCTGCCCAAATATCCCTCCAAGCTCTGTAATTGTCCGTTCTATCGCCTCTATCGCCTCGCCTCGCGCCTGTATATACGTTCCCTGACCTCCACCTTCCTCCAGCAGTGCCAGCTGCTGCGCAGACGAGGTGGCAGGAGGATCAAGCGTGAGTAGATCCGAGGAGCCAGGCGGCGGCTGCGGGGTCGACGACGGGGTAGCGTACAGCGGGGAATGGCTAGTATTTAGTGCGCCAGGTGCAGGACTAACGGGTCGCACGCCGGAGACGAATTTCTCGGTCCTTGCGCGGGAGGCCTGAATATTTTTTGTGCGGACCTCAAGTACCTCCTTGAAGCCCACGGACACGTCCGCGAGCTTCCCCTGTAGCATCACAACGACGTTTTTAGAGTGTTCCTGCGCGGCGGATGAGGAGGAATTTTGTCCGCGCACGAAGCCCTGCAGCGCGCCGATTTGGCTGTTGATTGAGGAGAGGTCTTGTTTGATCACGTATGTGAGTTCAGCGATCTCGACGGGCTTGTCGTCGAAGAGGGCTTTGCGCTTGGCCACTGCATGGAGATGTTAGGAGGTTACCGAAAAGGAGGAGGAGGAGGAGGAGGAGGAGGTATACGCATTGCTAATCGCTCGAGCTTCCCCATCGTGTCGGTTATGCTTTTCCCGATGTCGGCAGCTCGATGCGCGAACTCGCCGCGCGCGTGTTTTCGTTGCTGCTGTGGGTCGTGGCCATCGAGGAGACGCTGGTGCGCGGATGAGGGACCGGAGCGGGCTAGACGTTTCAATACCGTCGATGTGAGTGTGTGGAATTCGGAGGTGCGGTCTTGCATTGACATTGTCATGTTTGGCACGGTTGACCAAGGTGGGGTGCGGGGATGAGACAGAGAAGGTAGATAAGGTTCTTAGTACTGTATGTTCGAGATGACACAGAAGAAAAGAAAAAGCGTGCGAGTGTAGGTGTTCGTGTTGGTGTTGGTTGGCTTGTGGCGATGTTGAGATGAGGTTCCGTGAGGTTGGAACTCAGGGATGGCCGAAGCGCCAGATGTCATTTTCGGTGCATATTCGAGCTACCGGAATTCGATCCGCCAAGCTCATTCATCACCAGAATATGCTTCACTGTCCCTAAGCTCTCGCAAGACTCTCTAGCTATCCTACACACAACCTGATATCAAGAACTACTATATCCATTTCTACCCGTAACCAGAATAAAATGTCTTCCCTGCCTACACCTTCGGCGCGACAGCACCACTTGCCTTACTCCCAAAAATGCTCATAATCCCAAAGACACTGTAGAATAGCGCCAATGGATACGCAACAAGCCATCTCATCTCTCTAACTCCAAGCACGCCCACAAACATATTGCTTGCCGCATACGTACTCCACACAATCGCAGCAACGCTCAGAAGGTATCCCAGCATCCCGTCAAGTGGATACGCCACTCCCAGCCCACTCGTAAACACAAGCGGCAAGAGGCAATACCCCAAAACCGAGGCAGAGCGGATGTAGTTGAGCGAGTGAGTAGGCGGGGACATGAGGTTTAGCAGCAAGTGCAACGATACCGAGCCCAGGAGGGCGACGCCGTAGATATAGCCAAAATGCACCTTTCCAGAGAGCAGCAGGAATGTACCGAAGAGGACACAGAAGATTATAGGCCCCGCTACATCGCTGTCATCCATCATGTGTTGATCAACTGTTTGCAGGGGGTTTAGGACGGCAAGTGTCTGTGCGGCAAGGTTAGCAAGGCCCTGCCCAAAGAGACCGATGACGGCATCTTACCTTCCCCTTGATATGTGTAAAATTAACACCCAGCTCCTCCAACAGCGGCGGTTCATCATCGTATCCACCCGTCCCAAATGCCGCCAACCACCCCATCGTCAACCCGCCTCTCTCTCCGGCAGCGCCCGTGACAGCCATCCCCGACGTAGTCCCTATATTTCCCATCCCGCCGAACGCGCCGTACCCTTGACTCGGCGTTGTATGCCCACTAACTCCACCAACATTGCCGTATGAGCTGGGGTAGAACTGGAGGTTTTGTGCTGAGTATCCGCCGCTCTGTTGAGGTGGAGGTGGTGAGAAGAATTGTGCCATATCGTGAGTTATAATTGGATTGTTTTGGAGCTCCGCGGAGGGGACCGATTGATAGTATTTTTCGTTGCAATTGTTAATGGCGTGTAAGTGTGTCGTATCAAAATGACTGGGTATCGTACGTGGTGATGGTGGGTTTTAGTGGACTTTGTGAGACGTGGTGATGTGTTCATCCACTCGGGTGCTAAGCTACTTTACGCCTTCAATAGAGCCGAGAACGCCGGTTACTCAGTTCAACACTGCTACCCGGACATCTGATCCCTCGACTACACTTACCAAGTAGGTAAGTGTGTACTGAACATTTCGGATCATAATTGTTGATGATAAAAAGCAAAGCACGGTCCCATATCCTGCTATCATCCAATCCCTAAATAAAAACACTATCTACATCGCCAAAGGAGAACAAAAGGTGCCATCCATCACCCATCCCTACCATATCACTGCAAACGAAAATAATACAAACGCCTAATTCACCGTCGCCCACAAACCAAGCAATAAAACCCCAAATATAACAGACCAGACCGAATCCAAGTAACTAAAGAAGCAGAGAGGAGTAATCTCAGAGTGTGGTACACAGAGAAGAGATGGAAGAATGATACAGAAGCTGAAAGGTGGGTATACCAAATTGCCGCAAACAAAAATGAAATCGCTCAAAAGAAGGATATGTATGATGCAAAGGAAAAAAAAAACTAGGCACTACAGAATCTTGAAGAAACCCTCAAAAACACCGCCCCATGCATGTTTAATGTCTCCATCTTGGTTTGTCGTCTTTGAGCGCTGGTGCCGTCAACCCTCCAATAGGCATGCTGCTTCTTTTATACCCACCCCCTGGTGTGACGGGTCTGGGTAGCAAGCTACTCCTCCTCCCAGTGCTGCCCGCACTCGAAGCCAAAGCACTAGATGGTCTTTTGGCCCCGTCCACTCCAGCGTCACCATTTGTAGAAGCAGCACGACTCGGCACTTCGCTTCTCCTAAGCCAGCTCATCGACACCTGATTCCTCAAACTTGGCCTGTTTGCTGGGCTAGGAGATGCAAGGTAATTCATATTCGTCCTCCTCGATGCAGCCGAAGACCCAGAACGGAAATAAGTTTGATTCGGGGAAGTCTGAGGAGATGGGGTATTGGCTTGACTCAACGGGCTGGGCATTGGAATCCTTGACCCCAGGGAAGATGAGTTCCTTCTCGACTCCGGTGGTGTACTCTTACGATAAGGAGATGGGGTAGTGAGTGTAAGAGGCTTAAAATTGTGGCCTATCAAGCCATCATCAGTTTTTGTGGAACCGTTCCACCGCGGCCGCTTGGGATCTAGACTGGAGAGCCGGGAGGAAGTTGAAGAGGTATAAGATCCAGTCACACTGGGGGTTGAAAACGACCGTGTTATACCAGTTGGAGGTGTTGGGATCCCCCATGGTGGGGTTGACTGGCGGGAAACGCGCTTGGGGATATGGGATGGACTTGAACCGACGGCGGAAGGTGGTCTTCGACGAGCGGCAGGAGAACGCTTACGGTCTTGGGGTTGGATACTCGGAGAGTTCAACTGAACAGAGCTGGCAGGAGAAGTGCCGGGGGTGTTGGTGCCGGATAAGATATCGAGGGAGTTGAGTGAGGAAATGGAGTCGCGGAGGGCTTGTGCGTCAAGCTGTAGGTCTTTCAGTGTTTGATCAAGCTCCGCCATTTGGTCATCGAGGTGCTTCCACCGCAAGCGAAGAGAGCAATCGAGGCGGATGATTTCACCGTTGACGGTAAACCGATCACTGATACCTTTGCCAATGATTGAAAATGTTCGCTGGATAGCGCTTCCTGCATCTAATTGTTAGCAGCCGAGCATCTTGGTTAATTATATAAGTGGGGGGAGACACAAACCATAGTGCATCTTCTTTGCTTCGTAGTTTTCCATCCTCTTTTGCAAGTCTCGCTCTGCTCGTCCACCACTCTCTTCCCATGCTATCACCGACTCTTTAAGCTTATTCATACTCCTCTCTATTGAATCAAGCATCTGAGTCGCCTGCTTTCCAGCGTTCCTGAATATTGCCACCCATCGGTCTTCTCCAAGTTCTTTCTTCAAACTGTCCGCATCCGAATTCAATTTCTTCCACTTGCGTTCCAACTGAGTCCTTCTTGATTCTAGTTCTTCGCATGCGGTTGGGAACATATCCTGTGCTCTGACCTGGAAGCCCTGCAGTCTCATTGGTAAAAAGTCGAGGCTGGCTCGCAAAGGCTGCATCCGTGCGAAAAGCCCAAGTAACGAACTATCTTCAATTTCCGTGGCAGTCCGCCCATTGGTAACTGGAAACATTCCAGGATTTTCTTCCATTATCGTCTCCAAAGTGTCGATATCCACTGACCCTCCGCCTTCCTCCATTATGCTTCGATGCCGCTTCTCCTCTAACTCAAAAACCAATGTCTGGCACGCATCTAGTTCTGCTTGTATATCCTGTAATATCGTCGTCCATAGCTCTGTCCATTCCATTGCAGTCTCAACTTGATCTTTGACCCCCTTCAGCAGTACCTGTACCGACCTCCACCCCTCGACTGTCTCCTCCATAGCTCCAACAATACCTACAAGTACGTCCGATTCAATAGTCTCACTATCAGGCCGAGACTGTAGCTCATCGATGAGTTCGATATAAACGTTCATGAGGCCCGAGAACTTCTTAACTGCGCTGTCGACTTCGTTCAGTGATTCCTTCCCCTGAGCGGCCCACTCGACATCATCCTCCGCATCAAGGCCTTTCAACACTTTTTTTGCGGTATCGATCCATCGTCCGATCTGTTTCCCGGCACCCACCAGAGCCTCGCACATCTCGGTTGAATTAGGCAGCTTCCTAATCCTATCGGACAGCTCCTCGCTCAAAGGTAACGACAACCTCGTTAGTCGACTCAATTGTGCAGAGAAAGAAATTCTCGATAGCGAAAATACACTCGCACGTCGTTGTAGGCCAGAGAATGACGGAGGGTTATATACATCTTTTTGTTCCCCCTCATCGGGAGACGCGACTGACGTGTCGTCTGTTGCAGTTACCAACGCCTCATTGGCTCCTGCGGTCTCTGGCTTTCGGTGATCCAGCAAAGTATCAGATGCATGTTCATATTCGACCGGAGTAGGCGGCATAATTCCAGTATCAAGATTGGCTGTGGGAATGCTGGTCGGTACTTCGATGGCCGATGAGACGCCGGACAACTCAGAGCCCGCTCTGGAGCGCGATCGATGGGGTGATGGGCTCGGCGAGAGACGGCCATGGTAGTTACGTTTTTCCGCATCGGCCTCTAACATCTTTATTCTTGCCGCGAGGGACGGGGACGGGCGCCGAGTCACAGAGGAAGCTGTCGGTCGGGGGTCGGGGATTCGACCTCGGGAATCCTCCTCGGACATGTCGGCAGACCAGGCTAGTTATGCAAACCCTGAGTGGCAGAAAAGAGATACTTATCCAATGTGAAAAGCTCGTAGATCGGTTTGCGATGCGATATAGTGATGCGCGTTACGTGGATAGGGTGTTGTTTTGAAGAGTGGCGATATGTTGATTTGTGTACGTGTCGGAATCGGGATGAATTGAATGGCAGACGTTTTCGTAGCCAATGATGACAACAAGTGGCTGGAACCGGACAATTGCAGAGCTGTTTGTTTTGAAGGGTGTAATGCTATGCGCGTTGTTTGGCTAGAGGGTGGTTGCATGAAGTAAGAATAGTGGAGGGGTGAGCGAATAACTATAACAGGAGGTGTGGTTGGCCTGCTTCGCTGGCAATTCGGTCCATTGGTAGCTTCTCGTACTGAGGAAGGAAGGGGTTGTCTATTTTTTCTTTTGATTCAAACCTCTCCGTCTTTCTGCAGAATCGCAACATTGGATTTTACTCCATTTGTTCCGTTCCTTCCGGTAGTGCACGGGTCTTTCATCTCACTTTTCACATCTCTGAACCGCGCTCGCTTCACCAGATTTTTATTCATTTCAGCCCTGATGCTTGAGAGGAACTGCGAAAGCCACTTCAGAATGTTTGAAATTTTGTTTCCTTTCCGGCCTTTCCCCACGCCGCTTAACAGAAACGAAAAAGCTCGGACACTCAGTGGACCCAACAGGACGGTACTTGGCAGCCCAACTCATTTCCCGGTTGCTCTTGACCGGTGTGGGCACTGGTGAGGATTGGTACTAGCCGCAGAAAAAAAGAAATTCACCAGTAAGTAGAGAGAACTGAGCGCCAGTCCAGTCTGGAGGTATCACGACATATCCATTGGAGTAACGCAGTGTTTATAAAACACTAACGCCACATAAAACGTGGGTTTCACCCGTCGTTGCGCAGATCCAACCTTACAAACAAGCTGCAAGGACAGAAACTGATTTTCATTGCTCTGTAAAAGAGTGAGCCCAGATTCCTATACATCGTGCAACGCTACTTTTAGTGCAGGCACTACTTAGTACCTAGATGGTGCCCGGAAAATAATAATTCTTGCTCAGCCTAGATGACTAAAATAGTCTTACTGTCGTCATCTGCTATTCTAGTTGCAGAGGCAACCGTTTCTCGGAGTTTATCAGTTCCCATTCTTACACCCGTTAGATATTTGGTAGGCTAGTACGAGGGTAGCTAACTTCTGAGCCATGATATCTAGACTGGGCACCGTATGCGCCCAGAATCTATCCATACCCCAAATAAGCAACCTCGTACACTCATCTTAATGCAATGACTATGCCTCGTTCCAATACACTCATAGGCAGCGGTACGTAGAGTAGTAGCACGACGAATCACTCGCGAGAGCTTCGGACAGATTCCAAGCTAATCCTTCACGTGACCCGATCCTCGGTAATCTTCACAATTTTCTTTATCAGATCGTTGCCTGCAACGAACGTCATCACAAATCAACTGTATACTCTGCAACACTCGCTCCTGTTTCTCGAAACACTCATTATCAAGTACTTAAGTACCCAATCAGCAATTCCCCACCGCCCTGCCTCTTCTCTTGGGATGGGGGGAACTACCGGTTCCGATTCCTCTGTAACCCCCCAACGCACCTCAAATGCCACAGAACAAGAGCATCGTGAACAATCAATAGATACGGTCCGCAAAAGCACGCTCGAGCTTGAGGATGTGTTAGGGGCCAGAGCTGGAGGGGACGGCGAGATAACAGCTGCACAGAGGATGCTCGCCGCATGCTCTGGGAGCTTATTGACAAGCTTACTCGGTAACCCCGCCACATCGCCAACCATTTGTGCGAATTTCAGGAAATAACGTATCTAGTAACTCCCCTTGACGTTGTTCGAGTGCGGCTTCAGTCGCAGCAACCGGCTCCTAATATCCCTTCCTCATCTCCGACGCCGAATCTATCCTCCATGAACACCCTCGGGCGTGCCCGCGACCTTCCACTATCACCTCTTCGATTCCAATCCACTGCCGCACTTTCGACGCCGGAGCTCGGCGTTACCGCCTGCTGCCGAGAAGTCTTTTGGGTCAGCAATAGTGCAGAAGCCTGTATCGCCTCGCCTACCATTCCTACAAATCTTACAGATAGCTGCATAGTCGAGCAAACCTCACGGCGACGCTTTGAGGGTACATGGGAAGGGCTCGTAAAGATTGCGCGGTACGAGGGTATTACCTCACTATGGCGAGGTCTCTCACCGACCCTCGTAATGGCTATCCCTTCAAACGTCATCTACTTCACTGGTTACGACTGGCTCCGATCTTCCCACAGCTCCCCCTTCTCAGGGCTTGGAGGCGTATGGGCACCTCTCATTGCTGGCTCAACAGCCCGCGCAATCGCCGCCTCTGTCATTTCTCCTCTCGAACTCTTCAAAACTCGTCTACAAGCCACCAGCTCCTCCGGATCATCTGGGACCTTCCGTGATACTCTTCATGGCGTAAAGAAGATGGTTATTAACGAGGGACCGTTAACTCTTTGGCGGGGATTGAGCCTTACTCTCTGGCGTGATGTACCATTCTCCGGCATCTACTGGTTTGGCTATGAAACGGTCAAGGAATGTCTCCGCGCTCGTCGTGAAGCACAGTGGACGCTTCTCCACGACCACCCCAGTGGCATCCTACTCTCGTCTGCGCTCTATCAGCGGAAGGAAGATCTTCATGCACAAAGTACGTTCACGGACTCCTTCATCGCTGGTGCATCCTCTGGAGCGGTAGCTGCATTTTTGACGACACCATACGATGTGGGCAAGACGAGACGACAGATTGCGCACTCGCGAGGTGAAGAGATTGGGGCAAAAGCAATGAGCATGCCAAAGGTGTTGCTAGAGATTTGGAGAGAGGGAGGTGTGCAAGGATTGTGGAAGGGGTGTACACCGCGTATGCTGAAGGTCGCTCCTGCTTGTGCTATTATGGTATGATCGATCCCCCACCAGTCCTAATCGCACCGATTTGCTAACGGATAAGCAGATCTCAAGTTACGAGGTGTGCAAAAAGGCGGCAATGAGAGTGAATTCAACAGGGAGGGAAGGCGAACGCTTGTGAGCTGAAGGGTACTTTGGAAGTGCGGCATGAATTGCTATACCTTCCCCTGTACCGACATACAAACGGTGATGCAGTGTAAGATACAGGGGTTCGGACCATTCTCCGTGTCTTGATCTCTCGATCCTGCCGGCGGAATTAGTTCGTACAAACCCTAACTCTCAAGAGGTGTTAATAATACATACGACAGACGTACATATGACGGCTGTTTGATAGCGGCTTTTTTTACATGTCTGCTTCCTCTGCCATGGTAGAGAGCGATTTCATAAAGTTTATACTTATATGCCTTAGAGCTGAAAATTAGAGGGGGTGATGGGATGATGAAATGTATTATTAATTGTATACTACTACTACTCTACATTAAAGAAATCAAAAAACGAAGCTATGGATTTAGAATAGACTCCTGTGTGCGTGCACATGTATGAGGGGAAATTAGGAACGACTGACCGTTCCTTGCAGCAAGATACCGGCTTGATGCAGTTGTGCAAAAACCCGGGTTGTACAAATTTGATTGATTGATATTGTTTTCTCTGATTACGACGCCCATGAGACTCAGAATGACAAACTAACTGCCTACCCACCTTTGACTTTGGGGTTCAGCTCGATATATATCGAGCTCTGCAACGTTGAAGCCTGTTCTTCCATTCATGATGATGCAGGGGTAGAAAATCAGTGATAGGTGTTTATTTGTGATGGACCAAGGTGAGTAGATTGAATACCACATCTCCTATCACAAGGAATGCCACAAGATGCAGGGTTTGAATATGTGGAAGAAAATAGTGGCCCGTATACATTGGGAATTATGGTAAAGAATGGTAAAGTAAATACAAATGTCGACGACAAAATGCCGCCCACCAAGAAGAAACCCATGGTAAATACACTCCAACCAACACCAACACCTATTATGATGAAAAGAATTTGTCGTCTCCCTTGATCTCCTCCTTCTACCCCCCACCTCGAGCTTCATTTCCCACAGCCCCTTCAACCCACCAAACCCCCTCCTTCCCACGTCCCACCGCCCGTCCGCCCTCCTGCTAGAAAGCATTCACCATCCCTCGGGACCTCCCATAAGCCTCAATAGCACTCTTTCTCTCAATCTCCTTTAATTCCTCACGTATACTCTCCTCCTCGATCCTCTGCATCTGATAATTCCTCTGTTTCCTCTTCCAGAACAAAAACCCCCCAAGAATCAGTAACGCAGCGATCACAAACGACCCTATTGCTATGCCGACAATCATACCAGCGTTTGGTGCCCCCCCGCTGCTTTTGCTATCACCAACGACGGAATCCGTGGTTACTAGTGGCGGTTTCGGGGCGGCTGGGTCACCGGTGGGTGGGTGGGAGAGGTCAAGGACTAAGGTGGTGTCTGTTATTGATGGAGGCTTTGTGGATGCTGTCACTGTAGTTGTGCTGTGCGGAAGAGTCGTGACCGAGAGGACGACTATTGGGGCGTGTTGACGGTCTTGTCGTAGCTCGAGGGAGGAGAGAGGCTGGATTTCGAAGGGTTTGGCGAGTGTGGTTGCTTTCGTTGTGTTGTCCACGATCGAGAGGGTGCATTTACCGTCATCGTCTGCGAGGTCTTCCGGAATAGTCCAGACGAAGGATCCAGTATTTGCGATGGAAACTGGGGGAAATGTCAGCGGTGAGATTGAGGAAGGAGATGGATGGAATTATTCGTACCAGCAATTGGTCTCTCCGTTGAACCTTTGATGAGTTTTATCGTGACGGGACCTGGCGTTGAAGGCTACTTTCATGTTTAGCGGACGAACAGAAGTAACGCCGTTTCTACAGGCTCTCACTCACAATCCACGATATAACCACTAGTTCATTTAGGTCCACAACCCCTCCCATGGGATATGTAAAGACATTATTGTTGTCTTTGTTTCCTTCCAAAACATCACCCTGCGGCAATGCAAACACTGACACCTCTTCCCTCATTAACATGAGCACCCCCACTCGTGCAATCCCTCGGAACCACATCGTATATTATAGAATGAATCGACGGATCACGACAACAAAAGCCGTTCGTGCCAGCAGATTGAAAGAGCGTGATTAAAAGAACGTCAAGGTGCGGAAACCAAAAACAGGCCCGGGAAACGAAAAGGGCCAGCAAACAGCAGCACGGAAACAATCTTATATTATATTCCCTCTGGTGCCCATTAGAGTGGAGTACCCATCTCCCCACGCACATGTACCTGTAGGGGGACAACACAGACTATAGAAAAACAGGACAGGAACATGGTTGGACGGAGAGAGGCAAATAATTCCCCATCCTCATAGCCCATCCCCAATTGCACCCATCCAGGGTGTGGGTCGGATCAATATAAAATAACGCCTTACGCAGGCATGTACATGCCCAAATATTGGCGCACCAAAAGTACGTGCACGAGATGCTCCACCAACCGGTCATCTGCAGCGGGTAATGAATTGTCCAATCGTATCGTTGTACGACCTCTCCCTCCTGGTACCTTGCAGTAGTTTAAACAAATCTGTTTTATTTTTCACTCGCACAACGCCAGCTGAAGATTATTGCAGATATTGCTGGCCTGGTGCCAATGCAAAAAAAGAAGCGCTGCCAGAAAGATTAGGCCAATCTCCAATTCACACTTGCTGACGCGGGGCTAGACACTGACAGGAACAAACGGCCCAAGGCAATTGGGAGATGGGTAATATCCCTGCCCCACAACTTTCGAGAAATCGATGGAGATCGAAGCAATTTTCGATATTGGACAAATAAACCCATCCCCCACCCCTGCTACCTGACACTACAAGGCATCCAGTACTGTAGACATATGGCACAGAAGCTGTCAGCAACATGTCTAAAATTCTTCATACATAGGGGCTGGCTGTTTGCATGGGGTGGGAGGAAAAAGTCAAAAGCACATACAAACAAATTTTGGTATGTAGGATCACAAAGCAGGTCTGGGTGATGGCGAGTAGTAGATACTGGTGAAACAAGTGAAACGCACCCCATCTGCTCGGGATAGAGTGCCAAACGATGTTCTCTGGACCGCAGTACCCTGGTTTCCAGCTTGCTGTGTTGTCTGTCTGGACCGGCATCGATTATCCATCACACAGCATGGTAAGTGAGGCCGCATGGGTGATCAAGCCTCCGAGCTCCGTCCAAAAATATGAGGAAGGTACTTGTGCCCGCACCGGAAATATGATACTCCAAATTACAAATCTGCGGAGAACGATGCCGAACGCGCCAATGTTTTCTTGGTAGAGTAGAATGCCGAAAGACCGCCATTTCCCGCAGTCTATATTGAGGATCGATGTGCGTCAGCCGTCAGGCTGTATCGTCAAACTGCCAGGAAGCTTAGGTAGTAGTCTAGGAATTCAAAAATATCTAGATATCCTAACCACCCCCCCTGCTGCACATGCTCGTTAACCCGCACATGGGGTTTTGAGGATTCTCCGTACCTGGAATTTCCCATCTTACTCGCTAACATTGGGCCAAGACAACAAAGCCTGACCTCCACGAGGTCCTTTATATAAAGGCTTTCCTCGAACTTACTGGAGGTGCCGTCGCATGGGTTTGCTGACAGTTTCTTTCTCGTCCAGGCCAGGCTCGTCGCGGCAGTCGCCGCTTCTAGATATTAATATCAATTACTCTAGTGCAAAGATCTCCAGATGCCTCACAGGACGGCTTCTGCACCTCTCTTGCCTTGTACTCTCCTCCTCCCCTTCTTCATTTCCACCCGCAACGGTACCTCACAAAACAAACCGCGGTGTGGGCATGCAGTCACAGTAGCAAGCCAGTTTCCAGATGCGATAAGGCATTAATCTTTTTTACTTAGCAGCGCAGCCGGAGCCACATGCCATCCGGCTGTTGAAAATAGTCCACCCAAGCCTAATTGTATGGGAGGAGGCCAGATCAAATCGCGAGCATCTCAATTACACACGAAGTTTCTACATCGGCATTTACGTACCTTCCGACCAACGCCTTACAGCCTTACCTTTGCCCTTCTGCCCGCCCGCACCCGACCCGCAAGCCACCCCGCCTTGACGCCACAAATCGTAAGAGTTTCACTGTTTCCTCTCCCCACACGGGTGCAATACTTTGAGGGTACAATCAATCAATCAGTCGTGCTCGCAGTGCAGCTGCTGTAATTGCAGATACTTTCTGTGAAACTATCGCATACAGCAATAGCGCCCATCCTCAGCCGCTCCATCCCCTCCACCTCACTCCCACCACCATGTGAAAAGCCCCAGCCTCGGAAGCAGGTACCTAGCATCTGACTCTGCCAACCTCACCCAACGCCGCGTGACATCCCATGACGTTGTTAAATCTCGGGTTGGCGGGTTCTTGTGCATGGCATCGCTCCCTTCTGATAGGCTCGCCTGTTCATATCTGCATCGCGGTCCGCTCGTTTTAAAACTCATCCTCATCGTGCATCGCTGCAACGCAACGCAGCCCTACCCATATCCGGTCTTGCCGGCTGCATCATCGAATTGATCATCAAAACTTTTTTAAAAAGGGATATCGACTGTTTTTTTGAATTATAAGAGATACCAAACACGCAAAAAAAAAGAGTGCCCCCAAAAACCAAAGAAGAAAAGGAAAGAGAAAGAAAAAAATGTACCCCCAAATACTCCCAGCTTAAACCCGTGTATACGACCACATCACACAGACACACACACATGCCCCCCAACATAAAAGTAGCGCAAACGGCAAACAGAAAGCCCCCGACAGAAAAAAGACAAAACAAGATAGAAAGGGAGATAAAACCGCGGAAATACCCCAGTCCTCCGCCTTCAACTCCCCAATTCGGTCATCAAGCTGAACGATTCCATCCCGCAGACGATACTGATGCAGAGCCCGAAGAATCGCTAGTTGGTAAAGGAGTGCAACCCGATAACGCAAAAAAAAAGCCCTGCTTGCATTATCGGAGCATAGAATAAAAACCGAGATGCTGGACTTCTCCTCAGACGATGCTAGACCGGTGGTGGAGACAGCAGCTCAAAGGAAAGGTCGGAAAACTATTAACATGGGTCTTTTTGGCATGATCAAACGCGAGATCGTCACGGTCATTACTGGGTCCTCCCCCACCTTTCACTTTCACCTCCCTCCCTTCGGTATATCTTCACCTCCCGATTTTAAATCCGCCGTGGGGTACTTCATCTCTTTGCGCGGGCAATCAGCCACTGCAGTACGGCGTCCAGATTCGTCTCCTCCTTTGCGGATATGCTGTAACAGCTGACCTCCCTATTGGTTATTTCCTCAAGGTTCATGCTTATGATCAGCTCGTCTACACTAATTTTGTCTGGGAGGTCCGATTTATTCCCAAGGACGAGGAGAGGGATCCCGTCGAGTATTGGTTTCTCGAGGAGGGTATGCAGTTCTTCTCTTGCGATGGGATGTGAAGGTGTATCTGCGGAATCGACAATGAACCTACGGACCAGAATTAGCATCGCACGAACCCATTGCTGCTATGGGGTAGGCATGTTGTACACAATGGCGTTAACGCCTCGACAGTAGCGTTCCCACATGGAACGGAACCGTGGTTGTCCGCCTAAATCCCAACTGATAGATCATTGGTTAGTCTTATTTGGAGCGACAAGGCACGGCAATGGGGGCACGTACCACTTAAGGGTAACATGTCCTTTTTGTACTCTCTTCATATTGAAGCCCACAGTAGGTATAGAGCTATGCGAATGGGGTTTGAATCAGCGGCTCGCTCACGGCACGTAGGGTAGATCTGTCACTTGAAATGCGTACTCGATCGTGAATTCTCCACCCTGAAGCCGGCACCAAACACATTTAGTTCGTTTGCCCCAACGACGGTTGCAGTGACAAGGAAACCCGCAGTTGGTGACTTACTCCTAAGACTCGTAATAGTGACGTTTTGCCGGCGTTCTGAAGGCCTATCATGGTGATATCCATCTCTGTCGCCCTGAGTCCATCAGCCTGAAAGTCCGATGACGTTTGCATGCTTGTGCATACTGCGGGAGAGAATGGGCAGTAGGAAGCAGTAGTAATATGCATACCAGAACAGGCGCAGGAGCCAATCGCACATGCGACGGAAAAAGCCCGACATGGTTGCCTTGATGTCAGGGCTCGTCCAAAAATCAGCAACGAGGCTCGGAAGGGACTTTCGAAGGTTTGAATCAGAGGCAAATGGTGCCGGAGGGATCGTAGGCGGGTAAAACGAGACACTCTTTCTTCGCTGACGATCGGATGCCGGAGAAACCGAACGAACGAATGAGCACACGAACGGGGTGGCTGAGTATGGCGGGTGAGGTGAGGCAAGGTGTGGTGATGAAGGGGGGGGTGTGGGCGGTGGAAGGAGATAGCGAGCGAGATTCGAACCAAAAGGTTACTGTAAACCCGGACCCCAAAAAGAAAGCCGGATGAGAAAAAGCAAAGATAAAGCGCTCTCTTTCGTCTTGCACTGCAGTTTAGGAGTGCTCGGCGGATACAAATGCAGGTGTGCGGTTCTTTCCCCGGCGTTTTCAACAATGGGACCGTGCCTCTGGTTTGCAGGAGGAGGGTCGCGGGCACGGAGACGGGGAGACGGGGAAACGGTGAGCGGTTTTGATGATGCTGATGACCGGCAGATGTTCACTCACTCAACCCTTCGTCCCACATTGTCTTCGAGAGATGGATGCATACCAGAGACATCGGTATCCCTGCCGCCACTTGCTTGATGCCAGCCCGAGCCTAACCCGTTTGGCCGAAATGGGTCATATCAGGTGGACAAGCGACGGTTGCATCCACCGAGATGATCGCGATAAGATGCGCGCACTCGAAGCAGACAAGCCCGAGTCACGATAGAGTAGTCTTTGGAGCTGTCAGGCAGAGATGGAGATGAAAGATCCACGTGGAAGTGGCGTGTATTAAAAGCTCAAGGTTTGACAGGAAACAGCTTACGGGCAGCAACAAGATATCGAAACGGCAAAGACATCCCCCGGAACAAGACCACATAGAACAGCAGCAGTATCGCAATTATTATATCCCCTACCTAAGAATAGAAATTGAAACAGAAACAACATTATCTCTCCATCATTATGCCACACCCTTTCCCTTCCCATCCTGCTCCTGCAAGCTCAACCGGATAGCTAATTCCAGGTCGTCTTCAAACTGATCACCCCCAATATCCATCTCCCAACCCGTTTTTGCAGGCCCATACCCCTCGTCTCTACCCGTATCTTCACGTGCATCGAGGGATAGCTTTTGCCATCCCTTTTTCTTGGGCGACTTTCGGTCTTGAGGGCTGCCGTTTCTGGACTTCGAAGGTGAAGACAAAGCTGGTGTTGACCAATACTTGTAACTGCTAGGTCCGGGTTCCGCGGCCAGTAACCCACCGGCATCTTCCCAGAATTCCTCAGGATTCTCAGAGTGCATCTCGCTGACTTCGACATCTTGCAGGCTCAACCTTAACGCAAGTTCCAGATTGGCATCGTCCGGATCCACCACTTTCGCGAATCCCATGCCAGCGCATCCCTCGACAGACCCTTCCGGCGTGACGGTATCAGTGCTTCTGCCACTGAGGCTACTACTAATCTCACTTCTGCCGGATGACTCGATTTCGAATGCTTCCCGTGAAATCATCTGTGCATACGCAAGCATTTCCTCTTCATTTAGTGCTGCCTTGCCAGAAGAAATGCCGTATCGCCTTTCCATCTCAGCTGCTTCTTTTTGCTCTCTCTCGCACTCAAGACGCATAGCCAATTCATCGCTGCGGATAACCTTTCTTATGGCACCCTTGGTTCTGCTCGGTGTTGCACTGCTTTTGCTTCTACCTCCAGCCCCCTTGCGGGCTTTTTTAGGACCCGTATCTGTGACTGATAAACTCCAATATCTGATGAATGTTCCGAGTGCAACAATCCCGCGAAGATTCGTTGGATCTGGATCAAGAATGAGACACCTGGCAGCGAACTGGTTGTCTGCAGTCATAGTCTGAGCTCCAGCATGTTGTTCTAGCCTGCGTCGGGCCCGTGCAGAAAACCGCGAGTGGATTGTTCGTACTGCCAAGCCTGTAGATCCCAAAGGATCCCAAGCTTGAATTAGTCCATCATCTCCTCCATGGACGATAGCCAATGAGGATACAGCCAGAGTTGTGATTTGGGGTGAATCTGTGTGAATGGTCCTGATTGGAAGCTCGATGGCCTCAAGCGCATGAGAGCTAGATTTAGGTACAGAGGTAGGGCGTATGCTAAAGACAAAAATGCTGCCAGTATTGGTGCCTATTGCAAATAGGCGACCGCCATCACCCGGCGAACCCTTTTGCAAAGTTGGATCTTCGGCAGCTGTAAGCCGGGCGAGATGAGAATTGTCCATGCTATATGCGGTAATGCGAGTGAATGAATTCGGTATACGTAGCGTCGTGGTCGTCCACTCATCCCTGCTGTTTGTATTCCCATCAATGCTTTCATCATTGTTGGGTAGCTCGGCCAATGGAGTAACACTTCTGGATCGCACTGAAGTATCAATCTCGCCACTGCCAAAGACAAACTTCTTTCGCGAGGCTTCAGAACTGTTGTTACCGTTGACAACTTTGCGTATAAATTTATCGGGCCGGTCTGGATTCACCTTTCGGAGGTGATATCGTTTCAACATTGGTAGGTTTACTGTAGTCTCAACTTGATGATCTTCGCTTCCGGATGACCCAGTTCCTGCTCGCCCAACAATAATATTCTCACCCGCCCAATCTACCTCGGTAAACCAGTCCATGTGACATCCTACCCAGAGTACTTTAATATTGAAATAATCCATCTTTAAAAATGCCGTTCTTTGCTCATGCTCATGCTGCTGTGAAAGATCGTCCGAATGGTCGGGAAAAACTTCATTGTATATGGGCGTCGGGATTCGAGCCGTCTGTGGAATCATTCTCCAGTCACTGGTCACGCCGGGCCTGGGGATTTCACGGATATAGTAAACCTCCCCAAGTGCGTTGATGACGACAAGCCATGGTCTCTTCTGTCCGAGCCTTCTAGGTAAGAAGTCTTCATCAACCTTGATCTGAACAATTGGTACGCCCGGGGATATGCAGTAAGACGTAATCGGCCTCAAATCGTTGGTGCCCTTCGTAAAACCAATCGAGAAGATTCGAATATATCCCCTAGAATTACCGACAATCACAGCCGCACCAGTGCTCTCGCAGACAGAACGCTTCTTCGCAATCCAGACGCAGGTGACTAAAGGCTTAAAGCCATACTTATTGGTGACTGAAGATTCATGTGAGTCGTCCGTACCAGGCTGAATATAAGTTCCTGTCGGTGCATCGTCAACACCTTCGCCAATGTATGGGCTTGAATACGGATGAACAAAGCATCGACCGTCAGGAACGTTTTCGCCCATGATCCTTTGGGAAGTCAGATAGCGTTAAGCAGCATGAACGAGAAGCTACTTACCACCCCAGTTCTTCTGATATATCCATGACCCAATTGATATTCATATCAATGGCAACTTCATAGTCAGGATGATCATAGCGAACCCGTCTGAAATCCGGGGCAAGGTCAAAATCCCAAAAGGGATTCTGAGCAGCCTGCCGTTTTTCAATTTTTCCTGAATCAGGATTAGATGGGTCTACAAGTTCCATGAGGCCCGTGGGAAGTATAATACCAGTTGTTGGATCGCTAGCGGTGACCAGTTGTGTTTCTAAGGAAGCATGCACAGCTCGTATACCACTAGGAGTGAAGCTTGCAGCCATATGGCTAACACTGAACGCTCCTGTCCTTGCAGGATAGGTAATCACTAGACCACGCTGGGTTCCCCTTCCTAATCTCCTAAGAAGTTTTGTTCGCTGTATATACTCTTTTCTCCATGCATTTTCGTTTGCATCTGTAGAGAATAAGCGGGTAAAATACCGTCTGTCCTGAGAAGCAAGAGGCGACCCATCATCATCCAACTGCACGCGGGGCGGCGGAAAGAAACGAACAAATGCTGAACGCCATGCGTGTGGGGAATTGACAAGAGCATAGAATCGCTTCGATATCAAGGATGCAGCCAGAAGAGCTGATGGCTCGAGGAAAGAGAGTGTATGAATTAGTACTTCTGTTGCTAGTTAATTGTAGAACTTGACATAATTTACGATATACAAACCATTTGGAAACCGGTTTATAGGACTGTCCCGTGGCGCTTTGCCGGCCCAATCCGTTTTTGTAATAATGAATCCAGCATCGAATCCGCCTCCGTAGGATGGCGAAGGCGCTGTTGTTTCATATTGCGCGATTCTATTCGCCTTCACATTGTTCACCGAAGTCGAACTCTGCTTCACATCATCGACTCCACCGTATCCCGACCCCTCTGCGTTGACGCTACCGCCAATATTACCTGAATGTAGAGAGCCATGTTGGGTAGGAGAGCTCGGAGAAGCTGGAGACTGTGTAAAAGAAAAAGATGCGTGGTGGTGATCTATGGTGGCTCCGGATTGCATAAACGGGGGGTTCGCGGTGGGAGGGATCAATGGAGTGCGGCCTTTCCTAATCGTCTGGAGAGGGCCGGATGGGTATTGGCTGGTATTGATGAGATAAGTTGATAGATTGATATATGGATGAAGGAGACGTGACGAAAAGGGATGAATGCTTTGTGAGGGCAATGATGCGATGTGTCCGCGAAAATCTCTTGTGCAACGTGATAAGGGGCGACACACTTCTTAATTAGTCCGAGTTCCCATCACGGTTAGTCACATACTTATTCAATTTTTATTTAGGGTTGAGGGTTTTGCACACCGGGTAACGTCTGGTGTGCAATTTTCATTATCCACACTCAGCGAACAGCCTCCTACAGAGCAAGCAGACAGCCTTTTCTTTTTAGTTGATACTGTACCTGCAGATGAGCTTAGGACGTCAACAGTCAGCACAGAGTGTCCTCCCACAAAAATAGTAGTTCTATCAGCGTCAGACTTTGCTATCCCAGATCCAAGAATTGTCAGCGGTGAATTTCATCGAAGATCTACTGTATTTGGTCTTCCTCCGTCAGCTTTACCCCAAACCCCTCAATATCAGAACTATGACCTCCCGCTTCCCATCATACTTCATATGATGAGCCATATTCTTCTCTCTGGACTCCCTATATTCGTACGTGATAATTATAACGCTTCCACTACAGAATAGAGAGAGAAAAGGTATGAGCGGGTGCGGAGAATAGGTTAATGGGAAATGTAACAAAACTGTGGTGTGTCTAAGTTTGAGATTATTTGAGGTGTTTGGGAAAAGTACCTGCAATCGCTGCTTTCTTCACCAATTCTTTCGCATGAGTACCGCTTTGGAGGCGTCGTGGGTTTCTGTGAGCATATTTCTTTATGTTCCAATCTTTCTCAGCACCCAAATCGTAGGTGCAGCCGGACTGAATGACGATCAATGAGTATTTCTAGACTACGGAGTACTTTGGTTTGTTGGGGTTTCTGACATGAGGGAGCATAAGTTTATAATAATCTAGCGAATGAACATGTGCAAGGGAGACATGGAGACATTCACTGAAGATATGGAAGCTTAAAGCATATATAAATCAATATTATAATTAAAAACTCTCATACGCCTGATCATCACACCGCCGATCCAATATATCTACTTCTATACTGTCCTTCCGCTAACCTATAGAATACGAATGCACAATTGCGCTCTCCTAATGGGTATCAACCCCCCCCCCCCCGAGTTTAAATCACACTACCTTGATCAATGTCCGTTCTTCTCAACATCAGCTGAACCTATTCGCCCATCTGCTGCAAATCTCGAATGCTTCCGGATTCTGACGCCAAAAAGTAGAAGAGAAAAGGAATAGCACAGCAAGTAAGAGCAAGAAACGCCAAGAAGCAGCTGGCCCACTGATAACCCATCTTATGGTACATCTGTGACGTGAATAGAACAGTCACAGCACCCCAAAAGGACCTCAGGAAGGTCTTTGCAGCAAGTGCAGAGGCTGCTTGGCTTTGATATGTGTCGACTGAATGCCACAGCTTGTTAGACCGCGTAGTATTGAGTGAAGAAAAATGCTTACCTAGATAGTCATTGGCCGAATTGTATAAGAAAATGAATCCAAAACCGACAGGGAAACCGCCCATCATTGGTCCAGCCCAATGAACGTTGGGGTAACTCGACCAGGCAAAGATAAAGAGACCGATAGGGATAAGAAAGCAAGACCACATCATGGGAATGAGCCGCATTTCGGGTGGAGGACTTCCGTTGAACTTGGCGTGGATAGTAAGATATTGCTTATTGATCAGAGGCGAACAGGCAGCGCTCAGTACAACGCCCACAGCGATCGGAATAAACATGAGACCAGTGACACCTGGTGCCCATCCCTTGCCTTCTCTGTATACGATAGGATATGCAACCTATACGAAAGTCTGTTAGTCCAATGTCATTTCCAAGCCCTTGTGATAGGTTCCCTGCTTACAAAGAACATGTACAATAGACCGTACAGAACACTCATATAGAGAGAAATAAGGAAGACGATTAGCTCTCCAAAGAGCAATTGGAATGGACGAGCAACAAACACAGTAAGTGTTTCTACGAAAGGGCGGCGTTCGATCTCGTCTTCAGTGACATGCAGATTGTCACCGGTTTCTTTTCGGAGTTTCTTGGCTCTGTCCGTTAAGATCTTAGGCGCATAGGTTTCGGGAACAGTAATGGCAAGAAGGAGATAAACGGCACCAGCAAGAATCAATTGAATCCAGTAAAGCCAGCGCCATCCGTGGGACATATACAGATAGCCTCCAACGAGAGGACCTAAGAGATTCTGGTAGTCAGCATGCGAATTCGAGGGAATCAGCCATGAACTGTCACTTGGTCCTGGCAGAGTGTCGAACAAGGGTAATACTGACCGATTGCAGGTCCCAGGAATGGTGCAGCACTGAAGACAGCCATGGGCACGCCGCGCTCCTCATTTTTCCATAAGTCTGCCAAACTTCCACCAACCTAGATTATCATATTAGTGTATTCTTCCTAAGGGCTCATAAACTGTGGAAGACACACTAATGTCATTGGGGCAGACATAGCAATACCACAGAGGGCCCTGCAAACGAGAAGTGTCTCTATGTTCTTCGCCACGGCGCAAGGAACAATCAAAATAACAGAAACACCAAGAGTGGATACGTAAATAATCTTTCTTCCCAAGATCTCACTCAATGGTGCAAACGCCATAGGGCTGATGCCAAATCCAATGACAAACAATGTAATTGAAAGCAACGTCACCGATCGAGATACATCAAACTCCTCTTGCACTCCTTCAATGCCAGCAGTAATGACGGAGGAGCTAAAGGCAACAATAAAGCACATTACCGCGATGACTAACGTGCACCACCATTTGAAAGCCTTGCTCCAATTCTTCGGGTTTCAGGGATCGTCAATAGTGAAGGTTACAAGCTTGTATTGGACTTTTTCACCTGCGTTGGAGATTATGGGCTTTATGATTTCACCAGTGGTGGTTTCTTCTATATACTCCTTGAGGTTGCGTTGCGATTGAGGGTACAGTAGGTAAGGTAGGGATCGTTTAATAGGTGGTTGATCGTACGGTGAATATCTTGTCTGCGTTGGTAAGCTTGTTAGTAAAGTCATACTTCAATTGCTGTGGGACTATTCACGTTCCAAGAACATCACCAGCCTCCAGAGGAGTGAGTTTTTGTGAAACGTTAGAAGCCATCTGCTTCAGGACGCTGTGCGGTTGGGGGCGGAGCCTGTTTGTATGTAAATAGAAATATTTTAATACTAAGTTATTTTAAAAGTTGAAAATAAGAGGAATTGAGCGGTCGCGTTGTGAGCCAAAGGCCGGGTAATTGGGGCAGTATGAAAAATACTATTTTTCTGAGTTTTCTCTAGACGTGCCGGAGGCACTACTATGATTCCCTAGAGAAAACTCAGCACACGGAACGTGACTTGTTACTCTTAAGCTTTTACTTGGAAAAGCATGTACTTTAGTGATGGAACGCGGAACGCTGTTCTGACGCCTCGGCACATCACCTTCTGGCACTCGCTCGCGGTGCTCAGCCACACCCCTTAGGCAGTTCTCTGAACCCTAACCCCGGATAGGTATGAATTACCCGGCAACGGCATCCGGTATATATACAAGCAACTCCTGCTGTATATCCTATAGACAACCCTTCGGTTTTGGCAGCACCAACGCACACCACGCCCCCCGCAACAAGCAACGACCAAGTGGACACTCGCAACAAAACACAAGCGCAACGACAATCGCTGAGGGAACTCACGATCCTTTCGACAAGAATACGATGGCCGATGCAGACAACAAAGGACGTGAACAACCAGACTTTGAGGCGATGGGGGAGACGATGAGTAATGTCGGCCACGCGACATTGGAGCTGGCGATGAACTTGGGCAAGATGAGGAATGTGCCTGCACTAGACGGTGGGGCACAGATACTGGAAGAGCTCAGGGCGATGCGACATGAGATGGCAGACATGCAACGGACAATGATGACGCGTCTCGAGGCGGCGTGAGTATAGTATTCTATTGATTACTCTAACCTTTAAAATCTGATTGTCTAAAATAGTGACTACTAATAGAATATGGTGCGAAAGAACAGATAGATTGGTTAAAATCTAATGAAGAGTATTCGAAGCAATAATATGATAAAAGTAACAAAGTAAAGAAGTGTTCGAAACAAGATCATATAATACTGAAGGAGGAGGTATCGAGAAGATATTATTGTATTCTTTTCGATGTCAGAGCAAGTCTAAAGAACTGTTCTCTAACCGGAGAAACAGTATCTATATATACATAAAATAAGGAGTGATTGTCTGTGACCACGGTCGCGGAACAATATCCTAAAACAGTAAAGAAAAACTCTTCAACTGTACATAATTATAAACAAGAACCGTAAGGAAACCATTAGAACAATCTAGGCGCGTTCCAAAAGATAAGCGCTGATAAATCCCTTTCCAACGGAACAAAAAAGAAGATTCTAGACAAGTTCTAACCGGAACTTTCTAGACATCTAAAGATAACAGATAACAAAAGTATTAACACACCACATTATTCTTATCTGCAAAGACCTTCCATATTTATGGAGAAAATAAAAAGAAAGGTACAAATATTAGTAAGAGAAATGTAGATACTTCCGTATTTTCAATAACTACAATGCGGTGGCGAGACTAACTAACAGTTCGCTGGCGATATCGACGAATGCTCAGTTGATTGCGCTGAGGACGCCACGTAACGAGGATGTAGAGAACTTTCCGATGACGCAGGATGATATCGACAGGGCGAATTCGCAGGAACTGAACAGGTTGTTGGAGGGCTATGGATTGCCGACGCAGGGGACGGTAGTCGTAAGGAGGCGACAATTGAAGAAGTATATCAGAATCATGATGACTGGTATATGAGGATTAAAAAGGGGAGGATTAAAAAGACTAGTTGGATGGGACGCAACTGAAATGATATTATTAAAGGTAAGTGAAGAGATGAGTCTTTAGATGATGAGTGATTTAGCTAACGATGAGTAGTCATTGGTAATTTAATGGGTAGTCAATTAGTGTTAATTGAGTGAGTCAATATTGTTGTGATGCAACGGTTATGAACTAATAAGTTGTTAGTATTGGATTGGTTAACAGGGGGGACCCAACGCCAGAGCGAAGCGGAGTATGGGTTTAAGGAATTAAGGAACAAAAAAGGAAAACTAGGTGGAGTGGTGATGGTTCAAGTTGAACTATGTGTGAATCTCAAATGTGTGGTACGGCGAGTGAGATTTGAGTCTTTTCCATACGAAGCCGTTCGAAAAAGGTAGGCAATCGGCTGCTATATATGCTACCTTTATAAACAGATTTTTTCTGCAAAACTGAAGTGATTCATGATCATTCGTTACTGGTTTTAGAGTGCCGACTTTTCCGTCGATACGTGATCCAAGAAATGAAGCTTTCCAATCAAAAGTGAACTAAGGGAATAACTACCTAGCTTCCCTCCCCACTGTCAGTCACCGAGAGAAGTTGTTCTCAGACAGCTTTATATTTCGGCAGACTGCTGGACTGGTTATGAGGACTATTTCTGAACCTTCTAAGACAATTACCTATGCTCTAATCCTCCACACTGCGTTGTTCGTTATCGACATATCCGTGCTCCAAAGTTTCACGGCATGATTGGGGTGCTATAGTAACATAGTGGCCGGGCACAGGGTTACCATACATGGCCAGTTCGGCTTCAGAGGTATCTTCGGGATCGGGGATCGGAGGTGGGGGTTTGCCGAAAATCCAAGCATTCTTTTGGCATTAGATTAGAGAGGTTTTTCTATGCGTCATGCGGACGAAGAGCGGGCCGAAGCACGCTAAATTCACATGAAGCCCGCTTGGTGCAGTAGTTGGAATGAGTCTTCAAGAATCCGGATATGGCATGTCTTTCCTACACCTTCGAAATCGGGTGTTCGAAACCTGGGTGGCGTGAGGGCAACTGCAGGCAAATTTACGGCGAAGAGCCGTAAATATGATAAATATTGCTTGCGCTAATATTCTTGCCCAAGTAGAACGGGGAATATCAAATCCATTCACCTGGTTGCAGACAAAAGGTATGAGCTTTAGCAGTTGCTGTTCAACACATTGGACCCATTCAAGTAGTGATAGTGGTGGAATAGGGTTGAGAGTAGGGTTGTTGGCTAGCGCTGCACGTGAGTAAGGAATTTCTGCATGGGAAAAATCTTGAAGTCTTTGGCGCGACAACGACGAACATTACGAGTTGCCTCAAACGCAGGGCGAGCGCATATCAATCATGGTTTCCGCTACCGTCGCCACAGTGAAGCCTAACTCGTCCTTCAAGACACTCAAAAGAGAGCACCTTTTCCGAAACCCGCCCAAAGACAAATCAGCATTTCCGGCGTTGATTGCTGCCGTCCAACCCCACTTCGATTCATTCAATGCAGTGACGGAAGAGGGTGGCTTTCTCGATCTTGCACGCAAGGAGATTGGGATCAAAGCAGTTTTTGACGGCAAGGATGGAAACCGTGGGAATAAAATCTCGCGTAGGTTGTGCACAATCACTTCATGCCGATCAGCAGATTGACAATTCACAAACAGTTCGTATTGACAAAATCTACGTTGGTAAACCTATGATAAGTACTCGCGACAAAGAGTCACTGAAACGAGAGATCTATCCGGCAGAGGTGCGCTATACCTTTTCTACTGTGCTACGGCTGTACTGATGTGGTTGCGGGATATTAGGCACGCGAGAGACACACCACTTATCGCGGAAGACTCACTGTTCGGGTTGGGTTCAAAGTGAATAATGGATCGTGGTCATTCATTGACCGTGAGTGCGGTAATCTACCAATCATGCTCCGAGTAAGTCCAACGCCATCTACTTGAAGGTCAGCAGGAACGATGTGCTAAGCAATATCAGTCGAACCGTTGCCACTTAGAAGGTCTGTCGCCTTACGATCTGGTTGAACGCAAAGAAGAATCCGAAGAGCTGGGTGGTTACTTCGTCGTCAATGGTATTGAAAAGATCATCCGGTTATTGATTGTACAGAGACGAAATTATCCCATGGCAATCATACGCTCGTCTTTCGCGAAAAGAGGCAAATCCTACTCTCAATATGGTGTCCAAATACGGTGTGTACGACCAGACCAGACCTCGCAGACGAACGTTCTCCACTACTTGACAGATGGTAATGTCACTTTCCGATTCTCCTGGAGAAAGAATGAATACCTGGTGCCCGCAGTCATGGTGCTCAAGGCCCTATGCGAGACAAATGATCGCGAGATCTTTGATGGATTACTCACTATTATAGACCGAGAAAATACGTTCCTCACGGATCGTGTAGAGCTACTGTTAAGAACCTATAAAGCATATCAGCTTTACACGCGCACTGATACGTTGCAATACCTGGGAGAGAAGTTCCGTATCGTGATGCGAGTGGCGCCGGACATGAGTGATGTTGAGGTTGGGAAAGAATTTCTGCGAAAGATTGTTCTAGTCAATCTGGAAGATCCTAGAGACAAGTTCCGAATGATGCTTTTCATGGTCAGAAAACTGTATTCATTGGTAGAGGGGAGCTGTTCACCAGACAATCCCGATGCTATTCAGCATCAAGAGATCCTCCTCGGCGGGTTTTTGTACGGCCAGATTATCAAGGAAAGAGTGGAGGAATACCTCGATAACGTAACCTCGGAACTTCGCCGGCAAGTGACCAGAGGCATGCTTGTCGATTTCAATAACAAGGATCATCGCGTGAGGATATTTAGCAAGGTAAACGAGAATATTGGTACCGCATTAGAGTATTTCCTTTCTACCGGAAATCTGTCATCGCCCAGTGGACTGGATTTGCAGCAGGTGTCTGGGTTTACTATAGTTGCTGAAAAGATCAATTTCTACCGGTTCTTGTCACATTTCCGAATGGTGCACAGAGGTAGTTTCTTTGCTCAGCTGAAGACAACAACAGTCCGAAAACTGTTACCTGAGAGTTGGGGTGAGTTTTTGCGCTGCATTACCGTAGATTGGCAATTGACGGCGATATAGGTTTCCTCTGTCCCGTTCATACTCCCGATGGAAGTCCCTGTGGGCTGCTGAATCATTTTGCACACAAGTGCCGTATTACCACCACAATCTCTGACACTTCCGCTCTACGCCCGGCTCTCACCTCACTCGGTGTCGTTTCCCCGGCAACAAGCCCTCGGCCGTCATCCGCCACATTTAGCATCCAGCTCGACGGCTGTATTGTCGGATGGTGCTCCCCCAAACAAGCCCGGGTAGTGGCGGAAACGCTACGATACTGGAAAGTCGAGGGAACACACGGCATTCCCGTCGACTTGGAACTCGGCTACGTACCAGAATCCCGTGGTGGGCAGTATCCGGGTCTTTATCTTTTCTCTCAGCAAGCAAGAATGATCCGCCCAGTGAAGTATCTTCCATTGGATAAAGAGGATTTTGTTGGCCCTTTCGAACAGCCATACATGTCGATTGCTGTCACCGAATCAGAAATTTCTCCTGGGGAAAGTTCCCATGTTGAATCCGACCCAACTAACATTCTTTCAATCGTAGCAAATATGACGCCGTTTTCGGATTTCAATCAGTCACCCAGAAACATGTACCAATGTCAGATGAGTAAACAAACGATGGGAACTCCTGGAACGGCAATTCGGCATCGCACGGACAACAAATCATATAGACTCCAGACAGGTCAGACTCCTGTTGTTCGTTCACCACTGTACAACGAGTATGGACTCGACAACTTTCCGAATGGTATGAATGCAGTGGTTGCTGTCATTTCGTACACAGGTTATGACATGGATGACGCTATGATACTAAACAAATCGGCACACGAGAGAGGATTCGGTCATGGAACTGTCTACAAAACGGAAAAATATGGATGGGACACCAATAAATCCCGCGGAGGCCAGAAAACAGAATATGTCATTGGGTTCCACAACCCAGATGCCATTGCGGGTCTGGTCGACGAAATCCAACATGGAAATCAAACTTGGACCGAAGACGACCGGCGGAAAGCTTTCCGAAAGCTTGGTATGAAGGGGGATTGGCTGGATACCGTTGATACAGATGGTATGCCCGTGGTGGGCAAGATGGTGAAAAAGGGGGATGCTGTTGCCGTGTATCATGAAGTCACCAATGACCCCAATACACCAGTTGAACACAAGGTATTTTTATACAAGGGGGATGAGGACGCATATATTGATGAAGTACGGTTACTTGGTAAGTCCCAACTCACCCACTCGAAACACGCGTGTCTAACTCAAAATAGCAAACGAATCCAGTGAAAAGAGCATGCAAATGTTTACTATCAAATACCGTATACCGCGCAGCCCCAATATTGGTGACAAGTTCTCATCCCGACATGGACAGAAGGGTATCTTGTCCCAGAAATGGCCATCAACCGACATGCCATTCACAGAATCCGGGATACAACCCGACATCATCATCAACCCCCACGCTTTCCCATCCCGAATGACAATCGGCATGTTCGTTGAGTCTCTCGCCGGCAAATCCGGCGCACTCCATGGTATCGCGCAGGATTGCACCCCCTTCAAATTCAGCGAAGAGAATACCGCAGCAGACTATTTCGGCCATCAACTAAAAATGGCGGGCTACAACTACCACGGAAACGAACCCATGTACTCTGGTATCACCGGTGAGGAGTTGCAGGCAGATATCTACATCGGAGTAGTATACTACCAGCGTCTACGTCACATGGTCAACGACAAATACCAAGTGCGAACCACGGGTAGGATCTCGGAGCTGACGCACCAGCCGATCAAGGGGCGTAGGAAGGGAGGTGGTATCCGTGTCGGAGAGATGGAGCGCGACTCATTGCTTGCGCACGGAACTGCGTTCCTACTACAGGATCGCCTGTTCAATTGCTCAGATTATACACAGACTAATATTTGTAGAGGTTGTGGAAGCTTTTTGAGTACCATGTCAACGATCAAGAAGATGGGGTTTGAGAGTAGGATTCGGTGTAGACGTTGTGCGAAGACCGCGACCGGGCTTGAGGATGATTCCATTGTGTGGGAGGATGGGCATGGGCATAGGTTTGTGGGCGGCGCTGATACGACTACGGTTGCTGTACCGTATGTGCTTAAGTACCTAGATGTGGAGCTATCGGCGATGGGTATTGCGATGAAGTTTAATGTTGCGCCATAGACGGATGGTTGCATATAAAAGGTGGTTGGTTATTGAGTGATGATATTCCTTCTGTTCTTCAAGGTGTATATTTTTTTTTGGTTTTAGCATGATCGGGAGTGAGTTGTAGGATTAGAGCTGTCACAATCCGCAGTAGAGTAAAGATTTTTGGACTGTCTGCTATTAGGGAAGTACTACGTTGCTCATTAATTTGCTTTTGTCCCGGCTCAAACAGGTTACTCGCCGCTACCATCCATCACTCTTCCTTCGGCTTAGCATACTCCTCTCTTAGCCTCTCTTCCCTCCACCCAAACCCAGCCGCAATAACCGCCGCCGGACTAACCAACAAGCCACCCACTACCATTCCCGCCCCAAGCGCCAACGCCTTCCCAACCCCCTTCTCCCGTACACACTGCCACACGCACCCAGCCATCCACATCATTGTCGCCGAAACACCAATAATAAAATCCCATTGAATAAACGTGAAGGCCACTTCCGCCAGACCCTTCGGCGTCGCAAAACTCGGCAAAAACATCGTCTTCAAAGTTCCTGCCGGATCCGCGGAGCTCAAAATGTACTTCAAAGTGTACCCGTGCACCGCAGCGGCGAGGAGAACCATGAACCCATATGTCCTTCGCAGATACGTGAGGTCGTTGCCGGCACGCGGGAGGACGTTACACAACGTGTTCTGCGCGAACCAGAAGTAGACTGGGAAGAACTGCCACAGGCCGATGAAGAGCTGGCGGGTGTGTGCGGAGATGTTGGGGAAGAACATGGCGGCTGTTGGGAGGACATAGCTTAGGATTAGGGAGGGGAGGAGAGCGGCGGCACGGTTTGTGGGCAGCTCTGGCGACCCCGTGCCCGGGGAGGAGGAGTGCAGGGAGGAAAAGAAATAGATTGGTGCTACGGTGCAGAAGCCGAGAGTTTGCAGGGCGAGGTTCCACGGGAGGGGGCTATGGTGTTTTAGGTACTGCGGGTATATGCAACATTGGGGTGGGACTTACTACCGCACAACACGGCCCTTGCTTCTCGCTCTCGTTGCCTCAATCTCCCAGAGTACGAGATTCGGCATCAGACCGGCGAGCATGAAGTATGCGGCGAAGAGGGTGGTGTCTGGGTTGCTGTTGTCGGTGAATTGTAGGAAGACACTGACGAAGAAGGAGAGGGCCTTATCGAAGAGGGAGACACTCGTAAAGTGGGTGCGTACGGGCTCTCCGTGAGAGAATTGGCCCGCGGAGTGCGCGATGTCGATGTGGTTCCCGATGTGTTGCGTGATGGGGGATAAGAGTACCAAGTACCCCCCGGCGAGACAGAGTGGGACGAAAAGGTACTTGGACATGATGGTGATGATGATGGTGGGGAGGGTGTGGGGAAGACTGTGTGAGAAGAAGGCATGGGTCGTCTTATAGGGATGCGATTGAGGAGGAAGGTGGTGCCAGCTTACGGATGGAGCTGGTTTCGTGGTGCAGGTTCAGCTGAAAAGGATACGGCGTGCGGGTGTACGCAGGTTTGCGTTCCTACGCCGGTAGGTATACACGGATGTTCGCCGCATGCGGGGATGGAGTAGACTTCATTGCTATCGCGCAGAAGAAGCCGTGCACTGTGGGTGGTAGTTTTCAATAGCTGCTTCCGTTCCTGATGCGGGAATCCTGCAATATCTAGGGTCTAGAGGTGTGTTGGGGTACTTTGAAATGTAAAGTGCAGTCTGTTGATCCTCAAACTCATAAAGTATTGCCAAGCCATACCAGGATCAACCACTAATGAGATCTAATGCTCTTATCAAGCTAAACAACCATCGCCCAATCAGAAGCGGCAATTCATCCCAACTGAAAACATGATCCCTGACCCTAATCCCTGAACATGAACTTTAGCCATTTAGCCTATACCTCTAGCCTCTGCCAGCAGGGACAGGGACAGACACTGCAATATCTGGGATACCAACCATAACATGCCAAGATCAGCACCTCTTAAGTTGGCTGATTCCCACTCCCTGTGCACAATTTCTCCTTTCCACCCAATACTAATACTCAACACCCAACACCCAACACCCAATACTAGTATTAGTATCAGTACCACCAATACTAAACTACCCACACCTATACCACCAATACTAATACTAACAATACTAATACTAACAATACTAATACTAACAATACTAATACTAGCAATACTAATACTAACAATACTAGCACCCAATACTAAGTATCAATACTAAGTATCAATACTAAGTATCAATACTAAGTATCAATACTAGTATCAATACTAAGTACCAATACTAAGTATCAACACTAACACCAACCCTCTGACACATCATGGCACTCTCCAGCCCAGCAATCCGGAATGATCTTGCCGAGGACCCATCTGATTCCGGTAAGTCCACCGCCATCACAGGCGCGTCAGACGCGTCTCGTCGCGTAACAATTATTGGTATTAACAACCCTCTCCTCTCCCCGCAGATGACGATATCTCCAGCGATGAGTTCTTCCGGCGTCTCGAGAGTCTGGAAACGAACCAAACCGAGACTGCGCAGCTTCTGCAGCAAACGATCCAAGAGCGCTTCCGGGTCCTCCGGCAAGAAGTCGAAGAGATGCGGAAGCACCTGATAGAGCAGGGATCCAAAAGACAGCGGAGGTTGCAGAAGAAGGTCAAGAAGCTGAAGTTGAGGCAGTCCAGTGCGTCAGCAGTGCTGGTGGATGGCATGCCCGCTGAGGAGCCGAGTTCGTCCCAGTCGTCGCAGTCCGCGAAACAACAGCTTGCTAGGGAAAGTCGGAAGTCGAGTGGTAAGTGATCCATAACGCGTGTATGCACCCGCGTGCGTAGAATGTCGAGTTAACCTGCTACAGCCATACGAGCCCCTGCCCCTGCCCCCGTCGCCGAGCAGGATGAAGATGAAGCCATGGCCCTGGCACCTCTGCAACTTGACTACGAAGAATTACCGCCCCCGCCGCCAGCGAAAGCCGAAAGCTCCCCGGCTCCGGTAGCCCCCATGGCGGTTTCGGCGGGAGTGCCATCACCTACATCATCATCTGGCATGAAGAGGCCCCAAAGAGCCAAGTGCTCTGTCAAGAGAGCTAAACATACCGGGTTCGGCAGCGCCCCGGGTTCTCGGGTGCAGAGCGACATCGAGGCCCAAGTGTCCAGCCCTCCGGCTCCGAAGCCGTCCAGGCCAGGGGTTAGTATGGCGAGGCGTTCGAGGCTGACGAGAGCCGGGGGCGGGGTGAGTAGGGCTGAGGTGGCCGCCCGGAACAAAAATGATGCGCCGGCAACGTTTACTCCAGTCAACAAGCAGACGCTGGAGATTGGGAGACCCCTGTTCGTGGATACCGACCGATCGGAATCTCCCGAGCCAGCACAGCCCACATCGAGGGAGACAAATAAACCAGGTGAGACACAACAAATCCCCTAACACCAGACGGGACAAATTAACATACCGTTCTCGCCCACCGCGTGGTTGCCACAACATCCAGTGGACAGTTCACCGGGCGTTGGTTCGCGTAGACTAATAGTGGCATCCAGGCATACCCGAGAAACCACTCCTCTTCAGCCAACAAGTAATCCGCGATACCTTTGGAGGTGGAAAAATCACCTCTCCAATCTGGAAGATCCCTCCCACCGCAAAAAACTCATTCAAGAAGAAGTGGACATACATGGTAATCTGCAACGAGAGCAGTGTCGAGCTCCCCGAACGATTCATGGACCCCGGCGCCATCCTCGACCTGTGCGAATGGGAGATTGCCGGCGAGCTCAACTGCGATACTAACGTCGAGTTTCCGGTATTTGTCAAAAAGGGCGAGGATAAATTCTTGTACTGCGGCATCTACAAATTTGGCGAATGGGATGTGGTTCCGGTGAAGACGTGGGAAAAGCTTAGCGATGCGGTGAAGAAGTACTGGTGCCGCCACGTCATCACCAGCACCGCCGGTGTCTCAATGCTTAATGAACAGGGCCTCAAACCCCCCGGTGCGGCACGAAAATTCCTACCCAAGGAAATCGAGGAGTTTTTTCTCGAAGACCTAGACAGAGAGGAAAAAGGCGGGCTCCGCCTCTCACGCACAGAAATCTGTCCGATCAGATCCGAAGCAAACGTTTATAAGACCCTTTGCAAAACCCACGAGAAGAAAACGCACCCTCAACCCCCCAACACGACGACCCCCTCCGCGGGGGCTTCTTCACGCAATCAGAAACGGCCCTCCACCGCCGGTGGGAGCGGCAGCAAAAGCGGTAAGCGGATACGCCTCGAGAAGGAGCCCGCGGATAAGGACACAATTGAGTTTCCGTTCGAGCGTATGAGTCCCAGACGAACACGGACGTCGGATGTTAATTATAATTTGGTTACGATGTCGAAGAAGGATCTGGCGGAATCGGGGTTGGTGAGTGATAGTAGTGAGGATGATGAGGATGTGGTGCAGAAGTTTGTGACTAGGAGGAAGGCGTTAACAGCTGGGAGGGCAAGTATGGATGCGGATGATGGGGAGAGTTCGGAGGAGGAGTAGGGAGGGGGGGGTTTTGGGGTTTTGGGGGATTTTGGGTGCAAGCTAGCTTGTGAAGGTAGATATTTGGTATAGTTTAAGTTGGATGTGATAAATATGGGGCTCTGGGATTGATACATGCTGGGAATTTTGTGAACTGGAATAGGTTGATGGTATAAATGCTTCTCAGAACGGATGAACATATCAAATCGAGTGATGTCAATGATAGCAGTAATAGTTATGAAATGAATGAATTCCGTGTTGTACTGCTGGGCCAGCTAGAATCTGGGCACGAGACAAGCCGGTACCAGCTGTATGGTATATATGAACGAGAGCTAGAAGGGATCATGAGGATGGTGAAAACCCTCAAAAGTCGAAAAGGGTACAGCAGATTCGACGGAAGCTAGACCTTCGGTTCTTTGGAGAGGCTGCTGACGATATAGAGCTCTCAAGACGGTAGTGCCAGCCATACCACGTACATAATATGGTCACAGCCAAGGCAGAAAATCCCGTTTCCTCACCCTGAAGCTCAGCTCAGCTCAATGGGGAACTTGAAAACATAGCAACAGCTCGCGACAACCCAGCCCGTGGCATACTTGCCGCAATTTTGGTATCGAATGCTCGAAACGAAGGTCGCTATGCCCTGCCACTGGAACCTGAAATTTCCCTGAACCTAATACACGAAACGCCGACGCGATAGCCCGTGTCGAACTTGCGCATTTTCGTTTGCGGTGGGCAACAAAACTCATGAGTCGAGTGGCCAAGTGTGATATAGTCTGTGATCTCGAAGTAGGAATGGGTCCAACAAGAATCTATTTTCGCCACTTTCAATCCCTCAAAGGCACTCTCATGGCACCCCTGGCCTCAAAATTTACACACCTCAGCGCCGAGAACCCCTAATCTAACTTCACACAGCACCTCAATAACAGCTAGATCGATGAGCGGGACTCCTCCTCACACCGCCGCCGAGACTCCGGTGGAGAGAATTGGAAATGGAGTAGTAAGAGGACCGTTCCATGAAGGGGAAAGCTCCCCACAAGAAATTGCCGAGACGATAATCCAAACTGAACCCTTTCTTAATGGATCTCTCACGCCGAATCGAGTCTTTCCCTCTTCTCCACCACTTGCCATTCACACTTCCGAGGAGGATAGCAACTCTGGCATTTTACTCGATCCTAATCTTCCTGCTGCACCCCCTTCATCCCCAAATTCGCCTTCTGAAAACAGTTCTATCCAAAGCGAAGACGATATGTTGTCCTCGTATTCCGGGAACAGCAGGAATTCTGCTGAAGCTGGCAAGGTTAAAAGCAGTACTAGCACAAGTACTAGGACCTACCACACGACTGTTGAAGAGTATGACAGCGCCAATTCTAGTATCATCGAAGAGGTTATCGAGGAGAAGAATGAAGACGAGACTATTATCAAGACGGAAAACGACGATGACGAGATTACCTTCAGGCAGGAAAGCGAGGACGAGGAAAATGACAATCCCTGCTTCGTCCCTGTTCCTTGCGATGACGGATTTGGCTTCAAGCCCTACAAGACCATCCATTCGGCTGAGTCTGGGGTCGGAGGACAGACCGTCCATCGACGAGTGAGCAATGGTACAAGTCGCAACAACGAGCAGTACAAGACCGACAACCATTCGGATCGTTCGACTGATACCGACGTCGGAGGTGTACAGCTCAACCATCAACAGGTTGACAACGATGGTACGAGCCGCGACAACAGCCCCGAGCCTCCGATGCAAACACAAGATGATATCATTCGGTTTGTCAATGGATCGCAATGCAGCCTCGCGAAACTTAGTGAGAGGGCTCTGATCGAGTTCTTGAGAGAGAACGATCTGGATGGACCGGTCAAGAGAATCTGTCCGTATATCACTGTTAATAAATGCATGCGCATAAACGACTCGAAAGAAACATGCAAAGACAAGACACACTTTTATAGAAGAACCAATCAAGTCTATAACGTCAAGCTTGGTGATTGCAGCTACCTTTCTGGGTGCTATAATTACGACACTTGTCCGTTTGTGCATTACAGTACTAAACCTGCGGTTCAGCCAAAGACGGTTTTTGAGGCGATTGAGGATAAGATACCTGAGCACTTGGATGAGACTGTGAAGAAGCACGGAAATGGGGATATGTATACTGGTCTCAAAGAGATACAGGCAAAGATAAAGTTAGAAGAGAAGGGGAAGGTTAGTATTGAAGATTATCCCGGTTTATGAGGTTTAGTATTGACGACATTGCAGCCCCATGCTCAGTGGATTAATACTGATATCAGCGTGCTTCCAATGAAAGTTCTTGGAAAATTCACGGCCGTAGTTGTGGATCGTGAGTAAATTTACTATACCTGCATTGTTTCTGTTTCTGACATTGCAATTCCTCTTTCATAGCCCCGTGGCCGATTCACATGAAGCTTCCTTACCGTCAGATGTCTGACCAAGACATCTTGGCTCTTCCCATCAAGGACCTTCAGGATGATGGTGTTATCTTCTTGTGGGTGACTAGCAGAGCCTTGGAAAAAGGAATCGAGTGCCTTGAAAAATGGGGGTAAGTACAATTCTTCCTAGATGATAACGGTACATAGATCTAACAGATTCAGCTATATTTTTACCGACTACATCACCTGGGCAAAGACAAACCAGATCAATGCAACGATTGCTACCGGCCGCACTGGACATTGGCTCAACCACATGAAGGAGACTTGTCTGGTCGGCCTCAAAGGCAAACCCAAACTCAATGCCGGCTTAGATAGCAACGTGATTGTTGAACGTATCCGCGAAACCAGTCGTAAACCCGATGCTGTATGTCCCACTGCCCATCTTCCAGTGGATCTGATCTAAAAGTAATCTCGTAGTTGTATGTGATGATCGAGCGCCTTGTGGGCGATGGAAGAAAGCTTGAGCTTTTCGGTCGTCAGCACAATCTCCGTCATGGATGGCTCAGTAAGTATCATCCACACTTGCTTCCATCATGGATACTAACTTGTTTCAGCTCTTGGTAACCAGCTTCCTGGTACCAATATCCTGGATCCTTGGCTGGAACGTAGATGGCGTCATTACCTCTGGGTCTGTAAGCAAAAGGGGACCGTACCAAGTGCGCCGGCAGCACCCTCAACCACGGAGGAGCAGCCAGATGATACCCTCCCTATTCCCAAGGCTCCCGAAGGCTATGGAGAACACGGCAGTTACGGAGGCGGTAATTTTGGCAGGCATAATCAGTTTCAGACTGTCGGAGCTGCCCCGCAGGCTGCTAAAGCCGCCTCTCAGGTTGCAAAGGTTACCAACTACAATCATGAACATGCGAACTACGGCCATACACAGTCTCAGGCTGCAGAATCTACCCGCCAGGTTGCAGAACCAGCCTCTCAGATTGCAAGAGTCACCAACTACAACAACGGACACGCACAGTCTCGCAAATATTTCTGTGGTGGCCCCGCCCAGGATACTGGTGCTCATGAGGACAACATTGTTTCTCGTGGAGATCAAGGGGACCTTTCTAATCGTGGCGATAGAGAAAGAACTCCTGGATCAAACGCACACAATCCTATCATCATTGACTCTGAGGGAAATACTCATGTCAATGAACGTGTCCAGTCGTTGAACCTTGATCCGCAAGGTTCCGTATACTGTGACTCCCGTGTTCGCACTCGCTCCAATAATTCGCCTTCTGGGTCGAATCCACACAGCACTATTACCACCATGGTTCATTCCGAGGGCAATGTCCATGCCAACGAACATCTCGCGAACCCTGTCCCTGACTTCAACCCCCAAAGTTCCGCATACTACGACTCACGTGTTCGCTCTCAGTCCAACAATTTGCCTTCTGGTTCGATGGCCAGACAAGAACGAGAAGCTAAGATAGAGGCACGTATCCAGGAGGCTTTGGGTAGCCCACGTGAGGGCGAAGACGAGGTTCCGTTCCCCAGCGGACGCATTATTCGAGAAGCACAGCTTCGTCGTTCGGAGACAACAGTGATGAGCCCGCCCAGACGTGGTACCGATCGCATTTCTAGACTTCCCCGCTCAGAAACCGATTTTGGGCTTGCTGGTCGCAGCTTGAGCCCGTTGAGGATGACGCAGGAATCCCGTGTTTCAGGATTTGGTCCTGGTGTCCGTTACCACCACCGTCGCACCGAGACTCAGACTACGATCCGCAGATCCGAGTCGTTCCATCGCTCTGATGCGAGGAATCCTTCCCATCGCTCAAGCTCTCATCGCTCTCATCCAGAGGAGTCGCGCTCCGGAAGATCCCATGGCCATGGAGAACGTAATTAAGTTCCCGCCGCGTTTTAAATCTGGTTTTTCTCTGCGTATGCTTGTTTGTGTACCTGGTTTTCTTTAGTGTACCCGGTGTTTCTGTATCCGGTTTTTTGTACCTAACCTTTGTGTATTTGGTCCTCTGTCTCCTCTTTGTAAGTCCGCATGTTCTAGGTATTTTATCAATGGTATCATGTCGGCGAACATAAGGTGTCAATGAATGAGTGGCTAGTATTTCTATCAATTTAGCCTATTAGTATCAAAGCTCGAAAATTGAAATGCGACAACCGACAAACTACACTAAAAAAAAAGTTCACTAAGAGGAACAGCCTGAGTAGCAAATCTAACTACCTAGGTATCTGTGATAGTACCAACCTACTTAAGCACTTACTTATTACCTCTGGAGATTGTAGTAGCGGGGTGGTGGTACTGGAGGTAAGCAAGAGTACAGATTGCAGTTTATAGTGCTACTATTGAGAGCATGCTTAAGGGAATACTAAGGGAATACTAAAGAAATTGACATAGCCAACTTACTTATCTAAATGCTCCCTTGGCTGACACTGTGGTTACCATCACAAATAATACTACCATCACAAATAATACTACCATCACAAATAATACTACCATCACAAATAATACTACCATCACAAATAATACTACCATCACAAATAATACTACCATCACAAATAATACTACCATCACAAATAATACTACCATCACCATTGCACCAGCATGAGCAGTCCTAGACTGAATGTGTAATACAAACATCAAAAATCGATCGGAATTGGACTACAGATTCCACTTGAAAACTGGGTCAGAGATCTGCTCTCCTAAGATCTAAGTAATTAATTACTTTACCACGGGAGAACCTTTTTTTGGTGTGGTTTTTCGTTTGTCAGTTGCTTTTCAGTTTGATACTAACAGGCTGCCGCCACTGCTGCCACTACCCCACTACCACTAACTACACTCACCACCATCCCGCTACCACCACTACTGCACATGAGTATTATGTTGGTTACTACCTAAGTACTTAAGTACTTAAGTAGCTACTTAGTATGTGGTTTCATTGTTCCTTGAGTGGACATTTTTTAGTGAAGTTTTCGGTTGTCGGTTGTTGTCGCATTTCAATTTTCGAGCTTTGGTACTTATAGGCTACCGCCTAGGCACTACTAGGTCCAGAGTTAGAAATGAAGCGATTTTAGAGATTCTATTCAAAAAATATACAGTACCTAATCAAATACAAAAACGAAACGTCTCGAAAAGAAATCCGAAATTTCAAACCAAACTTTTGTCTACTCTAACTCAACAGAACTACTCCTCTGGCTCCTCATCTTCCTCCTTCTCCTCTTCCAGAACCAACCTTGCAAATTCGCTCTCATACTGCACCATGTCTTCCTTCTCCCGTTCCGTGATCTCAGGGCTCTCCTCTACCGTTCCCACTGCCTCGGGCGTCTTCAACTCGTTCCACAGCTTCTTGTACATTTTGCACCTCCTCCCATCACCTAAAATCTTGCAATAAAGCGCATACTTCACCTCAGGCTCGATCTCCTCGGGGACACCGTACCCTCGCCTCTCCAGGATTCCAATGATATCATCGCAGTACTTATCCTTCCCATTGTGTGCAACAATCATGCCATTGACCCTACTCCCCGTCCACGAAAACACCCGACGAACCCCAAGACGGCAGTACGCGACATAAGCCTCGAGCGGGTTCTTGATCTTCTTCTTGATGAGTTTTGCACACAGCCCTGCTTCGCGCCGGCCCTTGTCGCGCCGATGGTATTTTTCAACAAAGCCGATCTGGTCCCACACAGTTTTTGTTTGCGAGCCCCACGGCCCGCAGTAGCATGGTGGGACAGCTTCGTAGCAGTATGGGTCATCGGCGTAACAGGCGCCTTCGAACCATTTGCGTTTCTTACGCACGATGTGCAGAGGCGTGTTCCAGCTGTAGTCAGAGTAGCAGATGGGTACGGAGAAGACACCGGGAACACTGGCGTCTGCGATGTCTGCGATGGAGGTGGTCCTGGTGCTGAGGAGGGGTGTGTTGTTTTTGCGTAGGCGGAAGTCTTGCAGTCCCTCGAGCGCGCCGTTGACTGAGGAGAGGATGATTTCCTGGATTTTTTGGTGAGTGCGATGTGAGAGAGATATTAAGGGGGACATACAGTAGCGTTGGTATAAAATGGTGCTGCACGCCATTCGCAGATTCCTTCGGGCTTGGAGTTATGGCTTACCATACCACTCCTCTGGGGCACCTTCCAGCGGTACATGTAACAAACATCTCCGTCTTCGACGCATGCTTTGAGGTCTTGGGGACCGCTATGATCTTTGGCACAAGCGTTGCCGGTGGAGTAAACACCAAATTGAGAGGGTCGCCCCCCCTTGTTGACAGTGCATGTGATATAGACTTGATCGGAGAGCAGGGCTTGGTTTAGGGCTTTGTGGTAAATAAGGCGTGCAAGCAAGCTTTAACAAATCAGTATCTGGATGCTGTTTTGGGAGAGGAAAGAGTTCTCACGAAGGGAAAATATCACGATAGGCCACGATCTTGTTAGCATCCGTTCCTAAGAGGTTTCCAAACTCCAACAATTCGTAAATATCCAGCTCAAGGGATCCATCGAAGAACTCGGAAACCGTTTCCCGGAGAGCGTTCTGTCCAAGCTGTGCAAGAGCTCCGAAATAGTCGCCCAAAGACACCGTATCAAGAGCGGCAACAGCGTTGGGTTTCAACTTCGATTTCTCCCCGAGAGCCTCTACCAACCCGTAGGTAATATTCCACGACAACTCCCCAGATCGAGCAAACGTATTGGCCCGGATTACCGAGCGCATCTTCTGTGCGTAATCAACGACCCAATCAGCTTCGGCCATGACATTGCCATTGTCTCGGCCCACGGTAGGGTTATATCCTGGTGAGTTACGACCTTCGTCTAAATTCTTCAGATCCACTACGGTTCCGAAGAGCTGGTCCCATTTGTTGAGGGAGAATGAATTTGCGCCGGGATCTGTGTTGGCAAGATTGGCACCTTTCTTGCTCTTTAAGGCCTCGAGGTGGATTTTATCGGTTTCGGCTCTCCAGGATTCATCGGTTTTCCAGGGAAGTTCGCTCAATATCACGTCCCTGAACGAGGACTTGATGCTGTCGATGGCAAGCTGCGATTTGTTCGCGCATGGATAGGTCTTCCACCAATCTCTAGTGTAGGGCAAGGCCTCGATCAGTCGAGCTGCTTCACGGAAGCCCAGGTCCATAGAATCCTACAAACAAACAGAATTAGATAATTATACAACTGTGGGAAGGATCGGGATTCATACATGGACAAGATCAGTCAAGGTAACGAAATTCTTCAGGGAGGTAAGTGCAAACGTGGCTTGCTCGTTATCTTCAGTACCGACTGTCTTTCGGACCTGATCACACTCGGAGGTGTGCGTAACATTCGATCCGTGTGCAAGCCCATAGCAGTGGGCAAGGCCTCCAAATAGTCCATGCTTTGCGGTGAAGTTGGAGTTTCCGTAATTTGTAATGTATGTCCGCAAGAAAGCGGGACCATCGATGGCCCACCAATCGCCCATCGAAGGCTGGTGGATGTTCGCATTGGGTGGGGAAGCAGTACTCGTATGGCGACGGGAGATGGCGTCAACTTGCTTTCCAGACGTGGTTGTCTGTTGAAGTTCTTCGGGGTATTCGACATGTATCCGGCTGTTGTCTGAATGTCGAATATAATGAGCTTCTTGACGCTCGTTGTGCGCCGGAACTCTCAATTGTCCTTCGGCAGTCTGTTGTACAGCGTTCGAGTCAAGAGAAATAGCATCGGTATCAATACTCCTCCGAATGTGGGCAGTTTCGACACCGCCAATCTGCTTGACGGAATCGATGGGACCGTTCTCATATCCGACGACCCTGGGTAAGTTTCTTCGAGAAATATTGGACTTTCCCTCAGAACCACAGGAACATTGCTTAACCATAGCAACGTCAGACTCCTCAACCGTTCCCTGGCATCCGAAACAAGTCTCGGACTTTCCCTTTGAACCGCAGGAATACTGCTCAACAGGAGAAGCCTTATCAGATCGCACAATGTCATCAACCTCAAGTGCCTCCTTCTGAGCTTTCTCAATAGTTTCGATCTGCTCATTCAGAAACTGACGTAGTACTTCCGAGCTCGGAACAGAGGGGTTCTTAACATTGTTCTTAGGAGCAAAGGCCTGACCATTTGGCAACTGGTCCAAAGGCTCGGGGCTCAATAAGACATCACCAGTACACCCACAACCGCCGCACTGCTTCTCGATAACATTGTGGATACCTTCCTCTTGGAAACCGGTAGGAATAGCTAGGGTGCAGACGAGGTATAGCAGGAGCAACCCAAGAAGGGTGTTATTCCGAAGGGTTGAAAGGACCATCATGACGATGTTCCTTTCACAAGCAGTAGTAGTAGGTGGATAAGTGCTCAACAGTTGTCTACATAGGTGTTAGGTATTTTCATTCGTGTAAGGGATGGAGACGAATACCTACTATCAGAAAACGTGGAAAAAGAAGTATAGATAGTCCACGAGACTCTCTATACGAGATCTGACCACTTTTGCGATGACATGCAGTAGACGGTGACTGGGGGCAATAGTGATGGGGGAAAGGAAAAGAAGAGAGAAAAAAGTGAAACTGTGTTCGGTTTTGTGACCGCTTATAAGTATATGAGTGAGAAAACTCTCTGCGAAGAAAAAGTATAGATCACTCATTTAACATTCCCTAAAATCACTCTTATGACTGGAAACAAGCTTTGGTGGGGAATATCAAGCTTCTTCGCCACGTGGAAAAGCTCTAAATCAGCGTTAATCATATCGTATAATGAAAGAACAATACTGAAGGCGGGCATCCGGAATAGGACCAACAGGAAAAAAGAACGAGCAACGTTGAGGGTATTGGTGAATCGGTAACGCATGGCCCACCGGTAGATGCCAGTAAGTCCCCACAATTACAGCTCACAGCATTTAACGTTAATGGGTGTGGTCTCCCGAATAGAGTTCCATCTAAGATTAAAAGTGTTGGTTGGTGAATTCAACAGATGTGTACGTTCCGTCCATAGCCGATCTGTACTCTTTCGTGAAGTTTCCGCCAGCTTACAATAGGAAGAATGGGAAGACGATGTCCGAATATCTCACAGAAGTTTGTTGAGATTGTAATGAACAGCCATGGCCAACGCCTAGGGATGCTAGTACTCATCTATGGTGCAATAAGGCCGCTGCTGGCGAGTATGAGATCACAGCCAAGTAAATCAGAACTACGCACTTTCTGGTGAATAGGCATAACTTTAAAGTACCACCAAGGAACTCGAAAGTTTCCTCTGACAGTAGGATGGCGAGTTTGCAGGCACGCCCGGATTCGCGAGACTAATGCAACTCCAAGTAGTCGAAAATCCCAATGGAGCTCCGATAAACAATACCTGGCACTCTATCCCCAAATGGTAGAGTATGGTGCTATACACCCGATGCTATAAACATCAAGGTCGCAAGCTCGAAACCTGCGATGGTCTCTTTTGCATATCTTTTACCTCACGGTGCAGCCGCTCTGACATAGCAGCTGTAGGATTCAAGCCACCCGCGTAGACGCCTAAATTACCAGTCAATATTATGCAAATTTATAGATTGAGAGTTCAGTATTACTAGCTCATATGGTAAATCATGGTGCTAAAAACATCAGATACTAAAAACAACATGGTCGCAGACTCGAAACCTGCGGTGATCACCCTTTTGTCGTCTATGTGTATGTTTCGATCGCCAAATTTCACCCGGCAAGCGCTCTCACATATCAATTGCGAGCGATGTCTTCGAGCATTTTATTTCCAGTTCTTTCCGTTTAGCTGCGTCATTGCGTGTTGCACCGACGTTAAAATATTCGCTCGTGTTGCATATAAAGTGCACTTGCACTTATGACTGCTTGCTGCTCCCACACGCACTGCAGATAGTCTTGAAGTTCTCTCTTGTCTCCCTCATCAGTAGACACTACAATATACACGCGCAGTTCCTCCAATAAAGTAACCCTCCAGTTTGACGTCATCCGCGTGCTCTCCCGTGCGCCAAGTCTTCTTATCAACCCCACCTCACCTCACCTCACCTCCCCCACCTTCCCAGCGCAACCACAACAATGGCACCCAAACGCGTATTTCTCCCTCCTTCTCCCTCAATTCCTGCTAACAACTCTAGATCCACTTCACCGCGCACGGCGGCCGAGTCCAAGGCGTTTTCTTCCGCGCACACACGGTTTCCTCAGCGACCAAGCACTCTCTAACGGGGTGGGTTCGCAACCTCCCCTCCGGGACCGCGGTCGAAGGACAAGTTCAAGGCCCCGAGGAGAAGCTGAGGGAGTTTTTAAAGGAGGTTGATAAGGGACCGCCGAATTCGCATGTAGTTCGGCTGGATCAGAAAGAGATCCCGCTTAAGGAGGAGGAGGAGAGGTTTCGGAAGGTAAAGAGTTATGAGACGCCGCCGGAGCATTAGGGGGTAGTGTTGGAGCAAGGAGGAGAGCAGGCGTGTGATAATACCAAAGGAAAGTGGTGATTTTTATCAATGCCAAAACACGCCATCACGATCTATCGAAAGCAAAGTACACCCATAACCCACAAACGCCCAAACACACCCAGAAATAGAATAAAAGAAGCATCCCCCCTATTCTTTCACCTGCGCCTTCTCAGCAATCTTAGTCAGCTCCTCCCTATCCCAACCCGTCTGCTTGATCCATTCCAACTCTTTCGTAGGATGCGGCACCTCACTCGGCCACTCGGCAGCATACGGGTTCATGTCCGTCTGCTTCAGATTTGCCAATGTGTGATTCACCTCTCTGTGCTTCGCTTCGTCGGCTCTTATTTGCATCAATAGGTCCTTGACGTTATCCTGTCCTGGCTTCAGTTGGAAGTAGTCTTTCGCAATCTGTTTCAAATTCGTGAGTATAATAAACTACAGAGCAGTGCGGGTGAATTTCTTACCTGTGGAGCATCCATATTCTCCCACTTCGGCAGCTTCCCAGCCTCCAAATCTGCGATAGTCCGCGTATACGTGATCACCGCTTCCTCCTCAAGGTACCCCACGAAGCGGTGGCACGTCTTCGGTGAAACCAGGTACGAGATGAAAAAGATATTAAAGAAAACGCCCTATTCCGTTAGCTTCCTTCACCCACATTCGAGATTTCACTAACCTGACCCCCCAGCAAAAACAGCCTCATAAGAATCCCCGGATTCCTGAACTCCAGGAACGTAAGCAAATGCATGCGTTCATTCTGCGATTCCTCCAGCAGCGTCGCAATCCACCCATTATCGCGCCTAAGAACGCGCAGCGATTGCAGATGTCGGACCATCCCCCCAACCATCCCGGGTACCCCCGCAATAGACTCCAGGAATATAAACCTCGTGATCCACTTCTCCTCGCTCATCGCGTACTTCTGCTCTGCGGCCGCGGGGTCCTTTTTGCCGAGCGCAACAGCCTTGTCGTGTCGGTACCCCGTCGCGAAGTCGAAGACTCCGCGGAGGAGACGGACGGCGGAAAGAGCTACCCAGTCGGACCAGGTGTCACATTGTCGGTGGGCGATTTTCTGAGTTGATATTAGTGCGAGTGATGAGGGGTGGATAACGGCTACGAACAATTGAGCTCATTTCCTCCTCGGTGTATACTGGGTGGTTCCAGGCGCCGGAATATTCGGGGTTGATCTTTAAGTGCTGTAATTGAGGCTGGTGGGCGATGGTCGTGGTTGCGATGGTGCGGCGGCCATGGTTATTGGGGATTGGTGGGGTGTATCGGAGTAGTACAACTACTGCTGGACGGAGCTGGGTAGCTGCCAGACGAGGGAGGGCAGTTGTGCAGAAGATCTTAGCTCCAGTGTGTGCTGTTGTTGATAGCATAGATGGGTATCAGTTGAGTCGTATCGAGTGATGTTGGATATGGTATTGGCAAAATTTGGCCTGACGGTGACATGACAGCGGGGTTCTTTTTATACAACTCGAATTCACAAAAATACAAATGCGGCGCTGACACGTACGAAAATCTTTAAAGCGAGGCGCGATCGGAAACTCCAGGAGCTCAGTTCGGGAATTCCCAGGCGACCTGAATATTGATTCGCCGACTTCTGGACTACGCGCCCAACGTTGTTCGCCGGAATGAGGCTGAACACTGAAATCTTTGGTGATGATGTCGTTTGTGTGACCTGAGACGGGCGAGTCGGTACAACTTGTCGCCGAATGATGGCGTTCCGAAGAATCCCGTCATACACCCGACCTGAGTCAGTCTTGTATGTTTTGCGGGTGCACGTAAAGCTCTACGAATAGAAATCGTTCCGTCTTTTTCAGACAATGGTATATGCTATCCCGTGGAGTAGGTTTCCAGGACGGCCTTGCCGATATATAGAGCGCCATGAAAATCAAGGATCTTTAATTAACGGCACATCAGGTAGAATGCCGAATTGCCCTCAATTGGTGCTTCGGCAGTCAATTCAGAGTATGCTATTGCTGGCTAGTATCGATATACATCTTTTGCACATCGATGGGGAACATGTACATCGTCTGCCGTCATCAATAACACCGGCAACGATTTCATGCTTAATTCTTCAGCTGGCATGGGTTCACTATATATTCCTGCTCTCAAACCGTTGGTCTGAGGTAACGTACGGACGTTTTCAATAGAGAATTTACATGAATACATGTGGTCTTGGTCTCACTTTTTGATGTTATCGGTAGAGCTATACCTAGGGTGAAATAAAATACAGCGAATTATATTAATTTTGGGACTTAAGAGAAACTGTTCAACGCCTTTGCTCCATTCACTGTAATGACTGAGAATAATGAATTAGAGTCCGTGCCCAACCTAGCAACCTAACCACATCTGCCTATCACTCGACTACATCCGCATCTAACCGCCTCCCCGCCATGACGGCATATATACCCCGCCCACTTGCCCCTCTCCCACAATCCATACAACAATGACCACCTCCTGGCTCCCAATCCCCGCAAACAGCGACTTCACCCTCTCCAACATCCCCTTCGGCATCTTTACCACCTCGCACACCCCACCCCGTCCCGCAATCGCAATCGGCGCCTCCCTCCTCGACCTCCACACCTTCAGCTATGCCTCCGGCTTCTCCGCCCTCCGCGAGTTCCACCCGCACCTCTACGTCTTCCAACAACACGGCTCAACCCTCAACGCCTTCGCCGCGCTGGGCCAGCACATCCACAACCTCGTGCGCTCTTATCTCCAGGAGGTCCTGACCGCCAATGGAAAGTTCGCGCACATCCTACAGGACAATACCGCGCTGCAGGCGGTTGCAATAAAGCCGCTAGACGCGGTGGAAATGTGTCTGCCAATGCAGATCGGGGATTACTCCGATTTCTATGCGGGTCGGATACACGCGTTCAACGTCGGGTGTCTCTTCCGGGGCCGAGATAATGCGCTGCAGAAGAACTACGAGCAGTTACCGGTGGGGTACCACGGGCGTGCGAGTAGCATTGTAGTTTCGGGGACGGAGGTGCGGAGGCCGTGGGGACAGACTGCAGAGGGTGTGTTCGAGAAGTGTAAAAAGCTGGATTTGGAGCTTGAGATTGCCGCGTTTGTAGCGTGCGGGAATGAGCTTGGAGGGAATGTGAGTACGCAGGAAGCGGCGAAGAGGATCTTTGGGTTCGTGTTGATGAATGATTGGAGTGGTACGTTTTCTGGGGTGCAAAATCGAGAAGGAAAAAGGCTGACAGAAAAAAGCTCGCGATATCCAAAGCTTTGAATACGTCCCGCTGGGTCCGTTCGCGTCCAAAAGCTTTGCGACCACGATCTCCCCGTGGGTGGTCCTCCCAAGCGCGCTGACATCATTCCTTACCGCCCCGCTCTCGCGCGTCTCAACAACACCCTTGCAGCCGTATCTCGCGGAAAAGAGCGCAAAAACTATCTACGACATATCCCTGACCGTGACGCTTAACTCGCTCCCGCTTACTAGAACTAGTAGTAAGAACTTATTGTGGAGTTTCAACCAGATGGTGGCACATCATACTATCACCGGGTGTAATTTGCGTACTGGGGACCTACTGGGAAGCGGGACGATCAGTGGGGAGGGGGACGGGGAGGCGGGTTGTTTACTTGAGGCGACGCAGGGAGGGAAGAAGGCTGTAAGGTTCGGAGAAGACGTGGAGCGGACGTGGTTAGAAGACGGGGATGAAGTTGTGATCACAGGGCACTGCGGGGATGGGGACGTAAGGGTCGGCTGGGGATCGTGCAGTGGGATTGTAGTTCCTGCGACGGATTTGTGATGGGTGGGTAGGCATGGACATGGTACATACCTCTAGCGCTGAAACAATCTGTAACTGGGATCCCATCCATGGTAATTTGACTGCTGCAAACTCGATCACTCGAGGTATGTACAACCGCCGTAATTGAGAGTGTTCCCTCCAATCGCCCTGTTGCGTCTCTCATAACCAGATCACACGAAATCACTTCCCACCATCATCCGCCTTTCCCGAACCGGAACGCGCACGCAGACGCTGACGACATCCTCATTTCAATTGTCAATGCATCAGCTCACCCACTTACTGTCTGCATTTGTAGGCTAGAAGGCGAACTGGTTCACATACGAGCACACCCATTTGTTTCTCAGTCATGTCCAAATATGTTTCAGCTTCCGTCAAAAAGAGCATAACCATCCCCAATGCATCCCACACCTCGTTTATCAAGACAATAATAGTCCATGCACGACCGAACGCCACTTCCACGATGCAATTCAGGATACGGGGTAGGACGAGATCTAGATTTGCACAAGCCACGAACCCACTCATGCTGCATCCCCAAAATATCGAATCCTCAATGCAATTATAGAGTAAGAGTAATAGTATAGTAGCAGCAAAAAAAGGGCGCCGAAACGAATCCAACTCCGAAGAAGCCTACCAAGTGACGATGATTACGCTTGAGACCCAATAACAGAGAATGATAAATAAAAAAAAAAGGTTCGCCGTAGATATACACAGAAGGTCACTCACGCACTCGCTTACACGTCTTAACACTATCCCAAAAGATACGCTCCAAAAACCCCATAAATATTTCCAACCCCATAAAACCATCAAACCGTTAAATAAAACACTATCAACAAAATTTTCTTTTGTTTACAAGATGAAGAGGAAGATTAAAGATTTGTTGTTTAGTTAAGGAAAACGAAACCGGCGATGAGACAGGCAACGAAAGCGATGGGGCTGCGGGCAACAGCCATAGCGCCGCTTGCTGGAGCAGACGGAGTGGCAGACGCCGAGGCAGCCGTGGGCTCCGGAGAGCTTGAAGACTCGGCAGTGGAGGATGCTTCGAGGGTCGTTGTGCTCTTCTTGGGCTTCTTGGTCGAGATGGTGCTGTTGGAGTAGGGCTTGGAGATGGTGCTGTTTGAGATGGGAGTGATGTGTGCAGAGTGGTCGCTGGTCTTGGTGGGCTTATGACTCTTGCTCTTGCTCTCAGAGGCGGATGATGATGATGGTTTGGCATTGGACTCGATCTTCAGGAGAGGAGTGTAGTTCTGCTCGCCGGCCTTGGAGGTGATCATGATGGCGTAGTTATCGCCAGCAGGAAGCTGCGCATCAGGGGTCCACTCGTATTCACCAGTGTTCTCAGTATCGGCTATAATATGGCTGTTAGTTGATTTCCATAGATACAACACAAGAGATATGGAAAACTTACAAACAATGACATCAACATCCTTAAGGTCTGTGCTTGTGCCCTGTCGGAGGGTCAAAGTGATACCTCCCTTAGTAGTTGGCTTCCATTTGATGACGTATGGCTCCCCAGCAACAATTGAATCTTTGCCGTCGGGCTTGATGATAGGATTCTCAGTGCTGGAAGCAGCAAAGACGACAGACGCGAAGACAGCGGCAAGGGTAACAGTGAAGAAACGCATGTTGATTATTCTGTTTGTTTGTGAGAATTCAAAAGAGTGAACAGACAATTGCAAGAAAACAGATATATTAAGTAGTAAGTACGGCGTTTGCTGTGAAAGAGAGTGGATGGCAGTGAAGACGGCTGAGCAGGTGAAAAGAGCGATGCGGTCAGGTTTTATTTCAGGAATTCATAGCGAGAGGTTAAGATGAGACGACGAGCCTCCGGTAGAAAGGGGGTGGACGACGTGCTCGTTGCATACATGAAGTACTCGACCTAGTAGCAAAGCGCTGCATCGACTCGCAATCCCTGCTCCCCACAGGGAACGCCCAATCAACGCCGTGCTGCAGACCACCCCCCGGAAATTGCAGCAGAACCACACTTGCCCACTTGCCCATTTGAGGCGCTGTACGCCAATGAAACGTTGGCACTCTATACCAAATTACCTCCCACTTATGAAATCCAATATTGCCTTCACTTCGCCGTCAGTCAATTTCTATCCAGTTCAAAGTTCGATGAACCAGCATTGTTGGACTGGATCATACGCGTAGGGCGAATCTTCGTCTGGAGGGTTAGGTGTGCACATAGCCAATGTCTCACAACCACAAGCGAAAACCCAGCGCTAACTAGCGAGAACAAAAAACGCTTGAATTGGTCTCGAACGCACTGGTAAGCAGACTACGGCTCGACCGCACGCACATCCTAGACTAAAAGATTGTCGGCCAAGGCTCACAGCACCTCGGCTTGACACTTAAACATCTGTATGTATGCTACATGCTGAGCAGAATACCTTCATCCATAATAAACATCAAGCAGAACAAATACGCCCTGTGTCGTAACGTTCTTCGCCGTTTCCTGACAGTCGAAATAAGCTCCCTTGCGTGATCCACAAGTCAAGGATGGTCCAAACGCGCACTATATTTTTCCAATCCTATTTTGCTCTAGTTTGAGGAAATAGGGTTGGTTCCCGCGGGGGATGCTTGTGAGAGACAACGGCTCGGTACCACACACGATATGAGTAAACTTTGAATTGCTCTTGGCCCTTGAGGCCTCTCGTACCCACGAATGACAGTGTTCAGTCCAGAATTGAAGTGTGCAGCATCTTCGCCCATACATCCAGTAGACAAGGTCCAAGCGAGGTTGGAGTATTCAAAAGCTCCTCCGAGTTCACGGGTGAGGGCTCAAACTATGCATCGGCGATAGGGTAATCATCGTTGACCTCGGCGAATCACCGCTTGTCCACTAGGCTCGAATGTCACCATGTCCAGCCGTTTCAATTCATCCTGTACCAAAACAAGATATATTCTCACATAAAACGGATCTAGATCCAGGAGCGGCGCAGGTCACTACCGTACTATCAAAGCCCTTTGACTCGCTCCTCCGCTTCCACTTTCCCCGAGTCTGTACCGGCTGGGCCGTATCTCTATCACCAAACCAGTAGTCTCTACATCGTTCCTCCCATCAGTCACTTGAGAGGCCATTAGTGAACAAGAGAACGTACTACCTATCTCTAGCACAGAGTTTAATATACATCTACATGTACTCGGGCTCAAACTCTCGTTTCATCTCAGGGCGATAGTACCTACTGACTAATTGCGGAATTTCCTGTCTGGGTCGTAGGCAAGGATTTGCGGAACATAGTGCATTCTTTCCGTTTAAGCTCTTGAGATCTCTTAACCGGCGAACTTCTGCATCCGATCTTCCCTCCTCAGCGTGACTACAACATTAGCACCTTCATAGGCAGGGTTCACTTTCAACCTTGCCGGTCGGCACTAGCGAGGGCTGCATAAATTGGCAGATACTGGCCGGGACCCCCCCCCCCTCTCCCCCACTTTCCAGACCGCATATTCTCGTAGATACCTGTATGCGCTGGTGACACAATCAAATATGGTAGGATTGAAAGGGTTCTCGGACTAGAAACACCTCGGAACACCAGAGAGAGAACGAGTGGGGCAGCGTTGACTGTCCTAGCTATGGAAATCTCGGAGATGAACCGGCAGTGGGGGATCGTCTCTATTAGCTGGGGATTTGTGCGAGTGGCAATGAATAAGTGGTTGCGAGAGCGGCAGAAGCGATATCAAGCACGCACCATTATAGGGTTGACTGCGTCCCTGCCTGAGCGGAGCTGAGATATTTTTGGAAACTGGTGTGGGATTATGCACCAGACCCCCAACAACGTCAATAAACAGAAGCGCTCATCCACACCTTCTTTATCCGAAAGCTCCAGGCACTGTAGGGCCGTCCGGCTGCTAATCAAACCAACCCACACAAGCTGCGGAACCCACAGTCCGCCCCATGGCGAACATTGGTCTGGGAACGTTCCAAAGGCAATTGACAGCACGTAGCAGAATCTCGTAGAGCCTGAAACTCAAAAGATCAGACTCCTTAAAAGGTCAGACTCCTTAAAAGACCAGACTTCTCAAAAGGTCAGAATAGATAATGGATGATTTGTTGACACAAAGGAACATCTGTGGATGAACAATCTTGCTGGCAAGTAATTAGCGAAACATTCTTTCCTTAAGGGTTATAGTTGGAGGACAGCGAGCAGTTGGGAGACAGCCTTTCCTTCGGAGGTATGATGTGGTCGAATGAAGGCAGAGCGGTGATGAAGGAAGGGAGGAAACCAGGAAGTGGGTGAGGGTGAGGGTTGTTACTCTTTACCCTAGTACCTTATTTCAAGCTTAGTCTGAAAACACTGATTGTCACTCTAATGGAAAAGAACTTAGAACATAGAAAGTTAACTCTTCGCGTTATAGCTCTTCCTTCTAGGATAATATTTGCTCTGGGCTGTCTGGGAGGCTTCCCCTCCTCCAAATTCTCCCTTCTCCCCTTCCCATTCCTCCTTACTTTCTACTAATCGCCAATTCCTGTTTATAGTTATAAACTATTCAAAAACAATGACCAACCCCTAAAACGCCAGTCAAAGTTTGTAAGCCGCCAATAAACTGCTTTCTGACAAGCTTCAATTGTTGGTAGAGTTAATTCCATCCGTGCATACCCGTAAGAGCCTAAGCTGCCAAGCGGAACTCACTTCTCCACGATATATTTGCCCAGTGCCGTAAGCGTCGGTTGGGTAGGATGTATAGTATAGGTTGGGGCCTATTTTTGCTGGTATGATACAGGTATTGAAGCATAAAACCATCGGCAGCGAAGTTCATGTATGTATGATACCGATTTCTACATCCGCATGTCGAATTCAACCGCCTTACAATCAACACCATCCCAGGCAATTTTTACGACAAAACAGGGGTAAAATATCGTTCTAAGGTTGCAGCAGCAGTTTTTGGTAAACACCAAAACTAAAACGGTGCCGAAGATGGATCTCATCGTCCCCAATAATGCACCCGCAGATGAGGCATGCGTCACCATTGCAGTGTGATACAGTAATAAGATTGTATAGTCCTGTCAGAGACGGGGCCCGGGAGATCCTGTACTAGCATATCCATAAGCAGCTTTCCCTTACCGCTGTTGCTACCCCTAATATTTGCCGAAATGGTACCGTGCCAGATTATGCCTACCGCGTCCTTCTGAGCTGGTCGTGATTGGCTAAATTCAACGTCTCTTTAGAATGATTGGTAGTGAGTGACTACTTCTACTCGTCTACTAGTCAGAGTATCGCAGTGCATTAAAGAGTCAGGTCGCGACAGTACTAGTAATCAATAATGTTGCCAGAGATGATCTCTGGGCTCATGGAGGTGAATTCTCGGAGACATGGAAGGGAAGTATCGCCTTGAAGTTAGGAAATACCGCGGTCTCGAGTAAATACAGACCACATGCTTCTGGTATCGTTCAACTTCATTACCGTACGGGACCGCATTCGAGAAACCAATACTGCAGGGGATACCCACTTAAGTACTTAAGTACCTAAGTAAGCGCACCTAGGGGTAAAGGATCGGACGCTCTTATTCTGGCAAACAACCACACAGAAATGGTAAAACTGAGGGTGCCCACACACATTTTTAGGTGAAGTGCGATCTGAATAATGACAAAAATGGTAAAGCTGAGGAGTACATGCTCTCGTTCCCAGAATTTCTCGTCGCTCGCAAGCTCGCACCTCGAAAGGGAGTACACTGACTTCCACTTCAGATTTTCCCATGTTAACACACTGGACTCACAGCAAAATTTAATACGAGAACAGGAACGTCCGATCCTTACCCCCAGATGCGAGTACATACAGTCATTGAAAAGATAAATCGAAAATGCGTAGATCTTGCTTAACATAGGAAAGACAAATCTCAGAGGCACCATCAAGGGTACTCTATTGGCTGCACTGTCAGAAACTATCAAGGAAACAAAGCCTGGCAATTCAGAAAGGAAGATTCAACTGCCTCTAGAGGTTTAACTTGGTGTCAAAACCCCCTGCTCCCAGCCCCTGTTTTTCGATTCATCCTTTCAATAGCTGTACTTACCAAGATTCCCGTTCTCTATGTCATTTTCTTGTACATCTTCCAAATATCTATGCTCATCCTCCATTATATCTCAGTGCGAAGTATAAGCCTGTCATTGGGGCCATGTAGGTAACAAATCGTCATTTTAATCGGGCCGTGTGAACTTCGTCTGTGTATTAGCGACCGCAGAGAGAAGTACTAGGAGCGATAACGCATCTTGGTATCCTTGCTATCTACTGCTTACCAGCTCGCCGACACACGAGGTACCACTCGGTTGTCTTTTCACCAAGTTGGGCTACACGTTCGACCGGCAAACATCGTCTCTGTTTGTTATTGGTGCTATGTGACATGTGGATTCGCTACGGTGTCATCAGACGGTCGATCACTGTACATAGATCGGTCGATCACTGTAGGCCAGAGTCCAGACTATGGCGACCGGCCAGTCAAACCACGACGGAACTGGCGGCTCGGTAGAGAGAAAGGTAAGGCGACAGGGGCTTCGAGTAGAGATTCGCTGGGTGGAGATCATCAGTGGGTGAAACTTCTGGACTTTCTTACAACGCGCGCTGCGCACTGACTAGGCTCAAAGCCGTTAATTAAAAGTGTGTGTAGCGGCTACTAAAGTTCTTGAAGTGATAATGTATTCTTGATGTCTACCACTTGTACTATATGTTTCGACCGATAGGCGAATCCGTCAATTCGCAAGCTTTGGAGGATGGTTTACGAGATATTGGCCAGTTCGCAAACTGCGGGAGAGGCTTGCAAACTGGTTATTTTATACGAACTCAAAAGAACGAGATATATGATGAGTAGTTATGCACTACCACCCTCTCCCACTTTATGTCACTCTCTACAAGCTGATATCCATATCTATCTACTCTAACGGCCCATATTGACATATCAGGATCGGTAAGGCAGTACTTTACTGTATTATTGTTCTCCAACAGAGGAATTTATTCGATTATGCAGTGACCATCAGTACCGCAGTTGTGTCCGCGTGCAGTTGACCTCCCTGCCATCCACTCCTTGCCATCCACTAGGTGTAATGCTTTTAGTGGGGTTGTATATTGCCATCTGGGTTCGCATATTGTCTGTGGGGTTCGAGAATGGCCTGAAGATCGCGAACTGAGCCATCCAGTTCCCGTACCGGCAAAGGTCGTGTAGTAGTCGGAAGATATACACAAAGACAAGAACGAATTAGCCTCTCTTTCTGTAGCCGCCAGCTACCAGGCACGAACACGAGCACAGTACTAGCAATGGCAAATAATCAATTGCTAGGCGCAACCTGCAAAAACGGCAGGAATTCGCGGCACGCATATGCACGTCCTCATGACTCCATAATTGTAACTATCATATTCAACGAAAAAAGCTCTTAACATGAATCCTGCTTAGGGTTGATGCTTCATTCAAACATGAATTTCATATTCTGCGTATCAAATGAAGGCAAACCAAGTACAAATCGATATCAATAAAACGCCGAAGTTGACCATTAAGAACCGTCATACATCATTAAAATACGTCGCAGAATATCACCGAACCGAAACTCACTCCAAAACCCACTCCAAACGAGAAACCCAAAGACTGGCTAGGAGTGTTAGCCATGATCAACATGGTGGGGTAGGATTCACAAGACTTACCTGATGATCACGAATCTACATCATGCCGAACATGGTCCCAGGTGACAGTTGATGGAATCGTAGTTGATTTGGGGCGTTTCCGATTTGTTATTACCAGGTCAAACGTTCCATCTTCTTTCAGCGTTCGGCCCTCGGAATCAACCCGTACTGGGGGCGACTTGGGGTCTGAATCGGCAGGCTGGTTTTCCTCTTCGGTGCACAACATTTTGGAGTCTTTTGGTGGTGGTGATGAGGATTGGGCCCTTTCGACCGGTACAAGCTTGGGTAGCACGAATGGTTCGTTGTCGTCTTGCCCCGTGTTATGCAGAGCTTGACCAGCTTCGGTAGTGTCGCCAGATTCACGTTTTCTATTTTTATCCACGACCACTTCTTCGATATACGGCGTCATTGACAATCGCCCGGACCATTTCTTCGTATTGCTCAGTACCTCGTCCAAGCACCGATACAGTTGCGTTGCTTGCAGTCCAATAGTGTTAAGGTTTAGACGCGCCAGTGGTCCTTCATTATCTGTCCTTGCCGCGGGCTGGATGCAATACCGGCGAATTAACACTAGAAGCCATACCACAACGCAGACTATCGGAGTGATGAGCAGAACTGGGACTGACAATGCCGCTACATCGGCACTCTCGAGTATAATATCGGCGTCCTTGTACGAAACAGTACCGTTGACCTTGGCGACGTTTTCAAGGCCTTTGCCATCGAGGGTCGAATAAAGGAGAGCTACGTTTCTAGCAGCCTCTCGGGAATAAAGGAATGCGACAGCAACCAATCTCTTAAAGTCCTCCGATAGGGACGCTTTGTCGGCAGTGATAATCCTGCTGGGGGGATCGAAGTATGTCGTTGAAGCTACGCCATTGTAGGCGAGAAGTCTCGCGAGGACGGTTACCACTGGTATTGCGAATTCCTGAGGAAAAACTTTGTCTCGCAAAAGGTTTGAGAGCTTCAAGCCAGGGAGATACTTTAGGTCACTGACGTGATAGACAACCCCATTTCCTAAAGTAAAGTTATCGTACTGCACGCAATTCAGTACCGGCCTGCCACGCTTGATACGCAGCTGCCCACCGTACGCGTATTTCTGGAGGTCAGATGCATTATAGTCAAGATTCCGTTCTGTCATATACCACGGGTCGTCTAGATTTTCCTGTGATGACAATCGGTATTCTGTATGCGGCAATAATGAAAATATAGACCCGTTCTTCTTTATGGATTCTTTTGTTTGGCCGGGCAGGAGGTTGTCGCCTATAAATGGTGCCATCAATTGTTCATCTATTGGATTATATGCGTCTCGGTAGCCATTTGGATAATCTGCATCCCGGTAGTCGGGCCATATGTACCAATAGTCCCTATTACCACTCTCGTTGTAGGCAGCGTAGTTTGTCTTGCAAGTACCGTTCACACCATACTTCAATAGAGCAGCATCCTGAAGGCCCATCTCATATCCGGTGAGCTCGTAAGTGTAGTCGAATTGGATCACACGACTGTTGTTGATTCTGGGAAGCTCTATCGTATCCACACGCACCCTCTTGTCCAGATTCTTGCGAGAAGTCTCATATCTCCCCAGTGCCTGGTATCCGGCGGATCCTCGGATTGGTTTAAGCTGATCCGGCAGTTGACCGGTGTCCTGAGCGGCCAGGAAATTCGGATAGAACAGCACGTTCGGATTTGCTCTGGTAGCGCGCCTCTCAATCAACTGCCGACCAGAGACGAGAAACTGAGCCGTGGTGCTTGCTCCAATCAGTGCACCAGCAATAGCCATCAGTGTGAGCGCGCATTGAAGGGTATTCCAGTCCACCTTGGGAGTTTTTTTAGTCCCTTGTCTTACTTTTGTGTTGAAAAGTGCGTGACGACAATAATCGGACATGAGAAGAGCAGCCGTCGTAGGGTTATTCGCATTGTAGAAGGCCACCAGCATGATGACTCGGTTACCCGAGCCTTTGAGTGGGAGGAACGCAAGGACCAGGTCGACTGCCATCCGAGTGACGGCCGCGAATATGAGTGTGACGATGATTGCGTAGGCTACCACCCAATAGCTGGCTTCTTTGGAGGAGACGGCGATGACCTTGACAACGGAGCTGTTGTTCTTGGGCATGTCGAACCAATGGAACCGACTGAGGGCAAAGGTATCCGCAACGGGCACATCGTAGAAATCCATGTTGGGAGGTGGAACAAGCGATTATGAAATCGAGTGGTTGAAGAGCACCAGCCGCTGCCGACAGTACTCAGGACCGGGCAGTCTAGCTCCAGTTACTCCCACATCCAAGAACATCATTCTTTCCTGCATAAAGATATTGAGGGGTAATTCTTACCAAGAGCTTCGGAGTGGGTACTATGTCTGGCCACCGGCGCGAATGAAAGTGCGAGTGATAGTTGTGGTGGTGTCGTAGGAGACAGCGAGGCGCACTCTTATAGCGGGTTTGGGTTGTTGCGGCAGTATCATGCAATAACCCTCCACAGACTGCAATCCTTTTCTAACGGTCGACGGGCGGGGTGGGTAGGTACCTGGTATGTGGTGGCCAAAAGTTCTGTACGAAATTAATCTTCATTCCACCCGTCAAGTGGACAAGAGAGCGGAAGCCTTCTCACGGTTCAAATGGAACCACATGGAGCGTCTGACCTGCATCTAGAAACACATTCCCGCAGAAGAATAGCCGAACGCTTTTTGATCGATGGCTGAGACACCTAAAGGCACAACTACCAGTGACAGAAAAACTAACTTCTTATTGGCTGAAAGGAGTTCATGTGCTTCAAGGCTTTCACTTACTCGGCTCCTGCTGAGACAAATTCCTGGAATGTGCGCGCCTGCGGCAAGATTGATTAATATCACTTCCATACAACTACAACCCATACTTCGTAATTATAACATTAACGTGGAAAACTTTCAGCTCGGCGGGAACGCCGGACTCACCGGAAAGCACAACTCAGGCGGATCATCGGATCATAGTATTCGCACATTACAAATTCGCAATCGATAGACCGATTGACGCAGGATTCACTTCACCCCCTCTTCGGTAACAAAATATGTTGCTTCTATTGGTCGGGACCTATTATGCAGTGCCACAAAAAGAAACGACTTTAGTACTCAGTACGAGCGTTTGGGGGTAGTAATGCAGATGTCGCCAAGTCAAGTATTTTTTTGTGATTTGTGTGTGACATTTTGAAAGTGCATATCTGTCTACCCGATACCGAGTACACCGCAATCGTACCAATAGTTTCCCTAGCCTCAGGCATTCATATCCCAATTCCCTGCCTCCCCGCCAGTTGTCCCTCCCCCTCCGAGCCTTACCTGGCCTTACCTGGCCTATTGGAGTCTAAAAGTCGTATATCTTCCAGCAAAGCTGAAAATCAGCGAACAGAAGTAGGGTATTCAGAAATAATACAGACTACAAAAGCAACGATAACACGATGCTGAGTTTGCAATCTTATGCTTTGAGCCTGAAGCTCATTTTCTTGTCAGCGTGGTAAAAATCCGCGAAGCACAAAAAAACTGCAACTCTTCTCGAAGCACATATGTATTAGTACAAGTACATCACCGCAATGTCTCATATGCTGTAACCGCGCACAAAAAATGACTCTCAAGCTTGCATTTTGATAATGGTGCGCCTCGCTGGCATGCCAACAAACGAATGACATAGGGGATGCAAACCCTTGCTCCCGAGCTGACAATTGTGACCCTGCTATTGCCAATTCGGGCGATTGATGTGCTGTTGGCGGCTCTGGATTTGGAGTTTTCGGCGTTGTGAGGTTCCCAGAAAGGATGGAGTGCAGGATCCAAAAGAACTCTAGGACCATGCAGCAATTGAGGTTCAACTTCCAACCGCGGGGTTGCATATCTCGGAACCTGAATATATCCCTACACTTTCATGACTTACATATACAGCATCGGTGACAATGCAACAGTCGGATTGCTTAACTGTAGGCCTGGCAGCGCTGCAGCACTGCGATATATCTCTATTGCGGGAGCTGTCAGACATTGTGGCGAGAATATCTTGAGGGAAGGTTAGTGGAGGTGCGGGGCGCGAACGGGCCAGGCAACAGCTTTGACTTGACAGGGCCGCGGGTTGGCATGAACAAAAGTAACAACCTTGGAAGCAATACGGTTGCCTGGATACTTTGCTTTTTGTACATAAGTCACTCTGCAGTTCTTTAGAGACACAAACCAGTAGAACCAGAAATAGATACAACGTACAGCAGCGACGAGCTGGATGGTATCTACGTGCAGTTACCCTTGCATGCTTGATACGTTGATTGGCCTTGAAACTAAGCGGATAAGTACTCGTCAATTTCTTTTTTGTGTTAAGAGATTCATTAACTCAGCCTACTAGTAGTTAGCATGCAAGCTCATTTGATAACTCTTGGCATAATTTATAATGGGGTTAGGGCTTAAAGAATTGATAAGTAGGGACACTGTATTTCTCTAATGACGGCCCGCACACGGCTGAGACAATTTTATTTCATTCATTGATTTCCATAGTTCTACCATGTCATGGAGTAATCGGCTTTTATGTAGCCCATACAGCTTGCCAAAAGCAATTACATTCTTCTGAAGCCCTGAAGCCGGCCGCCGAATGGATCGCTTGAGACCGGACGAATTAGGGTGACAGGATGCAGTCGCCAATGTATGCTGCACGTATCACAAAAAAAAGAATTATGCTAGATAGTACGGTAGTTCCTCCCGGGTTTCTAGAGCTGACGTGACGCGAGGCTGAAGCTATGTCTCTGTGCAGCACCCCGACGTACCTGGATATCAATAGATACTTAAAGGGCGGGCTCTCCCTCCACTGTAGTCCGGCATCCTCTCTGCGTCCTCCGCAGCTCCCCTAATTACCTAGTAAAGTAATATCCGCCCCTTTCTAAAGATGTATCTGAAGAGTCTCTTCCTCTCGCTCGCTTTCTTCACACTTGTACGTGCGCAAGACGTAATCTCCCGCTGCCGCGATCTCGGCTTCGTACGGTTCGCCGAAGCACTCGAGGCCAATCCCGATTTCGTAGCACGCATCAACGAACGTAGCGACACCACAGTCCATGTAGTTTCCGACAAAGTCATCCATCACCACTTCGGGAATAACACCAAGCTCCACAAACGACAAGATGCGACTGCACTTGCCGCACAAGCAGCCCACAAGCCACCCGGACCCGCTGCTAAGAAGCGACAGTCGTTGGCTGCAAGCAATGCGGAGACGTTATACCAGTACCTCGAAGACCCCGCATTTGTCAACCTTGGGAAGAACCAACCAGGGCGGCTGGTTCAGTCGTTTGTCGGATCCAATTCGCCTGACGAGGCAACTCTTCAGTTTGCTAGTGGGCTGGGAGCTACAACGGGACAGCTCAGTGGGCCGTTTAAGTTTGATAAGGGCGTGATCCTTGAAGTTGATGGGTGAGTGAAAGTCGAGAGAATGAATGAGCCTATGCTAATTGATATAGCTTTTTCACACTCCCAAGTGCATTCTCGACGTCGATCCAGAACGATGGAAGAGCCGACCAGTTCTACGCAGCCGTTGTCAGCGCAGGACTCGAGAGCTTCTTTGACTCCACTACCGCATGCACGGTGTTCGCGCCGATCGACGGTAAGAAATACCACAGTAAGATAGACGTGAAGAAGCACATCATTTGTGGCTTCCTGGGACACTCGCCGCAGCTCTTACCAGGAACGACGTACTACTCCATTGCTGGAACACCAATCAAGGTTACGTGGGGCAGTGATGGGCTTAGACGGGTTAATGGTATCAAATTTGTGCAAACTGATAATATCACAAAGAACGGAGTGCTTCATTTAATTGAAAAGGTATGTTCACCGAATACCATTGAGTTATTGGGAGTTGCTGACAGATGAAAGCCGTTCTAAGTAGGTTGATGATGTGTGGGTGGGGGAAAGCAGGAATATTGAGAGAATAATGAAAAGGAATAATGAGGGATGCATTATAATGGCTATGTTTTTAATGGTAATTTTTTTTATTGCATATGGATTTCATAGCGTTGATGAAGACTTAATGGGTGTTTTTCACATCTCAGTACTGTGTAAGAAATAGTTGATACAATCAGGTGGCGCCAGAATCACGAGGTTGGTTAAATATGAAAACCCTAACCCTAACCTGTCTATAAAGGCTCGGACGCCAAGCGTCATGGATATCCGACCAAAGAGATTTTATTATGGTTCTCGCCCGCTCTTGGGCTATTAGGTGTTCGGAGGCGAAAACTTATTCGTTTGAGCTTAACGTTTGGTACGGTAAGTATTTCCGTAGGAGAGGCGGCGATAAAGTTGGGTATGAATATAATTCGTAAGGACATAGCTGAGCAAGCCGCAGTGAGTTATCGTTAGAGATTTGTTAGCGGAGCACTTGAATTTCATGACGTCAAACCGGAGGCAACTCCGAAACAAAGTTCTGACATTCGTCCGAGATCTTCTGCTATTCCCTGAATCGTAACTTTGGTATTCCCGGCCTGTTTGGGCATGGCAACCGACTCCCCACCCGTAAATATTTAGCGACGCAACCACAACTCTGTGGGGGTGCCCTGGGAGCATTATAAACTTACTTTCTTATGTCTTGAGAGTATTTTGGCAAAAATTAAAGACCGTACAGGAATGGGATGCCGATAAAAAAGGGCAGTTTTTGTTGGGAGGATTGTCTCAAGATCAGCTCCCCAAAAACTCGAAAATGTCACTGTGCAGCCCAGATGGACAACTCTGCCCATAACACCCCAAAATATCCTTCAAGCTTGGTGCTAAGGACATGCCCTGAAGTTCCAATATCATTACACACAAGGAATTCCATCTGCAATATGCCCAAAAGTTGAGGCTCAGAGGGGGGATACCAATATCCATTGCACAGCTCTCATAGCAAACAAGGCTAAAACCTGCTTTGTTGAACATCAAAGAGGGCATATCTGTACCCCTCAGCCAGAGCTGGACCCATGGGCGATTTTCAGTCCACCTTGAGAAGGGAAAGTAGCTGGGATGGTGGCTTTGCCAGCAGGAAAGCCCAGTCAGAAATACCAAATCTCCACCCACACTTTGCTAAGCATGTTCAAAATGCAAGTAACTGTGGTGTCTCAATAATGAAAGGCATCATTTTGCAGAATTCAATCACCTGTAAAGGAGAAAGGTGGGTAGTGGTGCATAGACATGGGGTGGGGTTGCCAATTCAGAGAGTGAATTTTGGAGGGGCAGTAAGACTTACAAAGTCACATCACATATAATTTACAATTCACTTAGATAGAAAGTTTTATTTGCTACTAAAGAAGACTTGATAAGCCCGTATGGGCCGGGAACCGGTTACGATCCAGGGGATAATGAAACGCGTACATTTGCCAACGCGGCCATTGTATTAACAACGTATACCTATACATCCGCGTATACAGCAATTCCAACCAATTACACCTTCGGAAAAAGACGAATGTCCGGGCCAGTTGGGAATCTCTGATGAGCGACCGGCCTGCTCTATTATAGACAATAGAGTCGTTCAGCCCCGCTGTCAGACAACTTTTTGGGACCTTTCCACCTACCAAAGCCTGCAGATCGCTAGATATACCAGAACCTCACTGGTCGGAAAAGTTGCAAGAAAGTTGACCGGCAATGGGGCTGAACGATTCTTGATATTAAGAACATGACGGCGCTGCACACGCACACCCTCACGCAGCAGCCATTCATTCATTCGTTACTTTCCTTTCATCCAACCCAAGGCCTAGAACGTTCAACATCCTTCACATTTGAAATTGGTAGTACGCAGGTGGATATTTCACTAGCCACATACCCTTGTGGCAGCGTTAATACAAGATGGAGTGTGCTTCCATGATCTATCCCGTACGATAAGATGCCTAGGCCGTCCGCGACAACAGATGGTCCAACTCAGCCGAAGAACCACAAGAGACTTGAAGCTTGCCCGAACTTCTCGAAAGTATCTCCAAGCGCCTTTGTGCTCAATTCTAGGCTGCAATAAGTACCAAAAGTTCCGAGTGACTGAGGCTTTGCTTGCAGATGAAACACTTTAGAGTTACTGATTCGATGAAATTTCAGTCACTTGCATATTCTGGCAGCCCAGAGTACCATGGCACACCATCTTGCGAAGTAACTTTCAGGTTAGAGTCGCTCAGCCCCGCTGCCGGACAACTTTCTTGCAACCTTTCCGATCAGTGAGGTTCTCGTATATCTAGCGATCTGCAGCTTATCTGCAGGCTTTGGTAGGCGGAAATGTCTCAAAAAAGTTGTCCGCAGCGGGGCTGAACGACTGCCGACCGTTCCGAGATGTAGATTGCTCGCAGCCGGCATTTTGAGCCAAAAAGAATTCATCTGACAAACATACATGAGCTGGGAGGCCGCTTACTATAAAGCATAAATACATGCACCCTGCAAGACATAGCCAGATTCAAAACTCAGTGGAAATGATTGGACGTTAGATTCGAGGTTCATATAAATTTTGTCACTCGCATACTCAGATGATATACTGGTTCTAAGGCCTACAGCGAGTAACATCCAATAATTTTCAGTCTAGGCTTAAATCCTGCTGTCTCACGGGTTGCATATTCAGGTACAATATAAATGCTTGCAGCGAGTACGCTTTAAGTGCCTACATTGACCTGGTTGAGTGCCTGCAGTGACTTGGTTGAATGAGCTTACAGTGACCTATTCAAGTACCATCCAATGGCAATTTTCTGCTCTACACACAATTGACGTTGGTTTTTTGACTTGTCTTTGAATGCCATTCGTCAACGGCTGCACTCGTCCGAGACAAGATGCACTCTGCCCGCAGCAAGCACTTGTGAGACATGGTGGGACTTAAACTCAATTCGGTTCCAAATGTAGGCAGCAGGTAGTACGCATTGATATCTTTAGTCTGTATTGGGTTGAGTTCGTTATGCATAGAGCACGAAACCTAATGTTTGCAACAACTTCCAACAAGCCCTTATTCTGAGGATGGTTTGTGGTGGAATTGTATACAGAGACTACAGCTTGGGATATGGTATTAAACGTTTTATAGAGGGAAATGCTGAGCTATTGAAAAGGGGGATTTGTAAGGGCTGAGGTATCCTTCTACCCTGAGTTACAATTCAAGAGCCTGCCAAACCCTCTATCGTCTCTCGTAATCCGTAACATACCGCTTCAATATTACATACTAACTAATAAGAGTGAAGGAAGGATGAACTTGGGGAGGGATGGAATGATATCGATATCGATATCACGGCCCATGTCAAACTCTGATCCACTCTTCGGGAGAATTATGGCCAGCGGAGCAGCATTAGCGAGTAAAACTATAAAACATATAAACCCGCTCCAATCATAAGTCAAAAGTCGTAGGGAAAAACAAGCCGTAATCCAGGCCGAAGAACGGAAACAACGTCTTATATATGAGTTCCGACGCCGCTACCAGCCAAAGTCCCCGACCTCGTAATAGTCAGCTCCTTCGGCTTTTCCCCTCGTTCTCATTTCTACCACCGAAGTCACCTAGTTAAGCAACAGGAACATCGCCTCCAGACGTCTCATCCATCGTGCCTCCTTGGCAATATCCGGGCCCTGAAGCGGGGTGATCTAAACGTTAGGTACCACGGGTGACGCCTTCTCATTCGGCGCGGGAATGGTGTTTTACACGGGCCGAGCCTATAACAGTCTGAGACTGTTTCATCTCACTACGTTCGAGCTTCCGAGTCAGTCTAGGATTTAAACCTTGGCCTAACAGTCGGTATTGTGACTCAGCTAATTTTTTGCACCGTAGTAGCTCCGATGTTAGTTCTTATTAGAGTCCTATAAGTATTGATGCTGGGTGCTGTCGGTAGTTTTTATTGTCTGTCGGACGGCTTTTTATCGCTGACTACGCGTTATATGATAAGACGTGTGGATGTATCGAACTTTCCACTACAACCCATCCAACCAACCAAGAACTACCGGCTTATTCTCCCACGTACTTCTCTAACTCTCTCTCCACTCTACCATACTCTCCGGTACCCTCAATATGTCTGACACAAACCATACATCACCGTCCACCACCAAGTCCCTATACAATGTTGGCAGTACAGTCCTACTCTCCAAATTCGAATTCGGTTTCACCCTCAGCACACCGCTATTATTTTACACCTCAATTCCACAATCCCCACCACGTCTGCTATCGACACCGCAAACGCCTAACCCCTCCTCCTCCTCATAACCTTCCCTGCCATCAACCCCCATGGCCCAGTAAATGCTGTTTATCTTACGCCTGACCATAGATAGCAAACGCACCCTCTGCAGTCTGCAACCTATGCGCTGCCCTGATGTGATGCACGCCGATATACCAGTTTAGACTCTCGGCTGCTAGAGAGGTGAGGAAGTTCTCGATTTCGACATCGGGCTATGGATACCACTTGCTTATTAGCACCGGGCTGCCATCCTTCTCGATTCTCGCTTCTGGTACAAGTCGCCAGGTTCCCGCATTTCTCCGTCGTCGTCGGATAGTCCGATCATGGAGTTTATGGCGTGCTGATTGAGTATGTAGCTACCTATTGGCACCGAGAACCCGAATGCGGAGGAGTACGCAAACTTTCCGTATATTACTTACGTCGACAATGGCACGCCTGGCCAGAAGAGAGAAGAAATGTGTGCTCTCCACGGTGGCTAGCTATGTGCAGCGGCTTCTCCAAGGCTACAACTTCAGGAAGTGAGGCGGTGGGATACTCTTCCTTCGCGCTAGACCAGAAAGGCTGGGCATCAGGTGTAGATGTTGGGAAAAGCTTTCATACACCAGTAAGGCGAGCCGGGAGAGTTGTAGTTCTCCGTGGGGTATATATTGAGGTAGGAATAGCCGATTGTCAAGGTGTCTTCCGGTGTGAAGATGGGCTGTTTGACCGCCACCGCATGTTCTAGAGGAGAAGTCCCTTTACTATTCTCCAGCTGAGCGGCTTTGGAAGCACATCCTCCGCTCCGAATGCAAAAGCAAGGGTTCTCCAAAATACTTCCATGGCGAAACGATAGGTGGTTGGGCGGCTGAATGGGATTTGTTGCATATATGGTCCACCTCCCTGGCGTATGGCTTCAGTTGGGCTGATGCATAATCTCCCTAAGATGATGGCCATTCCCTAAGATGATGGTCATTCCAGACTCAGCTGGAGATGCCAGCTGAGTGCGCATGCATGCGTACAAGGCATACTCTACACGCCGTATATAAGATTATGAATGTACCTGTACTTGAGAATATAAGCTTCTAGCAATCAGTACTTTCAACAGGATTGCACGGCCTGATTACGGGTGATTGGCTGTGCGGTCGACCATTTTCTTGCATGGAGTACAATATGTACCTTGTGGATCCAAGTAGTGCACAAAGTCTTGTGCATATGTTCTACCCCACCGGCCAAGGTCTCCACTTGACCAAGAGGATATCCCCTTGCCCAAGATGGCCGCTTTCCCGGGAGGGTATCCTGCTAGGCAAGATTCTTGATTGCGGGGTGGGATGCGAAGAACTGTGAAGGTGGTGAGAGGTATATCCTCGGTGCCAAAAAGCCTTCTCTTTAATTCGTCTATAACTATCAAATAAAATCTATCTACTGTGCTTGTTGTATCCTTATAGTCTTCCTAGGGAGCATTTCATCTTGTTTTTGATACAACGGCACCGCCCTGTACACTGTGGCCCCTTGCAATTACAAGATATCGAGATTCGCTCACTAGTAGAGACCCTCGCTGCTGCTACATGGAGGGAAAGAGTGATACTCACTTCTTCGTAGGGAATTAGTTGGTAAATAAGTAGTACGAGAGAAGTGTGCAAGTGGTGGTTGTTACTTTGTGTGATGATCTATCATGGGTATCTATGCTGATATATGTACAAGAGCTCTGCGTATATATCTGCACACATATATGCACCTTAGCTGGTACGAATATATGCGCTCTCAGCTGATTATTACTAGCTGAATCCCATCAGCGCAACAATGTACCTTCAGCTCAGCTGAATGCCGTACGCCATCTCCGCAAGTCCTACATGGCATCTTGGCTTCCAGGACTCGGTGAGTGGGACATCTCCCACCCGCCAGTTAAGAATCTTGCCCGGGAGGATACCCCCTAGCAAAGCGGCCATCTTGGTCAGCCGGACATCCCCTTGGTCAAGCGGAGAACTTGACCGCTGGGGTAGAACACATACAACCGTGCGCGCTGTCAATACTCTTCACACCGCATAGGATCATCGTCTTCCGCGAGCTTGAAGTATATCATTTGTGAAGTTTGGATTGCGAATGCCCTGAGCAATAATCCAGCTACCGATTTGCAGGTCCGTCGGTTGACGATTCTCCACCAATATAAATGGTGTCCGGATGGTTCGGAGCTTCTCAGCGTTGTACTCTTCTCTGAGCCTTTGGAGCCTAAGATTTGCAAAGACTCTGAACTACAGCTTGAGTAGTTAGTTGGTACTACCAGGCACTGCATCTCGTTCACACCAGTTATTATCTGGCATTTGCATAATTAGCACTCATCCCTTCTCTTTATCCGCTCAACAAACTCACTTCTTTCCTATTAACGCTTCCCACTCAATCGACTACCCTTTTCTTCTCCCCCAGTCCCAAAACTGGTTTCCGCAAGTTGCAAACCAATAACCAATCGGACACATCTCCACCATCCTCTGATCGTGCCTCGTCCCAAAACTCATTGTATGACGGATCAGTCTCTGCCTTCAAACCCTCTATTCACTTGTTTGCTCGGTTGAACTCACCGGCGGCGGCTGTGAGCGACGCAAGACCCTATAGAGGACGTGTATACCCTTCTAGCAGCGCAGTATTGTCGTCGTAGTAGGTCGCAGTCGACTCGAGATGGATTGGGCTCCGCCGAGGGAGGTTGCGGTAGATCATACGTAGAGAGTGGAGTTAAGAGAGATGTAAGGACAGCTTGGAGGTTGCCGCGGGATTTCAGAGGGTAGCGGAGAGTGGGTTGTAGGGGAGGCATTGCGGATTTGAAGACAATTCGCAAATGCTCAATTATTATGTACCGTATATCTCAATTCTATGCCAGCACTCTGACTACCAGAGGCTCCTGGTGAGTTCTCAAGGCAATGTCTAGTATCCCTAGATCTAGACGCAACGTCAACTGCCTAGATGATAGCCTAAAGCGCATATTATCCACGCTCACTATTTCTAATGCAGATATGGACTCACCGACAAGAATATGCGGTCCGATAATGCCTGACAGCTTTCTGGAACCCTGCCACCTGACAGGGCCGGCAGCACATCGTGATCAACAGTATTCCGAGCTCCGGATACAACCCCGACATCCAGGTACAACCACTGAGAATGCGAAACACAGCTGTGCCTGCAGAGGCGAATGATGAAGTATTGGTAGACTCCTCTTGCCGTTAAAAATCTTCCATTAAATCCCCATCAAATCCCCATTAACCATCTCATTCGTTATCACAACCCTCAATTCTCTGATCCATATCAACTAGCAACCATGGCGCCCGTCAACGTCCTCATGGTTGGCCTCCTCCCTTCCGACTCTCGCACCAAAGTTAACAATTCCCAGGTAGGATCCGGCGAGTACACTACCGGGTGGGTTGGCAGTGGAGCATCCGGGTCCGATAAGAAAGTAGGCGTTGTCGGGCTCAGCTTATTCGACCTGCGACGCCGCGGAAAAGTCGGTAACCTTTCGATGGTAGGCACGAACGGCACGAAATTCCCAGCGATCCGTCAGCACCTCGAAAAGAATATCAAGAATGTCTACAACGGCCTTAACGTTGATTTCATCTCGTATCCTGCCGATACAACGAAGGATCCGGAGGCGTACAAGGAAGCGATTGATAAACTCAGCCCGGGAGATGCTATCACCATCTTGTTTGCCCTCCACTTCTCTCGCCCCCGAAGACAAACGCTGACTGCGAGAGCACAGCACACCCGATACCACACATTTCGACATCGCCCTATATGCAATACAGCGCAAGATCCACGTGCTCATCACCAAGCCAGCAACCAAAACACTAGATCACCACTACCAGCTCCTCTCTGCAGCGGAAGAGCACGGGGTATTCGTATACATCGAGCACCACAAGCGGTACGACCCCGCCTACTCCGATGCGGCAGCCAAAGCACGAAACCTGGGAGATTTCAACTACTTCTACTCGTACATGTCGCAGCCCAAGAGCCAGTTAGACACCTTTAAGTCGTGGGCGGGGAAGGACTCAGATATATCATACTACCTGAACAGCCACCACATCGACATCAACGCCACCCTCATCCCCGGCTGGGTGCCCACATGCGTCACTGCTTCTGGCTCCCGAGGCACCGCCACAGATTTGGGTTGTGTTGACGGCACAGAAGATACCATCACACTCCTGACCGACTGGACCAAGATCTCCGACCGCTCTCGTGTGGCTACAGGCGTCTACACCGCATCATGGACGGCGCCTCAGAGCGCCGGAGTTCACAGCAATCAGTAAGTGCCCGGCCCCTATTCCAACGCCCGCTAATTCGGCTAACTCAGGTATTTCCACTATCTCGCCGCCGCGGGCGAGATCCGCGCCAACCAGGCAAAGCGGGGCTACGACGTAACAGACGACTCGCTGGGTGGGATCGGCTGGGTGAATCCATTCTACATGCGGTACGCGCCCGATGAGGACGGAAATTTTGGCGGGCAGACAGGGTACGGGTACGTCAGCTTCGAGAAGTTTGTGGATGCGTGCAACCGCATCAATGCCGGCGAGGCGGCGGTGGCGGATTTTGATAAGCGCGGGCTGCCGACGCTTAGAAATACAGTTATTACTACGGCTATCTTGGAGGCCGGGAGGAAGAGTTTGGATGAGAAACGAACGGTGGCGATTAAGGAGGAGGGAGGAAGGTTAGTGCTTGTGTAGTGCATAGGATTAAAGAGATATGATTTCCCTCATCCGGAGGTCGCTTCACGGCCGTTATAGCACAAAAAAACCTAAATTTTAACGAAGTGGCGTTTGGGCCTTTGGTTTTTCAGGGAAATTCGAATGCTGTTAGGCTCTCTGGGTACGTTTGTGTGGTGGCATGGACTCGACCGTGGTCTAGGTATTGCTTGGCCCACTCCCAGTACTTTGGTATTAGACGATTCACAGATCTGCAGGTTAAGACTATCCTCATGGCACATTGTGAGAATATACCTAGGTATACACCCATAGCTGCAAAGCGATACATCGTATTGACTGGAATACCATCGGTAAATGACCGTTACCGGTCTGAAGAAAACCACGCCTTCTTTGAGGAAATGCCCTTGCGCTAATGGCTATCGTTATGGGGAATTAAGGGTTTAGAATACGCTGTGGGTACGTATCTAGACCGTTCTTTTGCAATAACGATACGAAACCAGCATCGAACTCAAGTCAACTTAAATCGGTCAATCGTGCCGGACCAGGAAAAAAGGCGACTGCGGTTTATACTCACGACGATAGACGATGAAACAAGAATAAGAATGTAGAGTGCGTGCGTCCATCGGAGTTTAATTTAACTCCCAATGTCTATAGCTTTAATTCCAAGAATGGGGGTTCATTCAGGCTCATATAAACCCTACAAACAGGTACTCTATCTGATATTGCAAGCTCGTTGTTTCCATTTCAGGCAGTTGATGATCTAAGCACCCAGGCCGAAGCCGCTTCTATATACTCTACTGGCCACAATGGTTCGGACGCCACCAGGCCAAATATATGTACTTGTCGGTGTCAGGAAGCCGGTGTCCGATGAATTAAATCTGTCAGCACTGGCACTGGCACTGGCACTGGCATGGTATTTTATCCTATCTAAAAAAGCTAAAGGGTATTATTTCTTCTCCCACCCAGTCCTAGCCACATTTTGAAATTACCACCACATATTCAACATCAGTTTACTAATCGATATACATATGTACAAGTGTTCAATGTATGAGTGGTCAAAGTATGAATGGTCAATTTAAAGCTTCACGGCAACAACGCTGTGTCCAATTATCCAAAGGCCATCAGCAACTGGCCGATAGGAAAATGGCTGTCAGCACCCATCGGCGTCCGAACCACTGTGACTAGTACAGTAACTAGGAAGTAATCTAGAGGGATGCACTTCTGTTTATGTGGGGAGTGCTTTAGATGTGGTTGTTTCGAACAGTATTAACGAAATTAAAAGGGGTCCTTAAATCCCCTTGTGAATTTTGATACCGATTTGTTACAATCTCTTGTGTGTTTTGTTGCGGCCGCCCTAGGCACCACTCGACACTTTTAGTCCGTGTACGAGAACAGCAGCACTATGATCTTCAGAACTATCATAGATACCCGTCGATAGTGAAATGTGAAGAAGAGCTAAAGCAGTGTGTAGTGTGTGTATAAGTATAGGTAGTACATATATTCAGTCTAAACTCAGGCAAGGCAAGGCAGCAAAGTAGCGGTGTCGATGTTTTAGGCTATGGCGAACCTCCAAGGTCAGTGCGGGGAAAAAGAGCACCGACACTCCAGTTTTAGCAAAACCATTTATGTATAACAGGGAATTATCGAAACACCTAGCAAAATTAGGTTAGACATGACAGAAATTGACCAGAAACAGTAGATTCATAGTGGGCAGACAACTCTTCCCCAGTCACATCCCAGTCATCCTCCTGCTCTCACAGCAAAAGTCAATTCCCGATTTGGGGTATTCGAGTTCTTTCTCCCTGCCCTGACTACCGTGCAGTGATTAGTCCGAAGCGCCGTCAACGTTCGTTGACAGGTGGCGCTGCCACTGCCGCCGCCTACTAATTAGTCCGTCCACTAATTGCCTGATAGCACAGCATGCGTTTTGCACACCTTCAATGCTTCTATACAGAAGATCACAGGTCCTCCGGATCCGCCTTATATTCGGTAGATCGATGTAACGTACTATACACTATTAATATTAACAATCTATGCACTGAGCCTGACGTTTTGGCTGTACCCAGGTGCGAATGCTTGTTTCCCCGACATCTTGGGTCCTCTACTAATTAGAGCAGACAGGTTTCACTTGCAGATCCTAGGCTAACATTATGCGTTATTAACAACCATCTACAGTACTATGCTGCAACCACCACATCAGGAGATCCCAATATCAAACGTACTGAATGGGTGGCTAGATTCGACCACAGCAGCTAGTATGTAACCCCCAAAACACCGATTGTCCGAGCCACCCTCGCTGTGCCCAGCAGTTATTATCTTCACCCGGGAGCTGGTACCGACGACTGCGCGGTGTAATGTTCTATAGATATTATATATATGCATTACGGGGTTGCTGCGGGAAAGGTGGAAACGACTGATAATTTATACACCTATATATGACTGTAGCCCCGTTTGTGGGTGACCTGGAACTAGAATTTTGAGAAGGAACACATACACGATGCGGATACTTGCAAAGATCGTTAAAAATGAGGCTATGAAGTCGGATCCTCCAGGTATGTGCTGCACCGGGTGGCTACACCAGAGCTGACGAGTTTAGAAATTTATAACTGGAGGGTCTATGTACTTTCATGCTCAGTACCATCTCCGCCCTCTAATCCTCCATTGATTGATGCTGATTATGGGTCCGTTAGGCATGTTTCGCCGGAGCATTGTTTGGAATGGACACCGGTATAATCGGCGGCGTTCTAAAGATGGACACTTTCCGAAAGTACATCTACCTTTCCCATATCCTCTCACTTCGCTCACAATCCCCCAGGAAATTCGGCCTAGAAGACCTCAACCCCGTTGCCAGCGCAAATCTCGAAGCCAACATCGTCTCCACGCTCCAGGCGGGATGTTTCTTCGGCGCCCTAGCCGCCTACTGGTTCGCCGACAAATACGGGCGCCGGACCGCGCTGTTCGGCTGCGCCCTGATTGCGATTATCGGGACAATCATGCAAGCGGCCTCAAACGGACACCTTGCGGTGATGTACATCGGCCGTCTTATCACCGGCGTAGCCGTTGGCGCGGCATCGATGCTGAACCCCCTCTACACCTCCGAGAATGCGCCGCGCGCAATCCGTGGTGCACTAACAGGAATGTACCAGTTCTTCATTGTCAGCGGGATCTGCATTGCGTTCTGGATAAACTATTCGAACCTGCTGCATCAAAAGGGGGATGCGCAGTTTGTGATTTCGCTGGCGATGCAGGCGTTGCCGGCGTTTTGTTTGGGCGTAGGAATGTTGGTTAGTAATGAGAGTCCCCGGTGGCTCGCGAGGAAAGATCAGTGGGAGAATGCTGGGAATACGCTTGCAAAAATCAGAAATCTACCGGTTGAGCATGAGTATGTTCAGATGGAATTGACGGAGATCAAAGAGAATCTGGAGTTGGAGGCACGTCTTATCGGGGGAAACGGGTTCTGGGATTTGCAGAAGGAGATGTGGACTATTCGTGGAAATAGGAACCGGGCTTTGCTATCGATCGGGCTCATGGTCTGTCAACAAATGACAGGAACTAATGCCATCAACTATTATGCCCCGCAAATCTTTGTCCGCCTCTCTTCCTCCCTTCCCCCTCTCTGCTAACGCCCATAGTCTAACCTCGGCCTAAACGGCACTGAAACCGGCCTCTTCGCTACCGGAATCTACGGCATCGTAAAAATGGTGACCTGTGCAACCTTCCTCATCTTCGTCGCCGACTCCCTGGGGCGCCGCAAATCCCTTCTCTGGACCTCAATCGCGCAAGGTCTCGCAATGTATTACATCGGCTTCTACGTACGCTTCGACCGGCCGATAAAAGGCGCAGCCGTTCCTCTCGCCGGATACGTCGCAATCGTATGTACTTGTTCCCCCCTCCCCCAGGAAAAAGCTAATGAAGGAGTAGATGATGATCTTCCTCTTCGCTTCATTCTTCCAGTTCGGGTGGGGGCCAGTGTGCTGGATCTATGTCTCTGAAATACCTAGCGCAAGGCTAAGGGCTATGAATGTAGGCCTGGCTGCGGCGACACAATGGTTGTTTAATTTTGTGGTTGCGAGGGCGACGCCAAATATGATGGTTACGGTTGGAGCAGGCGGGTACGGAACATACTTCATCTATGGGTAACCCCTCCTGCCCCGCCGCCCCCATACACACAGCTAATAAGCAAAAAGGACTTTTTGCTTTGCAATGTACATCTTTGTGTACTTCTTTATCCCAGAAACGAAGGGATTGGGATTGGAGGAGATGGATAAGCTATTTGGAGTTGTCGAGAACAAGTATATGGATGAAGAGAACCCGGCACCAGTAACCCCGCCATCAGTGACATGGACATCAATTGGAGATGGTGGAAAATCTACAAGGGCGACGACGGTGCATGAGGAGGCGAAAAGGAACGATTAAACGTGATGTGGAGTTTTGTGCGGTTGTTTGAGACGCTCACAAGCTTCCGCGGCCTTGCTGGCGAGGCAACGTACAATTGACATTTTGTAATGTGTGGTCTAGTGAATATGTGATCAAACCACACCTAAATGGACAATTAACGTTGCATGTGATATTACACGTATTCTACAGGGTGGTGCGAGATCGCGATTTTATCACTCGATTATGGTCCGCCTCCCTAGCGTACGGCTTATGGGCTGATGCTGGGCTGATGCATAATCTCCCTAAGATGATGGTCGTTCCAGGCTCAGCTAGAGATGCCAGCTGAGTGCGCATGCATGCGTACAGGGCATACTCTGAATGCCGTATATAAGATCACGAATGTACCTGTACTTAAGAATACAAGCTTCTAGCAATCAGTACATTTCAACATTTAGTGCAGCTCACAGAATTTCTCCCCCCCTTACAATTCCCTTCCCACTATAAACCGGCTAAATTACCACATGGGGAAACTAGAGTATTCGAGTAGAGTATCTACGACAATGTAGGCTGAAAAGGGAGAAGTGGCAAGGCGGATGTTCCAAGCTCCCGGGTGGCCTCGAATCAGGCTCAATTATGTGAAGTGACAAAAAGGGAATAGTGTGGGAAGGGAATGAAGTTGTGAGAGCCTGGAGACATCGCTCCACACAAAGTTCCCAGGTCAACCTGGTGAAAATTTCAACATCACAAGTTTGAGCTGGGTTTGCACAAAAAGAAGAGTTTAGGGGAAAGGAAATAAAGTTTATATGGGGTACTAAGCAAGTCAGGCAAAATTTTTGGTGTAAAGTGAATGAGAGCAACTGGGTCAAGCTGGCAATAATCTGGGTCAAGCCCAGGTTAAGGCTGCAGTAAGTGCACATGTGATGGAATTCTTTAAAAAATACATGGTATTGACTCAGGTAGATGTAACCTAATACCCCCCCCAAAGCTCAGCTCTCTGGAGGTAATTTGAAATTTTGGTGGAGTGATGTCTCCAGGCCCTTCACCTCACTTTTTTCATAATCTCAATTTGGGTCAGACTCGCTATTTCGGGTAGTATAAAATCACGTGAGATCAAAGGGCCGGGGTACGAGGCCAGCTCCCGGGTGCCATTTGTTCAGATGGGATCCACTAGCTATCACTAATACAAACTTCTTTATCGCCCCTCTCATCTGAACAAGCTAATGAGTAAGCTTGAAGTGGGAGATTTGCTTCAGGTAAACGGAATCCACAGCGTGTCCGCGCTGTAAATGAGCAGGAGCGGTGGATGTATGTGTTTCAACTCACAACCTCACCCATGATCTGGTCTGTGGAAAGACCAAAACTTGGCTGCTGTATATTAAACATTCAACTCGCACAAACACCGGTGATAAGTGTAAAATCCGTCTCGAGCCCCCCCAATCCAATCTTCCATTTACAAGTCCTATCCAAGTGAGGAAACAAGAAAAAATAATACACCAATAGCCCCAGACAAAGAACCCATACTCCAGAAGTTATGTAGATGTGTGTATAAACTCCACATATGTAAGACAAACAATAAAAAAACAGCATCTAGCTTAGTACTCCTTCCTTATCCCATCCCGTTCTACCACAATGGTCTTATAGCACCTGCACCTGAACCTGCACCTCCGCCTCGAGAACTACTACCGCCACCACCACCAAAGGAAACAGTATCACCCCTTCCTCCTCCAGATTTCCTCTTCCCTCCACCTCGTTTAGTGCTCGCCCCCGAAGTGCCGCTGGTGCCGCCACTAGTTCTCCTCGCATACTTCTTTGCTGCGCCGCCACCCCTGCTCTTACCACGACCTCTCGTACTGCTACCGCCGCCTCTGGCTCTTGCCGGGGCTGCCGGTTTGCTTGAAACCGCGGCATTACTTCTAGCCGCCGACACGGCCTGGCTCTCCTGCCACTGACTCAGCATCTCCTCCTGCGCGGACGAGACCGCAACGGCGCCACCGCGGGTAGTAGTAGCAGTAGTAGCAGTAGTAGTTGACGTGCGCTTGAAGTACTCGCTCGTCTCCTCATCCTCCTCCATAAAATCCTCATCGTCCATGCCTTCGCTGTAATCCTCGTCATCATCCAAAATCTCAATCGGTGCTACTGTTTGAGACTGTGAATACGTCCTCACCGGAACATCGGTGCCCTCAAAGTTCTCCGCCTTCTCTTTGGCAAATTGTTTGCACAGGACCAGGAACTCGTTGCCAAAGTCGTTGACCCTTGTCGAGCTACCCGCAATTTCTGCCATCGCCATCATGTCCTGCGGTAGGTAGATACCAAACTTTTGCAGGACGGAATCCATAAAGACAGATGTGATACGTTCCAATCCCTTGCGCTGCATGATCCTCTCCCGGATTTTTCGGGCTTGTTGCATGAACCGTTCCAACATTTCCAGCTCCAGGGGATTGAGTTGTGACATTACATCCTCTGCAGTTATTGGTGCACTAACTTGCTGTTGTTGCGTTTGAGATTTCTGGCGGCGGGCACGGTGGGTTGGGGCTGCACGTGGAAGTCCCGAACGTACCGGCGGCATTCCCATGCTATCTTGTTCGTAGTCTGGAACAATGAAGCCATCATATTCGTAGTCGTCCTGATGCCCCTGTGCAGGAGAGGACACATATGTAGATTGAAGTTGAAATTCTGATCGGGCGGAAAACGAGGCAGACGCAGAGGCAATGGAGGTGGTGGAAGAGGTTCTCTTGGATCCAGATTTTAGGAAATCCAGATACACTTTTTTATTCCCGTATAATATTTGGTCCGCACCAGCTCTCAGTAGCTATTTCTCATGTTAGTTACTCGGAGGATGCGGTGATAGGGAGGTTACATACCTTGATATGACTGACTGTGAATCCCGAGCCATTCTGGATATGGGTTTCGCCGACGGCTTCTTCGAATGTCAATTTATGGTATAATCTCTCGCAATCACCCCTCTGCAAGCGCTTTCCAGCGCCATAGCCTTCGAAATATTCGGTGCCTGCATCTTTCTGGGCTTTGCTTGCGCTCCCTTTAAAAGCATCCACGACAAAAAGCATGGTTTTTCCTCGCGATTCTATAGCTTCAACAAGCTTGAGAGCACTTTTCGCCAGCTCGGTGACATCGCGTTCTTCGTATTCTACTCCAGAACAACAATTATCGCAGGTTTCCTTGCATTCCTTTGGGGGAAACTTTTCGTCAAAGTATCGAAGCACTTGTGTTCTGCGGCACTCTGCCTTGTTATCGCAATACTGGATCACCATTCGCAGCATCTCCCTTTGGCGCTTTTTTTGGTCCGGACTTCCTTCACTCTTGTCGATGAACCGGTGATACTTCGAACAATCGCCGTAATTATAGAACAGGAAACAGGAGCTGGGGTTGCCATCTCTTCCAGCCCGTCCAGTTTCCTGGTAATAGCCCTCCAAGCTCTTCGGCAAGCTATGATGAACGACAAATCGGACGTCCGGCTTGTCGATTCCCATACCAAAAGCAATTGTTGCAACAATGATTTGAAATTTGTTTGCTTGCCATTCTTTCTGCAATCTTCTTTTATCATGCGACTCCAATCCGGCATGAAAAAACTGCGCCTTAATACCACGTTTCTGCAGATCCCTGGCCGTGTTTTCACAGTTTTCACGAGAAAGGCAATAGACAATGCCGGATTTATTACGAAACTCGTTGCAAATTGTAGCAATGTCATCTAGCACTTTGCTGGTCTTCGGCCGCACATAGTAGAATAGGTTCGGACGATTAAAGCTCTGAACTAATATCTTGCAACCTCGGATTCTCAGGCATTGTTGGACGTCGATCCGAACCTTTGGGGTCGCTGTAGCTGTTAATGCGACACAAGGGACCCCAGGAAACTTTCCCTTCATAACCCCCAATAACTTGTAATCAGGTCGAAAGTCATGGCCCCATTCAGAAACACAGTGTGCTTCATCGATGACAATCCTAGCTAGCTTTCTACGTCCATGTAAATGTTCGAGAGTATCGACCATTTTTTTGCTCTTTGCAACCATCTCTGGGGTTAGGTACAGCAACTGCACTTTGTCTTCGACATCTCGAGAATACAACCAGTCGAAGATCAATCGTTTCGTATCTTCATCGCTTTCTCCGTTGATGAAACAAGCACCTATTTTCAGCTTTTGCATATGATCCACTTGGTCTGTCATCAAGGACAGCAGTGGCGAAATAACAACCGTAACGCCTCTAATTGTCCCGAATTTGATGACAGCTGGAAGTTGGTAGATCAAACTCTTCCCGCCTCCAGTTGGCATGATGACAAAAACATCCTTCCCAGCGAGCGTCTCGTTAATGGCCTCTAGCTGATTGTTTCGAAACCCTTTCAAGCCAAAGCGCCTTTTCAGCGCATCAGCGACATCTCGAGACCACGGATGTTGCATATTAGAGCTAGTTAAGTCGACTGTAGACTCTCGTTGTTTATGATGCTTGCCGTGAAGAATACCGAGGTGTGAATTTACCAACTGCGAATGCGTTTTCTGAACAAGCACTTGATTGACATCCCGACGCACTGGTGGCGAATTCCCTGTCGATGCACCTAAAGGTATCCTTTTCTTGGGCGGTGGCGGATCGATGATTTGTACATCTTCGCCATTTGCGTTGTCTAGCGCTTCTAGCAGATCCGGATCAAAATCACTACCATATGCATCGTCGTCGTCGCTTTGCAAGGCTGGCTGGGGGACCTGCTTCTCTTCCTCTTCGTCCTCTTCAATACCAAATGGAGGTGGTGAATCTGCAGGTCGCATAGGCGGGAGACGATATTGAGGTGAACGGGGACGGGGTGGATCAGGAGAAGATATATCCATATGGAATTGACGGATCGGACCCTGTTTTTTCGACTTCGAAGGAGACTTCCTTGTATCGTTGAAAACATTTGCGAGATCAGCAGTGTCAGCGTTCTCTTTTCGGGTTAATAGCTGTTTTGATGGAGTTCCCGGCACATGCTGGGTAAACTGCGTCTGCTTGACGAATTGAGTATCGGCGAACTGATGCTGCTGAACTTTCGTCAACGACGGAGCATACTGAGTAGCTTCAACAACACCTCCACACTTCTTTGTCGGACTATCAATTGCAGAAGGATTGCTGCTGCTGCCAACAGCCGTCCAATCACCTGAGGCGATTTGCTGGGTAATGCGTTCAATTCTTGTCTTCAGATCTTTCTTTTCTAGTATTAGCTTCTTGGGCGGTGCTTCGCCCACATCATAATACTGTTCCTGAATCCTGTCAAGTAACTCATAATTTTGCTGCTTAAGAGACTCTAACATTGAATGTAGCCTTTCCATAGGCAATCCAGCCAACTCGTTGCCACTTTCTTGAGCCTCCGTATTGCCCCTATCCCGCATTGGTGTGTCTTTATGCTTGCAAGGTGAGCACCTCAGCTTGGTAGGTGAGTCTTGCTGTAATGGTGATGCATACGAATTATTCCGCTTGTTGGGAGATTTTCGCGGCGGGGAGTTGCGACTGCCAACAAGCTCATCTTCCACCACTCCCAGGAATATATCATCCCCCCCGTAGTCGAAACTGTCCTCCTCGTCTGGTTGTTCCGCAGATCCCATTTTGAAGCTACTTGTGCTATTCACATCATTCGTGTCCGAAAAATTATCTTCATCATCAGAACCTTGAACTATCCCCGTTGCGAACCACTGAGACTTAGAGTTTTGAGAATTATGATTACGCTGCTGTTTAACGGCTCCGTAAGGCTCTGCGATTGCTTCCTTCATCGCCCCGTCGTCCTCTTCGTTCGCGATCCGCCGTGTCGTCCTCTTCTTCCTTGTCCTGGTCGCCACCTCAATCTCCTCTTCCTCGTACTGTTCCACAACATGACCTGAGCTCTTTCCCTTCTTTCTCTGGACTGTACTTATTTCCTCTGAAGGTATGTTTGTAGTTTTTGCGAGCTGATGTATTCTCGGATTTGACTTAGCAGGGCGATGCCATTGCTCAATTGGTGGGGCTAGAACAGGCGGTGAAGGGACCTGCGTTGAATAAGGAGGTGGGGGAGGGATGTCACGATTTAACGCTCTCTGTCTCTGGGGGCTTCGGGAAATGGCCGAAGCAGTAGGTCCATCATCTGTCCGCAGGGACTTCGAGGAAGGTGGCCCATCTGAGCATGAGGATGTAGTGTCAAAGTTGTCAGCCAAAAACTCGCCACTTGTTCGTTTTTTGCTTTTCGAGGTCCTAGTCGTAAATCCATGCGGTGGTAGTAGTGGAGAGTCCTGAGAATTCGGCCCTGCAACCGCAGGCACGGCCAGTATCTCCTCGTCCTCACCCGCAAAGATGTTTGCTCTGCCCCTTGACGCCGTATCTTTTGATGCGAATGGTGTAACATGGCGTGACTTTGGATGCACCGATGTCGTGGTTCGCCCCACATAAACACCATTTTCGTCGTCTCCAGTAAGGTCAATTGTGTCGATCTCTATCACACCTGGCGCATGGCGTTTAACGGTCGAGGCAGCAAGTCGTGTGCTTCTGTCAGTGGGAACAGGCGTGAACAGTTCTGTAATCAATCAGTAGGCCAAACGAACAAAGAACAACATGACAACTATACCGTCATTCGCCACTATCCGGGACGCTCCCAATCCCGTGGTCGGTGTTTTAGAAGGGAGGCTCCTGAGGTTTGGCGTTGAGAGTGACGGTTGGAAAGTTGCAGGCGACGTGCCCAGGTGACTACCCAGTTTAGACCTTTTTGCCCGTGAAGTCGAACCCAATTGAATCTTCTTCATATCCACGTCTTCTTGGCCCCCCTGCCCCTCGCTTATAGACGGCACTGGCTGGACAATGCCTCTCGTTTGTGCGGGGAAAGATGCTCCAGTAAATCTCGATGGTGCTGGAGGTGGCGGTGGGGGTAGTGCGGGTCTTTGGATGGCGGGAGGTGCGATAGTAGAGGTTATGGCTATCGCAGGAAGCACAGCATTGTTGGGTCGCGGTATCTTTGGAGGCGGTGGAATAAACGGCTTTTCTCGCTGTAACCAGGAAAGGTGCAAAGCGAGGTTGTTTTTCGTGGTCATAAGGTTAGCTGGATGGAGCCCGCAAGGACTGCATTTCACTGCGTCGCCCTGAGACAGCGAAGGTGGTAGTGGCGTGTCTTCGCGTGAAGATAATCTGGCGGATGAAATTAATCGAAGCGGATAGGTAATGAATGTAGGGCTGTCGAGTCGTCAAGTCGAGGGTCAAGGGCTGAGGGTCTTGTCTTGGTGAGACGCGCTTGAAGCTCGCGTTCAGCTGATTGAGTGTTGGCTTGGCAAACATTTATCTTAATGCGATAAGCGACATCATCGCAGATCCAACGTTGCAACCTCACATCAACGAAGCGTACCTGCAGCTATTAACTATAAGTGCATCACAGAAGCTCGGTGATTCGAGGAAATTCTACTGTCAATGCATTCGGGAACCAAACCCCATTTCACATTGTCAAAAGCTTGCCCAAATGGCTGAGAACCAACTGATGCATGGAGCAAGACTAACATCAGCCTTTCTCAAGAAAGTCAACGGGGAGTTTGGTACTCCGATAGACTATACAATGGTCAGCCAAGCGTACCACCACCTAGAATCACTAAAAACCAACGATCCAAGTCGAGTATTTTGGAGCACTTCAGTAAGAATCTGGGCCTAGCTCCAGGCTGTGTGACAAAGGTTTACTGCAACAAAAAACAAATTTTCAGGATCTGAGATTCTAGGACGGTGATATAGATACGACCCTCTCCGAGATTTGGGATTCAATACGAGACTTGCTCAAGGATTTGCCAATTTCTCAGATATGGATGTGGAGGGCCAGTGTCCAGATTACTCTAGGGAAAGTACTCTGCCGAATCAAAAATTGGCTGTTTAAGATTCACCACCTCTAACTCAGCTACGAGCTCAAGGTCTTGTCAAGTATTTCTATTTATGGATCCCACGGCCACTTCTACGTCATATATACACCTGTAATCTCGTGCCCAGACTTTGACGCTTGCTCCTTAGGCGGGGCTGGTTGATGAGATCATTACACCTGGTGGATCTCGAACCTCACCCAATTCATCCGGCTGCGTTATAAAGAGCGCGGGCAGCAGAACAAACCAGAATCTAGAAACACACTAACAGCTGCACGTCGTCTGGCTGATTTCTCTCCCGGCACCCTCTATAGTACCGATATATTAGATTCTACAAGCAACCACACTGCGGCCCCGGATTCAAGGCTTCCACCAGTGGTTCGCACTGGAGCGGGGAGTAAGCCGTTGATCGGTGGATATGGAGCTAATCGTGCAGGTGTTATCTCGCATCTAGACCACTGGCGCGGCAACACAACGCCGTCTGGAGTTAATGAACGATGTGTGGATGTATGTTATATCACTCCCCTCACTCGATGAAAATAGGCCGCGTCAACGACGTCGACTACTCCCTCTACGCATGAGCACGTTCCTGTTATCAATTGCAAGCACTCAGGTTACATATGATTTTGACAAACAAACTGCTGGTATCTGGTGGATCTTTGGTTCCTCGGCCAAACGATGCCGCCTTGACGTTTACCTTCAATGCTCTTGACTTGCCTGAGATTCGTCAAAAATTCGTTTACGCGGATCAGAACGATGATATCAATCCCGTTGACGGACGAAAGTACAGGACATGTTATTCAGCCTCTTGATAGTGTTCGGCAGGAAGCAGGTGTTCAATTAGGGCATATCTCTTTACAATCTGTTTATACAACAATGCGCATTCGCCACTTTCTGCACCCCTCCCACCTTTTGATCAACCCATCAATTCCCCCCGGGAAGCAAGATACGCCGCCCCAGTATCCGCCCAGACCTGATACCTCCTCACCTTGACTTCTCTCGGTCCCCCGGGCCCTTCGTCCAGAAACCCCTCCTCCATGAAATCCAACGTGTAAGTAAAAACCTCGTCCCACGATTGGCCTGTCTCCTTCCACGTGAATCTCGCACACCCTTTACACGTCACCTTCAGCGTATCTACATCGACAATATACTCGCTAAACCTCATTTTCCCAAACGTAAGCAGCTCAGTGAGAAGGTCAAAATATCTCGCGACCTCATCGCGACCCGTGAATAGGCGACCAATAAACGGTGCGAGTGAGGGATGACCATGCTCGATTGCCGTTGGTGGGACAGAGGTGGTGAAGTGTGCAAGTAGCACCGCGGTGGTGGTAGAGGGGCATGCGAAATCGGTGCATAGGCAGAGGGCGGCTGAGAGTAGCGTTTCACGGGAGGGTGCCATTGGCTGTGGTTGGTTATTGGGTTGTCTGGGAGAGAGGCGTGGTGTGCGGGGTGGGGTACAGTAGTGTGGTGGGGCGCCCACCGAGGGGGAGCTTGTTTTCGGTGACGCAATTGACATCCAAACCCTGCTGCAAACCAACCCACCCACCGCCATCACCACACCCAATGCTATCCATCACTGCCGCCATGCGAGACGCCGGGAGATAGATTGTTGGTCGCACCCCAACGCCCCGCACGGTCATCTTCCCGTGTTTAATCAAGCTCTCTACGGGATATCTAGATGCTATATCGATATATCGATAGCTCCGGATAAGAAGCAGGTACCCACTATATCTACTCTGGCCTTTACTCTGACCCCGGCTTCATCACATCGCATAAGTACGGTACCTCCCTCCCCTCTCATCTTACCCCTCATCAACACCACTTATCAACATCACACCGTATCTCCTCTGCGATGTGTGACGATCTCATAGCCAAACACTTTGCCAACTCAGCGCCCTCGCACATCCGACACCCCTCCCCAGAGGGAACAACTCACTTCACGCTGAACCCCAGCGGGCAAGTATGGTTGATCTCCCACACACCAACCGACTTCTCCACCCTCGACGACCTCCGTCCAAAATGGACCACAATAAACTCCTACGACCCCAAGATTGAAGAGTGGGCCAAGGACTGGGGCCACACGGTTTCGCAGCTTCGAGAGATGAAGCTCGAGGTCTCCTACACCGATGATCCAAGCAACGGCGAAACCTCTACCGTCGACCTCCCAGAAAACTACAAGCCCTCCCCTACGATCCCCACAAAGTCCTGGTATCTCACCGCATACCCATCACTCACCAACACCGTCCACAAAGCCGGCGCGCAGATCTTCAGCATCAGCGACCACTCCAAGTCCATACCCAAGCGTGCTGGCTGGATCACCGTGATCCCTGACAACGAAACACGGCGCGTCTACATCTCCACGCTAGACGTTCTCGAGTCCCACCGGAGACGGGGACTGGCAAGGTGGTTGGTGGGGGCTGTTGCGAAGTGGTGGGCTTCGGCCGGAGAGGGGAAGGGAGAGGTATGGTTGACGGTTTTTGAGAGCAATACTGCCGCCATCAAGCTCTACGAGGGTATGGGCTTTGAGACGACAAGGAATATGTGGCTTGTTAATCGGGCAGGGACTAAGAGGCGGCTGTCGATCAAAACGGACGAGTGGGGGTCTGGTTAGGCCCCGAGTGGGTGGCAAAATGTACTTACCGGTTGACAACGAGAATACATACCTTTTTCTTTAAGACGCGGGAGAACGAGGGAATTACAAGACAGGAGGCCCAACAGTTTTCTGACGGCGAATGACGGCTATTCCCACGCAGGACGACCAGAATCCCAATGCCCACCCACTCAATTCCTTCCAGATCACGCGTCATCGTGCAATACCTCCAGTTGTTCCCGTGTCTAGTCCCCTGTAGATAAATATCGCAGGTATCAATGAGGTTCGATGCACCGTCAGCTGTACACGCACGTAAAGTAGGTTCAAAGAGATCGGTCCTGCCCAGCAACTCGCCAAACTTCTCCCCATGCGCAGAGAGCCATCCCGGAAATGCCTCACATTCACAAGGGAAGCGCGCCAGCACTCAGAATATACAGTTTGCCACAATTTGAACCATGAACGATATTTGACGGTTGATTGGTTAAAGGTACCGATATATCACCACCCAGATTTCAAATCACAGCTACAAACAAAAAAAATACCCCTCAATCCACGGAATTCTGGGCTCTCGTCCACTCTATCTAACGCAGTGCATTGTGTTCGATATATAGATGGTGAAGTCTCCCAAACAACTTCTTGTGCCGTGGACAGAGCGGGGTAGAGTAACTTTGCGCAGGAAAGATCAGACGAAGATCTTTAACCGGGGGTGTTCCTTCGACACGTTTTTTTCGATTGTTAGTCTTCCGTACCCGTACCGGGGCTCCGGGTCGGATCGGACACTGCTACGGAACTGGGGGGTGCCTTGTCGGTAACATACGCACTACCGAACGTCATCCCGCTGCGGAGTACGAGGGCAAAAAATACAGTGGTTTTTTTTTCTTACCAGTTTATACTTCTCCCTGCTGGGTATCACACCGTCGATCTGCGCCATTTTGTACGCTGGGAGGAATGGACAAAGTCGTCACGGAGACGTTTAGAGGTGCATAGGCGGCAGATGCTGCCGGTCCGTAGTACCAGTACAGCGAATAGGGAGGCACAAGTCGAGTGATGATGTCTTATAGAGTGGTACTTATTTGGAAGTGACACCCATGGCTTGAAGGAGTGAATGGATTTGACAGCCAAGTATTGGTGATAACGGCAACGCGGTCCGAGTTATGATAGTCCGTCGTTCTGCGACCGCCATTAAGGTATACGGACCACGTGTGTATAAGATCTGTTTCTGGGAGGGCGATGGCAAAGCCCTTCCTGAGGGAGAGAGTACTCGATCTTGGGCCTTAATGTCTGAGATACGAGATAAACATTCAAGAACGTACTTTACACAAAATACAATCAGTATACCACAGTACAACCAAAAAGCACACGACCAAAGAACTCCAAACCCCCACCCCGGTCCAATAAATCTCACCCCAAACACTCTACTCAATCTCCACCCTCTTCTTCCTCTCCACCTTCTTCGGCACTACCATACTCAAAATCCCATGCTCCAAGCCCGCTTTTACACCATCCATATCTATTTGCGCAGGAAACCGAAATACCCTCCGAAAAGCCCCCGTGCTGCGTTCGCTAACCCAGACTTTCGGTTCATTGTTGTTGCTGGGGATAGGCCGCTCGATCCGTCCCGCGATTACAACCATCTGCCCGTCCGTGAACTCGATGTCGAGTGCCTTCTTGTCCGCAAGCCCTGGTAACTCGCCTTCGAGGATGTAGGCGGAGGGCATTTCATGGATGTCGAAATTTGGGGCGAAGGTGGAGGTGGAGGTGGGGTCTGGTGAGATTAGGGCTCGGAGGAGGTCAGGGTGGATGGTCATTGTATGTTGCATATGTGAGAAGGTCGTTTGGGTGTTTGAGCGTATGTGTTTGCGTTGGAGAAGCTTGATGTCTTGTGGTGATGGCGAGGAATACAGAAGTTGTTTATATGCTAATCCTATGTTGAGCTGATAGCAGATCTGATGACGTTCGCGAGTGAGCGAGAGTGAGCGAGAGGGCTCTGGAATGTTCTGGAGAGCGCTAGGGGTTAGGGTTGGAGTAGATCACTTCCGGAATTGGGTATTCTGGAGCAGAGTTATTCCACCTCATGCATACGGCCCAGGCGCCTTATTAGGGGTGTGGGCACGCCCAGCGCCCACACCTAACAAGCCATTAGCGGGGCGCCTTGCACTGCACTAAGAAATCCCGGTATTTTTTCAAAATTGCAAGTTACTCAACAACAACACAATGGAGAGAAGATCGGAGACTGCAGTATGATAGGTAACTGCAAGGCCTACATATGCATCCAAAAATCAAGTCAAATGGACCAATTTTGAGCAAGTTGAAAATGTGAGTGAGAGTCCATGCAGCTGGCGGATTTTTTGTCTTTCTTTTGACTCCCCTGTTTTATCACCAATTGTAAATCAAATTTGCTAGTGATGATATCAGAGCACATATGGCTTGCTGGCTGTCAATTGGTACTGGTCTTGGCATGTTTGGATGGGTGGTTGTTGTAATAGATACAATTCTGAAGTTACAATACTGGGAGAAACTCTACAACAGCATAACTCAGGGAATTTTTGCCCAAGTGACATTTTACACTATTTAGAAATTGCCAAGCTGACCCTGAATAGTCTTCTGCTATGCATAAGAGACACTGGCAGCAAGGGCACTGAATTCCAACCAGCATTAGTGGAGAAATCAAGTGGGGTAGGTAGTCCTCCTTCTTTTCCATCTGCCCACCTACCAACCACCCCCATAAGTCTGCCAATTCTTGGTCAAATTCCATGCCCTTTTGCATAGAGTAGCTCTACTATATGTATATAGATTATGCATTATCCTTGGGCAGATACTAGAACTGTCTGTGAACAGGTTCCAGTCACTACATTTGAGTCATGAGCTGTCACTCATCACAGATGCACTTTACAGTCAGGTAGAAAAGATTTACCTGATGGTATACAACATGTATCTAAGCGTCAGGTAGAAATAATTTACCTGACGCAAAATACCAGTGGTGCTAAGCAGTGCTTAGCAGCATCAGCAGTGCTGAGTATATTCTAAACCACTGTACTTGATCTACAACAACTCCTTGAATATTAGACAAAACTAAAAGAGGAGGCAAGCAAGTGAAAGAGCATCTTGTTAACTACATTTCATATATAAACAATATCCTGGTCAAAGTAAAACTCATGGAGTTAATTGAGCTCCAAGTTGAATAGATGGGAGCGGGGGAGGTGGCTCAGTGGGAGTGTGGCTACGAGGTGCCCCGCTAGCGAGCGGCTTGTTAGGTGTGGGCTTTGGACGCGCCCACACCCCTAATAAGGCGCCTGGGCTGTATGCATGAGGTGAGTTATTCGAGTTCAAACCACTTGGCAATGTTGAGGGACTATCCGTAAAACATTGAAGAGATTGCTAGAATAGCGGTTGATTCGAACATACTTAGCTGCAGCCTCTGAATAGTAGCAGCATGTCCTTCGAGTTAAAGTTATCATTCAGCTCTATCCCCTACACGCTCGATTTCCTTAAGTTTGGTTCCACTTCCTTTTGGGTGTAGTTTGGGGGAATGATCGCCATGTGGAAAAGCCGGTGATTGGCTAGCCGAACTTCTGATTGAATGATGCCAGAGCACCACATTCTGGGAAAGCATGTAAACGTTATGGTATGCACTTTTGTAAGGGTGTATGATTACAAACAAACAAACTTTTGTAAGGGCTGCATAGAGGCCAGCAGTGTGTAAAGTACTAAGTAGATGAGGAGTCAGCACCGATATGCTTTTGATATCACTCGCTGCCCACACTATCCCCAATATGGTAGGATCGCCGCTGGAACCGAACTTAAGAAACCGAGCGTGTAGGGGATAACAATGACCAACTCGTCTCCCCCTTCCATGAATTCATCTCCTCTTGCCTGAACAAACATCTGTGTGTATAAAACCCTGCCGGTGGTTTCAAGCTCCTATCTGCTGGCGATTCCTCTGGAGCAGTCGGTTTCACCAGTGATACAAAGGTTTGGCAAGGCAGCGGTGTGTTTTCCGTTCGAATTCCCTGGTCTCTGGATACGGCAAGATGAGGGCATACGAACCGGACAGGTTTTACATCAGACGCCTCAGAAATAAGTAGAGATGCAGGATGCCAGATGCCAGATGGCGGCAAAGCGGGAGTGATGACGGGACAGTGGACAGGGAAGCGGTAATAGCAGAGCGGAAGAAAGCAAACCCGCCTCCTTATAACAGCTTGCCGCTATTCAGTTGCCACATATAAAGTGCCCACAGTCGAGTAGCCACGAAAATACTCGAGATTGACGAGTATATACAGAACATCGCTCGACTTAGTATCTTCACACGTGTTGAATATCCGAGTGGCGAATGGCGAGTGGCAAGGGGCGGCAAAGGCATACCTGAAGTTTTTTCCAAAGATTCTCTGTATATATCTCGATCTTTCTCCCTCTCTCTTTTCTCCCTCTCTCTTTTCTCTGTACCATAGTCTATGCACACGGTTCTCCCCATATCGTAACAACACACAGAATTTGCTCGGGCTAGGTCTTCGGACCGTTCCATCTTACAAAACGTGGCCAAGATTCGGAGCCGTTATCTTCTGAATTTTAAAAACTTACTGCCTTGTCCGGACCTAGAGTTGACCGCTTTTGAGCATTGAAAAATGCTAAGCCTGCCGGTAAGTTCTTGTAGTGTAGCAATAGTCAATGGCTTTAAACATTGTCAAAAATCGCCCTGGTTTTTAGCTGGGCGTTTTCACCTGGGCTCGACCCTCTAGCAGGAATTTTATCGAAGCCTCCAAAATAGTGAGGTCCCAGACTGGTAACTTTTAAAACCAGCCCACATCATAAACTGTAATGAGTGAAAGTATGTGACCGCATGCATGAATAACAGCACCTCTGGCATACTTCCCTCCAGCCATATTGGGCTTAAGAACTTATACTTTCTCAAGCCTAAAAGAGGTGGCAGGGAGAATTCTCTCCCATAATGCAATTTTGAAAACAAATTTTGAAACTAAAGCAGAATTTTACTCCGAATTTTTTTAAAGTTGGTAGTACCTAGTACTGCTTCATAATAAATCATCATAATAAATCATCACATATGTAAGTGGAACATCTTGGATTTCACATCCTCATGGACCATTGTGAGCATCCTGCTGGGCAAAGCCTTTCAGCCCAGTATGGCTGTAGGGAAGTATGTCAAGGGTGATAACGGTTTCTGCAGTGGCTTATGCACATTAGCGCTGCGCTATACCCATTATCGAGACTTTTACAGTACTGTGCATCACATCTGGTCGGTGTATTTGCCTATGGGACGACTGGTGTCGTGATATGTCGAGGTTGGGGTTGCCTCCACGTGCATTAGCCTACCACAATCCGTTAGCGCGCGAAATCTTGGCTAACAAAAGTTTCGAGTTAAAAAATCAGAGCGCGCCCTGCCGATTTCTTCACCTTTTCACTATCTCCTGTACATTTTCCCTTCCTTCATCCATCCCACCCTATCAATACCCCAGAACCACCTATCATCACAGCCATGTCTGGAGTTCAGCCTATTGCATTCTGGGGGCTTAAGGTCCCCGCCGGAGATGAGCTCACCATGGTCGCTTCTGAGATTCCTGGTGTCAACATGGTAGGTTCTTACTGCGCGACGTTTTTCTCGCGGTGGCGCAGTGTACCAATAAATCGAACAGTTCCGCATTACCATGGCTGCCATTGATCCCAGTGCGAAGCCTCTCGAGGCTGATCAGCCAAAACGTGCAACCTTGAAGCTCATTCGCCGCCCCCTCGACCACGACGACTACGAGGATGATGATGATGATGATGATGAGGACGAGTCTGCAGATGAAGAGGAGCTCAAGAAGATTCAGAAGAAGTCCAAGAAGCTCGCCAAGAAGGGTGGTTCCCAGGAGATGGACATTGGTGGTGACGCCGAGGACAGCGATGAGGATGAGGATGAGGATGAGGATGAGGATGACGACGACGAAGAGCCCTTTAAGACTGAGGAGTTTGTCATCTGCACCTTGGACCCCGAGAGAGTAAGTTTGGGATTTAGTCTGGTTGTGTGAAAAATGCATAACACTCGCATAGCAATATCAACAAACTCTCGACATTGTTGTCGGAGAGTATGAGGAGGCCTTTTTCAAGGTGGTCGGCAACTTCGACGTCTTCCTTTCCGGAAACTACGTTGTCCCCGCCGATCACGATTCTCGCAAGGATGGTGAGGACGACTCAGAAGACGAGGAGGACGATGACTACGACCTCTCCCCCGATGAGGACGAGCTTATGAACATGCTCCACGGTGACGCCGATTCGGAGGATGAGCTTGACGATATCGAGAATCCTCGCATTACTGAGATTGACTCTGAGGATGAGAAGAAGAAGGAGATCGAGACCAAACTTACCAAAGCTGAGAAGAAGAGCCTCAAGCGTGCTGCTGAGGAAGAGGGTATGTTTAAAATTAACCCATCATCAAAGAGAATAGTTCTAACAAATCCCTATAGCCAAGAGCGAGGAGCCCAAACTCTCGAAGAAGCAGCTAAAGAAGCTCAAAGCTAACAGTGGAAAGGCAGTCGAAACCACCCAGCCTGAAACCCCCGAGTCCAAGAAGAAGGTCCAGTTTGCAAAGCCTATCGAGCAGGGCCCAACTAACGGCCAAAAGGACGCCAAGAAGACCCCTGAAAAGGCCGAGAAGGCATCCCCCGCCAAGAGGGTTGTTCAGGGTGTCACTATCGAGGATAAGAAAGCCGGTACAGGTCCCGTCGCAAAGAACGGCGCCAAGCTGGGAATGAGATACATTGGAAAACTCAACAACGGAAAGGTCTTTGACTCCAACACCAAGGGAAAGCCTTTCACCTTCCGTCTGGGTAAGGGTGAGGTCATCAAGGGCTGGGATGTCGGTTTGGTAGGTATGCAGGTTGGTGGTGAGCGCAGAATCATTATCCCCGCGAACATGGCCTATGGCAAGAAGCAATTGCCCGGCATCCCGGCCAACTCCACTTTGACCTTCGACGGTAAGTCTCTTCAACTATCCGCTGTAATATATTTCATACTAACTTGTTCATAACAGTCAAACTCTTGGAAGTCAAATAGATACAGGTTTTCTAATACCCTTTCCTTTATAGCGCTGATTTTTGTATAACTAAAAGTTTTTATTTGGAACTTTATATTGCATTGGTGTCGGAGGAGTCTTTGATTTTAGGACAGCCAAAAAAAGATGACGATGCTATGCCTGTTTGCCTATTTTTCTGTTCCCAAATTTTCATTTGTACGTTAATGATGCTGCTTGGAGGACTGACTGCCGATACCATATACACATTGTGATGGATTGAGGACGAAATGAAGAGTTTTGCACGAGCGAAAGCATAATATGCGATTATATAGTGCTAACTGAAAGCACTCACCGCTACTTGACGAGTGACATCATATGCTTCATACAGGGATATTATATGCATCATAGGAAAAGTAGTTATCCCCACCGAGCCCTTATGGAAGCCTCCTGTGTTGCGGCAACGTGCTGCACAAACCGTGCGTCGGGACAGCGCTTACCGCAGGCGGTGCAGGTCTGGGTGCTCATAGGACTGCGGTTGCGGCAGCTGTCACAGGGCCAGGTTAGAGACGAGGGTGTGCGGCGGCTGAAGGGCCACATCTTGCGTTGCTGTATCGGGGAGGTGATATATGCAAAAGATGTGTTAGTGATGGTGGTGGCAGAGTAGAGAGGTGGTATTGGTAATGATGGAGGAGGTTGGTTGATGGAGGAAGGGAGTACTGGTTTTATACACGAATTGCCATGGAAGGGATGTTATTCAATTGCCGCCTTTAAATGCCGGACTCAAAACATTTGAAGTCTGTTTCATATTTCGGATATCGTACATTCCATCCCGCCCTCACCCTCTTTCGTCATCTTGTATTCACCCACGTCAGCTCGTCGCCCAACCCCTCTAAACCGGTATATTTCCCATCGCTATCAATAATCCCATTAACCACGGCTCTCGCGCCCCTAACGCAATCGTTCAAACCAACGCCGCTATAGCTTGGTCCGGCGACACTCAATCGTCCAGCGAAGCTCCTCAACAGTGCTGCTTTCGCCTTCTTGATCCTTTCATCGTGCCCCACGGTGTACTGCGGAATACAATCCCTATTTAACGAAACATTTGTAGCCACGGGGGTTTCTGAGACACCGAGGTGTATCTTTAATACGTCACGAGCCATTTCCACTGCTTCTGTGTCGGAAGGGTAAGAGGTGCAGTTCTTCCAGTAGTGGCCGCCGAGCATAATAGTAACTTTTGTTCCAGACTCTGAGGGCTGGGGGGTACCGAAGGAATCGAAGATGACGCCGAGGGCATGATGCGGGTTTGCGGAGGCGGGGACGGATTTAGGGAGAAGGTAGCCGAATCCTTCGACGGGAAAGAGGTTTGGGGTCGAGAAGTAGAGGTTCACAACGAGGACTGTGACCGCTTCAATCTGCGCGAGTGCGTCAATACGGGAAATTGGTGGGAGGAGGGAGTTGGTGACGGGGGCGAAGAGGGTGGAGATGACATGGGAGTGTTGGTCGCCGCCGATTTCGAACGGGAGGGTGGAGCGGCGGAGGTTGTATTTGATCCCCTGAACGGGGGTGGAGGTTTTGATGGTGATGTTTGGATTTGCGGTGAGTTCTGCGGCGAGTGCGCGGCTGAGGGTTTCCATGCCGGATTTGAAGTAGTAGACGCTGGCGCCGCGCATCTTTTCCATCGCTTTCCTGTTGTCGTGTTTGAGCTCAGCGTGGAGCGCAATATCCCCGTAGGGCTGTACTTTGCTCCTCGTGGTGACGCCACGCAAGAGGGAGCCATGAACTGCTTCGTCTCTCCACAACTTTGGGAAGAGGGACTTTACGCTGAGACGGTCGACGTCTCCGGCGTAGATTCCGTGTATAACGGCGGAAGTGATGTTTTGTGCGAGGTTGGGGCTGAAGCGCCGGCTTAGGAAGGACCCGAATGATTCATCTTGGAGATTGAGCGACCGCCGCTCCCGCAATACTTCTGTGAGGATCCCTCCTAGTACACCCCTCATTACTGGGAGGCGTAGGGAGAGGATAGCGGATATGACACCGTCGGGGAGCTTGTTAAGGCGGTCAGGATAGTAGATGAAACGGTTCTTTGCGGCGGGAGAAGACTTGGGGATGATAGAAATCTCATCTTCGAGGTTGAGTTGACGGATCTAAACGTCTATGAGCTCTCTAAGTAATGCATGCACAGGAGTGGGAGGGGCTATAACAGACCATATCAATAGTAGCAATTCCAGCGATTGACCACGGTCGCAACGTTCTTGGGCCTTGCTCAAACAGTACACTACCACCACCATACTCGATGCGCTTGGAATTGATCCATCCACCAAGGCGTGGAGACTTCTCGTACAGCGTGACAGGTACGGTTGGCGCAAACTTAGCCAGGTACCATGCTGTCGAGAGACCAGTGATTCCACCGCCTATATGCAACAGTCAGTACGTTAAGATATCCTCTCTCACGATGGAGGAGAGTGTAAAATGAACCGAGAACAGCGACTGACTTAAGGTTCTGAGGGACGGCAACGGAGCACGTAGAAGAGAACTGGCGGTGATGGCAGTGGGAAGTTGTAGCTGCAGCTGGAGATTGGGGTATTCGAGAGGAACATTGGTGTTGAACAAAGCGCTTAATGGCAACCGTCAAGTGCGGGGGACCTGCAGTAATACCCAAGATCATGGCAGTAAAGGGGAGTCGGTGGCGTCGAGTCCAGTTGGTTACAATGTTACAGACAAGATGAGAGGTTTGCGTCACGACGTCAGAAGGCTTGGCATCGAAATTCACTGCTAACTCCGTCTATATCTCCCTCTACTCCACCCAGCTCCAGTAGCCAACAAATCAATGGCCGAGACAGCACAGACAGCCCGGTCTCTGGTATAACTCCCGTGGCCCCCACCCCCATCCTATCTATTGCTAATACGAAGCAGTACCGCCATCTGCTCCGTTTTTCAAACCGTTTCGCCGCCTACAATTTCCGTGAATACGCAAAGAGGCGAACACGCGATGCCTTCCGCGAACATCGGAACGAGGCGGATCCTAAGACAATCCAGGAACTAATTGCACGGGGACAGAAAGAACTCAGGATGCTTGAGGTTCGTCGCTGGGAGATGAGGTGGTGGTGAAGGTGGGGCGCTGACAGGAACAGAGGCAATCGATGATGAGCCAGTTCTTCCAGTTGGACAGACTGGTGGTTGAAGGGCAAGCCTCAGGTCGGCAGAAGGGTGGAAGGGGAGACATTGCCAGACTGAAGGATACTGGGTCCGCTACCCCCATCATGCTGATATATCTACTGACACTAGTATAGCTGGGATTAGGAGGGCTCGACTACCAGGTTATAGACTTGCTTCTTATGTTGCGCAATTACCTTAAAATTTCATTACCCTATATATATTTCTCCGGCGCTCAGCTGGGGGTGTTTTATACTGCACATACACATCTGTGATGGGCGGCTCTAGTTACGGTTATCAAACACTTGTAGTGGTGGCATTTGGCATTGTGGACGTATATTTCTCTTACAGCTGTATCACTATCAAGTTCGCATTTCATGATGCTTTATCCAACGCTTTCGCTTCTATCTCGTTTGGGTGGATCTTGCGGTACTGCATGAGCAGTTGGTCCCCATCTCTACCTTCGGCCAGGTCATAGACATCCAGACGAGTTTGTTACCACGAATGTACTACTTGTCGACACGCGTTGCTCATGGACGATTCACACGCTGTCCACTTCTATGAGTAGTGTCGCAAATGCCTCACTACCTCCGGAGTAAGTTCACAAAGGATCCAGGAGGCTGTAGGTGATGAAGCTGGTGAACTGGTGAGTGTAGGGTACCCGGATGGGGATTTTTTGCAGCATGGCGGACTCGGCGCTGACATTTCTCATTCTCTATCCTCTTAATACGATTTATATTCTGCGGTGTCGTTAAGTACCCAGTATGTACAGTACATCATCCCCAAATCAGCCCGCAACAAAACCCAAGAGCAAACGCCTCTTACTCATTGAATATCCGCTGCTCATAAGAACATGATGTAACCGCGCTATGTTGGATGGCTATGGGTGGATTTTTTGACAGCCAATGGAGTGGTCTGGAAAATATACGAAGTGGTGCATACTTATACGAGAGTACCTGGCTGGATGGTTGAGCACGTTTGCAGCTATGATGAATGGTAATGAGGACCCCGCCCTGTTGGTTCGGAGATATCTTGTCCCATCCGGTGCCACTGGAAGTCCGGCCCTCTTCCAGATATGTAAACCGGCGATTGACTCATTCATACCATCCCTCCCATTACTCACAGCAAACGTAGGAAGTGCTGACAAAAGCCGAAAAGATCGCCCTCGCATGCAATCATTGCGACATGTTTCGTGCGATATGACACGCTAACACATGAATCCTCAAACTTTCTAAACACCTAGGAAACCGACAAGGGATAAGCCATCAATGCAGGATACCGTATCGCCGAAAAACCCGCCTTCCCGCCTACCCCTACCACCGAGCCCGAAAGCACGTGGGGAAGGAGGGGAGCTTCCCCACCTAGCCGGCTATCCGGAGGGGAAGGGGAATCGAATACTGCCATACTCTAATTGGAGTGAATGCAGAATAATTAAAACCAAAGCCCGAAAGCACGGCAGTGCATGTGGAGTACGGCTTGAATTATCCGCCCTCCCACTGCAGAGTATTATGTGCAAGATAGACAGCTGTTGATACAAGCTGCATGAGCCGCAAAAAAGATTCTAGTCCAAACACGGTATTTCGTGGGGGGACATTACATCGATTGAAAGAAGCAACTTTCTGCCCGGAGTCCCTTATGCTGGATCCACCTTCTTTGTCGATGACTAGTTGCACTAATCCTCAATTCAAAGGAACTCCGGAAACAGGACTATCAACAAAGCAAGAAAGAACGTCAGTCTCAGGCTTCCATATTTCAACATTAATCTGCTTGGAAATCCGCAAAGACATACCAATTAGGATTAATCAATGATGGCAAGTAAGGTAAGCGGACATATGGAGTTAAGCTTATATTATCACCGCCGCTAAGCCCTGCATACCCACCAAAACTAACGCATGATGTGTGCCGCTAGCAGTCAGATGCCATCACCGCGACTCACAACTGCAGGCTTCGGGCGAACTCTCGCCCAGCCAATAGATATGCAGAGGTGTTTGAAATACGAACAATCGGACTTCAAATTTCGGCGCCGAAAGGTATATAAAGACGGAGTCAATGGCGCTCTCAAATCCGTGTGTTGTGGCCGAGTTGTTGTTTAGCAGAAAGACCGTACATATATCTTCAAGAACGTCCAAAAAAATATCGTCAGGGTATAGCGTCGTATAACACCGTGCAGGATGTCCAACAATGCCGGCAGCGGCGGCCAGCCGCCCGCATCAACCTCTACTGGAACTTTAAAAGAAGTGAAAGACGATATCCGCCCTGTCTCCACAGCGTCACACACTACCGACAACGACGACGACCTCCCAGTCACAAAGCCAATTATATCCAGAAACTATACGCGGGAGGGTATGGAAAATGATCCAGCTGCTGGGCATTGGGGAGAAACTGACGGCTCTGAGGCTGTGGATGTTGACAGCGCTCTGAATGAATATGAAGAGTAAGTTCTATACCAATACCCCTCCCTATCAATCATATACTAAGAAGCATTTAGAATCCGGCGAGAGCTCAGTAGAGGATCTGCCCGGCGCTCTTCAGTATCCCCGACTCGTCGCACATCAATATTCAGCACCAAGCGACCGCAGCCAGATGAGGAAGAAGGAGGCGTATCCACCGAGGCTGATTTTATCGACCTTGAAGAATATCTACAGAACACAAACCGCGAAAGGAGCAAAGTCCCAGGTGTCTTTCCAAAGAAGATCGGGGTGTCATTTCGAAATCTGTCAGTCCTTGGGTTTGCGGGGGCGGGATGGATACTTCTTCCAACTTTCCCGCAAGAACTCGCGTCCATCTTCGGTTGGGATATCATACGCTTCGCCAAGATGATGCTTGCCCCAAAACCAGCGCCAAAACCGATCATTCAAGGCTTCAGCGGGGTGGTCAGGCCGGGAGAAATGCTGTTGGTTCTGGCTAAGCCGGGCTCTGGCGCAAGCACATTTTTGAGGGCTTTGACAAACCAGCCCAGAGCATATACAAATATCGAGGGTGATATCAGTTATGCGGGGTTGCCGTTCGAGCTGGCGCGGGAACGTTATCGGGGAGAGATCCTCTATAACGATGAAGGTAAGCAAAACTCTTCCGACGACGATTCATGGTTCATGAACTAACGCTGAACCTTCCAGAGGATGCACATTTGCCGACTCTTACGGTTGCACAAGCCCTGCGTTTTGCCCTGAAAGCGAAAACTCCCAGTACTCGAATCCCAGGAATCTCGCGCAAGCAATTCGTCGAAGAGATGCTGAATCTCTTCGCTACAATGTTCAAGATGAAGCACGTCCTAAACACCATAGTAGGGGATCCGTTTGTCAGAGGTGTAAGCGGAGGAGAGCGGAAGAGAGTATCCATTATGGAAGCCTTAGCGTCACGATCAGCTATCAATGCTTGGGACAATAGTACTAGAGGTCTCGACAGCTCGACGGCGGTCGACTATATCCGGTCACTGCGTATCCTCACCAATATTACACATTCGACAACAATAGTGACGTTATATCAAGCCGGAGAGCAGATCTATCAGGAGTTTGATAAAGTGTGTCTCATATATGCGGGAAGACAGATATTTTTCGGAAAGGCATCGGAGGCACGTCCATATTTCGAGGAACTGGGTTTCGAAGCAACTCCAAGGATTACGACGAGTGATTTCCTGACTACCATCACAGAGCCAAAGACCCAACACATCCGCGCCGGGATGGAGGGGAAAGTACCACTGACACCGGAAGGTCTCGAAGCCGCATTCCGCCGCAGCAAGTTTTATACAAAGATACAAGAGGAACTGGAAGCGTACGACCGGGAACGCCAAGAAAATTCGGAGTCAGATACTCAAAACTTCAAGGAAGCTGTGAAGGCCGAAAAATCCCGGAATGTAGCTGAAGGATCTCCATACGTTGTCAATTTCTGGATGCAGGTGTGGTACCTGGCGCAGCGTGAACTCCAGCTTCAGGCCCAGGATGTCGTTGCCATGAGAAGCAAGTTCATTAACGTCGTCGTGTTGGGACTTATCACGGGAAGTCTTTTTTACAACATCCAGAAGACTTCCGAAGGTGCCTTCTTTATTGGAGGTGTGCTGTTCTTCAACGTCATCATTGTTGCTTGGATGCAGGTACGTTCGAACCATCCAGGTTCCAATATTTCGTGAATTAACATTGCCACTAGTTACTCGAGGCAATAAAAATGGTTATGGGACGGGGAATTATGGCCAAGCAAGTTGCATTTGCATTTTATCGGCCGTCTGCTTTGGTATTGGCTAGGACTATTGCAGACCTCCCCGCGATGATAATTCAGTCAACCCTTTTTACGATAATCATCTATTGGATGGCTGGCTTAGCTGCTGATGCCGGGAAATTCTTCACTAACCTGCTATTTGTATTTGTAAGTAGCAGTGATATTCCATGATGCAAGTGAGCGGTAAAGCTAACACTTACAACTCCAAAGATTACGGTAATGTGTCTAACCGGGTTTTACCGAATGATCGGGTCGTTCAGTAAAGATATTAATGTCGCTATACGGCTGGCGTTTCTTGGTCTCAATGTCATCGCCTTGTTTGCTGGATATATGCAGCCGTATAAGACGATGAAGTCATGGGTATACAAATGGATCTATTGGGCAAAGTTAGTAGCCGAGGAATTCCAGAGTGTCTCTGCATAGCTAATCTTGTATTTCAACAGCCCTTTATCGTACAGTCTGGAAGCAGTGATGATAAACCAGTTCCACGGCATGGAGCTTGCGTGTTCACCAGCACATCTTGTCCCCGGAGTACCCGGTGCATCGATTGCAAACAAAGGTCGGTCCATCATTATCACTTCCGAGTTCGATTACTGACGCCGGATATCAGTTTGTACACTTGCTGGCTCAGAGCCAAGGTCTGCGACGGTAGCTGGAACAAACTATATCAAAAGTTTTGGCTACGAGCCCGACCATCTCTGGCGTAATTTCGGTGTTATCGTAGCCTTCACCGTAGGCTACATTGTTATTGCCATGATTGGAATCGAATATATGGACTTCGGTGCCGGCGGAGGGTCCATCAAGATCCTCGCAAAGAAGCCAAAGGAGGTCGCCGAGGAGCTACCCACCCAGGAGAAAAAGCAAGAGAAAAAGCAAAGCCCATCCTCCGACCCCGAGAAAGCATTGGATGATATTGCACGCCGAGTTTCTACCGTCAAGACCACTGGTTCCGTCTTTACCTGGACAAACGTCAACTATTCGATCGGTACCGGTGCCGGAGAGGCGCAGTTGCTGCACAATATCAACGGCTATGTCAAACCTGGAACGCTGACAGCGTTGATGGGTCCTTCGGGCGCGGGAAAAACCACACTTCTTGATAACCTAGGGCTACGTAAACGAGTCGGCAAGACTTCTGGTGAACTTTTGATGGACGGGAAAAATTTGATGCCGGATTTTGAGCGCAGTACCGCGTTTGTTGAGCAGCAGGATATCCACGATGGTATATATTTCAATTCTTCATAATCCATCTTGCATCACAGCTAATCTGTTCTCCGTGCTGCAGAGATGTCAACTGTGAGAGAGGCTATGAGATTTTCGGCTCTCCTTCGACAACCACCCAATGTCTCGAAAGAAGACAAGTATAAATTTGTCGAGGAAATCATTAAACTCTTGGAATTGGAATCGCTTGCAGATTCAATAATTGGATTTCCGGGATTTGGCCTCTCGGTCGAGGAGAGGAAGAGGTAAGAGGCGTGCAACGATTTGATGGTCCATCTTTTTTCTGACAATACTTATAGAGTTACCATTGGCGTTGAATTAGCATCGGCTCCTTCTGAGTTGCTGTTCCTTGATGAGCCGACGTGAGTTCCCTGACTCCCAAATACAAAACTATATTCTGACTTTATTCCAGATCTGGATTGGATGCAAACGGTGCTTTATCAATCATCAGATTCCTCCGTAAACTCGCCGATGAGAGCGGAATCGCTATCTTGTGCACGATCCACCAGCCCTCTGCAGTGTTGATTCAAGAGTTTGATGACCTCCTGCTTCTCTCCCGAGGTGGAACGGAAGTGTATTTCGGTCCCATCGGCAAAGAAGGCGGTCAAACTGTAATCAACTACTTCGAACGGAATGGGGCAGTACCTGCTGCCGGCGATGTGAATCCAGCCGAATATATTCTCGACACAATCCGTACCTCACCTGGAGCCCGCAGCTGGGCCGAAATCTGGGATTCCTCACCCGAGAGCACTGCCGTGGTGGAAGAGATCGAGGCGATCATAACCACCCGAAAGGACCAGCCCGTTTCTCGTGAGCTGCGAACCCTCGAATACGCGATGCCATTGTCCGTCCAGATCGCAGCAGTTACAAGCCGCGTATGGCGTCATTACTGGAGAGATGCATCATACGGATTCTCAAAAGTATTCTCAAACCTTTCCATGGCACTTATCGGCGGTGTTCTGTTCTTGAATTCAGGGGAGACGGTGCTCGAGTTGCAGTCGAGGACGTTTGCAGTGTTTGTGGTGTTGATATTGTCGCCGTTGATTCTCACTGGCGTCCAGCCAAAGTTTCTGCAATTCCGGACGCTGTATGAGACGCGAGAGAGGAACAGTAAGATCTACTCGGCGCCGGCTTGGATCACTGCCATGGTGGTCGTGGAGATTCCCTACGCAATCCTTGGATCTATATTTTTCTTCTTGCCGTGGTACTACATGATCGGACTTCCCAAAGACTCGTCTAGGGCTGGGTATGCGTTTTTCCTCGTGATGCTCATGAACGTCTGGATCCCGCATATCGCCATGTGGATTGCCGCTGTGTGCCCCGACTTGACAATTATCAGTGTTGTCAATCCCTTCATCTTTGTCGTCACCAACGGGTTCACGTATGTTTTGATTCTGTATCCCCCATTTCAAGTGCCAATGACTGACGATGTGAATCCAGAGGTATATTGGTTACCTATTATGCTATGCCATATTTCTACCGCAGTTGGGTATACTGGACCAACCCGTTGACTTGGTTCTCGCGTGGACTTATTGCAAACCTCATGCACGATATCAAAGTGAGATGCTCGCCTTCGGAGCTAGTTAGTTTCCAGCCACCGTCAGGTCAAACCTGTCGTCAGTACGCAGGAGCATGGTTGTCTGGAGCTTCTGGATACATTGTAGATTTAGATGCCACCGACAATTGCCAATACTGCATCTTCGAGAATGGAGACGAATATCTGAAAACCATCAACGTGCAGTACGTATCTCCACACACATTGTTCTGCTGATAGCTGACTGGATTTATTACAGGTACTCTCACAGGTGGCGCGATCTAGGCATCTTTTGTGTCTTTATTGTCAGCAACATTGTGTTGATCTATGTGCTGTACTGGGCAGTCCGGGAATACCGTTGGAGTCGTCTTTTTGCAAGACTGAGGGGCAAGGACTCTAGCAAATAGAGTGGCGTGTAGTAGTCATTATTTAATTTGTAACAGCTTGGGACTTGAGGCGGGAAGTATTGGTAATGGAATCTGGAGAGGGATCTAAGGCGTTCGTCAGAGGTCAAATTGCGGCTTGTGGGATAGGATTTCTGGAGTTAAGAACTGTGGTCTTTTTATTTTGTTTTGCGTGCATAGATTTAATATAATAAAGTTTGGTTTTCAGATGTCAGTATGGGTTTTTGAATCGGTATGTGCACTTTTCGAAACCAGGATATCGGGTCGGAACGCGCAAGTGACATTCAGAGCCTCTGTCAAACTTGGTTGCATGCAGGACAAGCCACCACTTTTATCTCTGTTTTTAAGGTAGCAAACCCAGGTTTGTTACGTTCCACATGGCAGAGCAAACGGCAAACGGCCATGTGCTTTTGGTTACCGGAGTCGGCCAGTTCCCGTCCGCACCGGCCAAATTGCAAGCGTTGTCTCTTCCTTGCTTTTGCACGACCTTGTTCCCAGCAGAGAATTTTCTGAAGCCTGCACTAAGTACGGCGTGTAACACCTAGAATAAAGCGCACCTAGGTAGAAGATCTAGTATTGCGGCGGGCCGGCAGCAAGGAGACCCTATCAACATCCGAAATCGTTCTTTTTGATTCTTTGAACGAATCCCGACTCCGAGTTTGAGGCTTGCATGAATACGCAGCAAACTCATTGAGTTTTAAATTTAGGCGTTTGTTGGGCGCGTAAGCGAAATTTAGCATCAGCAGCCATGCAGGAGCGGCATCGAAAACTGCAATTGCTCTTCGCTGGACATTATTTAGTTATTTATGCAAGCCGGTAATTGGATGCTGAGCTGTCACTCACCCAGGGAGAACACCGAGACAGGACCACCAGCTAGCTTCTTTATTGGATGCACCTTGCTTTCGGTTATAATGTACGGATTTTGTACATATGCTGACGACCTGCAGGACTAAGGTAGAAAGGCGCCTCGTCAGAAAAAGCTGCATTTCTCAAAACTATGTTATCCACATTCTCGCATTCTCCATACAAAGCAATAGGCGATGGGCAGATGGATGAATTGATGGTATTCATAGGAGTCCATTTCCCCAGATATTTGGGCGTCGTAGAGTAAGTGAAGAAATTTAGCTTCTGCACGAGGCCGTTCAACTTTGTCCTCGACAGGGGAGGGCCGAGTTGCCGTCTTGAGGTTAATAATTGGCACTTTGGAGGTTTCAGAATGGTAAAAGGATAACGTGAAAAGTCCCGTGACTGCGCGTAGAGTGCCCTTCTGCGGACGTGTTATAAGGTGTTGGGTTCTCGCGTTGCATAACAACGACCATTGGGCTTGTCCAATTTAGGAAAAATCAAAACAAACCGAAGCTGGGGGTTAGGAAAACAAACCGACGCTAAAAAGCTACTCTACGACAATCGAGATTGTGGATCGCCGACGTTTCAGCCCAGCCTTATTGTGCGTGCTCGAAACGATCTGTTTTGATTCTTCAACTTGGGACTTGTTCCGACGGCCAATCCATATCGTACAGAGTGATGAAATGAGACTTCATGCATTCTCGCGGCAAGAATCTCAGAATCCAGTCAATGTTGGTTGAAGGAGTAGAGTACGTGGCGGCTTCACCATATCCAAGATGCACTTGTGGACAGGCCCTCAGCTGCTAAAGTCATTTGCGGCGAGGCCATGGCGGCTATCAGACGGTGTATCCAATAATAGAGCAAGTCCGAGGAGTATATTCGTAGTTGGATACTTTGGCGGTTCGTATCTAAGGGAATATCTCATGCAGAGAACCGAAGTTCAAACGGCTGCTTGCGTTTCTCTGGGGCATGGCATTGGTGGAAAGTAGGGGATTCGGAGAAGAAGCTCGACGGTCCTTTATTTCTCGTACCGTGAAATTCCGAGTAACTACACAGAATGCGGTGGTAGTCTTGTTTGCTGACAGAACTGCGTTTCGGCCTTTCTGCAGCGGCTATCATACTAGGGCCAGCTCAACCGGCTCTCGCCTTTAGGTCTCAGCTAGAGAAGCCACGGCCCTGAAGCCGGCCTATGGCGTCTGTATGACGACGTGCAGTTTGATATAATTGTGATCGTCAATCTTTTGGAGATGTTTGAGATGTACATGATGAAGTATGTTATGTAGAGGTTAAACTGTAGTCGAATTGGATGGGATCATATCTATCCGTAGAGAAAAAGCGGAGAAAGGGAAGGCTTTATCGCTCGAGCACTTACTAGTAAACTAGTAATTGCTAAAAAGTAGATGGTGAACTCGGGGTGGCAAGATGGCAAGATACTCCAGCAGAAACGAACGATGGTTCGTTTGGCCGGCGAGCGGTTGTTCGGACAACTGAGCAGGTCACGGGAGTCGTGTCGTTTTCGCATCTCACGCGCGTCACCCTGCACCGTCGGCCCCACGAGCAATTTGCATCTTCGAAGGACACAGGACATGCATCTTTACTCGTCCGGTCGAACCATCTTTAAATACCGCTGCATACCATAGATCATCTTCTATACTAAGACTAAAGAGAATTATCATACTCGCTCGCTACTCGTCACTCTTTCATGTTCCCACACCGTAACCCCCGCACCTTTGTCTTTCCCCAAAACTGCCTTGATATTTAGCTGCAGCCTATCGGATTCCTACTTTGCATCCTGGTTGAGGCAGGAGTCAAGGGTATTTTCTGGTCTGCAGCTTATTTATGCATGCGGGTGCACATGTCGAGCGAATAGGAACTGCGAGAAAAAGAGTGTGAGACACCAGAGCGAAGCAAGGAACCGCCGGCGAGTCTGGCGTTAGAGGTTAGTGCTTCTTTTCTTCTTCCTCCCATCTTGCTGCTAACCTTTTTCGGCCAAGCGCTGTCGCCGCAGTAACGGACTTGGTGATACTTAAGCTACCTCAGCTGGCCTACAATTTGCGTCTTCCCTCCTCGTTCTATGACCCCCAGTGACGGGTTTGTTTTTACGGTCTTCTCTTCCAAGTCCTCCTTGTTCCTCATCTCTGAATTCAAAGGCACTGCACGACCACAACTAATCGACAGCAAACCTGATCACTCCCTCTTCTACCACCTCCAGAAGAAACCAAACTACCGTCTTTAACGGGCCAGTAATAATTGTATGTACAGCACGCGATACGTCACTGTCTACCGGAATCGAATTGCTACAGCACGCTGCGGGTCGAGAGGATATTGAGCACGATTCCGTTGGGGTTTCATCTGCGTTGGTTCCTACTATCGTATCAGTAGTCAATTCCATATCGATAAAAAATTGGAAGGCTTTCCGCAGTGATTCCTCCGAATTAAACTTGTACTCCACAATTTGTGGATTCTATAATTGCACAAGATGGAAGTCGAAACGTCTTCTCCCTTGCAGCCGCATGCCTTCCGTCACCCTACATGGAATTTTGGAACGGACCTTTCTGGGGCTTCACCATCCAGATCTTTGGCTATGAGTAGCTCGATGTTTGGCCCAAAGTTGAATGTCAATGCGAGCAAGGAGAATTATTTCGATCTTGACACTAAGATGATGTCTTCACCGACATCAAATCTGGCGGCGGACTTGTCACAGAACTTCCACATTGACAAGTCGTAGGTTCCCACTTCCCTCGTGTTACTCACATTGAAGACTCCGTGCTAATGCTTACACAGTCCCCCAATCCCTACTCCAAGGCGATCCCTCTTTTCGTCTGCACTCGCGAATACACGCCGTCAGTACCCTGGACATCCAAATCGATTGCATGACTGACACCTTTTAGCATTGGTCACTACTCCCCCCATACCTACATCATCTCCGGGAAACGACTCAATGGACATCTCCCCTCTTCCCCACAAGGCTCCATTCGTTGTGTTCCGGTCTCCTCTTACTCCAACCGCCGATGGAAGCATGGGTTCCAGTCTTTGCTCCAGTCCACCCATGGCTTCCCCGTCGGATCCTCCTCGAAGGCCAAACCTAGCTGAGTACGGAATAAACATGAATGCTGGAAAGAGTTTGTGTTAACAAAGGACTAGAAGGAAGAGGTCAACAGCTATATCAAGGACATCTCTGCTCAGGCAGTCCAACCGGTATTCTACAAACTCTATTACTAAATCCCGAGCATCGCCATTTACCGGAACCACCACTGCCCCTCAGATTAAGTTGGAGGAGCTTTTTGGTGGTGCATCGCCTGAAAGCAAGAAGGCTGGGAGCCCCAACTCCAGATTCCTTGCACCTCCGCCTCCAAAACCGTTTGCTGCTGGTACTGACCCTGATGGATCACCTATTGCTCCGCTCAACCGCCAGGCTCGCCCCAGTTTCCAGAGGCCCAAGGGAAAAGTTCGTCGGACTATGAGTATGTTTGAAAACCCACAGGACGTTATGCAAGAAGATGCAAAGGATGAAGAGGGTAAAATCAATCCCTGCCCATCACCTAAAGTGGACCCTGGAGAGAACTCCTATTTGCCATGCTTTAATGTTAAGGACGACCCTCTTCGCCGTATCACCCGATCAACGCTGTGTGATGTACTGGATGAGCAATACAAGGACAACTACGATGATTTCGTGGTTGTGGATTGTCGCTTCGAGTATGAATTCGAGGGTGGTCATATCTCCGGAGCTGTCAATGTCAATTCGATTGACTCACTGGAAGATAAATTCTTTTCTGGGCCAACCGAGAAACGACAACTGATCATATTTCACTGTGAATATTCTGCGCATCGTGCTCCTCGAATGTAAGACCGACTCCTTCTGCCAAAGATGCGCTCTAATAATACTCTATGTAGGGCTTTACACCTTCGAAAACGTGACAGGCAATTGAACATGCACCGTTACCCAATTCTCCATTATCCCGACATCTATATTCTTGAAGGTGGATACTCATCTTTCTTCAACCAACATAGAATGAGATGTGAGCCCCAGCACTACGTCGAGATGATCGACGAGAAACATAAGCGCACTTGCGAACGTGAAATGAGCAAATTCCGCCGCAACACAAAGTTCTCACGCACTCAAAGCTTCACTTATGGCGCCCAGCCCGAAGGCCATGATAGCAGTCCAAGTGCCGGTATCGCCAGCAGACGTCCCACTTGTGGCGAGCAGGGAGGACTGAATACCATTTCTTCACGCCAGCGACGAATGGCATCTTATTAGGAGTGTAATTACACATACAGCAATGCATTCAACATGGCGTTTTTTGTTTTTATTTTTGGATCGTGCTTTACTCTTCACATTAGCGTGTTGGAATTGTCTATCGATTTTGCTTCCAATTCACCTCACCGAAATACCAGCTCGAATTTCCTTTTATCCGGTAACTACGAATTACTCACGACGTCGAGCACCTCATTGTCACATATTCTTCTGCGACGGGTTTATTGTGCTCTGCATGTCATAGCGATGGACTTGGGGAGTACCTTTGTACTTCGTACATACTCGTATTCTTTCGACTATGCCCGCATTTTGGCTCGGGCTTACACTTTGCCTTCTCTCGTTTGTGGGTAGGAAACGGCGGGCAGGAAGGCGTACTTGGGCGCATATTTCCTTTGCAGTTTTTTGGTTCTTTTTGCTTGCTTGCATCATGGAGGGCGACCACTGCCACAAAACTTTGTGGGGTTGTCCTACCAACTTTTATACGAACTCAGAATGCCCACGACAAGAGGCCGCCTGGGAATGGTGTGTATGATCCCAACGCACGACTACTAGCAAGAAACACTTGTTAGGCTGTATGGTTTCCTTTGTATAGTTTTCCTTTTCTTTCCTACTGTTTATATGAGTTACATATCCAACGTGTTCTAGAGTCTGTATCTTGGATTTCTCTAGATCCGTCCCTTGCCTGTATATCTCGGTGTATGTCGGGGAAATCAGAGATAAAGATTCACGATTTGGATATATCTATAGATAGCTACAGCAAGGATGAGGGGGGGGCAGGAACGTCATGAGGTAGCCCTCATTGCGTAAATCTGCAGGAGAGAGCACCCCGAATCGTTTCAAGTTGAGGTTTCCTGCATCTCGATAATTATGGATGCAGCATTCCTCAGCCGGATAAACAACGGTGCGGGAAAGGTGGGGCATATTGGGGATTGCGTGCCTCTCGCTTGCTGCTACTCTACCTTATAAAGATGGTAGGTGCGCGACATATCTAGATCTCGATCTGAGCGGGGTGGACTTATCGTCCTAGCGAACTAGAGTAGAGACTGGGCAAGCTTATGAGAATTCACACTCTTTACAGTTCGCTGCACAGTTAATTGGTGGTAAACCGGTGGGAATTCTCAAACAGTCTTCTACATACTCACCGGATATGCTGCAGATTGGAGAGCCTGAAACGTCGTGAAACGCCAAATCATGTGATATCGTGTGTAGGTTACGTGTTGTTGTTTTGTCTGAGTTTGAAGCGGGGTTTGTTTACATTCCCCGCCGTACAACATACAAACACACACAATACTTAAGGACGAGCTGCTGCTGCACTCCATCGCACAAAATAAGGGTAGGACTTACTCCACGTTACCCATATGCGCATTCTTTAGACTAAGATATGAAGGTTGTCTCACAATAGGGAAAGGATATGTGCGATATCGATATCTATGCGCGCGCCGTATCATGAGCCCACCCACCCACTCCTTCCTGTCCTGTCCGAGGCAGCCCATTTCGAAATGAGCGGTGGGGTAAGGCAGGGCGAATATTGTGGATTGATCTGCTTTGCCGGCGATCTAGGCAGTCGTCATTGTGTATCACCATCCCGGAGTCGAAGTCCGTCTTACCTACTTTGATGCAGCAGATGCACACACCGGCTACGGCTACTCTCGGCGAGGCATTTTGGATGCTGCGATGCGATGGTGAAGATGAAACGAAATGGTGGCTAATTTACTGCTTTTGAATGAAGATGGGCAGCGCAGATGTAGAATCCACTGGTTGATATTGAGCACAGCAAGGATCCACCCCAGAAGCACAGAAGATTGAGACTTGGAGACGGTTATTGGTTCCGTAAGGTCAATTCCAGCAGCAAGTCCAAATTTCTGTGCTTCCTATTAACGGTATTGGTCACAAAGTCTCATCGTACTGTACGCATACACACAAACTACCCTTTTGAGAAACTTTCATTACCGTCATCATCAAACAACACACCCAGCCTCATACTTTTCCCCTTCTCAACAACAAATCAATACCCACACGGTCCGGCAAAGATCGGACCGTTCCCAGAAAACGGGAAATTCTCCAAACCCAACTGGCACGACGGCGTCACTACGTCTCCCTCGATATACACATCGTTCACCAGCAGCTGACACAGCCAACCCACCAGTTGACTCGCCACGCAGTCGGGAGTGTTTTGACACTTCGCACAGCACGCCAGCGGCCTGTCTCCCTCCACGGATGAAACCTCGACCTTGTTCCCGGTTCCGGCATAGCCGGTGCTGCTGTACCCGGTCTGGCAGTCCGGGTATGCAGTTGTCGTGACGGTGACGGTCGAGGTGGCGGTGGTGAAGAGCGTGGTTGTTGTTGCGGTGGTGAGGGTACGGTTTGTGGCTGTGGTAATGGTCGAGGTCGTCAACGTCGTTGAGGTGTTGGACCAAAGCACTGCTGTGGTCGTGATGTTCAGCTGCGACTTGGATATGGACGTCATGGTCTCCGTGAGAGTTTCCGTCGCGGTAACAGTGCTGTCTGAGGTCTCGGTTACGGTCGAGGTCGGGTAGCCGACTATGCAGTCGCAGGCGGAGGATACGGAGGAGCTGGGGATGCCAGAGAGGAACGGGGGCCAAGGATCCGTGGGTGCCAGTGCGGCCAAGTCGAATGCGATGACATCCTCGAGTGCTACTGGGAACGCGGTGGGATTGTGAATGGTCAGCGTTTCTGGGGAGCGTTTATCGTTTGGTGGTTTCCCGGATTTGATGGCAGTTGTGGTGACGGTGGTTGTGCTAGGTTGCGTCAGACATTCTTCTTCCATGGAGGTTGGGGACAGACGTTAACTTGATCACTGTTGACACTGCGGTAGCAGTCGCTGTGTTGGTGACCGTGGTGTTGATGGTTGCTGTGGCAGTCCTATCGTCATTCATCAGCGCCCTCCATCCTTCACAGCACAAGGACACGCATACACAAGATCCGTTGTGGTCCACGTGGTGAAATTGGTCTGAGTGACACCACTTCTAGTAACAAGAGTGACCGTTTTCGAAGCAGTCGTTGTCACCGTCTCAGTAGCAGTAACAATCCCAACATCAGTCACGGTCTTTGGATCGCTGTTCAGCGAGGAACAAAACGGCTTTCCGTCTGGCGAATCGGTGACGTATTTGATGAGCGAGACATGCGGTGTACAGTATGACTTTGGCGGCCTTACGGATTCGACGATGGAGGAGAAGAGAAGGAAGAATATGAAGAACATCAGAGAGTGATCCATTGTGATGCTGATAGATATAGGAATGGGACTTATGAACGGGCTTCTGATATCGATATTTAATACATCGTGCCAACATGTGATAGCTGGTGATCCTGTGATACGCGGTCGGGACTGATTCTTGAGATTACGGCGTTGTACGGGTTCTAGGCTGTGATCTGGGTCCAAAGATCGTCCCGAGGCGGGCGGGAAGTTAATCTCTGCCAGCCCGGAATTGGTAATATAGATATGGAAGGTGGGTGCACGCGGGTTTCAGGAATCTAGAGATTGGTTTTTGTCGGCGTGTACTCAAGATTTTGACTTTCGTTGTTGCACCGAGCAGGCGGGACGAGTGATTTAATGTGCATTGCAGAAAATCTTGCCTTGTTTTAGCAATCATGGTTTGTGGTTGAGTGGGATTATCTGTGAATATGCAAGGTACAAAACTGTATCGGGACTTCATGTTTAAGTATACTTCGCAAAGGGCACGATCTGGGTGAGGGGGGTTGCTAAATTCCTGAAACTAGTTGATTCAATGCCGTCATATGCATGCATCATATGGCTGATGTGATCCACCAGTGTGTTGCCATTGCGTGTTGCAGCTGGTCTTTTACTCGTGAAAACCCGATAACTTTCTACCTAGGCCACCACTATAGTCGGTATTGGTCTAACAAGGTGGGACGAAAGTTTTCACATCCGGTAGCAGAAGGTTGCACTGAAATCCTATCCTCCTTTCGATTTCTACCCAGAGTCATGGGCGACGCTCCGTAAACATCACTCCCTCTTTGAATACCCCACCAGACACTCATTCTCAAATCAACCTTGTCTTTGCTCAGCACCAACCTAAATCTCTAGCTGCCCTTCCATAACCTTCACTGCCTTGCCCTCAATCGCCACACCAACAACTTCATTTCCCTCCCCTACCTCAACCTCAACCGAAATCTCACTCCGTCTCTTCATCTCTACTCCCTGCAAGATCTCAAACCTCCTCCTTCCAACACTCCTCCCATTCCTTACCGTCAACCAACCAGACAAAGCACTCGCCGCCGACCCTGTAGCCGCATCCTCATTCCCTGCACCATAAAACATTCTCGTCCGCACCTTCGTAACCTCCCCCTCCTCCTGTACAAAAAACGCATACACCATCACCCCCGTCCCCGTATCCCATTGCCCTAGGTGTCCTTCTGGCAGCACCGGAGGCGCAGGGTAGGGCCCAAGTCGTGACACTGCCGCCTCCGATGAAAGCTCGAGGAATACACAGTTCATCCCCTTGACAATACTCACGACTGGCAGCGCGTCTGCCATATAGTCTGCGGCGTGGAGGCTACCTTGTAGTGCCTTGACCGAGGGAAGTTCCACCGCCGCGTGGATCTTGAAGTCAATGGGGACTTGCACTCGTACTGCGCCCGTGGCGGTGCGGGTTATTGGGACCTTCCCCGCCTTCGCTAGTAGGGTTATGTTGTCTCGAGCATCGCCATCGGCAAGGCCGGAGAGGAAATAGAAGCCCGTTCCGATTGTAGGATGTCCAGCTATCGCTCCCTTGTGAGTCCCCACCCCGCAGGAATTGTGGGGTTTACCACTAACCGAATGGGATTTCCTCGCCGGGACTAAAGATTCTGATAGGCACAGAATCGGGGTCCTGGGGGGTGTGGTAGAATACGGTTTCTGCGAAGCCGAACTCTGAGGTGATGAGGTGCTGTTGTTCGGTGGTTAGAGTTCCGGGGGATTGTGCGTTGACGATTGCGAGCTGGTTGCCCGAGTAGCGGGTGGTTGTGAAGACGTCGAGGGTTGTGTAGGTGAGTTTTGGCATTGTTGGGAGGTGGTAGTGCGGGGTTTGTGGGGTTTGTTTAGCTATGCAGTGTTACATTTGATGGGGGATGAGTCAAGCTACGATGTATGCATGTTCGGCGCGTCTGCTGGATAAATCGATTCCATTTAAGCCTATATATAAGCACTTAGATGCTGTGCTTTACTTCAATTGAATTAATTATATCACTGAATCTGGCCTTGAACTGAGGCAGAAGCTGTATGCAACAGTAGAGTACATCCGATATCTATTATGCACTATGAACCACAACAATTGCCGTTGCTATACTGGAGTTGTACTCAGTGGAAACCGCTGCATTCAAATATGAGGCGTTCCAGGGAGACAGTCGTTACACTCCGAGGCTCAGGACTACCGTTTTCTCCTAGGCAGCCGGATTTCCACCTGTTCCAGGTCCACACTCCTGTGAACCTTCAAATACTCCAGTCTTTTCACAAGAGTCTAAAAACCCAATACTCAGTGAGCCCTTCTGCTTTTAACACCAAATGCACCTCTCATCATCTCCGGCCTCCTGATGGATACTGGCAAGTCGGAGCAGACCAGATATGATCCATTACTTGTTTGCGTTAACCTTTTCACGTACTGAATCGACCCACGAATTATCCCCAAAGACGTCCCTGCTACAATCTCGGGGCGAGATTCGGCGAGGGTGATATTGCCGGAAGAAGCTACCTAATATCCGGTATGCACCACAGGATAGTGAGGAATTTGGCATCTATAAACACCAACAAAATTTCAGTGCCATTCTAGAAGAGTTTAACTAGTTGAGAGTTAGAGCATCGAGCTTCCTTCGTATATAGAATTCGGTACTAAAATTAATATCTTCTTTCTAGGCCAGCCTTCAACTCTCGGTAATAGATGTAGGATATCCAACGTTTAACCTCCTCTTTAACCTGGACAAGAGAAGGTCTCATTATCAGTTAAACCTACTGAAACCAATCAAGCACAGGCCCGGCCGAGACTCCGTGATCACCGTAAGGGCATTGCTGAAGCTTATTGAGCTTGATAGAACCTTGATTTAACCTCACCTCTCTTGAAAAACAACCAGCACAAAAAAGAAGAAAATGGGCTTCAGAGAACTGCAAAACGTCTATGAATCGAAATCCTACCTCGTCTCCTCCGGGAACTCTGATTAGACGCTGTTCCCCCCTCAACCTACCGGAGTCAATCCAGGAATGACTATTCAATCTAGAACTGTATAACAACACCAATTGGGGAGCACTCATGGGCATTCAGGCCTTCGAGGAAATGAAGTCACAGATCATCACTCAACAGGTGCAAACTGAGTATTGTTACTGGTGTACATGTGCCGGAGACATGTTACAGGTCTGATACACGGTTCTGCTGCAGGGGCTGGTGCCTCCTGTATATATCTCGAGTTTTTCTCCTCTCTTTTCTCTGTACCATAGAATACACGCACACGGTTCTCCCCAACTTCCATATCGGGACAAGTATTCTAAGTCCTAAATTTAGATCACCACTTCTTTGTTGTTGTTGTTGTTTATTCATACTGTATTTACTCTAGCTAGAGTATGACAGGACTTTATCCTCTCCGCCTCCGGGCGAGCCGGTTAGATGGCGGAGCTCCCACCTACTACCCTTCGTCCCCGCTAACAAAAGAAATGTCTCACCACTTCTTTTGGGGATAACCTGGGCCTTGAGGTTTTCTCATATAGCCGGAGTAATCTGTGGCTGCTCAATTGACCATGCAGCCGGGGAAACTGAAGTCACAGCGCATCACCCCGTCTTTACAAATAGGCTAGAAATCCTGAACCTAATTACGGCTTTCATTGAATATACTCCACGCTAGAATGTAGGGTTAAAGATTTAGCGCCTGGATAGGGCTCGAGTACCGGTTTGAACTACACAGCTTTGACGGGGAAATCCACACCCCATATCTCATAGAGATCATCTGCTCACCAAAGGACTGCACCTTCGAGCCACTCATAAATACCCATAATTCCCACACCGACTCCCACTGACCACTCTCTGTTACAGCTACACCAACGCACCATGCACGACTCTGAAAGTCTTATCGATAATCTTCCCCTCTTCCCCGCCCATACAACCCCAATCGCGTGGACATCGATATCGAGGGTGGCTTACGTGGCTCTCCTATTACGGCCTATGAGAGCAACCGCGTGGATATCGATATCGAAACCTATAGGCGGTCACATCCTATCAACTCTGGCAGCTAGGAACGCTGTGATGGCTATAGGTAGGCAATCGTAGTTGCCTAGGGGCGGCGTTTGCGGGTTTGTGATTGTTGGTTAGTTACAGCATTGGTTCCGAAGGATTTCGTTTTTGGGGAGTATTGATAGCGTTATATTGACGATAAGGGCATATAGACGGAGTTAATGTCTTCTCCAGATACACGTTCATACCCAACTGCTCGGTTCAGCTCGGTGACATGTGTCGACCGAGTGACTCAGAGTGATCTTGTAGTTGAAACAAACAGGGTCACGTGTTAGACCGATGGCCAATTTCCCCTCCATCGATCCGGGGTCACGACGCCTCTTTTCCTACCTACTACCACCACAATGTCCCCGACACTGCAGCTTCTCCGGTTACGCCCACCCTCCCTCAGCCGCACCAATCTTCTCTCGCCCGCATGTTTCTGCCATGCCGCATCTCCGCTCCGGCGGCGGTCTTCGTCCTCGGCGTCCTCCGCCTCCCCACCATCCCGGCGACGTCCAAAGACTGCCATGTTCTTCCCCGGTATGGAAAGCTGTAACTAGTTAGCCGGTGGGTAGCTTGGATTATCTCGCTGACTGGGAGCCCACTCAATTAGGCCAGGGAACCCAGAAAGTCGGCATGCTCACTCCACTTCTTGACGCTTTTCCCCGCACCATCGCGCCGCTCCTTGACCTCCTCGACACCACTCTCCCTCCTGCCGAAGGGCAAGCTCCGTTATCACGGATCATTGCGGAGGGTCCAAATGAGGTCATCACGGCGACCGAAAATGCGCAACCCGCTATCCTATTCACCTCCGTTGCCATCCTCCGGATCCTGGAGGAAGAATTTAACCTCTCCCCACGCTCACAAACTGATTTCTTTCTTGGCCACTCGTTGGGAGAGTTTACATCTCTTGTGGCTGCGGGAGTGTTGAAGCTCGAGGATGCGTTGCATCTTGTGCGGCGTCGAGGCGAGGTGATGCGTGACTGCGCGATCCGCGCTTCGCACCCGGAGATGGATGGCGGGCCTGGAGAAACGGGGATGGTGGCATTACTGGTGGAGAAGAAGTTCCTTCCGGGGCTTATCAAAAGTGTCAACGACTTCATCCACTCCGAGACGCTACCGAACGACGAGTTTTTAGGTATCGCAAACATCAACTCGTCCACGCAGATCGTGCTGAGCGGTCACGTAAAAGCTATCAACACATGCATTTGCCACATCCGCAAGTTTTCTGGTCACGACCCCCGAGCGCTGCGCCTAAACGTCTCCGCGCCGTTCCATTCCATGGTTATGGCGCCAGCGGTGCCGGTGGTGGCGAGGATGCTGAAGGAGATGCAGATCACGTTCCCGCCCAGAGATGAGGTGGAGGTAATCGCCAATTGCACTGCACTGCCGTACGAGAACATCGAGCAGCTTAGAGACCTACTGGCACAGCAATGCACAGCTACCGTAAGGTGGGCCGAGAGCATCAAGTATCTTGATAATGAGCGCGATGTTGCACGATGGGTCGGCATTGGTCCCGGGAAAGTTGCAAAGAACCTTGTTGGGAGGGAAGTGAGAGGTGGGATGCAGCGGGTGGTGGGCGTCGAGGGGTATGATGCGAAAAATATTGAAGAAGCTGTCAAGGCATTGGAGAGGATGGATGTGGACTGATCTTGAGTTTGTGTTGCTGGTTGTGGTGATGGGGATGCATTAGTCTATTTTATTAGATGTTGTTTGGCGTCTGGTGGAGCGTTATATCTTTCGATTTCTTACCTTTCCTATGATAATGATGACGGCTCTCTTTATCGATAGGACAGCAGCGGATTGGATTGGGTGGTGGACTGCTTGTGTTTGGCGGTAGTATATCCTTAGTTTTTTTCCGTTTCTTTTGTATTTTTATTTTTGATGTCTGCTAAGTATTTATTCTACCAAGTACTGTACTCACGAGAATAGTGAATACCTTTGTCCCGGTCACTCATTCACGCCAGATGCCGCCGTGGATAATGAAGAGAATTTTCACTAAACAAGCCGCGGATTGTCCACCCAGTCTCACCCTTAAATTCATGACCCTGGTTAGGCCTTGTGTACTATTTACGGGCTCCATATTTTTTACCCAACGCCTCGTGACAGCAGCCATATCGTACAAGCTCGTCACGGGAATGTTTCGCCTCACGTCCAGTGCCCGTGTGGGACTCTCCTAGGTAAACTGGCTTCCTACGGCTTTGAAATGTTCTCTCTTGCCTTTCCAGATCTGAAGCGGGCAACTTGGCAAAGTATGAAATGAAGTGGTGGACCATCAATTGCCTATATGTGAGCTCGGTGATACATCACTGAATACAGCCATGAACAACCAAGTATCACTTGAAGCTTCAGATGGTTCGATCCTTCCGTGGCAAGCAAATGACAAGTCCCAGGGCCTGGGGGAATTGTAGATGCTCACGGGACTTTGGGTGCTTCTTGGCTGACGAGCGCACTCTTCACTTGATATTTGCTGCTTTGTGTTAGTTAGTTCGAGGGCTAGGATCTCACATACAAACACATTTGTTATATTGTCCAGGTATATATACTCCAGCACCTCCCATCTCTTCTCCACACCCCCACCTCCTTCCAGTCATTAGGATATATACATTCAAATCGTTCATACTAAAAAAGTACAACAAGCAACTAATGTTACTGAGCAGAAGTACGTAACAGGAGCATTAAGTGAGTAACCGCACTATACTAAGCGCAAACGGTCAAAGCATAGAAAATAAAAAAACATATATACAGTAGCGGCCTGGTATCTACGGGTTGCGTCTCTTCCAGAGCACAGCAGCGGGAGGGGTAGGAAGCGTGATCATCGACTAGAGTTATAACCATTAGCGACCATCCAACCGACCGGGGATGGATATTTCGGACTTACAGTATAATCAGGCGGTGGGACCTTTCCATCACCGGGCAAAGAGAACTCGAACTCCCTGACGAATGTTGCGATGATGCTTCCTAGCTGAACATTTGCAAACTGCTCACCGATACATCTGTGTCTTCCCGCGCCAAACGGTAAGTATGGACTCGCGGTACCCTTGTTTACCAGACCGTATCCAAAGTCAAACTTCTCCGCCTCCTCATCGTCCTCCACCTCTTCCCAGCGATACGGATCAAAAGCAGTCGGGTTCTTGAAGTATTTCTCGTCCATTGCGGAAGCACCGGGGGCCGCGAGAACGTGGTAGCCAGTTGGGATGACGTAGTTGCTGTCGCGGACGTACATAGGAGACTTAACTTTGCGAATGATAGAGTGAATGGGCGGGTGCATGCGAAGGACTTCACGGATGACATTGTTTAGCAATGGCATCTGGGCAATATCTTCGTAGACCAGAGGGCGGAGATCACGTCCGCAGATGCGCTGCTGCTCTTCGTAAAGAGCGGCGCTGGAGGAGCGATCAGTACGTAGAAAAGTGTATCAAGATGGGGACATTGGACTTACACAATCTTAGGTTGCTCGGCCAGGTGAAGAAGGAGCCAGGTAGTAGTAGCCATAGAGGTGTGTTGACCAGCCATAAGAAGAGCAATCATCATGTGTGCAACCTCCCTATCAGGAATCTCCGTTCCATCCTTGTAGCTTCGATCCATCAAGTTCCAGATCATATCTTTCTCTTGTTCGGCGGCGTCGGGATCCTTGCGTCTCTTCTCAATCAAGTCCATGTAGAATCGGGCCATCTTCTTCTGTGCAGCATCGCGGCGCCTGTTTCCTGGGAAGGGGAACCATGGGAACATAAGGTTCATGGGGTTGAAACCGAGATCAAGATCGTGGTAGAGCGCAGCGAAAGACCCATCGAGTGCGTCGCGAACCTCCTTACCTTGAAGGGAACGGGAGGCAGTAAAGATGGTGACTTCGGGGATGATCTCTCCAAGAGGAACTTGGCCTTGGGTGCCCTTGAAGTACTTGCTTTTTTTGATATAGTCTTCGACTTGCTCGGCAATTAGGGGGGTATAGGATTTAAAGGTCTCTATGGTCAATCCGAATTTCATAAACTGATATCCGTCAGTATCGCAACTCGAGATACGCGTTGAGCAAAGCAATGACCTTCTTCTGTTCCATGAGACGATGGTTAGGGCAATCGTAAACTACGCCCTCTCCAAACACAGGCGTTGTCAAGTGGGTATAGACCTCCTCAGCGCTTACTTCGGCGAGTTTTCCGTTGAACACAAAGTCATTGCCTTGGGGACCCAAGCAAACAGTCATCTTTTTCCCAAAGAGAACAAATGTGAATACATCGCCGTACTGTGGTCTGTTAGTTTGTGGCACTGCAATTGAGAGCACTCTAGGGAACGCTGGACATACTTTGTTTTGGTTTGACCAGAAGAAGGCATAAGGGTCCATTCCATATATCACAGCACTTCCAATAAAAGGGAAAAAGTGGAAAACAAGTGGAGGCTTGTTCTTGTCCTTGAATAAAAGCTGTGAGACGACATTCAACACCACCGAGAGGATAATGAAGGAGACGGTCCCAACGGCCAGTAGCAGGGGCGTGCTAAACTTTGCCAGGTCTCCGGTTAAAAGCCCTAAAGGGTCGAGTAACATGGATAGAACACCCATTGCGTGGTGAATATAGGACGACGAGGAATGAGAGATGTCAAACCCACAGCAATTGGGAGAGTTGCGAAGGGGATGAAGAGGTCTCGTTGATAGAGCGAGGACCCAAGTTAAAAAGGAGACGGGTACAAAAAGTGGTGAGGCATAAGACAGGGTTTCGATTAGCTCCGGGATTTCCCCTGCCAAGCACCGTTCGAGGTCAACACGAATACGGAGACACTAACACGCTGCGAGATATCTACAACCATAAGATATATCGTTTGCCATGGATAGAGCGATTCCATCAGTAAGAAACTTGCGCGGTTTTATTATAATGAGGTGTGAGTAGTCTTGCAGTGTGGTGGTGCACTTGAAATCTAGAGTAAGAGCGAGCTTGCAACGAGAAAATCTGGGAACAAGAGCAGGTCGCTGGAGGTTATCAGCATGTACTGACGCATCTATGCTCACGTACACGTATTCTTATTATCCTGCTCCTACTTTATTTTATGCAGCTACAGGTACCTCTTCTGCTTCGAGGTAAATACACCAAAAAAGACCACACATATTGCGCCAGACAAAATCAATGAATTTTATATTCCCACCCCATAAGAAGTAGAAAGGAAGTAGTTAAAGTCCATCTCGTGAAATCTCCTTTAAAGTACCTAAAACCAAGAAAACTACCGCCGAAGAACCCAGTAAACACGCAACCAACAAAAAAATCTCAAGGGAATTTAAAATTCGTACCTACATCCGGAAGACGCTATAGGGAACTGGAGTCCAGTGAGACGATCGTTCACCGATTTCTAATCTGAGTTTGAACGTTCACCCTCTCCGTCCTGAACCTCGTAGTACGAGTCGCCGTAGAGCGTCTCGTCGCCAGCCTTGCCACCCATATTGACGAATGCCTTGGTCTGGGCATCCAGGTTAGTAGAGGCTTTAGGAGTATCTGCCTCCGCTGCAGCCGTTGCCTCGTCATTATCTCCCTGATGAATGCGCACTTTTGCCTTGCTGGGATTTTCGAGGGTTGGGTTTGCAAGTCCCGGGGCTTGCGCTAGAAGTGTGCGTTCGTGCTGCACTTTTCTTCGGACAAACCCAAGTCCCTCAATAGCATCCGCAAGACTTCCACAGGAATCAGCGGGATTGAAGGCTCCACCCGTAATCCAGGGGTGCTGAAGGGCCTGGTCAACTGTGATTCGTCTCTCAGGATCTACTTCCAGCATGCGTTCTATAAGAGCAAGAGCAGAATCGTCCACAGTATCCCAATAAGGCGACGGAAACTCATATTTTCCCATTCGAATCTATAAACTTGATAAGAGACAATCTCGCGATCATGCCATGTTCGGAACGTACCTGCTGTGAGAGCGTATATGGATTCTCTGAGGAATACAGCTCGTCGCTGAAAGGCGGGAACCCACAGAGGCAGATGTAAAAAACCACACCTAGAGACCACATGTCCACAGCCCGGGTGTATTTGCGGTTCACTGTACTTTCTAAGATCTCAGGAGCCACGTCTTTATGGTGTCAGCATGTTATCATGGTGAAACGTTGCACGCAGCAGCTAGTACTTACAACTTGGAGTACCACAACTAATGACAGCAAGTCAGCAAGTAAACTAGGACCACAGTAGTGATACCACCAAGGGGGCACATACAGAGAAGTGGTGAACGAATCCTCTCCAATTATTTTAGCAAGTCCAAAGTCTGCAAGCTTGACTGAAAGTTGCTTATCAACCAACAAAATGTTCTCGGGTTTGATGTCTCGATGTGCAATATTGCGGTCATGCTGAGGGTGTGCGTTAGTACAGCATATTGGACGAAAGCATATGACAAGTCTGAAAACCAACCAGATATTTGAGTCCATTCAGCAGCTGCTTAAATATTTTTCTTGTCTGTTCCTCAGACAATTTCTGATGCTCGATGATGTAATTGAATAACTCCCCTTCGGGCGCCAGTTCAAGCACAAGGTATACACCGTCATCCTCAACATAGGTTCCTTTCAAACATAAGACGTTTGCATGAGAAATGGACATCAGCATCGCAATCTCCTGCTGGAGGCCTTGCGTTCTCGAAGGTTCTTCAACACGCTTTTTCGCAAAGAGCTTTACTGCGTACTCGGCTCCAGTTTTTTTCTCGACCGCCCTATAAACGGTAGCAAAGTGACCAGACCCAAGCGGAGCACCAAGCTCAAAGGTATCTCGGAAGCCGTGAGCATGCATTCCAGTGGGATATCGGAAGTGATAGGTATGGCCTCCGGCAAACTCAACCTCGTCACCACTCTCAAGCTCACGTCGCTTATTGCGGCCGACTATGACACCGTTGACCCAGGTTCCATTGCTGGAAAGATCCTCCAAAACAGCCTTTGGCATCGCACCAGAGATTTCCTAATGTATAACCGCAATTAGTACATGATCCGACTAGTATGATGAATTGGTGGTACCTTGTAAATCACGCAGTGACGATTTGAAATCACCGCAGCCTCGATGTGCAAGTCACACTCCGGATGTCTACCAATCAAAAATCCACTTGCCGTAGTCTTTTTGACAGAAGCTTTCGACTTCCTCCGCTTGTTATCATTTGCGCATTGCGGGGTCTTATCGAGCTTGATGCTCTTCTTCTTGCTTGGATCTGTAATGGGATCGAGATAACCCCAAATGTTCGGATCATATTCCTCCTCCTCGTGCTGAAAGGGATACACAAACTGCGATGCAACTTGGGTACTAGTTTGCGTTTCTTGAGGACTAGGGGATGACGCTGGTGTGCGCTGAACCTCCGGGCGACTCGGGGGTGACATCGTGCTGACTATCTTTGCCAGTTCCGTAGTTTGAGAGTGAGTTTTTTGATCCTCTTTTCCCCGAACTCGTTCAGAGCGACGTGGTTTCTTGGATTCCACCGGAGATGCCGGGGAAGACGGCTTTCCGAAAATATTAGCGAAGAAATCCATTATGTGCTGGTGACCCTCGTAGCCCTGGAGCTTTCGCGTTGAAAAAGCTGGTCATGTAGGTAGCTCACCTGGCCGCGCTTTAGGGCGCTTCTCTGACTGCGCGGACTCATGGTAACTGTTATGAGGCGCTGCTCAAGATAGGTTGGTTGTATCAGGGGCTGAGCTTTCAAAGCGTCTGAGTGACCAACACTCGGCGGAAAAGTCCGAGAATCTGTTGCGTGCTGGAATGTGACGAAGGGACTTTGATGAGGAATAAGAGTGCGCCGAAGAGGGAGTCGGGGGTTCAATAACCAGAATCGAAGTCTCGAGGGCTCGAATAAATTAAGAAGTTCGCGGGTGGTGGTACTGGCGGAAGCTGTGCCTCGACGCGAAGCGAGAGCGGCGCGAAGTAAAGTGGTAGGCACTCTGGAGGGTGCGCCGATGGAATGCTGGGGAAGACAATTGCTGGGGCCTGGCGAGTAAGCACCAAGCTGACATTAGTCCACAAAGACTTTCTCATTTTCTCTGTAGTGATCTCCATTATTAAAATATACTTTCCAGTACATGCGGTATATACTAATTTCCTCTTTGGATACACAGTACGTGCCAGGTACCTCAAACCCGTGATGTTTCGAGAGCAGTACGGTTGCACAACGCGTTTCTCTCATCGTGGTTTAGCTTCGATGGAATGCCTCACCACCCGGTCATCCCGGCAACAGCAAAGGAGAAGCTGTCAGTGCCAACTTTTGAAAAAGTCTCCGAGGTAGCAAGCAGCATTGGTAACCTGCCCACTCAGTCTTACCATTCTAATCTGTACGCTCTCTTTCGCCTCGGTTTATTCTACCTACATATCGTTCTTCTGCCTCTTCCTTTCAACGCTCTCGCAGTCGTCTCGCACCACAGTTTGTCGCCTGAGTACGTGGGATCGACATACCTCGAGTACCAGCCAGGTGTCCAAACTCCAATCACGAGATGGATCGGTGCCATACCCACTCCAGCTATTCAACCGCCGCAGAACTCAAGCTTACATTGTCTCAATAGCTTGTCACGACGTTTGCGGGGCAGCGCTCTGCGGCGCCTGGCTCTTCTATCTTCCACTGACAACCCTGTCGAGAATATCCCCTCTGGATCTTCAAGCTTCGACCGCCTTACCAACGAATGTGCACCTCATCGTGACACTCTCCAGAATGGCTTGGTCAATGGTTATGCGAAGAAACCGGCTGAGACTTCTCAGATACCTATGGTATCGTCCCAGCCCTCACCCCCAGACCCACGCATAACCATGCATGGGCTAATCTTGTCAGTCTGTACGAGAGCTTGAAGTTTTACTTGCGCTGTGTCAGGCTGCTCCGGCTCTTCAGACCCTCAAAAGTGCGGAGAAACTCTTGCGGCAGTTATCTCCGTATATGATCGACTCCCCCACCCAACGTTTTGCACCTTCTCCGTACTTACGCAACGCTGAACCTTCTCCCTGGGAATCGCTCGTATCGAATTTGACGACTGCCTTACTTTCGATAGGCCTCAACTTTCCGAGGCTCCGGTCCGAGGTCATGGCCACGACCAATGCTTATATCCGAAGGGTGGTGGTGGTTTGTGAGACCGTGGCCGATGATACCAGCATCGCCTGCCTTGTGGCTTCTCTTGTAGGCTTTTTGGAATCTTGTTCCAAAGTTGCCAATTTCTGGACTCCCATGGAACGTTCGGTATTGGTGTCACATCTCCGAGAGGTTCTCTCCGAAAACTTTCTTGGGAAGGTTGAAACAGCATTCACAACTATCCGGATCACACAGAAGAAAGGCGCCATGCAATGGAAACGCTATGTCAAACATTACGAGTCCCTCGGTCACCCTCTAGGTGCACTATTGCTTCAGCACGGGCTTATGAAGTTTTTGCTTGCCAGCACATCTCTTCTTGTCACAAACTCCGCAGAGTTTTATGACGGTGACATTTTGGACGTTCAAATGCAGGGCCGTGGTGTTGTTACATCGATAGCCCCGGAGGAGGACATTGCAACTGTTGAATCATATGTGGATCTTGCGGCAGCTGGAGTAGTAATGGTAGATGAGGGCGTCTCCTTCATCGGCGCAGAGGGCAAACAACAACTAGCCTATGCAGTGAAGTCGCTTGCACTTTCTGCGTACTGTAACTGCGTTGTTCTTAGCAACGCAGCAGATCCCAATGCTTTGCTCAGATGGTTGCAGGCAACAATCGCTGATCCGATACAAATGTCGAACCTGGTTTTGGCAAAGGTTGCGTTGAAGACTCTTGCCATCCTCTCCAGAGATGACATCAATTCCGGCAACGGCTTCATAAGCATATTACACCGATTCATTGTTGAAGGAACTCCCAGCCGGGAGGTTGTAAAAGTAGCCGCAAAGTGCCTTTCGTACATGTTGCAGTACTCCTCTCAGGATGCTACGATCACCACATTGAACACTATGGGTCATGTATTATCATCTGTGAATCCGGAGCGTGCGCTAAAAGCCGAAACCCTACAACCATTTGAGCAACAAGCCATGGGAAGTACCTTGTCTCTGGTTTCAAATTCCGATGAATTCAGGCATAATATCTATTGTAACGTCATCGAAACTATTGTAGGTGTTGCAAATAATTGCAAAGACTCGAAGGTTAGGTTTATTCTTCATAATTCGAGATTAAACATTGACATAGCTGTAGCAGATGATCTCACTTGCCAACTCTATTCTTATCCAGAGTATCGGCAAGGTCACTAGTGCAGTGCATGCTAAGATTGTGGGTGGCCTTGCCTCATTGGTGCCAATATCGTCTACGTCAGACTTCAAATCAACCTTTGAAGTCTTCGTTAAGACAAGCATGGATGCAGTCTGGCAGGATGATCAAGCACTGTCAGATGCTGTAAGTTTTCAGCAGATTTTCTCATGGATCTAGGACTTTATTGAATTTATGATCAGACACTGAAAGCTCGGTCGTCTTTGGCCGGGTTAATAACTGGAGAGTCGCAACACTACGAGCTTTTTCTGACGGACATGCTCATAACCGTTGCTGATATTGGGGATGATCACGAGGATCCCGAAAAGAAGCAAGTTGACTCTGTGGTAAGTCATCGCAGCATCCTAAGCGACAACCAACTGATAAATGTAAAACAAGCTGGCTGTGCGTGAGATCGAGCAATATATCACCCCTCTTGCAATACTGCTTGGCCATAACGGCTCTGATGTGAACTTTGCCCTTCGATTTGGGTTTGCCTCCCTTTTGCGGGACTTTTGGCTTAACTGTGCCGTACATGGTATTTACTACAGCTCCGAATTGGCAAACAAGCATGCAGATAGCTTGAAGGTTATTGCAAAATATACCCCTCCTCTCATAGATGGCGTTGTCGAGGATCAGAGTTTTGACAGTGATCTGGATGAGCGTTCAATCCTCAAGCGCCTCATGACTCCACAGAATGTTGTCGAACACAAGAGAAGGCTTAACAATTTACTTCCGGCGGAGGAAATAAACATCAGGACTCTAACCTACGAAAGGGCAATCTTTGTGGAGGCTGCATACTCCCTTGAATGTATGAGGGCCGAAGCCGGAGGATGCTCCAAGGTATTGGCATACTTTGTCGAGCCTGCATTCAAGACCGGCGACGCATCCGCTGTGATGGTTGCGATTGCTGGCAAAGTCACTGATATATATATTTCTCGAATTCTTACCGGCGTTTATCCCGATTTCTCTGCGTCAAGAGTGGCCGATCAACTCGCGGATGTGTTTGTTGGGTGCTGCCATAGACTTGAGAAGGTGCAGATTGCAGCAACTGTGATGGCGGATCGAATTATTTCAACGGCTCCATCAGCCCTGTGCAGAAGACTTTCGCTATTCGCTCTGCTAGAGCTTTTGACATTGATGTGGGCCAGTTGTCTGAAACAAGAGACCGATGAATATGCTACCAGTTCGATATTCACTTCTGAACGAGGCAGAGTGGCAATTGAGATGCCAGATTCGTATAGATTTCGGCAACAGACTCTGCATAATTTCCATGCCAAAGCAAAAACATGGGTTCAGAAAGTTTTGAATCTAGCGCCTTTTGACCTGAAAGGACTCTTGCAAACATACTTGTCTGAGTTCGAGGATCAAGGGAGCCTGGGACATGTATCATTAGGAAGGACATTCGCCTTGCAGATAGGCACTGCTGTCCCAAAAACTGATCGAAGACTTGGTATGTAGCTGTGAACCAATTCCACTGACATTGCTGACCGTCAATAGCTTCAATAGACTTTCTGGGTGAATCTGGTGGTGATCTTGCATCTGATTTTGTCAAGCAATACACTGTGCGCCAGTTGTACAGAAGTGGAGAACCGGGTACGGACCACGTCCGTCACGCAATCACCTTCCCGTCTCCCGGTCATACGGGTCTCCTGTCATCCCCTAGTACAGATTCCCTGCAAAGACTTATCGCTCAGATGGAAGGCAAGGACTATACAGTCGGACGTACGCCCACTGCAGATATCAGGGACATGTTGAGGAAAGCCGCAACTCTGGTGTGTTCTTCCGAAAGAGATCAAGGAACTCTCATTCGACATCTCGTCGGCCTACCTTTTGCAGTTTTCACCAAGAATGCCATCAAAGTAGGGATGTTGTTGTGGACTGGAGTGATTGGTGAAAAGCCAGCGTTGTCAACACAGATGCTGGCAGAAATTGCCAGAAATTTTGAGTTAACCGTAGAGAAAAGGATGGGACTGTTTGCCGAAGACTTTACCATGTACGATGCTTTCGATGTCAAGATGGAGTACGCTCCTTCAGACAAGGAACAGCACATTATCGAGCAGCAAACTGCCCTCGACTTGCTGTCACCGCACATTCGACTTATTCAGCTATTGTCAAGTCATTACCACGCCAACCGTTATGGGAACTCGCATATCCAAAAGATCTTTCTGCGATTGATCAGGATTTCACTTCAAGGTCTCAAAACAGCTACCGGGCATCCATTAGCCAGGGAAGCGCGATTCCAACTTGTATTACTTGGTTTACAGGTCTTACTGTATAGCACAGGGCTCACTGAGCGCCAGCAATCTGCGTTAAAAGATCTCATCCTTTCGGCCGGGCTTTCATGGTTCAAATTTCCTCCCCGGTGGTCCTTTGGTAGTAACCGGCTACAAGTCAAAGCAGAGGCACATCTTCTCCATGATGTTGGCAATTTTCTGAACAGAATTACTGTTATCGGCGGACAGTCCAGCACGTTGCGAGTGAAGCAGGACCTTCTATTGCTTCTTCTAGAGAATGAGCAATCCCGATTAGCTACTTGGCTTTACCCGCTTGATCATTCGCGCAAGCATCATTTAGTTCCCACCTATTCGGCAAGGCCATCGACGGATAATTACATCTCCACTGTACTTCCGGCTGCCTGGCAAGAGGATCCCAGTATTGCGGTCCAGCTGACTCGTCGTTTCCAGTCTGCCAGACTCCGACTAGAAGTCAAAAACTTGATTTTGACATATCCTGAAAAAGTTATGCATATACCAGATGCTGTGCACATAATGCTGGGTGACAAATTAATCGGTGACCTTTCTTTCCAACTTCGTTATCTTCTTTACTGGGCCCCCACCAATCCGATCACCGCTGCTACCTACTTCTTGCCAGCGTACGCCAATAATCCATTCATCCTGCAGTACGCCATGAGATCATTGGAGAGCTACTCAGTCGATGTTACCTTCTTCTACGTTCCGCAGATTGTCCAAACTCTACGCTACGACTTCCTTGGGTATGTCGAGAGGTTTATTCTCGAGACGGCAAAATTCTCGCAATTGTTCGCCCATCAGATCATTTGGAACATAAAGGCAAACTCGTACAAAGACGAAGATTCCCAGATCCCAGATCCTGTGAAACCTACATTAGATCATGTAATGGCGCGGCTGGTAGACAGCTTTTCTGGGGAGGACAAGAGCTTTTATGAACGTGAATTTGCCTTCTTTGGGGAGGTTACGTCAATCTCCGGAAAGCTGAGACCATATATTCGCAAGACGAAGCCGGAGAAGAACCAGAAGATTGCAGAGGAGCTTGCAAAGATTACGGTAGACCCAGGCGTCTATTTGCCTAGCAATCCCGACAGTGTTGTTGTCGATATCGATAGGGAGAGCGGGAAGTCCTTGCAGTCCCATGCTAAAGCACCGTTCATGGCAACGTTCAAGATTAGGAGAAAGACGGCCGGAAGTGTGAATGAGCATGAAGCTTTGGATCGCCATGGTCGCCGTCGTGAATCCACATCCACCGTCACCAAGGAATTGATGCAGGCGGCTATCTTCAAGGTTGGAGATGACTGCAGGCAGGATATGCTGGCACTTCAGCTCATTGCTGCATTCCGGAGTATATTCAATTCTGTTGGCTTGGATGTCTTCGTCTTTCCGTACAGAGTCACCGCGACTGCTCCTGGATGTGGAGTCATCGATGTCCTACCCAAGTCAATCTCGAGAGATATGTTGGGTAGGGATTACGATATGGGGTTGTACGATTACTTTATCAACAAGTACGGGGGAGAGGATTCTATCAAGTTCCAGGAGGCGAGGGCATGCTTCGTTAAGAGCATGGCGGCGTATTCCGTCATCTCGTATCTACTCAAATTTAAAGATCGACACAACGGAAATATCATGCTCGACAATGCTGGACACATCATTCACATCGGTATGTTGGTTGTGGACACCTCCCACGACAAGAATTAATGATGATGTAGATTTTGGTTTCTGTTTTGATATCGCTCCCGGTGGTATCACGTTTGAGCGTGCACCATTTAAGCTCACGGCTGAGATGGTCTCAGTAATGGGCGGAACTACAGACTCACAGCCGTACCTATGGTTCGAGGAGCTGTGCGTCAAGGCGTTCTTAGTGTGCAGACAATACGTGGACAAGTTGACGCACTGTATTGTGCTAATGCTTGACAGCGGGTATGACCTATCTATTACTGGCAATGAGAGTACGCTGACCTGTGGCTCTAGCCTTCCGTGCTTCAAGCCCGAGACCATCCAGAACTTTAGGGACCGGTTCGAGCTGGATAAAACGGACCGTGAGGCGGCCGATTACATGAGACACTTGGTCAAGAAGAGTTATGGCAGTTATTCGACGGGACAGTACGATCGCTTCCAGCATCTTACGAACGGCATCCCTTACTAAAACATGGTTTCTTCCGCCTCCTTACACACAAACCCTAAATGGTGGTGGCGGATATCTTGAAACCTTTGCATCCCATTTCATTCTCTGGGTTAGATTTCGGGCATTTTTGGATTGTGTTTGGATATGTAAACTGCTTTCATCACCATAGACCTTCACTTTGTAACTATCTTGTAATCGTACCCTCATACTCGTCGTCATTTTCAACTGTTTTTGCTTACATAGTTGCATTTGATATACATTTTTTTGCTTATCCTTAACTCTCACGCCTTTTGCTGCTGACGTAACCTCTCGGCCCGCTGCTCCAACACGGTTTTTGTTCCCTCAACAATAGCCGCATGCTCAACCTCATGAATCCGTGCCTCTAGCTCCTCAACGCTCTCCCCAGCCCGCATCGCCACCTTCCGTATCAACACCGGCTCTCCCTGATCAACCGCACTGATGACATGATGTATCATGACACCTGTCTCCTCAATCTCCCCATCCTGAAACGCTCTCCACGCACGCGCAATCGCATCCTTACCATTAAACTGGCCAGGCAGGGCCGGATGAAGGTTTATAATATCCACCCCCGCCTTCTCGAGCGGATCCAGCGCGTTCAGGGAGAGAATATGCATCCAGCCCGCACAAACAACCAGATCTGGTTTCTGCGCAAGAATCATCTGTGCCAGATCGGCATCATACGCGGCGCGCGCGGCCTCAGCGGTTTCGTGCTGTGACTTGTACGGGAGCAGGTTGTGGCATGACGTCGGGATGCCGGCCTTCTTTGCGCGCTCGAGGCCGTACGCAGACTTGCGGTTCGATAGCACGTGGACGATAACGCCGGGAAGCGGGGCGTCGATTAGGGCCTGCAGGTTTGTGCCCGATCCTGAGATCAGGACGAGGATGCGCGGGGTGGAGGGGGAGTCGGTGGTTAGCGACAGGAGTCGGCCGAGGAGGTAGGACGCCATTGACGTGTGGTAGGTGGACTGCGCGAGATCGGAGAGCGGGGGCTCGGGTGGAAGAGCCACGGTTGGAAAGGTGGTGCGGGGACTGCGGCGGAGTAGGGCTACCAACGGCGGGATAATTTTTTGATGTAAAACCCAATATCGCAACTCCCCGCACCACAGGGTAAGCTTGCCAAGGATCGCTTAGATTAAGCTAGTGGAGGCGGTGGATAAGGTCGACGAGGGGTGACATGTGAATGTTGGAGTTGGGGAAGCGGTGGTACGGGGAGAATATGGCCGGGAGGCTAATGCGGCCTGCGGAATGTGGACAGAGAGAGGAGGGCTTTGTTACATTGAATTCCTCGCTGCTGTTGCGCGGGTTAAAAATAGAATTGAAACTCGACCCGCTGCTGCAGCCCTGTCAATGAGGGCCGATCGCAGTCAAGCCAAGTCAAAGCCGTGTGGACTGCAGGGGCGGATCCCTCGGGTGAGAGTCTCTGGCTGTATTGGTGTGGCTCGGTGGCAGTTAGCGTACGTCCAGGCAGACGAGCACCCTCCGTTTCTCGGAGGACAAAGTGGATGCACAATTGTTAAGGGCTACGTACGTAGAGTAAGCCGAAGGGGATATCGCAGCGTCCTTCTATCGCGCTGGCACAACGGGATCCTCCTCGCATGTGCTTGGGAGCATAGAATTGCTGTTTCTGACGCAGCCCACTGTACTGATATTCGATCGATCCATTGTGTGGGTTATCGAGCTCTTGTAGATCGGAGATATGGTGATGTTAGCTGCTGGTGTGATGTTTCTCCTGAGGTGTACGCACTCAAGCTGAGGCTGAAACCTGCGAACTCCCTGGACGTCTGTCATCCACTCATTTCCCAACTGTCATCAACACCACAAACCCACTACCACCTCTGCACATCACGAACGCACTCCCTAAACTGGACTTTCCGTTTTTCTCTCCTTAACTACTTTCGCCTCGTTGTCCGAGCTTTCTCCCACTTCTCCGAACCGTTACTGCCCACAGCCCACCCCTCACCCCCGCCGATAACCAAGTTCACACACCTCCCTAAAGCTCTTTTTCTTTTCCCGTCATGCCCGGATTCGCCGATTCGTTCTGGTCGGGCGATTATGCTGGGGGTAAGTGTCCCGCTGTTTCTTTGCCCTTGCAGTGTAGGTTGGCTTACGAATAAATGTCTGTAGGGCTCGGCGTCCTCTTTAGCAAGCTCCAACAGGGCATCGTCGAGAACCAACAGGTGTTGTTGGTAGCACGAATGCGGGCCGATGCGGAGGAACTATACGGCACAAAACTTTGCGCGATACCATCGGCGGCCGAAAAGAATGGGGGTTTTGGTAGAGACGATGGCGCCACAGCTCGCCAGGTTTGTAATGCCGGGGAGGTGTGGCAGTGAAATGCTGGCTGGCTGACATGGGTTGTGTATAGGCGTTCGAAGCATGGAGGAATGAGACGGAGGAGGTTAGTAGTTGTACCTGACGTTCCTTTCCCGGTGGTCGCTGACGGATTTCCCAACCCAGGCCGGCAAAGCTCATCGCAAAGTCGCAGAAAATATCCGCGCGCTCGTCCTGAACCCGTTCTCGATGTGGTGCGAAGACCATGCGGAACGGGTCAACAATTCGCACGAAGAACTCCTCGATCTTATCAAGGCCTATGACAGGCAGCATGAGCAGGTCAAGAAGCTGCGGTCGCATTATTTCAATAAATGTCGTCTCGTCGAAGATATGGAAGAGGAGACAAAGTTCATCGCCGTACCACAGCCGACGGCGGTGGATTCGCCCAGCTCCGCTACCGCGAAGATCACGCCCGTTATCAAGCTGGTGTCGGATGCCGATAAGGACGATGAGGATCTGGAGCCGCTGGAGATCGGGGACGATTTCATGCAGCCCGGTATGGTCAAGCAGAAGTTGGCGGATATGCTTGAGGAGATCCCGCTGGGCGAGGTCAAGGTGGCTATATTGGGTACATACCAGAATATAGCCACGGGAGAGATGTTGGTGGCGTGGATCATGAAGAATTGGGGCGCTTCTTCCGTTTCCTATGCGGAGCGTATCGGGCAAGATCTGGTCGGAAACGGCTTCCTGAGATTGGTCGGCACTGTGGGAAATACTTTTTCAAATAACCCGAAGTTGAACTACCAGTTCCGCCCGAAGGCGTTCCAGTGGGCAGGCGTCAGTCCGAAGCCTGTGAATTCACTTCTCAGGAGACAATCGACGATCCATATGAACGGCAGTGGTAAAGACGAGGCCTCGAGCCCAACGATTGGTGATTATCTTGGTAATCTCTTGGCCAACCAGCACCCGGGAGAGACGTCGAACGATAGAGTCAGGCGGGAAACAAAGGAAGCGGACGCGAGATACAAGGCCGGCGTTAGGCAGTTGGATCTCATGAGGTGTCAGCTGGAAGAGGCGATCATGGAGCACCTCAAGTTTATGGAAAAGTGCGAGGTGGATCGGGTGAAGGCTATCAAATCGGTCATTCTGGACTTTTCGGGCGCTGTCTCAAATATCATCCCGAGTCTTCAGCGGACAATGGACCAGATCGAGATACACCAAGAATCGATTCTACCAACAACAGATCTACGCTATTTGATTGAAAATTACCGGACCGGGTCGTTTGTACCAAAGGTCATCACTTATGAGAATTATTACAATTCTCCGGATGGTTGGTTTCAAGATACGACTTGATGGTTGCTGGTTATGACTGACGATATTTGCAGAACAAACCTTTGGTATAGACTTGGAAGCGAGGGCTAGAGCTGACAGGAAACGGGTACCTGTCATCATTACTAGCATCTTGCAATTTTTGGATCATCGTAAGTGACTTAGATTCCGCTGACAGAATTGGCTGACATTCCCAGACTACCCTGATCTTGAGGGTGATGAGGCCAGAAGGGGAATATGGCTGGTCGATGTGCCGCTAGGCGCTACCCACCACCTCCGAAATGCCATCAACAATGGAAAGGCTCCGCCCAAAGAGGTTCTAGCCAACTATGAAATCCCCATTGTTGCCAGTGTCTTGAAACATTACCTCCTCGAACTTCCTGGTATGCCCCTGGTGGTTACTACCGGAACCCTAGCTAACTTGGGCAGACTCGATCGTATCATCCACAAAGTATGAAATTATCAAGACCGTCTACACCACGCACGGCGCCGAAGGAAAAGAAGAGGACCGCCTCACAATCATCCAAAACACCCTCGGCACTCTACCACTCACCAACATCGCCACCCTAGACGCCATAACCACACACTTCACCCGTCTTATCGAGCTCACCTCCGCGGACGAAAGCTTCGTCCACGCCCTGGCACAGTCGCTAACCAACTGCATCCTCCGCCCCCGCGCTGAATCATCATTAACGTTGAATGAACGCCACAGCTACCGCGTCATCAGAGACCTACTCGCATACAAGGATCAGATCTTCGGCGCCCTAAAGCGCGCATCAACCAGTGCCCGCCCTCGCGCCATCTCCACCGATGAGAGCCAGCGCCGCCAACACGTCGAGGCGCGCAATCGCGCCGTCATCCACACTGCCAAGAGCCGCTCCTCGAGTCCCGCAGCACCAGCGTTGCGTCACGGACGCCAGGTATCTTCAGACGTGACGCGATTTCCGATCAACACCTCCCCTACCAACAGCAGTCCCCGTAGCTCGGGCGGAAGGTTCAAGCAACGGGAGTCGCTGGAAGTTCCCGGGAGCGCTGGAGAGGCCAAAATCGATACGCCCACGGCCACAGAGCAGCAGGACTCACCAGACAGCGATTCTGCAAATAGAACTTCTCCGCCGCCACAGCCGGCCGCTATCACGGCTGCCGCCGTCGCCCGAGGTCTAGAGAAGAAAAATAGTCTCGGAAGAAGCGGACACGCGAGTACCGGACGGTTCAGACGGGGGAACGCCGGGTTGGCAAGGAATATGGGACAGCGGGATAGTGTTGCGAGCGATGGGAGTGATGAGCAAATGGGGGTTACGTTGACGGATAAGCCGATGGCGGAATATTAGTGTGCTATGATGGGTTTGTGGGATTAATTGGCACTGGATGCGCAACTGTTTTTATCTCTTTTAGTTCTTTTTTTTTCATGGGGGGAGAGGGAGAGATGATGGATTATACCCGGTGATGATGATCGTTCGTTTTTACCCTAAGTATGATAAGAAGTCCTGCTTTCATATGTGTATGTATCCTGTACCCCCGGCTTGATACGGTGCTGGTTTTATGATTGATGGTTTTTATGAGGTTGAGGGTGTGATATGTGAACTTGTAGTAGTAGTGATCATGGGTGCGCACTCGACACCTCTAAATTGAAAAACATTTCTTTGATATTCCACCGGTTCTGTGCCGTAGTACTGAGAGCCGTATTTGTGATCCACTATAGAAAAGTTCCCATCATTGGAAGTGATGGATAATGGGGTCACAAGCTATCACTCAAGATTCCGTATCAGTTTCTGTAACCTTCCCTGGGTCTCGGAGTGGTACGTTGAATAAGGTGCACGTAGCACCCGACAATCCACAGTACTTGATGGGAGACGCGGGTAGGACTGGTAGACAAGCCTCCAGCACCAGCCCGAAGACGCATCAACTTGGAGGGTGAAGTTTACCACTACTGGAAATTACAAAATCTCGATTCATTAAAAGTAGAAGGTTCAATCTTTAGTTTCTACTGGTAGACACAGTGTACCAGTGCATGCGTGCAAGCGGTCTGGGGTGGGGGGGGGTTTTGATTCATGCTCTGGGAAACGAGTGAGTGACAATAGATGATCCAAACATTGGTTCTCACCCGTCCTGCCGCTGATACCGTGGATAAGAAACGGCAAGCCACCGCGGGAACCCATGGCTCACACATGTGGAATTGACTAATATCACAAATCGGGGCCATTCTGGCCCGTTTTGGTCCGGCTTTGTACCATGCAAGAATTGTTCGAAAGGGACAGTAGTCTCAGAGTTGCGGTGCACAGCTGCTCTCCCGTACCCAGGCGTCGTCGATGCTACAGGCGGAGGGAGGATGATAGAAATGGAAGGGAATGTGATACGAAGGGTGGAGGGAATCGATGAGTTGATTCCGGAGGATTATCCTCTTGAGAGGAGAAGTTATGAGAGGACCACATTGCCGGAAATAAAGAAAAGGCTGAAAGGCCAAGTGATAATTCAGGAAGAAGAACAAGCATTGGAAGAGGCGAGAAAAGAAAGAGATGGCTTAGTTCTTTGGACTGATGGATCGAGAAAAGAAGATGAGTGGGTAGGGTGCGCAGTGGTATGGGAAGAAGAAGGAAGGTGGAATAAGAGGAGGGTGCACCTAGGCCGACAGAAGGAAGCGTTTGACGCGGAAATGTATGCAATGTCAGAAGCAGTAAAGTGTTAGGGGTTGTCTCTTAACAGCGATAATGATACTTGATTATTGGGTACAGAAGCATACATATCTTCGATGTGCATAACACCTATGCGAGTACCGTCAAGTGGTCAGCAACATGCTCTTTAAGCGGGGGTTCATGTTGGTCGCGCGAAACGTGGGTGTTTCGTTCACACCCGGATACTCTGCGGGACATGCGTGGTAATCACGCATGGCAGATGTTAAGTCAAAATGCGATTAAGAGGACTCTTCTCCCCTACCCGTAACGGGCTACGATCCGAGAGGCACGTTCCAGTCTGGAGAAATGTCTCGACCTTAGCATGACGTATCTGAGGGATTAATGACGTAGGCAATACGCCTAGAGCGAGCACCACTCGTTGGCTCGAGTGGTCTGGATCGCAATGTAACCTCGTATCGGGTACGAGCTTACGCGTCAGTAATCTACGTTGGCATAGTATCGGTTGGTCGCCGATTAAATCTATG